>SWCG01002198.1_pt3 | contig 14170 bp, 12 predicted proteins | sample 4690071 | NCBI WGS metagenome assembly SWCG01 (sample SAMN10267281, study PRJNA491770) | bioreactor metagenome | isolation source: DHS bioreactor inoculated with subseafloor sediment | place: Japan: off Shimokita Peninsula | collected 2012-10 | reverse complement strand
ACCTCCCGCCTGTTCACCTCCCGCTCCGGCTTCTTCCTCGCGCCGTCCACCGTCGCGCCGCTGGCTGGGACGGCGGCGACCACCACGGCGACCACGACGATTGCTGCGCGGTGCGCGTGTTTCCTCGCCGGACTCCGCCTGGTTCTCCCCGGCGGCAGCGGGAACGGGGGCCGCCTTCTCTTCATCGACAGGCGGCTTTTGCTCCTTGCGCGATTGTGGTTGCGGCTTTGTCGGTTCGTCGCCCTGGCGTTCCTTGCCGCCGCCACGACGGCGTCCGCCCCGGGAGCGGTTGCTACTGCGTTCGGTCCGTTTCTCACCGCTGCGGCTGCTGTCCGCACGCCGGGGCTGCGGTGCCTTTTTCTCTGGTACTTCCGGCTCTGCTTCCGGCTTGCGGCCAAACAGGTTATCCCAGATACGCCGGATCAGGCCGGTTTCGCCAGTGTCCGGTGCCACGACGGGAACGGCGACGACAGGGCGGGGCGCGGGCGCGGGAGCCTGGGGCGGCACGAGACTCTTCACGGCCGGCTGTTCGGCCTCGACCACATTGCGGGTGGCGGAATAGGCCTCCGCAACACTGGCTTCCTGAGGCTGGAGCTTGTAGCTGGCCTCGGCGACCTCGCCCTTGAGTTCATCACTGCGCACCCGTTGCACCTCGTACGCCGGCGTTTCCAGGCTTACGGTCGGTACCACGGCAATGCCCACCCGGTAATGGCTTTCCAGATGTTGCAGGCGCTCGCGTTTTTCATTGAGCAGGAAGGTGGCCACGTCGACCGGCAGGGTGGCGATCACCCGTTCCGTGCGGTCCTTCATGGCCTCTTCCTCGACGATGCGCAGCACCGACAGGCCCAGGGACTCCACGCCACGGATGGTGCCCTGGCCATTGCAGCGCGGGCACACGATCTGGCTGGATTCACCCAATGACGGGCGCAGGCGCTGACGCGACATTTCCAGAAGACCGAAACGGGAGATGCGTCCTACCTGCACCCGGGCACGGTCCATCTTGAGGGCATCGCGCAGCCGGTTCTCCACCTCGCGCTGGTGTTTGGTGGGCTGCATGTCGATGAAGTCGATGACGATCAGGCCACCCAAGTCACGCAGGCGCAACTGGCGGGCGATTTCGTCGGCGGCCTCCAGGTTGGTGTTGAGGGCGGTTTCCTCGATGTCGCTGCCCTTGGTGGAGCGCGCCGAGTTGATATCGATGGAGATCAGCGCCTCGGTATGATCGATGACGATGGCGCCGCCGGACGGCAGCGTCACGGTACGCTGGAAGGCCGATTCGATCTGGCTTTCGATCTGGTAGCGGGAGAACAGGGGTACCGGGTCTTCGTAGCGCTTGAGCTTGTTCAGGCTCTGCGGCATGACCTGCTGCATGAACTGTTGCGCCTGGCCATGAACCTCCTCGTCATCCACCAGGATTTCATTGATATCGTTGCGCAGGTAATCGCGCAGTGCCCGAATGATGACGTTGCTTTCCTGGTAGATCAGGAAGGGGGCAGGGCGATCCTTGGCCGCCGCCTCGATGGAGTTCCAAAGCTGCAGCAGGTAATCCAGGTCCCACTGCAATTCCTCGGCACTGCGGCCCACGCCGGCGGTACGCACGATCAGGCCCATGTCCTCGGGGATTTCCAGGGAACTCATGGCATCCCGCAGTTCACTGCGGTCCTCGCCCTCGATGCGGCGCGACACGCCGCCGGCGCGGGGATTGTTGGGCATCAGCACCAGGTAGCGGCCGGCCAGGCTGATGAAGGTGGTGAGCGCCGCGCCCTTGTTGCCGCGCTCTTCCTTTTCCACCTGCACGACCACTTCCTGGCCTTCGCTCAGGGCATTCTTGATGCTCTGGCGACCGCCTTCACTGCCTTCCTTGTTGCGGAAATAGCTGCGCGCGACTTCCTTCAGGGGCAGGAAACCGTGGCGCTCGGCCCCGTAGTCGACGAAGGCCGCCTCCAGACTGGGTTCGATGCGGGTGATTTTACCCTTGTAGACGTTGGATTTTTTCTGACCGCGTGCGGATACCTCAATATCCAGATCGTAGAGTTTCTGGCCATCGACCATGGCCACGCGCAACTCTTCGCGTTGCGTGGCATTGATTAACATGCGTTTCATATTGGATTTCTCTCGTGCGCTCTGACCGACGCCGGCCCGCCGACTGCGGGGGCAAAACCTCCCGGTACCATGGCAGCACGGCCCCGGCGGCTAGCCGCGGGCAGCACAGCACCGCGAGCATCAGCAGCGCGGCATTCAGGTACAGATCAGGCATGGCGATCAACATAGGAGCGCTCTGGTTCGTCGTATGGGCTTTTGGGACCTGGTGCGCCGTGTCCGGGCTAGGGGAAATGGGCCGAAAGGGTGTCCGGTGAGGGGCGTTCGTCGCCACGATGAGACATCGCTGCGGTGACGCGGGGCCGGTAGCGCCTGTCGGCGTATGCTCCCGATAGAACGGAGTGCGGTACGCCAAATGCAAAAGCAGTTATGGCGGCTGAGGGGCTCGGGGGTTGGCCCGTCACGCCCGCATCACGCCTGGGCTACTGGCACTACTCATCCAATAGTCCGGAAAACACGCCGACTATAACAATACGATCCCGTATTATCAATCGCTTAGAATGGATTTATTGGATTTTCCCTGAGCCGTAAATCAAGACCTTAGCCAACAAGCCGTAACCTGTGGGCGGCGACCTGATATCATGCGCGCATGACGGAAACAGTCAAAAATTCGGTGCAGTGGCTCCAGGTAGGCCCGGAAGAGGCGGGGCAACGCATCGATAACTACTTGTTGCGTCAACTGAAAGGTGTCCCCAAGAGCCGTATCTACCGGCTCTTGCGCAAGGGCGAGGTCCGGGTCAACAAGGGTCGCATCAAACCGGAATACCGGATCCAGGACGGCGACGAGGTCCGGCTTCCCCCCATCCGCCAGGCGGAGCGGGATACCACCACTCCGGCGGCAGGCCTGATGCTCCGCATCGAGACCGCCATCCTCTTCGAGGACGAACGACTGCTGGTCCTCAACAAGCCTGCCGGCGTGGCGGTGCATGGAGGCAGCGGCGTGAGCCATGGTGTCATCGAGGCCTTGCGGGCGGCACGTCCCGATGCTCCCATGCTGGAGCTGGTGCACCGTCTGGATCGCGACACCTCCGGCTGCCTGGTCATTGCCAAGAAACGCAGCGCCCTGCGCAACCTGCATGAACTGTTGCGCGAGGGCGGCATGGACAAGCGCTACCTGGCGCTGGTGCAGGGAGACTGGCCGGGTGGCACCCGCACGGTGACGGCCCCCTTGTGCAAGAACCAGCTCAAGGGAGGCGAACGCATCGTGACCGTGGACGCCGCAGGCAAGGCGGCCCGTACCCTGCTCCGTCCCCTGACCCGCTATGGACGCGCCAGTCTGCTGGAGGTGGAACTGGACACGGGGCGTACCCACCAGATCCGTGTCCATGGCGCCCATATCGGGCACCCGCTGGCGGGCGATGACAAGTACGGCGATGCGGACTTCAACAAATCCCTGCGCGAGCTCGGCCTGCGCCGCTTGTTCCTGCATGCCGCGTCCCTGGGGTTCCGGGAACCGAACAGCGACCGCGAGGTCCATGTGAGCGCGCCGCTGCCCGATGAATTGCGAGTGGTACTGGATCGTCTGGAAGCCGAGTTGCCTGCGGATGCGGCACTGGGATCGAGGTAGTAGAGGTATATGAAATCATCACACAGGGAAGCACGCCTGCTGGTCTTCGACTGGGATGGTACCCTCATGGATTCCGAGGCCCAGATCGTAAGTTGTCTGCAGGCGGCCAGCCGTGACCTGGACCTGGAGTACCGCGACGAGGCCGCTTGCCGCGATATCATTGGACTGGGACTGCGCGAGGCCGTGAACCGCCTGTACCGGGATTCGGACGACGATTTTGTCGCACGCTATACCGAGCGTTACCGTCACCACTGGTTCGCCGCGGAGGATTCCCGGCTTTTTCCCGGCGCCCGGGAGACCCTCGAGCACCTCCATGCCGAGGGCTACCTCCTGGCGGTGGCCACCGGCAAGGGGCGTATGGGCCTGGACAAGGTACTGGAGGCCACGGGCCTGGGCGGACTGTTCGCCGCCACCCGTTGTGCCGATGAAACCTGCTCCAAACCCGATCCGCGCATGCTGCAGGAGCTGATGAGGGAATTGAAAACGACGCCCGGAGAAACCCTCATGGTGGGGGATACCGAGTATGATATGGCCATGGCGTGCAGCGCCGGGGCAGGACCGATCGCTGTCAGTTATGGTGTGCATGCCCCGGAACGCCTGCTGCGCTACGAACCCCTGACCTGCCTGGATACCATTGGCGAATTCAGACCCTGGCTGGTGGAACATCGCGGCCAGGATCCGGGGAAGACGGAAAGCCTTTCAGCAAAGCAGCTTGATCAACGACTTCCGGTTGAATCCTGAAGACACCTACTGATGACGGACACCTCAATGACTGACGAAAAAGACCCCGGCGCCCCATCGAACAAGCAGGACGCGGACTGGCAACAGGACCTCGTCAACCGCCTGGCCTTCGCCTCCATCAATGAGCAACGGCGTTCACGTCGTTGGAGCATCCTCTTCAAGACGCTGCTATTCGTCTACCTGTTTTCCCTGTTGTTCCTCTATCGCCCCGGGGCGTGGCAGACCGACGGCCTGGCCATGAAGAGCCATACGGCCCTGGTGGAACTGGATGGGATTATCGGCGCCGACACCATGGCCAGTGCCGACATGATCATCACGGGTCTACGCGACGCCTTCGAGGCAAACCATGTGAAGGGCGTGATCCTGCGCATCAACAGCCCCGGCGGCAGCCCGGTGCAGGCCGGCTACATCAATGACGAGATCCGCCGGCTGCGTTCGGAATACCCCCAAATCCCGTTCTATGCAGTGGTTACCGATATCTGCGCCTCCGGTGGCTACTATGTGGCGGCCGCGGCCGACGAGATCTATGCCGACAAGGCCAGCATCGTGGGTTCCATTGGTGTGCGCATGGACAGTTTCGGTTTCGTCGGCGCCATGGAAAAGCTCGGTATCGAGCGCCGCCTGCTCACCGCCGGCGAACACAAGGGTTTCCTGGATCCCTTCCAGGAAACACGTGAAGAGGATGTCGCCCATATCCAGGGGCTGCTGAACAATATCCACACCCAATTCATCAACACCGTCCGGGAAGGACGCGGTGAGCGCCTGACGGATAATCCCGACATCTTCAGCGGCCTGGTATGGACTGGCGAGCAAAGCGTGACCCTGGGCCTGGTGGACGGTTTGGCCAGTGCCAGTCATGTGGCACGGGAATTCATCGGCGCCGAGGATATCGTCAACTACACGCCACGTCCGGATTTCCTGCAACGCTTCAGCGAGCGCTTCGGGGTGGCCATGGCCAAGGCGCTGGCAGAGGCTGGAATGACGCCGAACCTGCAATAGAGAAGCGTACAGGCCTGGCCTCGTCCCTCTCTGCCAATCCGCCTTATTCCCCGTACATGCCCTTTTTGCCGGAATGGCGTTCCATGCGCTGCCGACGCATTTCCTGCAGTTGCTCGCGTTGGGCCTCCGTCAGGATGCCACGCACCTGCTGGGCCGTTTCTGCACGACTCAGCATCATGGCGCTCATGCGAGCCGCCTGTTCATCGGCCAGCGCGCGCAGCTCATCCCGGGAAGCTCCGCGTTCGATCGCATCGCGCATGGCCTGGCGATGTTCACGCATTTCACCTTTCGCGCCCTGCATCTCCCCGCGGCGCGCCTCCACCAGTGCTTCGATCTGCTCACGTTGCGCATCGGTCACGTCATCCAACCGCTTCAGTATGCGCGCCGGGCCCTGGCGATCGCATCGGCCCTGAAACTTGCCTTCTTGATTACCATAGGCCATGGCGCCTCCGGTACCGGCAAGCAGTACTGCGGCAGAAATCATGGCGGCCATTCCCGTTTTGCGAATCTTCATGGCTATTCTCCTTCATGTGGTTCTGCCGGAACCAGCGCCCGGCAGGTGACTGAAGCATAGCGAGACCCTTCGAGAAGTTGGTTCAGGATGGGTGAAGTACTGCAAAGAAATGCAAAGCCGGAAACCTGGGCTTTCCATCACGCGACAAGCGGCGCAAAATCCGTCCATGCCAAGAGTGCTGCTCATCGACGACGATCAGACCCTCTGTGAACTGCTGGGGGAATACCTGGCGGGGGAGGGCTTTGATTTACACAGCGCCCATGACGGCCGGGAAGGGGTTCGGCTCGCAGCCACCGGGCAATGGGATGCGGTCATCCTGGATGTCATGCTGCCGGGCATGAACGGCTTCGAGGTTCTGAAGCGCATAAAATCCACCAGCAAACTGCCGGTGTTGATGCTGACCGCACGCGGAGAGGATACCGACACAGTAGTCGGCCTGGAACTGGGCGCGGACGACTATGTGGCCAAGCCCGCCAGCCCACGGGTACTGGCTGCCCGGCTGCGGGCACTTCTGCGCCGCCAGGAACAGGACCGGGAGCACGACGAGCTGCTGCGGATCGGTGACCTGCTCATGGATTCAGGAAATCGTTCCGTGCAGGTGGATGGCAGGCCCGTGGAGTTGACCGGGGCCGAGTTCAACCTCTTGCAACTGCTGCTGGAACAGGCCGGCAGTATCGTGGGCCGGGATGTGCTGGCCGAGCAAGGTCTCGGTCGTCCCCTCCAGGGTTACGACCGTCGCATCGAGACCCATATGGCCCAGATCCGCCGCAAGCTCGGCCCCCTGTCCGATGGCAGTCCTCGCATCCACACGGTGCGTGGCACCGGCTACCAATACAGCAAAGGCTGATGGGCTCCCTGTTCAGCAAGATCTTCCTCGCCTTCTGGTTCAGCCTGATCCTGCTGGGTGTGGCACGGTTCAGCGCCGAGCGCCATTTGGGTGGCCGGGAACTCGAGACTCATCGCGAATGGCTCAAGGCCCATGCCGACACCGCCGCGGGCTTCTATGCCTCGGGTGGCATCGAAGCGGTGCAGGGCTGGCTGCGCGGTTTGCGGCATGCCGAGCGCCGCCCGGTATTCCTGCTCGATGAGAAAGGCCGGCCACTGCTGCGCCAGCGTCCACACCGGGATTGGCGCAGCGACCTCCCCATGCAGGCCGGAGTACACAAGACAGGCCAGGGACGCTTTCTCATCCTGGTGGAGCTGCCCGACACCCGCCCGGCCTTGTTGCTGGGCACACGGGTAGACCTGGGGCGGCTGGCGGGACTGGACCCGGTCATTCGCATCGCCATTGCGCTGGCCATAAGCGGCCTGGTCAGCCTGTTGCTGGCGCTCACCCTGAGCCGCCCGCTGCGCCGCCTGCGCCACGCCGCCCAGGCGCTGGCCGCCGGCGATCTCGAAGCACGTGTGGGAATACACGGGCGGGACGAGATCGGCGCCCTGGCGCGTGACTTCGACCTCATGGCAGATCGCCTGCGCAGCATGCTGAACAGCCAGCAACGCCTGTTACGTGACGTCTCCCATGAATTACGTTCGCCGTTGGCGCGCCTGCGCGTCGCACTGGAACTGGCGGAACGAGATCCCGCCCGGCCGGATACCCTGGTGCGCATCGGCAAGGAAGCCGATGAACTGGAACGGCTGGTGACGGATCTCTTGTCCCTGGCCCGGCTCGAATCCGGGCAAGTGAGCCTGCAACGTTCCCGCATCTGTTTGGCAGACCTGCTGCTTGACGTGGTGAACGACGCGGACTTCGAGGCCCGGGCGCGGGAGCGGCGCGTGGAACTGCGGGTCATCGAGGATGGGCAGGTGGAGGGCGATGCGGTTTTGCTGCGCTCGGCCATCGAGAACGTGGTGCGTAACGCCGTTCGTCATACCCCGGAGCAAACGGCTGTAGAGGTCGAACTGCGATCCCGGGATGGCTGGGTGATGATCGAGGTGCGTGACCAGGGCGCGGGGGTTCCGGAAGCGGAACTCATGCGCATGTTCGAGCCGTTTACCCGTATCGCGGAGGCCCGGGATCGCCATACTGGCGGCTTCGGTCTGGGCCTGTCCATCACCGGCCAGGTGATGGCCGCCCATGGAGGCAGGGTGGAGGCCCGTAACCGGAAGGAGGGAGGACTTTCTGTCTGTCTTTTCCTGCCGACAGGCGCCTAGGGCAGTACCACTCCGGCCTTTGCCAGCAGGCCGGTGAGGGTGATCAAAGGCAGGCCGATCAGGGACGTGGGGTCATCGCCCTCCATGGCCTTGAACAGGGTGATCCCCAGCCCTTCGGATTTGAAGCTGCCGGCGCAGTTATAGGGTTGTTCCCGTTGCAGATAGCGTTCGATGCGTGCCTCGTCCAGGGTACGAAAGCGCACCCGGAACGGCACCAGTCGCGTCTCCGCAATACCGCTTGCGGCGTTGTACAGGCACAGGCCGGTAAGAAAGCTGACCGTTCTGCCGGACAGTTTTTGCAACTGTGCCCGGGCCCGTTCATGGTCACCGGGCTTGCCCAGTACCTCGTCATCCACCACGGCCACCTGATCGGAACCGATCACAAGGGCACGCGGGAACTGCGCGGCCCCGGCCCGGGCCTTGGCCTCGGACAGCCGCTGCACCATCACCTCGGGTGTTTCGCCGGGCAGCTGTGATTCATCCACCGCAGGCGACACGATCTCGAAAGGAATGCAAAGGCGGGACAACAGCTCGCGTCGGAAAGGCGAGGTGGAAGCCAGCACGATCTGGGGTTGTGCCTGAATCATGGCCCGCAAGTGTAGCGAAGTCGCGTGGACAACCCAAGCCGCACCCCGGTTCAGGCTTCGATTTCGATCAGGGTTTCATCGGGATTCACACTGTCGCCCTTGCCCACGTGCACGGCGGTGACCCGCCCGCCAATCGGAGCCTGGATCTCCGTTTCCATTTTCATGGCCTCGGTGACCAGCACCGGATCCCCGGCCTTCACCTGGTCGTCGGGTTTGACCAGTACCTCGATGATGGTGCCGGGCATGGAGGTGGTGACATGGCCAGGCTGGGTGGCCTTGGGGCGCCGGCTGCCCTTTGGAGAGGAGACGGCCGGCCGTTCACCACCAGGGGCACGAGGTTCCACTTCCACCAGGGTTTCGATCAGGATTTCCTCGGGCACACCATCCACGGTGAGATAGAAGGGCCGGGTCGCTTCCGTATCATGGCCGGTACCCGTGACCTTGATATGGTAGGTCTCGCCATGCAGGGTTACGTTGAATTCGGTGGGTCGGCCGGCCAGTTGCTCACCAGCAGGACGGGCGGGTTCCAGCGGTTCCGGTTGCAGGTTCCCCGCCTTGCGCGCTTCGAGGAACTCCCGCCCGATCTCCGGGAACATGGCATAGGTGAGGATATCTTCCTCGCTGTCGGCGAAACCCGCGCCATCGTTGCGCAGGTTGTCCATTTCCGGCCGCAGCAGGTCCGCCGGGCGCACGTCGATGACGTCGGCATTGCCAATGGCCTGCTGGCGCACCATGGAATTGACCTCGCCCGGCGCCCTGCCATAGCGCCCCTGCAGGTAGAGCTTCACTTCATTGGTGATGGTTTTGTAGCGGGTATCGGTCAGCACGTTGAGCACGGCCTGGGTGCCGACGATCTGGGAGGTGGGGGTGACCAGGGGCGGGTAGCCCAGGTCTTCCCGTACCCGGGGGATCTCGTCCAGCACCTCACTGATGCGGTTCAGCGCCCCCTGTTCCTTGAGTTGGCTGTAGAGGTTGGAAATCATGCCTCCAGGCACCTGGTAGACCGCCACCCGGGTGTCCAGCCCGGTGAGTTCGCTTTCGAACTGGTGGTATTTCTTCCGCACCTCGCGGAAATAGAAGCCGATGTCCTGCAGCGCCTTCAGATCCAGACCGGTGTCGTACTCGGTGCCAGCCAGGGCCGCCACCATGCTTTCCGTGGGCGGATGGCTGGCCCCACCGGAAAAGGACGAGATGGCGGTATCGATGTGACGACAGCCGTTTTCGATCGCCTTGAGATGGCACATCTCGGCGGTGCCGGCGGTGGCATGCATATGCAGGTGGATGGGCACCTGTACGGCGTCCACCAGTTCACGCACCAGTTCTCCCGCCACCATGGGGGTAAGCAGCCCGGCCATGTCCTTGATGGCGATGCTGTCGACACCCATGTCAGCCAGCGTGCGTGCCATGCTGACGAACCGGGGAATACCATGCACCGGGCTGGTGGTGTAGGAGATGGTTCCCTGGGCATGCTTGCCGGTCTTCTTGACCGCGGCAATGGATGCTTCCAGGTTACGGGTGTCATTGAGGGCGTCGAAGATGCGGAAGACGTCCATGCCGTGGTCGGCGGCACGGGCTACGAAGGCCTGTACCACGTCATCGGAATAATGCCGGTAGCCAAGCAGGTTCTGGCCACGCAGCAGCATCTGCAATCGGGTGTTGGGCAGGGCCGTGCGCAGCTGGCGTAATCGTTCCCAAGGATCTTCCTTGAGATAACGCAGGCAGGCATCGAAAGTGGCACCACCCCAGACCTCCAGTGACCAGTAGCCGATGGCGTCCAGCTTCGCGCATACCGGCAGCATGTCCTCGGTACGCATGCGGGTGGCGATCAGCGACTGGTGGGCGTCGCGCAGGATGACATCGGTGACGTGGACTTTGGACATGGTGTGGATACTCAATGCCCGGCCTGGGCGGCGATGGCGGCACCGATGACGGCGGCCAGTTCCCGGGTTGGACGGCTGGTGGCATAGTTCACCAGCTCCGGGTGATCCTCCACGAAGCCGGTGTCGAAGCGACCCTCGATCACGTCCTCCACCTGCAGCAGTTCCAGGTAGTAGGGGATGGTGGTCTTGACACCGTACACCCCCATATCGAGCAGGGCACGGCGCGAGCGGCGCAGCACGTCGGGCCATTCCAGCGCCCAGACAATGAGCTTGGCACACATGGAATCATAGTAGGGTGGAATGGTATAGCCGGAATAGATGGCAGCATCCGTGCGTACGCCCGGGCCGCCAGGCGCGAAGTAACGGGTGATACGGCCGAAGCTGGGCAGAAAATCATTGCGCGGGTCCTCGGCATTGATGCGGAATTCTATGGCATAACCGCGCCGGCCCACATCCTCCTGTCGATATCGCAGGGGCAGGCCATCGGCAATGCGGAACTGCTCCTGGACGATGTCGATACCGGTAATGGCCTCGCTGATGGTGTGTTCCACTTGCAGGCGGGTATTCATTTCCATGAAATAGAAACTGCCGTCCCGGTCCATGAGAAATTCCACCGTGCCGGCATTCTGGTAACCCACCGCCAGGGCTGCCTGTACAGCATAGGCACCCAGCCGCTGGCGCTGTTCTTCGTTCAGTTGCGGGGAGGGGGCGATCTCCACCAGCTTCTGGTGGCGACGCTGGATGGAACAGTCACGCTCGAACAGGTGGATGCAGCCACCATGATGGTCGGCGAGGATCTGGACCTCGATATGACGCGGCCGGTCGATGCACTTTTCCATGAAGATCGAGGCGCTGCCGAAGGCCTTGGTGGCCTCGGAGATCACTCGGTCGTAGTGGCGGCGCAGTTCACCGGCATCGTTGCAACGGCGGATGCCGCGCCCACCTCCGCCGGAGGTGGCCTTGAGCATCACCGGATAGCCGAACTCCCCGGCCAGCACCAATGCCTGCTCCAGGCTGTCGAGGTTGTCGTCGCAACCGGGCACCACGGGCACGCCGGCGGCCTGCATGGCGCGGCGTGCCTCGGTCTTGTCACCCATGCGCCGGATCACATCGGCATCGGGCCCGATGAAGGTGACGCCGCGACGCCGGCAGATCTCCGCCAGCAGTGGGTTCTCCGACAGGAAGCCGTAGCCGGGATGCAGGGCATCACAACCAGTGGCCACGGCCAGGTTGACGATCCGATGGGCATTCAGGTAACCCGCCACCGATTCCGGGCCGATATTGTAGGCCTCGTCGGCTTTCTTGACATGCAGGGCGTGGCGGTCGGCATCGGCGTAGATGGCCACCGAGGTGATGCCGGCTTCGGCGCAGGCGCGCACCAGGCGCACCGCGATTTCCCCCCGGTTGGCGATCAGGATCTTCTTGATCACATTGAATCTTCCGTATTTTCTGGCCGTGGCGGGGCCCGTGGCTGGGGTCGAAGGGCCGTGCTGCCGGCACCACCCCACTTCTTACGCAAGTCCCTGACGACTGTCAACGCGGCCCCCTTGGGAGGAGGCCGGGAACACCGCGATTTTTCTATACTTTTCTTTGACACCACCAAGCCCGGCAGGCTAGAATTCGCGTCTTATGTTGAGTCGACTTCCGGAACGGATCGAGCCCCTGGCGATGGCCGAAGCGGGGCGGGAGTTCTCCGGCAGCCTCGATCTCGCCGGGCTGGCACGACTGGCGCCACTGTTGGCTTCCCGGCAGGGCGCGCTGACGGTGAGCCTGCTGCTGGACCGGGACGAGGCGGGCACCCGTTATCTGGCAGGCCGTGTAGCTGGACAACTGCAACTGGAGTGTCAACGCTGCCTGGGTGCCATGGAGTTCGCATTGGACAGCGATTTCCGCCTCGGACTCGTGCGAAGCGAGGAAGAAGCGGCAAGACTGCCGCCCGGTTATGAACCGCTGCTGGTGGGAACGGATCCCATGTCACTGGCGGATATCGTGGAAGACGAAGTACTGCTGGCGCTGCCCATCGTGGCCCTGCATCGGGAACCCCACCCTTGCGCGGCACAACAGCACCAGGAACCTCCGCCGGAGGGCGAGCAACGGGAGAACCCCTTTGCCGTGCTGGCACAATTGAAACGTGACAAGTAGTTTTTTCAGGAGTTAGCCAAATGGCCGTTCAACAGAATCGTAAAACCCCCTCCAAGCGTGGCATGCGTCGTTCCCACGATGCCATCAAGGGCGCAACCCTGTCCGTGGAGCCGACCACCGGCGAGACCCATCTGCGCCACCACATCAGCCCGGACGGTTATTATCGTGGTCGCAAGGTTCTTACCAAGGACGTTGACTGATACACGCGCAAACGGACAGGGGTCGCGGCGTGCATTACGTCGCGGCCCTTTGTCTTTACATGATCGTCAAAATCACTTTCTGATCTACCGGGTATCCGCAGTCTGATGAGCAGCCGCTATACGATCGCGCTCGATGTAATGGGTGGCGACCATGGGCCAGAGGTAGTGATACCCGCCGCCCTGAACAGTATCAAGGCCCGCGATGATCTGACCATCGTCCTGGTGGGCGATGAAGCCGTGATTCGCGCCGCGCTCGGAGATGTGACGCCTTCAATCAGTCAGCGACTGATTATCCAGCACGCCTCTCAGCGCGTGGAAATGGATGACCTGGCCTCGCACGCCCTGCGCAACAAGAAAGACTCCTCCATGCGAGTGGCCCTGGATCTGGTCAAGGATGGCAAGGCCGATGCCTGTGTCAGCGCCGGCAACACCGGGGCGCTCATGGCCACGGCGCGTTTCGTTCTCAAGACCATTGCCGGTATCGACCGGCCCGCCATCTGCACCAAGCTGCCTTCGCTCAAGGGCCAGACCTGGATGCTGGACCTGGGCGCCAATGTGGACTGCACCGCTGAACAACTCTGCCAGTTCGCCCTCATGGGATCGGTGCTTGCCGGGGCGGTGGATGGCATTGATCATCCTCGCGTCGGCCTGCTCAATATCGGCGAAGAGGAAATCAAGGGCAACGAGCAGGTCAAGAAGGCAGCCCTCTGTCTCGAAACCAGCGGCCTGCACTATATCGGCTTCGTGGAAGGCGACGACATCTACAAGGGCGACGTGGACGTCGTGGTTTGCGACGGCTTCGTGGGCAACGTGGCATTGAAAACCAGTGAAGGTCTGGCCAAGATGATCTCCGAGTTCATAAAGCGTGAATTCACTCGCAACCTGTTCACCAAGCTGGCGGCTATCGTTGCGTTGCCGGTACTGCGTGCCTTCCGCCGTCGCATCGACCCCCGCCGCTATAACGGCGCCAGCCTGCTGGGCCTGCGCGGCATCGTGGTGAAGAGTCATGGCAGCGCCGATGCCCTGGCGTATGCCAATGCCATTGAATTTGCGATCCTGGAAGTACAGCAGGCGGTACCGGAACGCATCAGTGAACAACTTAATGCCTTGATGGCTCAACAACAGGCGATGTGATGTACGCAAGGATTACCGGAACGGGCAGTTACCTGCCTGAAAAGGTACTGACCAACCACGATCTGGAAAAGATGGTGGAGACTTCCGATCAATGGATTCGGGAACGTACCGGTATCGAGAAACGGCATATCGCCGCACCTGGCGAGACCACCTGC
>SWCG01002719.1_pt2 | contig 14201 bp, 13 predicted proteins | sample 4690071 | NCBI WGS metagenome assembly SWCG01 (sample SAMN10267281, study PRJNA491770) | bioreactor metagenome | isolation source: DHS bioreactor inoculated with subseafloor sediment | place: Japan: off Shimokita Peninsula | collected 2012-10 | reverse complement strand
AATAAATCCCCACGTCATGGTACGAACGGGCGATCTTGTCGATGGCGATCACGTAGGCTGCGGTGCGCAGGTCATGGATCTGCTCGTTGCCGTGCAGGGTGTTGTGCATCTCCTGGTAGGCGAGGCGCATGGTGTCATCCAGGCCGGAGCGCACCAGGTCGATTTCATCGGCGCCGCGGATCACGGCATCGCGCGCGGCATCGGACAGATGGGCACCGGTAATCTCCTGCAGCAAGGTGGCGTACTGGTTGGCGCGCTGCTCGTCGTGGCGGCGCTGCATGCGACCGAAACGGATGTGGGAGATGTTGCGGATCCATTCGAAGTAGGAAACGGTCACGCCACCGGCGTTCACGTAGACATCGGGCAGGATGACCACGCCGCGTTGCTGCAGTTTCTGGTCGGCGCCGAAGGTGACGGGGCCGTTGGCCGCCTCGACGATCATTTTCGCCTGGATGCGGTCGCAGTTCTCCTCGTCGATCTGGGCTTCCATGGCGGCGGGGATGAGGATGTCGCACTCCAGTTCCAGGGCCTTCCTGCCGTCTTCCTCGAAGTTGGCATCGGGAAAGCTGCGGATGGTCTTGTGTTCCACCATGTGGTCACGCAGGTGCTGGATGGGGATGCCGTCGGGATTGAGCAGCACGCCTTCCCGCTCGATCACCGCGATGACCTTCACGCCATCCTCCTCGGAGAGGAACTTGGCCGCATGGTAGCCCACGTTGCCCAGCCCCTGGATCACGACGGTCTTGCCTTCCAGGCCGCCGCTCATGCCGGTGTCGGCCACGTCTCCGGGATGGCGGAAGAATTCCTGCAGGGCGTATTGCACCCCGCGGCCCGTTGCCTCGACGCGGCCGCGGATGCCGCCGTGATGCACCGGCTTACCGGTGACACAGGCCTGGTGATTGATGTCGTCCGGGAACAGGTGCTTGTAGGTGCCGGCCATCCAGGCCATTTCGCGCTGCCCGGTGCCCATGTCCGGTGCCGGCACATTGGTGGCCGGGTTCATGTAGCCCTTGCGGATGAGTTCGGTGGCGAAGCGCCGGGTGATCATTTCCATTTCATCGCGATCGTACTGGCTGGGATCGATCTGCAGGGCACCCTTGGAGCCGCCGAAGGGCACGTCCACCAGGGCGCACTTGTAGCTCATCAGCGCCGCCAGGGCCTCCACCTCGTCCTGGTCCGCGTAGGGCACGTAGCGGATGCCACCCTTGACCGGCAGGCGATGGGTGCTGTGGGTGGCGCGCCAGCCCTTGAAGGTGTGGATCTTGCCGCGCAGCTTTACCGGGAAGCGCACCTGGATGACCGAGTTGCAGCTGCGGATGACGTCGCGTAACCCCGAGTCCAGATCGAGTACGCTCATGGCGTGCTGGACCATGTGGTCGACGCTCTGCCGGAAGGTGAGGGGTTTGGTCATGGACGGCTCCTGCTTGTTGTTAGAGTTGGCCGGTTTTCCTCAAGGAGGCAGAGTATTTTAAACAATAAATCTGTAGGGTTGCTGCCTGCCTGTTCGTTTCAGTGATCTTCCTGCTCCGGTTTCTTGCGCATGCTTTCGATGTTGATGGGTACCACCACGGTCTTTTTGGGTTCGTCGACGAAGCGCGGGCGCATGTTCATCTCCTCGCCCAGGGCGGCGGCCAGCTCCTGCTCGCGCGCGGAGATCAGGCCCAGGCAGTCGCGGATGCCCAGGATGGTGTTCTCGCTCAGCGGGTGGCGCATGCCATTGGGTACATGGGTATCCTTGGCCACGTCGGTCAGCACCCGCTTCATCATGCGCAGGATGCGTTGTTCCTTGGTGAGTTCTTCGTCGGACATGGGTAATGGTCTCGGTACGGTATGTCGGTCTAGTGTACACAGAAATCCCCGGCTGGGGAGCCAGATACCGTGGTAGTGACCGGGGTTTTACTGGCGCCGATACCCGTAGGAGCGGCCTCTGGCCGCGAACCGGTTCCCGCGGGCCGTTCGCGGCCGGAGGCCGCTCCGGCAGGTGTCAGTGACACAATCAGGTCATGCCGACCCGTCCTGTTCCAGCAGGTCCCAGCGGGCGTAGGCCTGCTGCAGTTCCGTCTCCAGTTCCGCAAGACGGGCCTGGACGACGCCAGCCTGGGCGCCTTCCTGGTAGAGCGCCGGATCGGCCAGGCGTGCGTGCAGTGTTTCCTGCTCGGCCTCCAGGGCCTCGATGCGTTTCGGCAACTCTTCCAGTTCGCGCTGTTCCTTGTAGCTGCGCTTGCGTGGTTTGCTGGCCGGGGTCGGTGTCGGCGCAGCCTTGGCCGCCGGCCGACTGATCGCGGGGGGTGCCGCCGTGACCCGCTGGCGCAGCCAGTCGCTGTAACCACCGACGTATTCCCGCACCTGGCCCTGGCCTTCGAACACCAGGGAACCGGTGACCACCTGGTCGAGGAAGGCGCGGTCGTGGCTCACCAGCAGCAGGGTGCCCTGGTAGTCCAGCAGCCGTTCCTCCAGCAGGTCCAGGGTCTCGGCGTCCAGATCGTTGGTGGGCTCGTCGAGCACCAGCAGGTTGGAGGGTTTGGCGAACAGCCGCGCCAGCAGCAGACGGTTGCGTTCGCCGCCGGACAGGGCCTTGACCGGGGTGCGGGCGCGCTCGGGGGCGAACAGGAAATCCTGCAGGTAGCTGATGACATGGCGGTCGGCGCCATTGACGGTGATCTTTTCGCGCCCGCCGGCCAGGTTGTCCAGCACGGACTTTTCCTCATCCAGCTGGGCGCGCAGCTGGTCGAAGTAGGCGACTTCGAGCTTGGTGCCCAGGTGGATCTTGCCGCTGGTAGGGGCAAGCTGGCCCAGCAGCAGGCGCAGCAGGGTGGTCTTGCCCACGCCGTTGGGGCCGATGATGCCGATGCGGTCGCCGCGCTGGATGATGGTGGAGAAGTCGCGCACGATCCACTGATCGTCGTAGCGATAGGAGACGTTTTCGGCTTCCACCACCAGTTTGCCGGAGCGTTCCGCCTCCTGGGCCTGCATGTGCACATTGCCCATACGCGCCTGGCGCGCCTGGCGTTCCTGGCGCATGGCCTCGAGGGCACGCACCCGGCCCTCGTTGCGGGTGCGTCGCGCCTTGATGCCCTGGCGGATCCAGACCTCTTCCTGGGCCAGTTTCTTGTCGAAGTCGGCGTTGAGTTTTTCCTCGGCGTCGAGCATGGCCTGCTTGCGTTCCAGGTAGCTGCGGTAGTCGCACGGCCAGTCGGTGAGCCGGCCGCGCTCCAGGTCGAGGATGCGGGTGGCCAGGCGCTGCAGGAACATGCGGTCATGGGTGACGAACAGCAGTGCGCCACGGAAGCCGAGCAGGAATTCCTCCAGCCAGGTGATGGAATCGATGTCCAGGTGGTTGGTGGGCTCGTCCAGCAGTAACAGGTCGGGCTGGTCCACCAGGGCGCGGGCCAGCAGCACCCGGCGCTTGAGCCCGCCGGACAGGTCATCGAAGGACAGGTCGGCGTCCAGCTGCAGGCGCGACAGCACGGTCTCCACCCGCTGTTGCAGCTGCCAGCCGTCCGCCGCCTCCAGTTCATGCTGGACCTGTTCCAGTTCATCGAGCAGGGCGGTGTCACCTCCCTCGGCCAGGCGCAGGCCGAGGTCATGGTAGCGGTGCAGCAGCTGGCCCACGCCCCCCAGGCCGCCGGCCACCACGTCGAAGACACTACCGTGCAGACCCCGGGGTACCTCCTGGCTCAGGCGCGTGACGCGCAGGTTCTGGGTACGTTCCAGGGTGCCGCTGTCCGGTTGGATCTCGCCGGCGATGACCTTCATCAGGGTGGACTTGCCGGCGCCGTTGCGGCCCACCAGGCACAGCCGCTCCCCGGCCTCGATCTGGAGCTGGACCTGGTTCAGGAGCAGGGGGCCGCCGTAGCCGAGGCTGACGTCGCGCAAGCGCAGGAGTGCCATGGAAATTCCGCTGTTGGTGAGAGTAAAGAGGGGCGAGTCTAGGGGCTGCGGGGGTGGGCGGCAAGGCCCGGACGATGGTCAAAACTGCAGACTGGTTCACATCCGGCCGCTACCTGTCCTAGGATAATCACCGTCACAGGGATTTGACGAGGACTGACCCATGATGGAATTGCACTCCAGCTACCGGCAAGCCACCATTTTCGACCAGCTCTGGCTGGCCCTGGCCCGCGGCCTGCGGCGTCCCGCCTGGCTGCAGGGGCGGCGGGCCTGGGGCTGGAGCTTCGGCCTGCTGGCCGGGCTTTTCGGTGTCATCGGCGCCGCCTTCCTGCTCGACGCCCTGGCCCCCGCGGCCGGGAACAGTGCCCTGGCCTCGCTGGGCAGCGCCCTGCTGTCGCTGGGTGTGTTTCGTCATTTCGCCCGCTGCGCCTTGCCCCTGTTGCAGCCCCATGTCGCCCACCACGGAGTGTCCCGGGTACGGGCGAAAAAGGGCGCCACTCGCCCGCTAGTGGCTCCCGGAGTGACGCGGCCCGCGACCGGGGGCCGCGCCGATTCCGCCGCCTCGGCCCCTCTCCGGCCCGTTTCCACTCTGTCCGCCGCCGAGCGTCGTGCCTACCTGGCCGGCTTGCGGCATGCCGGCGTGAATGTACGTATCGCCCGCGCCCTGGTGAGTGCCGGTTATCTGTCCGGCGCGGCGTTGGCGGGTGCGAGCGATGCGCAGATCCTCGCCGTTCGCGGTGTGGGTCCGGCGACCCTCAAGAAGCTCCGCGCCTGCTTCCCTTCAACCCCCCAGGCTCCCGGCTGATCAGCTGCCCTTCCCCCGGCCATGGGCGCGCGCCAGGGCCTCCATGGCGCTGTTGATCTCCTGCAGTTTGCGGGTGTCCCCACCCCGGTCCGGGTGGTGCTCCATGGCCAGCTTGCGGTAGCGCTCGCGGGCCTGTTCGTAGTCTGCATCGGCCTCCAGGCCGAGCACTCGCAGGGCCGCGCCTTTTTGCTCCAGCCCCTGCATGCGCACCCAGAAACGGCCCAGCATGTCATCCACATCGGCGGCGCTGGTGGCGTGCAGGTTGCCAAGGTCCAGGTAGTATTCCCGCAGGGGATCGCTGCGCCCTGGCAGCGCGCTGTCTCCCGGCCGGTAGGGATGCAGGCGGATGCACAGGGGATTGATCTCCAGGCGCGCGCGTTCCTCGCTGTGACAGCGATCGCGCAGGCGATGAAGCAGGTGGAACAGACGAAAATGCTGCTGGAACAGGCGGTGATCAGCCGGCTCGTCGTCCGAGCCATGGGTGACGGGGTGGCCTTCGGCGCGCAGGGCCTGCAGCAGCTCGAATTCGCTGATGCCCTCGGGGTGCCTTTCCAGGCGGGCCAGCAGATCCTCCTCGAGTGCCTCCCGCGATATTGACGCGGATTCTTCCAGGTCCTGGTAGGCCTCGGGCACGAAGCGCGGCGTGCAGATCGCGTAGAACAGCAGTTCGTTACCGCCGGTGTTGGTGATGCGCTGGGCCATGCCGGGCGGGATCAGCACCACATCTCCAGGCCCCACTTCCCGGGGCGGGGTTTCCCCCACTTCCACCCGGCCCTGGCCACGGATGATCAGGTAACGCTCGCTGATGTCGCGCAGCCGGTGCCAGCGGGTGGTGTCACCGGGCGCCACCCGCGCGCGGGCGATGGAGCAGGCGGGATCGAGGGCCTGGTTCCAGCTTTCCAGGATATGGCAGCCCTCGTCGAAGAAGTATTCCTGATCGGGATCAGGATGGTGGATGACAGGTTTCATGGTCTTCACCTTACGCGGCGTGCACGCCCGGCTGCAAGGGCAGGGCATAAGCGCCATAATGGGACGAACAGTATTGAAACGACAGGAGTCCCCATGAACCCGACCGCACCCCATAGCATCCATGCTCTGGAACTGGGGCCGATGGAGAATTTCATCTACCTCATCGAGGATCGTGCCAGCGGCCGCGCCGCGGTGGTGGACCCGGCCTGGGATGTGCCGGCGATCCTGGAGCTGGCACGGGAACGGGGCGTGCGCATCACCGATGTGCTGCTCACCCACAGCCACCATGACCACATCAATGGGTTGGAGGCGCTGTTGGCCGGCGCCGACGCCCAGTTGCACCTGCTCAAGCCCGAGGCCCGCTTCTGGGGGGCCGAGCTGGAATTACCCACCCTGCATCATGGCGGTGATCTCATTCGCCTCGGAGAGACGGAGATCGAGGTGCTGCACACCCCCGGGCACACCCCGGGCTCGGCCTGTTACCGCATGGGCGATGATGTGATCACCGGCGATACCCTGTTCGTATTCGGCTGCGGCCGCTGTGACCTGCGCGGTGGCGATCCCGAACAGATGTACCAGACCCTCAAACGCATGACCCGCGAACTGCCCGGCCAGGCCCTGATCCATCCCGGCCATAACTACTCCGTGAAGGCCAGCTCCACCCTCGAGGAGCAGGTGGAAGGCAACCCCTTCCTGCATTTCGACCAGCTCGACCGCTTCATCGAATACCGCATGCACTACCATGACCGACACCGCGATTCCCCCTACGGGCCGGTGCCGAAAGGGCAGGAGATGCCCTGATCGGCCGCGCGCCACGCAGGCTGGAGTCGAGCCTTCCGCTGGTGAGTATTGACAAGGGACAAAATATTTGGGCAGACTCCCGAGCATGAGCACAGATTTTTCCATGCCGTCCAACAGCGTCCTGCGCGTATGCCTGTGGCACCGCGCAGCCGGTGCCCGTGGCCCATGGAAAAGTTGATGTACCGCTAACACACCCCGCATACCAGCGGTTTTCCAGGGCCACAGATTTCACGATCTGTGGCCTTTTTGCTTTTGGGGGATATGCATCATGTCGATACCGGCGGCCTTTGTGGCCGTGATCCTGATCTGGTCCACCACGCCGCTGGCCATCCAGTGGAGTGGCCAGGGCGGCGGCTATCTGTTCGGCGTGACCGCGCGCATGGTGGCGGGTGCGTTGCTGTGCGGGCTGGTAATGCTGGTGTTGCGCGTGGCGCTGCCGTTGCACCGCGACGCCCTGCGCACCTATGCGGCAGCGGGCATGGGCATCTTCGGCGCCATGATCTGTGTGTACTGGGGCGCCCAGTTCATTCCCTCCGGCTGGATCTCGGTGCTGTTCGGATTGACGCCCATGGTGACGGGTGGTTTCGCCCTCTGGTGGCTGCAGGAAGAGGGCTTCACCCCCTTCAGGATCCTGGGGCTGGTGTTGGGCCTGCTGGGCTTGCTGGTCCTCTTCGGTAGTGGCGCGACCCTGGGCGGCCAGGCCCTGTTCGGGGCGGTGGCGGTGCTGGTCTCGGTGGTGTTGCATTCGCTCAGCGCCGTATGGGTGAAACGGGTGGGCGCGAATCTGCCGGCCATGGCGGTGACCGGTGGCGGCCTGCTGGTGGCGGCCCCGGCCTACCTGGTCTGTTGGTGGCTGTTCGACGGCCGGTTGCCGGAGGAGCTGCCGCTGCGCACCCTGGGATCCATCGCCTACCTGTCGGTGTTCGGTTCGGTGCTCGGATTCATGCTGTACTACTATCTGCTGCGGCATGTGGAGGCGGGCAAGACGGCCCTGATCACCCTGGTGACACCGGTGCTGGCCCTCCTGCTGGGCGCCGCGCTGAACGCCGAGCACCTGGGCTGGAAGGTATGGCTGGGTACCCTGCTGATCCTTACGGGCCTGGCCTGCCATTACTGGGGTGGTCGTGTGTCCGTGCGCATGCCGCTTGCGGGGAAGGAAGAGTGACAGAGTTTTCTATTGCGGGCGGTTTCTATATGCTCCCCGTTCAATGGAAGATAATCGTGCCGACGAAGACCTGATGCTGGCCTATCGCGGGGGTGATACGGCGGCCTTTGCGGCCCTCTTCCGGCGTCGCAAGGGGCGCCTGTACCGCTATCTGTTGCGCCAGTGCGGCGATGCCGCGCTGGCCGGGAAGCTGTTCGAAGATATCTGGTTGCGCCTGATCCGCGCGCACCAGCGCTACCGGCCACAGGCGCGCTTTCTCACCTATCTTCACCGCCTTGCCCACCAGGTGCTGATGGATCATTACCGTCATCGTCCCGCCGGTGTGCCCCGCTCCTACCTGCAGGAGCCCGAGACCCTGCTTGAGCCGCTTCCCGCCGAACCCCAGGCGGATGTCCTGGCGGCCTCGCGCCAGCAACTGGAACGCTTGTTGCAACTGTTGGTCGCCCTGCCGGAGGCGCAACGCGAGGTGTTCCTGTTGCGCGAGGAGGCGGGGCTTGGCCTGGAGGAGATCGCGCGGGTAATCGATGCGCGTCCGGAGACCGCGCGCAACCGCCTGCGCCAGGCAACCCGGTTCCTGCGCCAGGGCATGAGAGGTGGCGAATGACGCCGGGCCGGGGGGATGGAAAGGTGCTGCGCCTGCCGGAGGAACATGACCTGCATCTTTCCGCCCTGTACCACCAGACCGAGGCGCCTCAGCCACCGCCGGGTCTGGAACAGCGCATTTTGAACGCGGCCCGCGAGGCCGCGGATGAGGTCGCTCGCCAGCGCCAGACCCGGCGCGGCCACCAGGTGCCACTGCCCCTGGCAGCCCTCCTGCTGGTGGCGGCCCTCCTGCTGCCACTGCTGCTTTGGTATGGCTACCAGGGTGAATTCAGCTATCCCTGGTCGGTGCCGACGGCCGGGCCGGTGGAGGAGCCGGTTGCGCCCATCCCCGCACCCGAATTTCCGGAGCCTGTGGCGCCCCCGGAAGACAATGCTACGGAGCCGTCCCCGCAGGAGCAGGAGCTGGCGGCCATCCAGGCCTTGATCCAGTCCGGCGACGATGCCGAGGCCTGGAAACGCTTCCGTGACTTCCGCATGAGCTTTCCCCAACACCGTATTCCCGATGCCTTGCTGGATGAGTTGGCCGGGGTGCGTACGCGCTTGCTGGAGGAGGCGGGCGGGCCTTGAGTCTTGACTATACTGGGTGTGAGGGGGGGGTAGCCGGAGGACACGACCATGATTGCGCATTGTCTGGAAAACTTCTTGATTGAGCACGATATTCCCTATGACCTGGTGACGCACCCCCATGCGGCCAGTAGCCTGGAGTCAGCCGAACTGGCCCACGTGCCCGGTCGCCGTATTGCCAAGACGGTGGTGCTGGAGGATGACCAGGGTTATCTCATGGCGGTGGTGCCGGCCAGCAACCGGGTGGATCTGGGCGAATTGCATCGCCAGATGCGGCGCAACCTGGGGCTGGCCACGGAGGCGGAACTGCAGGGGCTGTTCGAGGATTGCGAACTTGGGGCGATCCCTCCCGTGGGCATGGCCTATGGCATTGAAACCATCGTGGACGACAGCCTGGCCGAGCAATCGGAAATCTATTTCGAGGGCGGCGATCATGAATCCCTGGTCAGGGTCAGCGGAGAGGGTTTCGAGCAACTGATGGATCAGGTTCAGCGCGGCAGTTTCAGCTATTCCATGTAACCGGCAGCCTCGGACATCCGGCCGCGGCCGCGGCCGTGTCTGTCCCGGGGCGGGGATCAACCCCCTGCCGGTGCGCGCCCGATGGAGTGATAGGTAAAGCCCAGCCGCGCCAGGTCGTCGGGGTTGTAGAGATTGCGACCATCGAAGATCACGGGCTCGTTGAGGGTATCGCGGATGTGGATGAAGTCCGGGCTGCGGAACTGGTTCCACTCGGTGACGACCACCAGGGCATCAGCCCCCTCCAGGGCATCCTGTTCGCTGTCACAGAGCAGCAAGTCCGGGCGCTCGCCATAGATGCGCCGGGTCTCCGCGCGGGCCTCGGGGTCGAAGGCGCGGACCTTGGCGCCGGCCTTCCACAGGGCTTCCATGAGGGTGCGGCTGGAGGCGTCGCGCATATCGTCGGTGTTGGGCTTGAAGGACAGTCCCCAGATGGCGAAGGTCTTGCCGGCCAATTCCAGGCCATAGTGGGCGGAGATCTTGTGGAACAGCAGTTCCTTCTGGCGAAAATTCACCGCTTCCACCGCATGCAGCAGTTCCGGGTGGTAGCCGTTCTCGATGGCGGTGTGCTCCAGGGCGCGCACGTCCTTCGGGAAACAGGAGCCGCCGTAGCCGCAACCGGGATAGATGAACTGGTAGCCGATACGCGGATCCGAGCCGATACCCACACGTACCTTCTCGATATCCGCACCCAGGCGTTCAGCGATGTTGGACAGCTCGTTCATGAAGCTGATCTTGGTGGCCAGCATGGCATTGGCGGCGTACTTGGTCAGTTCGGCGGAGCGTACATCCATGGCCAGCAGGCGGTCATGGTTGCGGTTGAAGGGGGCGTAGAGGGCGCGCAGCAATTCGGTGGTGCGCGGGTTGTCGGTGCCGATGATGATGCGGTCGGGGCGCATGAAATCCTCCACCGCGGCGCCTTCCTTGAGGAATTCGGGGTTGGAGACCACGTCGTATTCCCTGGGATCGCCACGTTCTTCCTGCACGGCACGAATGGCGGCCTTGACCCGGTCGGCGGTGCCCACCGGCACCGTGGACTTGTTGACCACCACCCGGTAGTCGCTGATGTGCTCGCCGATGGTGCGCGCCACTGCCAGTACATGCTGCAGGTCCGCCGAGCCGTCCTCGTCGGGCGGGGTGCCGACGGCAATGAACTGGAACAGCCCGTGGGCCACGCCCTCGGCGGCATCCAGGGTGAAACGCAGGCGCCCGGCGGCGTGGTTGCTGCGAATCATCTCCTCGAGCCCGGGTTCATAGATGGGGCATTCGCCGCTGTTCAGGCGGTCGACCTTGTCCGGGTCGATATCCACGCACAATACATCGTTGCCGACCTGGGCCAGGCAGGTGCCCGTGACCAGGCCCACGTATCCGGAACCGTAAATGGTGACTTTCATGTAAATGGCAGCCTTGTCTGTGGGTTTTCGCTTCTAAGGAACCACTGATCCGGTCTGATTCCGCCATTCGGGCGAATGCCGGGTTGTTCAGGGATTCTTTAACTATATGTTTTTTATGCGTGGACACCCGGATTCCCGGAATATACGCCCGTCATGTATACGCGCGCGGCCCAACCGCCCGGGATGCTACCACAAACCCCGCGAAAATATGGATTCTGGATCGCGACCTGAAGCTTCGCCGGGTGCCTCGCCCGGCCAGTAAAACTCTGGTTTGGGAACCTTTTTGGAGTTGACACGAGCTCCCTTGGGCAGCAGAATACCCGGCTTCCGTTTATCGGAGGGGTTCCCGAGTGGCCAAAGGGATCAGACTGTAAATCTGACGGCTCCGCCTTCGGAGGTTCGAATCCTCCCCCCTCCACCAGACAATGTGGATTCTGCCGGCGGTGGCCACTGGCACGGTAGCAGGAATGCCGCACCGGTTCGGGCCGGGAGTATATAAAGGCATAGCCCGGAGGGCCAGGCCGGGGAAAGGTAGGCCGCGCGGGTGTAGTTCAATGGTAGAACTTCAGCCTTCCAAGCTGAATACGTGGGTTCGATTCCCATCACCCGCTCCAACAGCGTAAAAGTTACGGGATTCCGGAAAAGAAGTCCGGGTCGAGACGAAATTTGCCCATGTAGCTCAGTCGGTAGAGCACATCCTTGGTAAGGATGAGGTCACCAGTTCAACTCTGGTCATGGGCTCCAAATCAGTACCTGTGGATCGCTTGGTGGTGTGGTCGCGCTGTCGAGGGGTTCGGAACAATTGACTCGTTGTACTTGACTGGGGAGATCATCACCGATGTCCAAGGGAAAATTTGAACGCAACAAACCGCATGTAAACGTCGGGACCATTGGTCACGTGGACCATGGCAAGACGACGCTGACGGCGGCGCTGACGAAGGTGGGTGCCGAGAAGATGGGCGGCGAGTTCAAGGCCTACGACCAGATCGACAACGCGCCGGAAGAACGTGCGCGCGGCATCACGATTGCGACGGCGCACGTGGAGTACGAGACCACGAACCGCCATTACGCGCACGTGGACTGCCCCGGACACGCGGACTATGTGAAGAACATGATCACGGGAGCGGCGCAGATGGACGGCGCGATCCTGGTGGTGTCGGCGGCCGACGGTCCGATGCCGCAGACCCGCGAGCACATCCTGCTGTCGCGCCAGGTAGGCGTTCCGTACATCGTGGTGTACATGAACAAGGCGGACATGGTGGACGACGCCGAGCTGCTGGAGCTGGTGGAGATGGAGATTCGTGAGCTGCTGGACAGCTACGACTTCCCGGGCGACGACACCCCGGTGATCACCGGTTCGGCGCTGAAGGCGCTGGAAGGCGACACCTCCGAGATCGGCGTGCCCTCCATTGAGAAGCTGATGGAAGCGCTGGACAGCTACATCCCGATGCCGGAGCGTCCGGTGGACCAGGCGTTCCTGATGCCGATCGAGGACGTATTCTCGATTTCCGGTCGCGGCACGGTGGTGACGGGTCGTATCGAGCGCGGACGCGTGAAGGTAGGCGAAGAAATCGAGATCGTGGGTATCCACGACACGGTGAAGACCACCTGCACGGGCGTGGAGATGTTCCGCAAGCTGCTGGACCAGGGCGAAGCGGGCGACAACGTGGGCGTGTTGCTGCGCGGTACCAAGCGTGACGAAGTGGAGCGCGGCCAGGTGCTGTGCAAGCCGGGTTCGATCAAGCCGCATACCAAGTTCGAGGCGGAAGTGTACGTGTTGAGCAAGGAAGAGGGTGGTCGTCATACGCCGTTCTTCAATGGCTACCGTCCGCAGTTTTATTTCCGCACGACGGACGTGACCGGTGCCTGTGACCTGCCGGAAGGCGTGGAGATGGTGATGCCGGGCGACAACGTGAAGATGACGGTGTCGCTGATCGCGCCGATTGCGATGGAAGACGGTCTGCGTTTCGCCATCCGCGAAGGTGGCCGTACCGTGGGCGCCGGCGTGGTGGCGAAGATCATCGAGTAGGCGGGACAGAGATTGTAGGAGCGGCCCTGGCCGTGAACCCGGTTCGCGGCCAAGGTCGCTCCTACAGTGATTTTAGGCCAGTAGCTCAATTGGCAGAGCGGCGGTCTCCAAAACCGCAGGTTGGGGGTTCGATTCCCTCCTGGCCTGCCATATATGGCAGGGTGTTTACAGGTATTCACAGCATGTATCGAAGTCGGTTGGTATGAACGCGAAAACGGAAGTCCAGGAATCCAGAATGGACACGCTGAAACTGGTGGTAGTGGTTGCACTGCTGCTGGCCGGCGTGGCGGGCTTCTATTACTTCGCGGACCAGATGCTCCTGTTACGGGTGCTGGGTTTGCTGGTCATGGCCGGCCTCGCCTTGGCTGTGGGCCTGCAAACGGGCAAGGGGCGGGCGTTGGCCGGCTTCGTAGTGGATGCCCGCAATGAGGTGCGCAAGGTAGTGTGGCCTACGCGGGCGGAAACGGTGCAGACCAGTTTGGCGGTATTCGCTGTTGTGATCGTCGTGGGCATCATGCTCTGGCTATTCGACATGTTTCTGCTTTGGGCAGTACGTTTTTTGACAGGGCAGGGGGGCTGAGCACATGGCGATGCGTTGGTACGTGGTGCATGCCTATTCCGGGTTTGAAAACCAGGTCAAGCGTTCACTGATCGATCGGGTTGCGCGTAGTGGCCTGGACGGAAAGTTCGGTGAGATCCTGGTACCCACCGAGGAAGTGGTGGAGATGCGCGAGGGCCAGAAACGCAAGAGTGAGCGCAAGTTCTTCCCCGGCTATGTGCTGGTGCAGATGGACATGGATGACGAAACCTGGCACCTGGTGAAGGATGTGCCCAAGGTCCTGGGATTCATTGGTGGCACCAGTGACAAGCCGGCGCCCATCAGTGACAAGGAAGCCAATGCCATCCTGCAGCGGGTGCAGGAAGGGGTCGAGAAGCCGCGGCCCAAGGTGTTGTTCGAAGTGGGCGAAGTGGTGCGCGTCACCGACGGCCCCTTCAACGATTTCAACGGCGTGGTGGAAGACGTCAATTACGAAAAGAATCGCCTGCGTGTCGCGGTGATGATTTTCGGGCGATCCACCCCCGTGGATCTGGAATTCGGTCAGGTCGAGAAGGCCTGATCCTATCCGCGGGAGCGGCCTTGGCCGCTCCCGCGCATAAACCACCGGGGAGCCTGACAACAGGCGCTTGTACCCACAGGAGTAAGCAATGGCAAAGAAGATTCAGGCGTATATCAAGCTGCAGGTGGCCGCCGGCTCGGCGAACCCCAGTCCGCCCGTGGGCCCCGCGCTGGGTCAGCACGGCGTCAATATCATGGAGTTCTGCAAGGCGTTCAACGCCAAGACCCAGGAACTGGAAAAGGGTTTGCCGATCCCCGTGGTGATCACCGTCTACAGCGATCGCAGTTTCACCTTCATTACGAAGACCCCGCCCGCCTCCGTGCTGTTACGCAAGGCCGCCGGCGTACCC
>SWCG01001711.1_pt1 | contig 14334 bp, 14 predicted proteins | sample 4690071 | NCBI WGS metagenome assembly SWCG01 (sample SAMN10267281, study PRJNA491770) | bioreactor metagenome | isolation source: DHS bioreactor inoculated with subseafloor sediment | place: Japan: off Shimokita Peninsula | collected 2012-10 | reverse complement strand
CAAAGCCCATTTTACCTTGGCGGTATAGCAAATTAAATATGCAATGCATACTTAATGCGTTATGCCTCCAAGGTCAAGGCAGACCCCAGCAAGTCGCTACTTTCTGATATTGGAACTAAATATAGTTCTATAGAAGTAGAAGTTGTAAAATTCACTCCTGCATTAATAAGAGCGGGTATAGCTTTCCTTGCTACATTTGGGTTTTTACTTTATGGAACGGTAAATATGGGCTTTGATTTCCCAGAAATATCTGCTTCTTTTGTTGCCATAGGGCTTGCAGTTGGTCTTGCATATGGTAGTAGATTGAATGAAATCTGCGAAATGTTTGGTGAAGGTATGAAAGATCTATTTTATGCAGGAATGGTCATGATATTTGCTCGTGCAATCTTATATATTATGGAAGATGCTCTAATTGTAGATACAGTGATAGAATTCCTATCTCAGTTTGTAGTTGGACATTCCTCAATGATGACAGGCTCATTACTATTAATAATGCAAAGTATTATAAACTTCCTTATACCATCAGGTAGTGGACAGGCTGCAATTACTATTCCAATTATAGTACCTCTTGCTGATATGGGAGGAGTTACGCGACAGGTTGCGTGTTTGGCTAGCCAATTTGGAGATGGTTTTTCCAACTTTATGTATCCTACAAATGGAGCTTTAATTGCAATACTAATGGTTGCTGGAATTCCTTATAGTAAATGGTTTAAATTCTTCGCACCTCTCTTTGCTATAATAATGATAACCTCCATGATTTTAGTGTCAGTAGGTGTTATGATTAAACTAGGACCATTTTAAATAATATAAGAAATTAATCCTCCATCTTCTTTAGATGGAGGATTAATTTCTTATATTTGACAGAAAAGAATTGATAATATAGAATTCTAATGTATAGACTAATATATGAATATAATTAAAAAGAAGGGTTTAAAGTTGAGTAGAGCTAATAATATGTTTAAAATGTTTTTAATACTAGCAAAAATAGGAGCATTCACCTTAGGTGGGGGATATGCTATGATACCTTTGGTTCAAAAGGAATTTGTTGAAAACCAAAAGTGGATTGATAATGAAGAATTTATGGATATTGTGGCATTATCTCAGAGTATTCCAGGAGCATTAATAATAAATAGTTCTACTTATTTAGGGTACAGACTTTTTGGATTTACAGGAGCTGTTGTTGCTTGCTTAGGTTCTATGCTACCTGCAGTTGTGATAATTTTGATTGTAGCTATTTTTTTCAATCAAATTAGAGAAAATAAGCTTGTGGAAGAAATATTCCAAGGAGTTCGACCAGCAGTAGTAGCTCTTATTTTATTCTCTGTAATTAAAATGAGTAAATCAGTACCTAAAAATCTATTTAATTTTATTTGGATAGGTCTGAGTGTTATTGCTATTGCTATATTTTCTATAAATCCTATAATAATAATTGTAACCTCTGGAATTATAGGGTATCTTTTATATAGAGAAGAGAGGGCATGATGAGTTATATATTAGATATATTTTTTGCATTTATGAAGATAGGTGCATTTGCATTTGGTGGAGGTCTTGCTGTACTTCCATTAATAGAAAAAGAGATAGTACATAATAATGGATGGATTACTACAAAGGAACTTGTGGATATTATTGCCATAGTGGAGATGACTCCAGGACCTATAGCTGTAAACTCTTCAACTTATGTAGGATATAAGGTAGGAGGCTTTTTAGGAGCTATAGCAGGTAGTGTTGGCATTGTTATCATATCTTTTGCTTTGATGACTTTACTTGCTAAGTATTTGTGGAAGGTAAAAGATACAAATCAAATGAAGGCTATATTTAATGGAATTAGACCTGCTATTTTGGGATTAATTTTAAGTGCTGTTATTACTGTAGGTAAAACAGCCATAGTAGATATAAAAAGTATAATAATAGCTATACTTATATTTATAGGCTTATTTAGATTTAAATTACATCCAATAATGGCTATAGTAATAGCAGGAGTATTGGGAGTCATAATATACTAAAAAAGTAAAATTTAAAGGATCTGGTAGATGCCAGATCCTTTTTAGTGAAAACTTTATAGTTTTTTAGATATTACTGCTAAAAATACTATCATAAGGAGTCCGAAGATCATTAAGCTTGTTTGCTCAATAGCCATAATTCCCATAACTGCAACTATAGCTACTGCAATAGGAATTACATATTTAACTAGATTATACCATATGTTAAATAACCCAAATTGAATAGTTCCGCCATTTGTAAGTTCATCTTTAAGATCTTCCTTATTAAGGAACCATCCAACGAATACTGCAAGTAATAATCCTCCAATAGCTAAGAATATCTTATCAGTTAAGATATCAAAGAAGTCAAAGATTCCAACTCCAAACAATTTAAATCCTGATAATGCTCCCATGGATAAAGAAGCAAGTGAACCTAGTACAGCCATAACTGCTGCTGCAGAATAAACAGCAGGCTTTCTTGCAATACCTCTTTGATCAATTAAATATGTCACAACAACTTCCAGTAAAGATACTGAAGAAGTAAGTGCTGCTACAGTTAGGGCTACGAAGAATACTACAGAAAATAATACTCCAGCTCCGCCCATTTCAGCAAATATTTGTGGTACAACTACGAATACAAGACCAGGTCCTTGAGTAGGCTCCATTCCAAAAGCAAATAATGCAGGGAATATAGCTATACCTGCTAATAGAGCAACACCTGTATCCATCAATGTTACAATTAAAGCATTACTTTGAAGATTTTCTTCTTTACTTAAGTAACTACCGTAGGTTATCATACAACCCATACCGAGACTAAGGGAGAAGAATGCCTGACCTAAGGCTGCCAAGTAGGTTTGACCTGTTACTACTGAAAAATCAGGCTTAAATAAGAACTCAAGACCTGCTCCAGCTCCAGGAAGGCTGACACTTCTGATTGCTATAAAAATAAATAGAATGAAAAGAGTAGGCATTAATATTTTACCTGCTTTTTCAATACCACCTGCGATTCCTCTAGCAACTATGAATACATTAAAGAATAAGAAAATAAGCATCCAAATAAGTGGTTCTCCACTACTTCCTATAAATGCACCAAATACATCTCCTAATGCACTAGCATCAGTTAATAATCCTCCAACAGATTTAAATGTATAGGCTAAAGCCCAACCACCAACTACTGGATAGAAACCCATGATAAAGAATGCACTAAGAACTCCTAAAACTCCTGCAAATGTCCAACGGCTATCATTACTTTTGTAGGCTCCAACAGCAGCAAGACCGCTTCTTCTACCTACAGCAAGTTCAGCAACCATTATACTAAGTCCGATGATAAAAGCAAATGCTAAATAAATGATAATAAATGCACTACCGCCGTTCTCTCCAGTCATATAAGGGAATCTCCAAATATTTCCTAGGCCTACTGCTGAGCCAGCAGCTGCAAAAATAAAGCCAATCCTTGATCCCCAATTTTCTCTTTTTTGAGACATAAACTCCACCCTTTCATCATAAATTTTTAAAATAATAATTATCTAAAAATTGTAACTGTTAATAAATTTTTTTAATACCCTCCCTTCTAAATAAATCTCATTTAAAGAAGCCTTCATATAGGTAAAAATCAGTAAAGATTAAGACAGTAAAAAGTTAGCACAAAAATAAATGGACTGAAATGGAAATTTCAATAGCATATATAACTGTGATAACTACTATATGTTAGAAGGTTCTGAAAATGAAAATATAAATCTTATGATATATTATCATATTATAAAAAATATGTCAATATTGTCATATTTATAACTCTTATTAATATTTACAAAAGTCTTACAATGATAAATCCTTGCTTTTAACGTGTAGTGTATAATATGATATACTCAAGAAAATTATTTATAAAGGGGAATGTATTATAAATGAAGGAGTTAGTAATAGCAGAAAAACCCTCTGTGGGTAGAGATATAGCAAAGGTTTTGGGCTGTAGCCGAAAAGGAGATGGATTTCTTGAAGGGGATAAATATGTAGTCAGCTGGGCAATAGGACATCTTGTAACCCTTTGTGAACCTGAAGACTATGATTTAAAGCTAAAACAATGGAATGCTAAAACCTTACCTGTTCTCCCTGAACAGATGAAACTTAAACCCGTTAAGAAGACATATAAACAATACAATATCCTTAAAAATCTAATGCACCGAAAGGATATAGAAAGTATAATATGTGCTACAGATGCTGGACGTGAAGGAGAGCTTATTTTTCGATATATTTACTCAGCAGCTAACTGTAGTAAATCTGTTAAAAGACTATGGATTTCTTCCTTGACAAGTGAGGCTATAAAGGAAGGCTTTGAGAATCTCAAAGATGGCAATGCTTTTAACGATCTTTATATTTCTGCTAGATGTAGGAGCGAGAGTGATTGGCTTGTAGGAATAAATGCCACTAGAGCATATACAGTTAAATATAAAAACCTTTTTAGTATTGGTAGAGTACAAACGCCTACCTTAGCAATAATTGTTCAAAGAGAAAAAGAAATAAGTAAGTTTGAGCCTAAGGATTATTGGGAATTAAAATGTACTTTTTCAAAGTATGAAGGATTGTGGATAGATACTGAAAAAAAAGATTCTAAGCTTTGGTCAGAGAAAACAGCTTTAGAAATAATTGAAAAAATCAAAGGCCATTTAGGCTATGTAATAGATTGTGAAAAGAAAAAGATCAAAAAGAAACCCCCACTACTTTATGATCTAACAGAGTTACAGAGGGACGCAAATAAGAAATATGGATTTACTGCTGATAGAACATTGAAAATAGCTCAAAGCTTATATGAAAAAAGAAAAGCAATCACTTATCCTAGGACTGATAGTAAATATCTATCTAATGATTTGATAAAAACATTAAAAACAAAAATAGCTAATCTAAAGACCACTGAATTGGGACAGTACTGTAATTATTTATTGGACATGCCTAAACTGCCTATAACTAAAAGGGTTTTTGATAATTCTAAAGTCAGTGATCATCATGCCATAATACCAACGGATAAGAAAATAGACATAAATAAGTTGTCTGTTGATGAAAAGAAAATATTCTATTTAATAGCTTCTAAATTTCTTGCTGTATTTTATCCGGATTATATTTATGAGAGTACTACTATTTATACAGAAGTCAATGGGGAAAATTTTAAAACTCAAGGTCAAATGGTATTACAATTAGGGTGGCGTACTGTTCTTAGTAGTAATGACGACACAGAAAAGCCAATTCCCAAAGTAAAGGTAGGAGAAGAGCTAGAAGTTAAAGGGCATGAGCTTATAAAAAAACAGACTCAACCACCTAAAAGGTTTACAGAAAGTATGCTATTATCAGCTATGGAGCATGCAGGGAAAATGGTAGATGATGATGAAATAAAGGAACAAATGAAAGACAGTGGTATTGGCACACCAGCCACTAGAGCTTCAATTATAGAAAGATTAATTCAAGTAGAATACATAGTTAGAGAAGGAAAAACTCTTGTTCCTACAGAAAAGGGAAAGAGTATAATTGAATTAGTACCTCAAGAGTTATCATCTCCAGAAATGACAGGGAAATGGGAGAGAGCCTTGAATTTTATAGCAAAAGGTAAAATGGATTATACAAAATTTATGGAAGGAATCAGGAGATTTACTATTTTTCTTGTAACAGATGTAAGTAAAAGATCTAATAATGTAGTTATACCTACTAAAGGAGAGCAAAAGAAAAAAGGATATTCTTCAAAGAACAAACAGGAAGCTTTAGGTACTTGTCCAGTGTGCAAAATAGGTAAGGTTATTGAAGGGAGTAAAAACTTTTACTGTTCTAATTATAAAAATGGATGTAAATTTGGATTGTTTAAAAATGATAAGTTAATGGCTAGATATAAAAAGAAGATAACTAAAACTATAGTTAAACAATTGATACAAACAGGTACAGCCACAGTATCTTCAATGATATCACCTAACAATGGAGGAAAGTTTACAGGTAAAATCAAGTTAAAAGAATTAAATACAGGGTATTGGGGCTGGGAGTTTGATTTTGAGGGTGAAAAATAGTTGCGTGTTACTAATAAAAAAGCAAGTTCAAAGAGAGTGTTTCTTTTTTACATATTATAGGGAAAGTGCGACGTAAACGTCGCAGGTTAAGGTTGAGGCTTAGGTTGAAATCAAGAGCAAGATCCTTCGTGTTCACTCAGGATGACATTTTCAGGGACTTTTCTTCTCGCCCTGTCATCCTGAGTGTATACGAAGGATCTGTATCTTAGGGTTTAGGGTTTGTTTTTAGGGTCAAGTGAAAGATCCTTCGTGTTCACTCAGGATGACATTTTTGGGGGCTTTTCTTCTTGCCCTATCATCCTGAGTGTATACGAAGGATCTGTGTTTTCATGTTTTAACCTTATCCTCAACCTCAACCTATGCGTCGGTACGTCGCAACATCCCTATTATCAGTTATATCTATTACTTTTGCTTAAAATAATCTCAGATAGAGGATTATCTCCCATATAATTTTTAATATAAGCTATTACCTGCTCCCTTTTGTCACCAGCAAACTCTAAAAGCTTGTCTGCAGTATTCTCTATAACAGCAGGTTCTTCACATTCTGAAATTATTTCATATATTTCGGAAATATTTTGAGCTAACTGGGAATCTAATTGACTACCGTCTGGGACAATATTTTGTTCAGCAATATTTGTTATAGCATCACATAGAATCCAAGCTGTACCTTCAACTGTTTTAAGTAGATTATTTCTATGCTTTTCACTGTCTATTTCATATCTCATAAAAGAACTCCTTTCTAACGTCCTACAAACATTTGTGTTATCATTTTTCCGTACTGAGAACCTTCTCTAACGCCTATGCCAATATGAGTAAAATTTGGATTAAGTATATTTTCCTTATGCCCTTGGGAATTCATCAAAGATTGATGAGCATCTTTAATTGATGGATTTCCAGCAAGATTTTCTCCAGCATAGATATACTTTATTCCATAGCTCTTCATCATATCAAAAGGGTTACCATATGTTGGAGAATTGTGACTAAAATAGTTATTGTCTATCATGTCTTGAGATTTCAATCTAGCCACTCTAGTGATTTCCATATCAAGCTTTAACGGATTCAGACCGATTTTTGCTCTTTCCGCATTTAACAGTCTAAGAATTTCATTTTCATTAGGTGTTAAAGCATTGCTACCTTGAGTTCCTTCTACTTGAGGAGCTTCAATATGAGGTTGAACTTCTGTTGGTTCAACTGCACCTATTTCTCCTTCATCTGTTTCTACAACATACCAATCATTACTTTCCCCAATTACATTATAGATATTACCTTCTGGAAGCTCTTTGATTATGGGCATAAGATTGGAGTTTCCAGATGGAAGATTTGCCCTTTCCATAATCACTCTAATTTGTTCAACATTTGACTTTTGAAAAATAGATGATGTCTGGGGCATAGGGGTAGTTTTTTTTTGTTGTCCAGGTGCGCATGCTGTAAATAACAAAGTCAATAATAGTAGCATAAAGAAGTATTTTTTCATGTTTAATCACCTCAGTACTATTATTTCCTTAAAAGTATAAAAAATTATATTTTATTAAATACATATAATGGTAAGTCAGAAAAATTTTTAAAAAATATATCAGGAAAATGTATAATACAGAAAAAGATTGGTAAGACTCTTTAATGAAAAGATGATTTAAAAGTCCAAAAGACTTTTAAATACACCTTATTCCCACCCACAACTCATCATAAGAAAAAGGTAGCCTTGAGCTACCTTTTTCTTATGATGCGCAAATACATATTTAATTTTAAAATTATAAATTTAAAAGTATTATTTTGTAAAATTATTAGGTTTTTCATTCGCTTCATATTCTTTAAGCATCTTGAAAATTAATGGACTAAGAGCTAACAAGGCAATTAAGTTAGGTATTGCCATAAGACCATTAAATGCGTCAGACATATTCCATACAAGACTTAATGATGTAGTTGAACCAACAAAGCATAGTATAACCCAAAGCCATTTATAAACTCCAACAGCTTTAACACCAGCAATATACTCTAAACACTTTGAACCATAATAATACCATCCAAGTATAGTTGAGAAAGCAAAGAATACCAATCCAAATGAAACTATAAATGAACCAATACCTGGTAAGGATTGACTAAATGCAGTGGTAGTCAAGGCTGCACCTGTAAGAGTTTCACCAGTGGCAGGGTCAATTGGAATGGACATAAGACCATCGTTGCCAACAGTAACAAGACCTGATACTAATATTACTAAAGCTGTCATTGTACATACAACTAAAGTATCTAAAAATGAACCCAAAGAACCTATGATACCTTGTTTTACTGGATCATTATTTTTAGAAGCTGCATGGGCTATTGGAGCACTACCAAGACCTGCTTCATTAGAGAATACTCCACGAGCAACACCCATACGTACTACTGTTCCGATAAATCCTCCACCTACTGCAGTAGCATTAAAGGCGTTAGAGAAAATCATACCAAAGGCTGCAGGAACTGCAGAGGCATTAGCAAATAGAACAATGATAGCTCCAACTACATAAATAACAGCCATAGCAGGAACGATTTTTTCTGTTACACTAGCTATGCTTTTAATACCACCTAAAATAACTAAAGCTGTGGCAATTGATATAATAATACCAGATATAACAGGAGAGAGACCTATAGAAGTCTGTAAAGAAGCAGCCACAGAATTAGATTGAACCATATTTCCAATACCAAATGAGGCTATAAATCCAAAAAATGCAAATGCCCAACCAAGCCATTTCCAATTCCCACCATATTTGTCTTCCATACCTCTACTTGCATAATACATAGGTCCACCAGATTTTTCACCTTTTTCATTGGTAATCCTATATTTGATAGCTAGTAAGGCTTCGCCAAATTTTGTTGCACCACCAAATGCAGCTGTTACCCACATCCAAAATACAGCACCAGGTCCACCAATAGCTATAGCAGTTGCAACACCAGCTATATTACCTGTACCAATAGTGGCTGCTAATGAAGTCATTAATGCTTGGAAAGGAGTAATATCTCCGTCACCCTGTTGTTCTTTTGAAAAAAGTAATTTAAATGCAAAACCAAGCTTTCTAAACTGAACAACTCTTGTACCTAGCGTAAGAACAACACCAGTACCTACTAAGAAAACAATCATAATAGGGCCCCAAGCAAAACTACCTATAACACCAATAAGATTAGCAAAAGATTCCAAAAAAAACCCTCCCTTAAAATAAAATTATAGTATTTTTTCTAAAAACCTCTAACACCTCCTTTGTATAATAGTAAATTAAAAAATTTTAAATATAAAAAAAATTTAAGTTTAATCTAATTATAGAATAGTTAGAAAATTTATTCAATGGTTTTCCAATTAAATACTTTTTTAACAATTATATGGAATTTTATAGAGGTCTTTAAATATAAAATTAAGAGTATAATACAAAGTATTACTAAAAGATGGATATGATGATTATGAATTATATTAAGGAAGAAAATAAAAAATATACTTGAGACTTAATAATAACGATTTAAAGAGGTGAAATATATGGCAAAAAAATTGTTGTACCAGAAGCAAGAAAGGCATTAAATCAATTTAAAGAAGAGATAGCCAGTGAACTAGGCATAAATACATCTCAAAGTTTTACTGAAGATATAAGTTCAAGACAGGCTGGTTCCATGGGAGGAAAATTAGGAGGAGAAATGACCAAGAAACTCATAGAAAATGCCATGAAAAATATGGGCTATAATAATGATTCATTCAAATAGTATAAGTTAAAGCTAAAAAAGACAGCCTAGGTTGTCTTTTTTAAAAAACTTAGTGAACTATAAAATATATAAAATACATAAAAATGTTTAAGCTAAGAGATACTGTATATAAATATAAAAAGGAGGTATTTACATAATGGTAGATAAAAGAAGAACTGAAAGTGATATGAATATAGGAGGCATGTTGATTAAAGTCTTAGTGTCAATGATTGTTATAGCTATAGCGGCATTCTTCACTCCGTTTTTTAGTATATCAGGACTAATGCCACTATTATGGGCATCTGTGGCAATAGGGGTAATAGATTGGTTAATTCAAAAGTTTACAGGTTTTAATGCAAGTCCATTTGGTAGAGGAATAACAGGTTTTGTAGTATCTGCTATAATAATTTATGTGACAGGCATGTTAGTTGAAGGAATTTCAGTAGGTGTTTTAGGGGCTGTGTTAGCAGCTTTAGCAATAGGTATAGTAGGTATGATTATACCAGGAGGAAAAAAGGTATTTTAGTTATAATAAATTAGTATAAAGAAAACAACATCTTGCTATCCCAAGATGTTGTTTTCTTTTATGTTATAATAGTGTAGGTGTTTAATTTAGCTCAAGGAGTATATTTATGAATATTTTTATAACTTATCCATCAATATTAATACATATGGGGATTTTAACATTTGTATTACTGATATTCTATAATATCAGCAAAAGAAGATAAGAAAGATGACTTGGGATCATCTTTCTTGAATTATAATCTACATAAGAATTTGTGCTAGTATTCCAGCTGTTAAAAATGCTATAACAAAGCTACCTATCCAAATAAGAGCAGATTCTTGCCAGCTTCTTTCCTTAAAAATTACCATAATAGCGGCAATACAAGGTACAAATAAAGTGATTGCCACTAAAGAAATTACTACTTGAAGAGGGTTTAATAAACCTGCTGCAGTTAAGGTGCTTAAACCAGCTGCTCCAAAGTCACGTCGGATTATGCCCATAATAAAGGTTTGAGCAACTTCTTTAGGTAATTTTAAAAATCCTACTGTAATAGGGGCTACAGCATCAGCTATTGAGTCTAACATTCCTGAGTATTGTAAAACAGTTATTATCACTGCTCCTATTACAAATAGTGGACCAGCCTCTAAAATAAACATTTTTGACTTTATATAAGTTTTTCTTAGGACATTTGTCAATATAGGCAATCTCATTGGAGGTAGATCTATTAATAAATCAGTAGACTCTCCAGGCATAACCTTATTTAAAATTGTACCTGTTAGTACAAATACAATTAATATTGTTATCCCATATAGTAGAACCATTTTGCCGCCTAATGGGGAAAGGAGACCTACTATAACTCCCAGCTGGGCAGAGCATGGGATTGCTAGACCTAAGAGCATGGTAGCAATAAATTTTTCTCTCTTAGAACCTAATATACGAGTGGTAATAGTTGCCATGGTAACACATCCAAAACCTAGTATCATTGGAATAATAGCTCGTCCATTTAATCCAAGACTTGTTAGTAAACGGTCTACCAAAGCAGCTATCCTTGGAAGATAACCAGAGTCCTCCATAACAGAGAGTATAAAGTAAAACCCTGCAACCAGCGGAAGCAATAAGCCAAATAAGTATATAGGAGCCATGGTTAAAATACCAAACTCACCAATTAGCAACTGACCTATAAAAGACTCCTCACTAATGAAGTTTGTCATAATACCCATAATAAAATCGTAATAATACTGTCCCATAATTAACTCTTCTGTAATACCTACTACAGTTTGAGCCACAAAAACTCCGATTAATTGATAGGTTATATAAAGAGCTATCATCAATATAGGAATGCCTGTTAAAGGTCGAAGCATCCATCTGCCAAGCTGTGTCTTAAAAGATGCACCTTGATTTGTTTCTGAAACAACTGAATCTACAATATTATCTATTCGAGTTCTTCTAAGTTTATATATATATTCTCTTTTAGGATTGTCATTTTTCAAGTTATGTCTAGTTAGTACATTTTCATCTTCTTCTAAAATTAATAATGCCTCTGCTTCAACATCAACCTTATCTACAACTTGTGAAATTAAATTTTCTACTTCAGGTATTTTATTACCTACCTTTGCCCTAGATAAAGAGTTCATAATTTCGTTAACACCTTTATTTTTCGTAGCAGTGGTAGGAATAACTTCTACTCCTAATTCTTCAGAAAGTTTGTCTATATCAATTTTTAACCCATTTCTTTGTACTTCGTCCATCATATTAAGAGCAATAACCATAGGAATACCCATATCTATGATTTGTTGAGTTAAAAACAAATCTCTTTCTAAATGGACTGCATCTACCACATTAAGGATAACATCTGCAAATAGGATTACATCTCTTGCAACACGTTCTTCATCGTTGAAAGAAGATACACCGTAAACACCAGGAGTATCCATAACTACAAAATCTTTATATTTTCCAACACTTATATCCACAGTTGTTCCTGGAAAATTAGATACATCCACGTATATACCGGTTAATGCATTGAAGAATACAGACTTTCCTACATTTGGATTTCCTGCAAGGACAATTTTTTGCTCGCCGTCAGGAACTGGAATATTTGCTACAGGACTATGACAATGCATAATTAAACCTCCTATTCGTTATGCTATAGCTTTGATTGTAATTTTTTTTGCAAGATTTCTACCTATAGCTATTTCCTGCATTCTATTTTGTAATATAACTGGACCAGCAGGAATTTTTTCAGAACAAATAAGCTTTGCACCTTCATAGATTCCTAATCTAATAGCTTGCGCCCTTATAGATGAATCAGGGATATTTATAACTTCAATTTTCTGACCCTTTGTCACTAAATCTAGAGTCATATCTATCATTTCACTTTTATGGCCTTTCATAGCTAAATCAACTGTCATATTGATAAACCTCCTTAAGTACATTTTATTAATGATAATCATTATCAATATAAAACGATAATAAGTTATTAACATTTATAAGATAAGAATACACTAGTTGAGAACTATTGTCAATAACACAAAATAAAATATCTTGTATAAATTTATACAAGATATTTTATTTATATTTTTATTTTAGGAATTCTAAATGTCTGTTATCCTTTATAAGTTTGTAAATCAACCATTATATTATGAGGATGATAAACTAAGGCTCGATTAGCCACGTCAGGGGTATAAGCCTTAGTTGCTCCACCACCCCAAATAAACACCACCGTCAATAGTCCGGTTATAATGGTTTTATAAATAATATCCATAATTATCCCTCACTTTTAAGTGGTTTTTATTCTATTAAGTCTGTTCATATTTATATGTCATTATTATTATTCACATATTTTTTAAAAGTTATAGAAGAAGTATTTGTATATATAGTTTTTATTTTACATTAAAAAAAATTTTAAATATAAGACAGAATATAGGGATAATGCGACGTAATTCCGGCAAATGAATTCGCCTCTACAGGTCATTAGGGGATTTATTTACATATATATGTAGAGGAGATTTCAATCTCCGGCATGATATAAGGAAAGTGCGACGTAAACGTCGCAGGTTAAGGTTGAGGTTTAGGTTAAAACATAAAAACATAATGGTACGTGTGTAGGGGGGGATGCCCACATCACCCCGCGGGGATATACGCATTCCCGGGTCGATGTGGGCATCGACCACTACACCAGACAACGGTAGGGGCGACCTGTGGTCGCCAGGATTGAATGCCAAAACCAAGGCGACCACAGGTCGCCCCTACAGGATATGTTTATGAATATCCGTGCCATGTGTCAAACCAGTCTTTGCTCTTGATTTTAACCTTATCCTTAATCTCAACCTGCGACGTTTGTGTCGCATAATCCCTATAATATAACAAAAATCAAGAATGGAAACTGTTGTAACCTTATAGTCATATAAACGTTTTGGATGAAATACATAATATTTATTTTTCAATATTGTATTACTCAATTTTTATTTCCGAACTATCACATATTTTTAACGATGTTTGAAATAACAGAGGCAACTTCATTTCTTTCAGTTATACTGTTGTTAGTTGTAAAACTTGAATGCATGAAATCAGTGAAACTTTCGATAATCCCTTTGTTTCTGATTATGATATTGTCTGTTATTTTAAAATTAGTATATGAAGGAACAATATAAAGTAGTTCATTTCCTACTGTGTATATGGCAAAATCGGAATTATAAAAGTGGTTTTCCTCTTTCGTTATGTAAAGACTATAGTTTTCCTCATTTTCTACAAATTTTAAAAGGCTTTTCAAGATTTCAATTCGTTCATTTTTACTAAACTTAATATTTCTATATATCAGTAATTGACCAGTTGCAGCAAAGTTTTTAAGACCTGCAAGGGATATTATTTCAAGGGCTTTACTTTTCTTCAATCTCATACTAAAGTTTTCCATTCTTTTTATTAGTATTTGAGTTATTTCTTTTAGAACAGGTTGTTCTTTTTCTTTTTTCTTGATTAAATCAATTGGGAAGGTATAAAAACCATTTTCGGGATGCACAAGTGTGGTATCCGCCTTCAGTATATGCTCGTATTCATACATATAACGTGATTGTTTTTCATAGGTTTCTAGGTTTATAAACAGTGGCAGGCAATC
>SWCG01001720.1_pt2 | contig 14535 bp, 9 predicted proteins | sample 4690071 | NCBI WGS metagenome assembly SWCG01 (sample SAMN10267281, study PRJNA491770) | bioreactor metagenome | isolation source: DHS bioreactor inoculated with subseafloor sediment | place: Japan: off Shimokita Peninsula | collected 2012-10 | reverse complement strand
ATGGGGACTTCCCTGCCCACAACGGCCTGTGGGAGATGGCCTGCCAGACCGCCGACGATGTGCTGGTGCGCATGGCCCTGGTGCCCCGGGTGCTGGAAGCACGGGGTCTGGATGTCACGCCGGGCATGATCCAGCGCCTCGAGGAGGCGGGGGATCCGGATACGGTGGCGATCCTGCGCATCATCTTCCGCGACGAGATCGGCCATGTGGAAATCGGCAGCCGCTGGTACCGGTATTGCTGTCTCCGGCGTGGCCTGGATCCGCTATCCACCTTCCGGGCCCTGCTGGAGCGGCATATGCCGGGCCGCATCAAGGGGCCCTTTGCCGAGCAGGCGCGCGGTGAGGCGGGTTTCGACGGGGAGGAGATGGCCTTGTTGCGCGAGCTGGCGGGCGACTAGCCGACCGGTAGGAGCTCCAGGCGACAACCAGCCTCGGTACAACGCAGCAGGCTGCCCTGCTCGTACCAGTCACCCAGCACGATACGCCGGGCCGCCTGGCCGTCCAGTTCGAAGTCATGCACCGCGGGTCGATGGGTATGGCCGTGGATCAATTGACGAACGCCGGCTGTGCGCATGCTGTCGGCTACCGCCGCGGCATTCACATCGGTGATGTATTCAGGCTTTCCCCGGGTGGCCCGCTGGCTGGTCTCGCGTAACTGGCGGGCGACGGCCTGCCGCTCGTGGATGGGCCTGGCAAGGAAATCCCCTTGCCAGCCTGCATCGCGCACCATGGCGCGGAAGTCCTGGTAGGCCTGGTCATCGGTACACAGGGTATCACCGTGCAGCAGCAGGGTGGGTGTGCCGAACAACTCGATGACGAGACTGTCCGGCAGCTGTTGGGCGCCGCTGCGTCTGGCGAAATCATCCCCCAGCAGAAAATCCCGGTTACCGTGCATAACGAAGATGGGCACGCCGCTGTCCACCGCGGCACGCAGCCCGGCGATCACCCGGGCATGTTCCGGCTCCGGGTCATCGTCGCCGATCCAGGCCTCGAACAGGTCCCCGAGGATATAGAGCGCCGTGGCCGTGCGTGCCTCGCCGGCAAGGAAATCCAGGAACAAATCGCTGACCCGCGGCCGCGTGGGGTCGAGGTGGAGGTCGGAGATGAACAGGACGGGCTTCATGGGGGGTGGGGAGGGGCGATAATCACGCCCCTCCTGGTCGGGATCAGTCTTCGAGGACGGTGACCTTTTCGATGATCACATCCGTCACGGGCACATCCTGGTGGAAGCCCTTGTTGCCGGTGGCGACCTTTTCGATGGCTTGCACCACATCCATGCCATCGGTCACGCGGCCGAATACGCAGTAGCCCCAACCCTGGGGGCTGGGCGAACTGTGGTTGAGGAAGCTGTTGTCCTTCACATTGATGAAGAACTGCGCAGTGGCGGAATGGGGGTCGTTGGTGCGTGCCATGGCGATGGTGCCCGTTTCATTCTTCAGGCCGTTGTCGGCCTCGTTCTTCACCGGATCCCGGGTGGGCTTCTGGTTCATGCCGACCTCGAAGCCGCCGCCCTGGATCATGAAGCCGGGGATGACGCGATGAAAGACCGTGCCGTCATAGTAACCTTCCTTTGCGTACTGGATGAAATTCTCCACGGTCTTGGGTGCCCGATCGGCGTCCAGTTCCAGCATGATGGTGCCATGGTTGGTTTGCATCTCAACGGTCATTTTCGAATCTCCTGCGGGGGATGGGCCCTCCGCCTGGGAGGCGAGGGGGCCGAGGGCGATGAACAGGCCGAGTAACAGGCGGTAAAAGGGTGCCATGTGAGGTGTTCTCCGGATCAAGAGTCGCCCATGATAAGGGTTTTCGCCGAGGGTACAAGAAACCGGCTTTGAGCCGGGGTGTCTTTCCGCTACCATGATGCGCCCCGTACCGCCAGACTGGATACCAGGACCCCGGCAATGTTGCAGATCTACAATACCCTGACCCGCCAGAAAGAGGATTTCGTACCCATCGAGCCCGGCAAGGTGCGCATGTATGTGTGCGGCATGACGGTCTACGATCTCTGCCACCTCGGCCATGCCCGGGTACTGGTGGTGTTCGACGTGGTGGTGCGGCACCTGCGCGCTCTGGGGTATGAGGTCACCTATGTACGCAACATCACCGACATCGACGACAAGATCATCCAGCGCGCTCATGAGAACGGTGAACCCATCGATGACCTGACCGGGCGCTTTATCACCGCCATGCACGAGGACGCGGAAGCCCTCGGCGTGCTGCCGCCTGACCTGGAGCCGCGCGCCACCACCTCCATGGACGATATCCTCGCCATGATCGGGACCCTGGTGGCGAAAGGCTATGCCTACACCGGCGGCAACGGTGATGTCTACTATGACGTCAGCCGCTTCGAAGGGTATGGACGGCTGTCCGGCAAGAACCCCGAAGACCTGCGCGCCGGCGCCCGGGTGGAGGTGGCCGAGGCCAAGGACGATCCCCTGGATTTCGTGCTCTGGAAGGCGGCCAAGCCCGGTGAGCCCAGTTGGCCCTCGCCCTGGGGCGCGGGCCGTCCCGGTTGGCATATCGAGTGTTCCGCCATGTCCACCCATTGCCTGGGCAATCACTTCGATATCCATGGCGGTGGCATGGACCTGCAATTTCCCCACCACGAGAACGAGATCGCCCAGTCGGAGGGCGCCACCGGTTGCCATTTCGTGAACTACTGGATCCACAATGGCTTCGTGCAGGTGGACCAGGAGAAGATGTCCAAGTCCCTGGGTAACTTCTTCACCGTGCGCGAGATCCTGGCCCGCTATCAGCCCGAGGAGGTGCGCTATTTCATTCTTGCCAGCCATTACCGCAGCCCGCTCAACTACAGCGATGACAACCTGGACAAGGCGCGCGCGGCCCTGACCCGCTTCTATACCGCCCTGCGCGGGGTGTCGCCCGGGGAGGCCTTGGCGGACAGCGGGTACCAGCGCCGCTTCAACGAAGCCATGGATGACGATTTCAACAGTGCCGAGGCCCTGGCGGTATTGTTCGAGCTGGCCCGGGAACTGAACCGGGCACGGGAAGCCGGGACGGGGGAGGCGCCCCGCCTGGCCGCTACGCTGGTGCAGTTGGGGGCACGGCTGGGCATCCTGCAGGCCGAGCCGCTCCAGTACCTGCAGGGCCAGCCTGTCCGGGCGACGGATGGGCTGGGGGATGACGAAATCGAGGCTCGTATCCAGGCCCGCCTCGACGCCCGGTCCCGCAAGGACTGGGCCGAAGCCGACCGCATCCGTGATGAGTTGCAGGCGGCCGGTATTCAGCTGGAGGATGCGGCCGGCGCCACCCGCTGGCGGCGTGGTTGATTTCCCGGCCTGATCCAGCCCGCGCGCGAGGCCATCCCGCCACCCGATTCATCGGGTAACTCACTGTTATTCATGGTTTGATCCCTATCAAGTTTGCCCGTGTCGGGCCGCTACGACAGGTACATTACATACCCTGTGGGCGGTGTGATTCCGCACGGGGTTTTTCCTGCGCACGGCTTGGAAACGAAACATGAGCGATCGCCTGTACCGGCTACTCCTGGGCCTTACCCTGTTGATTTCCCTCTATTTCGATCTTCACCAGGTATTGCTGGCGGTGATCGGCCTGCAGCTGTTGGAGGGGATCAGCAATTTCCGCATCCCCCTGCTGATCAATCGGGCCAGGGGTACGAGTGGCACGGATACCTATGTCAATCCCGATGCCCTGATCCCCTTCGATGCAGAGCGCGCCTGGCGCCTGACGGTGGCGATCTGTCTCATCCTGTCCTTGCTGGTGTTCCCCGAGCAGCTCTGGTGGTTCGCCTGGTTCATGGGTTTCGCCATCTTTGGCGCCGGACTCAGTGGGGTTTGTCCCATGCTCATCATCCTCCAGTACGCCAGGTTTCGATGACCGGGCGCGATCCCCTGATGAAGGCGCCGGCCATGCCCCACACCGGTCTGCCGGTCAAGGTAACCGGCGTGGTGTTCTGGGGCCTGGCCCTGATAGGCCTGTTATTCGCTTTCGCGCAGCTCAAGGGGCTGGAGGATGAGCTGGCGCAGCGTCAGCTGGCCACGGTGGATCACTTCGTGCAGGAGATTGACCGCCAGCTGATTCGTAAGCATCCCGAAAGTTTTGCCGATGTGCTGGCCGTGGTCACGGATACCCAGCAATCCTTCAATGTCCCCCGGGTATACGTGCAGTACCTGGACGAGGATTTCGAGCAATGGCATGACCTCGCCGGGGATGAAGGCCAACTGGTAACCTACTCACGGACCATCGAGGTGGCCGGCCATGACCAAGCGGTGCCCCCGCTGGCGGTGATGCTCAATCTTTCCCTGCCCAGTGTCGAACAGCAGATCAAACAGCAGCGCAAGCACTACCTGGTGTTCATGGGTGGTGCTTTCCTGCTGTTCGGTTTCATACTGCAGTGGGTATTGCAGCGCATGATCAGTCGACCTTTCCTGCAGATGGTGCATACTGCGGAAGCCTTTTCTGCCGGTTCCACCGATGCCCGATTCGATGAAAAGCGCAACGACGAGTTCGGTTACCTGGGGGGGTTCATCAACCGGGCACTTGACTACGTCACCCTTCAGCAGCAGGAGTTACGCGAGGCCCTGGCCCGGGTACGCGATTCCGAGGCCGCCCTGTACCAGGAGAAGGAGCAGGCAGAGGTGACCCTCCATTCCATCGGGGATGCCGTCATCACCACCGATCCCCAGTACCGTGTGCAGTACTTCAACCCATTGGCGGAAAAACTTACCGGCTGGAGCCTGGAGCAGGCCCGTGGCCGCCCACTGCTGGATATCCTGAAGCTGTATGACGAGGTGACGCGGAAGGCCGTGGATAACCCGGTCGTCCTCTGCCTGGCCCAGCGTAGTCCCGTGACCCTGCAGGACGAGATCATCCTGGTGCGTCCCGATGATGTCGAGGTGGAAATCAGCGCCTCGGCCGCGCCCATACGTGCTCGTAACGACACCATCCTCGGTGCCGTCATGGTGTTTCATGACGTAGGCCAGACCCGCATGCTGGCCCGGCAGCTGTCCTACCAGGCCGCACATGACGCCCTCACCGGCTTGTACAACCGGCGTGAATTCGAGCAGCGCCTGCAACTGGCCCTGGACAGCGCCCAGCAGGAGGGCGTGGAACATGCACTCTGTTACCTCGACCTGGACCAGTTCAAGGTGGTGAACGACGTATGCGGGCACATTGCCGGGGATGAATTGCTGCGCCAGCTGGCGGGTGTGCTGCTGGAACGTATCCGGGAAACCGATGTCCTGGCACGCCTGGGGGGAGATGAGTTCGGCATGCTGCTCAGTAATTGCAGCCCGGACAAGGCGCGCCGCGTGGCGGAGGATATCCTGAATACCGTGAGGGCCTTCCGCTTCATGCACCAGGAACACAGTTTCGAGATCGGCGTCAGTATCGGCGTGGTACCGGTGAACCAGGCCAGTCACAATGCCACGGAGGTGCTGAGCGCCGCGGACGTGGCCTGTTATGCCGCCAAGGACAGCGGGCGCAATCGTATACACGTGTACGAGCCCGGCGATCGGGAGATGCAACAGCGACGCGGGGAGTTGAGCTGGGTTTCACAGATCGGCCGTGCCCTGGATGAGGACCGCATGCGTTTGTTTTTCCAGCCCATCGTGCCGCTGGAGAACGGTCGTTTCCCCGTCCACTATGAAATGCTGGTGCGCATGCTCGATGACCAGGGCAACATGGTGCCGCCGATGGCCTTCCTGCCGGCGGCGGAACGCTACAATCTCATGCCCACCCTGGATCGCTGGGTGGTGAGTACCATGCTGAAGACCTTCGGCCCCGGGCGCTCGGGGCCTGCCCAGGCGGTCTACGTGGCCAACCTGTCCGGCCAGTCACTGAGCGACGAAGGGTTCCTCGCCTTCGTGTTGGATCACCTGGCCAAGTCCGCGCTGGACCCCTGCCAGGTCTGTTTCGAAATCACCGAGACCGCGGCCATTGCCAACCTGCGCGGTGCCACCCGTTTCATCAAGGTGCTGCGGGATCACGGCTGCAGTTTTGCCCTCGATGATTTTGGCAGCGGACTCAGTTCCTTCGGCTATCTCAAGAATCTCGCGGTGGACTACCTCAAGATCGATGGCGGTTTTGTGAAGGATATGGTGGAAGATGAAATCGATGCCGCCATGGTGGCCGCCATCAACGAGATCGGCCACGTGATGGGGATTCGCACCATTGCCGAATTCGTGGAAAGCGAGGCGATCGTGGAGCGCCTGCGCACCATCGGGGTTGATTATGCCCAGGGCTATTGGGTGGCCAGGCCGCAGCCCATTGAGGTGCTGCTGCAGCAGACCTCATCGGCGATTGATCTACGCTCCGTTTCCTAGCCGGGCGTTTCAGCCGTGGAGTTTTTCCGCGGCGTAGAGGGTGTTTTCCAGCAGGGTGGCCACCGTCATCGGTCCGACACCGCCGGGTACCGGGGTGATCCACCCGGCCCGTTCCCGGGCCGTGGCGAAGTCCAGGTCGCCCGTGATACTGCCATCCTCGAGGCGATTGATACCCACGTCGATCACGGTCGCACCCGGTTTGATCCACTCCCCCTGGATCAGGCCGGGCTTGCCGGTGGCCGCCACCAGGATGTCGGCCCGGGCCACATGCTCGTGGAGATTCCGGGTGAAGCGATGGCAAGTGGTGACGGTGCAGCCGGCCAGCAGCAATTCCAGGGTCATGGGGCGACCGACGATATTGGAGGCCCCGACCACCACCGCCTCGCGCCCGTAGAAGGATTCGCCCGTATGCTTGAGCAGGGTCATGACCCCGTAGGGTGTGCAGGGACGCAGCAACGGCATGCGCAGGGCCAGTCGACCCACGTTGTAGGGGTGGAAACCATCCACGTCCTTGTCGGCACGGATGCGTTCCAGCACCGTCTCCGGGTCGATGTGTTCGGGCAGGGGCAGCTGGACCAGGATGCCATCGATTTCCTCGTCCAGGTTCAGGTTGTCGATGAGGTCCAGCAGCTCCCGTTCCGTGGTATTGGTGTCCAGGTCGTAGGACCGGGACAGGAATCCCACTTCCTCGCAGGCACGGCGCTTGTTGCGGACATAGATCTCGGAGGCCGGGCTGTTGCCCACCAGCAGCACCGCGAGCCCAGGGGGGCGTTTCCCCCTGCCCCGGCGTTCCTGCACTCGGGTGGCGATATCCTTGCGGAGGCTGGCGGCAATCGCCTTGCCGTCGATGAGTTGTGCGGTCATGGGTGCTGGTCGTGGCGGTCGGGGTAGGCCGAACAGGCCGGAATTCTCGCATGGGGGGCAGGGTGGGACAAGGATCCCTTGCCTGACAGCCGATAGCCTGGGCTATAATGCGCGATTCCGGCCCAGGGGAGCCGCGAAGGCGATTGACCCGGCCCGGGCCAGTCCGTATGATCGCGGCCCTCCCCGTTGCCGGTGAGACGGGGTATAGCGCAGCCTGGTAGCGCGCCTGCTTTGGGAGCAGGATGTCGGGGGTTCGAATCCCTCTACCCCGACCAAATGAATACCAAGCCACTCAGAGGTCGAGGGTGGTGGAATCGCCGGGGCGGCAGGATTCGAACCCCCGACGTTTCGAAATCGGTCGGGTTCGACGCCGTCCCGAAGGGATGGCGAACGCTGGCGCGTAGCGACAGCGGCCCGGAGGGCGAGGACGGAAGTCCGAGTAATCCCTCTACCCCGACCAATTCGATCGATGGCGGATGCCACGGTCAGGAGAGTTTGAGTCCCGGTAGCTCAGTCGGATAGAGCAACTGCCTTCTAAGCAGTCGGTCGGGGGTTCGACTCCCTCCCGGGGCGCCATTCATGGCCGGCACCGGGGGTGTCGGACAAGCAAGAGTTTTATGGTGGGCGTAGCTCAGTTGGTAGAGCCCCGGATTGTGATTCCGGTCGTCGTGGGTTCGAGTCCCATCGTCCACCCCATAATGTGACGGATCGTGGCAGTGAGCCTGGAATTGCCGGGCGGCATATGGTCCAATACGCGTTTTTCCGGGCCGTTAGCTCAGTTGGTAGAGCAGGAGACTCTTAATCTCTTGGTCGTAGGTTCGAATCCTACACGGCCCACCAGTACGCAGGCCCCCGCTCGACGGGGGCTTTTTTTTGGGCGCGCGGCAATGAATTCGGCCCGGGGGTGCGCGGTCCGCCAGGAAACCGATATAATGACCGAATCACCGCTCTGGTGCGGGATATCGCGAGGCCAGTTCTGCCGGCCCGCCAGACAAGATATTGCGAACGTGGCGGAATTGGTAGACGCGCTGGATTTAGGTTCCAGTAGGGTAACCTGTGAGAGTTCGAGTCTCTCCGTTCGCACCAGATTACCGGTAGCCGCCCGGGCGGCGCCACCACCAACCCGATACAGGAAGGGGCAAGCCCCCCAAGAGGTCGTTCGATGCAAGTTTCCGTAGAAAATACCAGTGCCCTGGAACGCCGCATGACGGTGCAGATCCCCGCCGAGCAGGTGGATTCGGTCGTCAAGACGCGGCTTCAATCCATGACGCGCACGGTGCGTCTGGATGGCTTCCGTCCCGGCAAGGTGCCCTTCAAGGTGGTGGAACGGAAATTTGGTCCCCAGGTTCGCCTCGAGGCCCTCGGGGAGCTCATTTCCTCCACCTACCAGGAGGCGATCCAGCAGCAGAACCTGCGTCCCGCCGGTGATCCCCGCATCGAGCCACCGCAGTCCGAAGGCGGCGAGACCCTGCAGTACGTGGCCACCTTCGAGGTCTATCCCGAGTTCGAACCCGCCGCAGTCTCCGCCATCAAGGTGACCCGACCCAAGGCCGAGGTGACCGATGCCGACGTGGACGGCATGCTGGAAAAGCTGCGCAAGCAACGCGTCAGCTGGGAGCCCAAGGACGCCGCCGCCGCTGTTGGCGACCGGGTGATCATCGATTTCGTGGGTACCATCGACGGCGAGTCCTTTTCCGGCAACAAGGCATCCAATCTGCCCCTGGAACTGGGCAGCAAGACCATGATCGATACCTTCGAGGATCAGCTGGTGGGCGCCAAGGCCGGTGAGGAACGCAGTATCGAGGTCAATTTCCCCGCCGACTACAGCTTTGCCGACGTGGCCGGCAAGCCTGCCCGGTTCGAGGTCAAGATCAGCCAGGTACAGGCCGCACGCCTGCCCGAGCTGGACGACAGCTTCGCGGATTCCTTCGGCATCAGCGGGGGTGGCCTGCAAGGCCTGCGTGCCGAGGTGCGCCGCAACATGGAGCGCGAGCTGAACCAGACCATCAAGAACAAGGTCAAGCGCCAGGTATTCGATGCCTTGATGGAGCAGAATGCCATCGATGTGCCCAAGGCCCTGGTGTCCAGCGAGGTTGATGCGCTGGCGCGCCAGGCCGAGCAGCAGGGTATGCAGTCCGGTGGCCGCGAGGCCTTCGAGAACGAAGCCAGCCGCCGGGTGGCCCTGGGGCTGATCATTGGTGAAATCATTCGCCGTAACCAGCTCCAGGTGGATCCGGAGCGCGTACGGGCCGAAGTCGAAAATCTTTCCGCCTCCTATGAAAAGCCCGAGGAAGTGGTGCAATACTATTACAGCAACCGCGATGCCCTGGCCGGCGTGCAATCCTACGTGATGGAGGATATCGTCATGGATTGGGTACTGGAGCAGGCGCAGGTGACGGAGGAATCCACCACCTTCGACAATGTTATGCAGTCGGGTGGGTAAGGGCGATACTGGTCAGCGGCGGGACATTTCTGGTTTCGGCCTGGCTCCGGTACGATACACGGTAAGGATGGCGACATAATGAGTAATCGGTTTGAAAATGGTGGTGCAATGGATACCCAGGCCTTGAACCTGGTGCCGATGGTGATCGAGCAGACCTCGCGCGGCGAGCGTGCCTATGACATCTACTCGCGTCTGCTCAAGGAGCGGGTGATCTTCGTGGTGGGTCCGGTCGAGGACTACATGGCCAACGTGGTGGTGGCGCAGCTGCTGTTCCTGGAGTCGGAAAACCCGGACAAGGACATTCACCTCTACATCAATTCCCCGGGCGGTGTGGTGACGGCCGGCCTGGCCATCTATGACACCATGCAGTTCATCAAGGCCGATGTCAGCACCATGTGCATCGGACAGGCTGCCAGCATGGGCGCCTTGCTGCTGGCCGGTGGTGCGGCGGGCAAACGCTATTGCCTGCCCCACTCCCGCATGATGATCCACCAGCCACTGGGCGGTTTCCAGGGCCAGGCCAGTGATATCGATATCCACGCGAAGGAAATCCTCCTGGTGCGCGAACGCCTGAACAAGATCCTGTCCCACCACACGGGCCAGGATCTGGACGTCATTGCCCGGGATACGGATCGGGATAACTTCCTGGGCGCCGAGCAGGCGGTGAAATACGGCCTGATCGACGAGGTGCTGGTCTCCCGCAAGGATGCCGAAAACGAGGCTTGATGTGATCTCCGGCTTCCGGGCCAGCCTTGCGGTGGGTCAAAATATTGAGTAAAACGAAAACCTTAGACAGTTGCCGGGATTCCTTGTCAAGGGGGTCCCGGCGTAGTTGAATAGGGCATCGGGCCCGCATAAAGCTGGCGGGCATCGGGCCGCTATAGAAAGCAGGGCGGCACCTTGCGGATTGCCGTAGGCCTGTGGCAGGAATGCCGAATCATTATTCAGAGGGGTTTTTATGAGCAACGAACGCAAGGGCGAGGACGGCAAACTTCTATACTGCTCATTCTGCGGAAAGAGTCAGCATGAAGTGCGCAAACTCATCGCCGGCCCGTCGGTGTTCGTCTGCGACGAATGTGTCGAGCTGTGCAACGACATTATCCGCGAAGAAATGCAGGAAAAGTCGGCTGCAGTGGGTAACAAACTGCCGACGCCCCGGGAAATCAACGCCGTCCTCGATGAATACGTCATCGGCCAGGTGAATGCCAAGAAGGTGCTGTCGGTAGCGGTGTACAACCACTACAAGCGCCTTGACGCCAGTACGCGGAAGGACGAGGTTGAACTCTCCAAGAGCAACATCCTGCTGATCGGTCCCACCGGCTCCGGCAAGACCCTGCTGGCCGAGACCCTGGCCCGCCTGCTCAACGTGCCCTTCACCATTGCAGACGCCACGACCCTGACCGAGGCCGGTTATGTGGGCGAGGATGTCGAGAATATCATCCAGAAGCTGCTGCAGAAGTGTGAGTACGACGTGGAGAAGGCCCAGACGGGGATCGTCTACATCGACGAGATCGACAAGATTTCGCGCAAGTCCGACAATCCCTCCATCACCCGTGACGTGTCCGGTGAAGGGGTGCAGCAGGCACTGCTCAAGCTGATCGAGGGCACGGTGGCCTCGGTGCCGCCCCAGGGCGGCCGCAAGCATCCGCAGCAGGAATTCCTGCAGGTGGATACCTCCAATATCCTGTTCATCTGCGGCGGCGCCTTCGCCGGCCTGGACAAGGTGATCCGCAGCCGTTCGGAAACCGGCGGCATCGGCTTCTCCGCCAAGGTGAAGCCCAAGGATGACAAGCGCAATGTCGGTGAGATCCTCTACGAGGTAGAGCCCGAGGATTTGATCAAATACGGATTGATCCCCGAGTTTGTCGGCCGCCTGCCCGTGGTGGCCACCCTGGAGGAACTGGACGAGGACGCCCTGGTGCAGATTCTCACCGAGCCCAAGAATGCCCTGACCAAGCAGTACGGAAAACTGTTCGACATGGAAGGGGCCGAGATCGAATTCCGCGAGGATGCCCTGCGTGCCATCGCCCGCAAGGCCATGGAACGCAAGACCGGGGCCCGTGGCCTGCGCACCATCATGGAACATGTGTTGCTGGATACCATGTACGAACTGCCTTCCATGGAGAATGCCCACAAGGTGGTAGTGGACGAGAGCGCCATCCTGGGCGAGTCCAAGCCGTACATCGTGTACGAAAGTACCGAACAGGCCGCTGCCTCCGAGTGAGCCACCGCGCCGGACTCGACGGGCCCTGCGGGGCCCGTTGCTGTTTCCGCCACAGAAAAATACTGCAATTGCAAAGCCATGCGCCAACACCCCGGGGAAATACACCACTTGGGGCAGGCTGGCGCAGATCTTGCCTGTAATCTCTGGACAACGATATTTTGACCTTGAACTCGGGGCCTTGGCCCCCATATACATCCACAGGGTTGTGGTAGGTCGCTGGCGGTTTTCTGCTAGAGTGAACTTGCAGCCCCTTTCAAGGCCAAACCCCTACGCAACGAATTCGCAACGAGGTACCCCCGATGGAGCGTGAGGACGAAATGAATGAAATGACCGATGGCACCGAGAACGTGGTGCCCGTGCTGCCCTTGCGCGATGTGGTGGTCTACCCGCACATGGTCATCCCCCTGTTTGTGGGTCGCGAAAAATCCATCCAGGCCCTGGACTCGGCCATGGCGGATGACAAGAAAATCCTGCTGGTCGCTCAGAAAAGCGCCGAGGTGGATGATCCCCAGGTGGATGACATCCATCGCATCGGTACCCTGTCCACCATCCTGCAGCTGCTGAAGCTTCCCGATGGCACAGTCAAGGTGCTGGTGGAGGGGGCCGAGCGTGCCCGTATCACCGGCTTCGAGCTGACCGATGACTTTTTCTCCGCCCATATCGAAGCACTGGGCACCGGTTCCGGCGTCGACGATCGTGAAGTCGATGTGCTGATGCGTTCCCTGCTGACCCTCTTCGATCAATATGTGAAGCTCAACAAGAAGGTGCCGCCGGAAATCCTGACATCCCTTTCGGGGATCGAGGAGCCGGGCCGCCTGGCGGATACCATTGCCGCCCACATGTCCCTGAAGCTAGAGGAAAAGCAGCGCATTCTCGAAATCGAGAATGTGCGTGAGCGCCTGGAGCACCTGATGGGCATGATCGAGGGTGAGATCGATGTCCTGCAGATCGAGAAGCGTATTCGCGGCCGCGTAAAGCAGCAGATGGAGAAGAGCCAGCGCGAGTACTACCTGAATGAGCAGATGAAGGCCATTCAGAAAGAGTTGGGTGAAATGGAGGACGTGCCCAACGAAGTCGAGGAATTGCAGGAAAAGATCGAAAAGGCCGGCATGAGCAAGGAGGCCAAGACCAAGGCCATGTCCGAGCTCAACAAGCTGAAGTTCATGTCCCCCATGTCGGCGGAAGCCACGGTGGTGCGTAACTACATCGACTGGCTGGTGAGCGTGCCCTGGAAAAAGCGCACCAAGATCCTGCACGACCTGACGCGCGCCGAGGCGGTGCTGGAAGAGGATCATTATGGCCTGGAGAAGGTCAAGGAGCGCATCCTGGAATATCTCGCGGTGCAGCAGCGGGTGAAGAAGCTCAAGGGCCCGATCCTGTGCCTGGTGGGGCCACCCGGTGTGGGCAAGACCTCCCTGGGCCGGTCCATCGCCCGCGCCACCAACCGCAAGTTCTCGCGCATGGCCCTGGGTGGCGTGCGCGACGAGGCGGAGATCCGTGGTCACCGGCGCACCTATATCGGCTCCCTGCCGGGCAAGATCATCCAGAACCTGTCCAAGGTGGGGGTGCGTAATCCCCTGTTCCTGCTGGATGAGATCGACAAGATGTCGACCGATTTCCGGGGTGATCCGTCCTCGGCCATGCTCGAGGTACTGGATCCGGAACAGAACCACACCTTTGCCGACCATTATCTGGAAGTGGACTTCGACCTGTCAGACACCATGTTCGTGGCCACCGCCAACACCCTGAACATCCCCGGACCTCTGCTGGACCGTATGGAAGTGATTCGCATCCCCGGTTATACCGAGGATGAAAAGGCCAATATCGCCACCCGCTACCTGTTACCCAAGGCCATCACCAGTAATGGCCTCAAGGAAGAGGAAATCGCGGTGAGCGACGAGGCGATCCACGACATCATCCGGTACTACACTCGCGAAGCGGGCGTGCGCAACCTGGAGCGGGAGATTTCCAAGATCTGCCGCAAGGTGGTCAAGCAGCTGTTGCTGGAGAAAGATCTGTCACGTATCGAGGTGGAATCGGAGAACCTGGATAAATACCTGGGTGTACGCCGTTTCCGCTATGGTCTTGCCGAGGAAAACGATCAGGTGGGACAGGTAACCGGTCTCGCCTGGACCGAGGTGGGTGGGGAACTGCTCACCATCGAAGCCACCGTGGTGCCTGGCAAGGGTCGGCTGATCCATACCGGCCAGCTTGGCGATGTCATGCAGGAATCCATCCAGGCAGCCACCACGGTGGTGCGCAGCCGCAGCGCCGTGCTGGGCATAGAAGCGGATTTCTACCAGAAATACGACATCCATGTGCATGTGCCGGAAGGCGCCACGCCCAAGGATGGTCCCAGCGCCGGGGTCGGCATGTGCACCGCCCTGGTGTCCGCTCTGACCAAGATCCCGGTGCGTGCCGACGTGGCCATGACCGGGGAAATTACCCTGCGTGGCGAGGTGTTGCCCATCGGCGGTCTGAAGGAGAAGCTTCTGGCGGCCCACCGTGGCGGGATTACCACGGTGCTGATTCCGGAGGAGAACCGCAAGGATCTTGCGGACATCCCCGATAATGTGAAGGAAAAACTCGATATCCGCCCGGTGAAATGGATCGACGAAGTGTTGCAGGTCGCCTTGCAGCATCTGCCGGTGCCCCTGTCCTCGGAGGAGGGCAAGGATGAAGAGGGCAAGGAAACGAAG
>SWCG01001759.1_pt2 | contig 14538 bp, 13 predicted proteins | sample 4690071 | NCBI WGS metagenome assembly SWCG01 (sample SAMN10267281, study PRJNA491770) | bioreactor metagenome | isolation source: DHS bioreactor inoculated with subseafloor sediment | place: Japan: off Shimokita Peninsula | collected 2012-10 | reverse complement strand
TGTGGCACAGCCGGCCGCACTGCGATCAAGCAAGGCAATCCGCCATCACACGATTTCATCCCTGTTAATCTTGGCGTCCTTGCGGTGAGGAATTTCCCGATGATCCGCCCCGCCTTTTTGGTACACTTCCGCGATGAACTGCCTGACCTCCAAACGCATCCTGCTGGGCATCACCGGCGGCGTCGCGGCCTACAAGGCCGCCGAGCTGGTGCGGCGCCTGCGCGAGCGGGGCGCCGAAGTGCGCGTGGTCATGACCCGGGCGGCTCAGGCCTTCATCACCCCCCTGACCCTGCAGGCCCTGTCGGGCCAGCGCGTGCACACGGACCTGCTTGACCCGGAGGCCGAGGCCGCCATGGGACACATCGAGCTGGCGCGCTGGGCCGACGCGGTGCTGGTGGCACCGGCCACGGCGGATTTCCTTGCCCGCCTGGCCCAGGGCCGGGCCGACGACCTGCTCGCCACCCTGTGCCTGGCCACCAGGGCCCCCCTGGCCGTGGCTCCGGCCATGAACCAGGCCATGTGGACCCACCCCGCGACCCGGGACAACCTGGCCCTGCTGGACCGGCGCGGGGTCCGGGTCTGGGGACCGGCGGAGGGAGCCCAGGCCTGCGGCGAGACCGGTCCGGGCCGCCTGCTGGAGCCGGAGGCCTTGCTGGATCGGCTCAATGGCCTGTTTGCCGACGGTGCGCTGGCGGGGCGGCGCGTGCTGATCACCGCCGGACCCACCCGCGAGGCCATCGACCCGGTACGTTTCCTCAGTAACCGCAGCTCCGGCAAGATGGGCTATGCACTGGCCGCGGCCGCCGTGGAGGCCGGCGCCCTGGTGACCCTGGTGAGCGGTCCGGTGGCCCTGGACTGCCCGCCCGGCGTGACCCGCGTATGGGCCGAGGATGCCCTCTCCATGCACGCCCTGGTACAGGAACGGGCGGGTCAGGCCGATATCTTCATCGCCACCGCGGCGGTGGCCGACTACCGCCCACGTCAGGTGGCGACGGCCAAGCTCAAGAAGGATGCCGCCACCCTGAACCTGGAGCTGGAGCGCAATCCGGACATCCTGGCGGCCGTGGCGGCCATGCCCAACGCCCCCTTCTGCATGGGCTTTGCCGCCGAGACCGACAACCTGGTCGCCCATGCCCGGAAGAAGCGCCTGGCTAAGGGTCTGGACCTGGTGGCCGCCAACTGGGTTGGCGCGCCCGGACAGGGTTTCGACAGCGATGACAATGCCCTGGAGCTGTTCTGGGAAGGCGGGCAGGAAAGCCTGCCGGAGGCGCCGAAGACCCGTCTGGCCCGCGAGCTCATCGGGATCATTGCGCGGCTGTACCAGGAAAAATATCCGCAAGGGACACCACAGGATTTGCATGCACAGGATTCAGCTTAAGATTCTCGATCCCCGGATCGGCACCGATATCCCCCTGCCTGAATACGCCACCGCCGGTTCGGCGGGCATGGACCTGCGCGCCTGCGTGCCGGCACCCCTGTTACTGGCGCCGGGTGCCACGGAACTGATTCCAACCGGCATCGCCATTCACATCGGCGACCCGGAGCTGGCCGCGGTACTGCTGCCGCGCTCGGGCCTGGGCCACAAGCACGGCATCGTGTTGGGCAACCTCACCGGCCTGATCGACTCCGATTACCAGGGGCAGCTGTTCGTGTCCTGCTGGAACCGCAGCAGTACCCCCTTCACCATCGAGCCGGGGGAACGCATCGCGCAGATGGTGCTGGTGCCCGTGGCGCAGGCCCACTTCGATGTGGTGGATGAATTCACGGCCACCGAGCGGGGCACCGGCGGCTTCGGACACACGGGGCGCGGCTGAGCGCGGTTCAGGACTTGCAGGGCAGGGATTTCATGAAGTTCTCCATTCCCAGTTTCAAGAAAAAGACCGGGGCCGCGGCCCCGGAGCGGGGCCCCCGGGGCGGGGGGGTCAGCATCAAGGGTGTCGGCATTGGCCTGTTCCTGGTGCTGTTGCCATTGTTGCTGTTGCCGGCCGCGGCCCTCTACTGGTCGGCCACCCAGTCCCTGCAGCAGGCCGACCAGCGCGAAACCCGTCTGGCGGCGGAGCATTTCGCGGACCGGGTGGCGGGCTGGGTGGCGGCTCAGTCGCGCACCCTGGAACGACTCGCCGCCGATGCAGAGCTGGCGCGCCTGCTGGATTCCGGTGATCGCGAGGCCTGGGCCGCCCGTGCCGGAGAACTGGAACGATACTTCCCGCAGGCCATGCGGGTGCGCCTGATCGAGCCTGGTGTGCAGGAGGTGGACATGGAGGCCACCCCGCCACTGAGTTATGCCGCACTGGATCTCTTGCGCGAGTCCGAAACCCGCGAAACCCCTCCGGGCATGGAGGCGCACATGTCCGGCACGCCCCAGCAGCACCTCAACCTGGTGCGCCGGGTGCTCGATCCCGGTGGCCGGCGCATCGTCGGCCACATCCTGGTGAGTTATGCGGTGGAGGAATTGCAGGCCATCCTCGCCGGCCCCGGCGTGCCGGGATACGTGGAGCTGCAGCAGACCGCCCAGGGCGCCCCCCTGACACTGGCCCGGCGCGGTGAGGCCGAGCTGCGCCAAGGCCCGGCGGTCGCCTCGGTCGCCATTGCCGGCAGCCGCTGGACCCTGGCCCTGTGGCCCGGCGACCAGGCCGCCAGCGCGGCGCGTCAACTGGCCCTCACGGGCCTGGTGGCGAGCGCCGTGGCCGCACTGCTGCTGGCCCTGATCCTGTTCCTGGGTTTCCGACGCCTGTTGCAGGCACTACGTACCGACCAGGTAAGCCTGATCAACCTGGTGAAGGACATGCGCGACGGCCGCGCACAGCCCGGTCGCCAGGCCCGGCTGCTGGAGTTGCGCGATGCCCTTGGCATCATGGCCCGTACCGCCGGTGCCGGGGCAGCCCGTGCGTCCGCTGGTGCCGCCCGGAGCAAGCCGGCCGCCGCCGAGGCCACCAGCCCGGAACCGGCCGAGCCCGAATTGCTCTTCGACCACGATGTCCTGGACATCTCCCAGATCGGGGTCGATGACGTCAGCGTCGATCCGGCCATCTTCCGTGCCTATGACATTCGCGGCATCGTGGGGGAGTCCCTGACACCGGAAGCGGTGTACGAAATCGGCCGCGCCATCGGCAGCGAGGCCTTCGAGCGGGGCCAGCAGACGGTGGCCGTGGCCCGCGATGGCCGTCTTTCGGGGCCGGAACTCACCGATGCCCTGATCCGCGGCCTGGTGGCCACCGGGCGCGATGTAAAGGACTTGGGCATGGTGCCCACGCCGGTGCTGTATTTCGCGGCCCACTACCTCGATACCCTGTCGGGGGTGATGGTCACCGGCAGCCACAATCCCCCCGACTACAACGGCTTCAAGATCGTGCTGGCGGGCGAGACCCTGTCCGGCAACGCCATCCAGGATCTGCGGCGGCGCATCCAGGACGGCGACCTGTTGAGCGGCGACGGGACCGTGGAGCCGGTGGACGTGCTGCCCGATTATCTCGAGCGCATCAAGGCCGACGTGATCCTGCCGCGCCCCCTGAAGGTGGTGGTGGATTGCGGCAATGGTGTGGCCGGCGTGGCCGCGCCGCGCCTGCTGCGGGAGCTCGGCTGCGAGGTCATCGAGCTCTATTGCGACGTGGATGGCACCTTCCCCAATCACCATCCCGATCCCAGCCGGGCCGAGAATCTCGGCGCCCTGATCCGCGCCGTGGGCGAGCATGGCGCCGACCTGGGTTTTGCCTTCGACGGCGACGGCGACCGCATCGGGCTGGTGGCCTCCGGCGGCGAGATCATCTGGCCGGATCGGCTCATGATGCTCTACAGCATGGACCTGCTGAACCGCAATCCCGGCGGCCTCATCCTCTACGACGTGAAATGCTCGCGTAACCTGGCGCGCATCATCCGCGACTTCGGCGGCGATCCCGTGATGTCACAGACCGGCCATTCCCTGATCAAGGCACGCATGAAGGAGACCGGTGCCCTGCTGGCGGGCGAGATGAGCGGCCACATCTTCTTCCAGGAACGCTGGTACGGCTTTGATGATGCGCTCTATGCCGCCGCCCGCCTGCTGGAAATCCTGGCCAACGACCACCGCACCTCCAGCAGCGTGTTCGCCATGCTGCCGGACAGCGTCAACACCCCGGAGCTGCAGGTGCCCATGGCGGAGGGCGAGCCTCACCCCTTCATGGACCGCCTGCTGGCCAGCGCCCATTTCGAGAATGCCCACGTACATACCATCGATGGCATGCGGGTGGAATTCAGCGATGGCTGGGGACTGGTGCGGGCATCCAATACCACGCCGGTGCTGGTGCTGCGTTTCGAGGCCGATGACGAGGATGCCTTGCGCCGTATCCAGGAGGACTTCCGCCGGGCGATGTTGCAGGTGCAGCCGGAGTTGCAGCTTCCCTTCTAGCCCGGCTACCGGAATGCTTGTAGGAGCGGCCTCTGGCCGCGAACGGATGTGCCACTGCCCTTCGCGGCCAGAGGCCGCTCCTACAGGTGCCTTCCTCCAACCGCTCCCCGGCAGAGGCGCCACCCGCGGGCTCTCTTTCCCATCGCCCGACATCCCGGCTTTGCGCGTCTGCCGGCTTGCGGGTAGGCTATGCGCTTTCCAAGCCCGCAGACCGGATGCCATGAGCCTTTCCAACGACCAAGCCATGAACGTCGCGCACGTGCTGACCGAGGCGATGCCCTATATCCGCCGTTTCAGCGAAAAGACGGTGGTGATCAAGTACGGCGGCAACGCCATGGTGGATGAAAAGCTCAAGGAAGGCTTCGCCCGCGACATCGTGCTCATGAAGCTGGTGGGCATCAACCCTGTCATCGTACACGGGGGAGGACCCCAGATCGGCCAGCTGCTGGAGCGCATCGGCAAGAAATCGGAATTCGTTCAGGGCATGCGTGTCACCGACGAGGAAACCATGGACGTGGTGGAAATGGTCCTCGGTGGCCTGGTGAACAAGGAGATCGTCAGTCTCATCAACAGCCATGGCGGCCGCGCCGTCGGGCTCACCGGCAAGGATGGCGGCCTGATCCACGCGCGCAAGCTGAAGGTCTCCCGCCAGTCCCCGGAGATGCAGGCCCCGGAGATCATCGATATCGGTCATGTGGGGGAGGTGGCCAGCATCGATGCCTCGGTGGTGGATATGCTGGTGCACAGCGATTTCATTCCGGTCATCGCCCCCATCGGCGTGGGCGAGGATGGCCAGGCCTACAACATCAACGCCGATCTGGTGGCGGGCCGCATGGCCGAGGTGCTGGGGGCGGAGAAGCTGATCCTGCTCACCAATACCCAGGGACTGCTCGACAAGGAGGGACGACTGTTGACCGGGCTGAACTCGGAGCAGGTGAACGCGTTGATCGCCGATGGCACCATCCACGGCGGCATGCTGCCCAAGATCGGCTGCGCCCTGTCAGCGGTGCAGTCGGGCGTGCGGGCGGCCCATATCATCGATGGCCGGGTGGAGCACGCGGTACTGGTGGAGCTGTTCACGGACGAGGGCATCGGCACCCTGATCCGTGGCTGATTGGCAGGATTGATGTATATCGGTTAGTGGCTAGGGAAGCCCTGATTTATTCGTCATTCCCGCCTTCGCGGGAATGACGGACAGGACATTAATCAGAGATTCCCTAGCGCGCTTCGGCCTTCTGACGCTCCTCTTCCCGCAGGCGCATCAGTTCACGGAAGCGCTGGATGTCCGCCTCGTACTTGACGCGGGTGTCCTGCTGCTCCTGTTCCTTCTGGACGATGTAGGACTCGTTGTTCGTGATCTGCTGGCGCGCGGAGCGGATGTCCTCATGCAGGTTCTCGGGCACGGTCTTGCCGCTGCGCTCCAGGTTGGCGGCCCGGGTGGTCAGCTCCGCCAGCCGGTCCCGCAGGTTTTCGATGCGTCCCTGGGTGACGCGGATGATGGCGTCGATGGCGCTCACCTTGCCGTCGCGGGTCATGATGATTTCGTCTTCGTTACTGAAGGTGTCGAGCAGGATGCGGTCGCGTTCCCGTTGCTGGCGACGAAGCTCGGCCTGTTCCGCTTCGATCTTCGCCAGGCGCTGTGCCTCGGCCAGCTCCTCGGGGGTCTTGGCGCGTTCCTTCACCTCCACGGTGATGCCCTGCTCGTTCAGTCGCCGTTGTTCCTTCTCGGCATACTGGGGCGGGATCCGATCACCGTAATGTACATTGCCCTGTTCATCCGTCCACTTGTACAGCCCGGCCTGTGCCGCGCCGGGCAGGCCGGCGCCCAGGGTGGTGGCGAGCAGCAGGGTGGCGGCGAGACTGGCTGGTAACTTCATGCTGTGGCGTTTCCTTGATGCTGGATGAATGACCCGACTGGGTACTGACATTGTAACGCGAACCGGAATGCGATGAATTCGCTCGAACAACTGCTGCTGTTCCTGATTTCCCTGGTAGCGAACCTGTTCTCGGCCTTTGCCGGGGGTGGCGCCGGCCTGATCCAGCTGCCGGCGCTGATTTTCCTGGGCCTGCCCTTTGCCGTTGCCCTGGCGACGCACAAAGTCGCCAGTGTTGCACTGGGTATCGGCGCCACCCTGCGCCACTTGAGAGAGGAGCCGCTGGAGCGTCGCTTCGCCCTGTTCCTGCTGGCCACGGGCCTGCCCGGGGTGGTGCTCGGGGCCCATCTCATCATCCATGTGCCGGACCGGGCGGCGGAAATCGCCCTGGGCCTGCTGACGGCGGGGCTGGGCGTCTACTCCGTGCTGCGGCCGGGGCTGGGCCAGGTGCAGGCGGTGCTGCACCGCGACCGCTGGGGCTACGGCGTGGGCGGCCTGGTGCTGTTCGGGATCGGGGTACTGAATGGCTCCCTGACCTCGGGCACCGGGCTGTTCGTCACCCTCTGGCTGGTGCGCTGGTTCGGGCTCGACTACCGCCGCGCCGTGGCCTACACCCTGATCCTGGTGGGTCTGTTCTGGAACGGCGCCGGCGCGCTGGTGCTGGGGGTGCTGAGCGAGATCCGCTGGAGCTGGCTACCGGCCCTGCTGCTGGGCTCCCTGCTGGGCGGCTACCTGGGCGCTCACCTGGCCATCGTCAAGGGTAACCGCTGGATCAAGCGGGTCTACGAGGTCATCACCCTGGCGGTGGGGTTGAAGCTGATCCTGGGATAAAGCCTGCTCGACAGCCGGAAGAGGTGCCAGCCGGTGTCCTGTTGCGGGACCGTCGGCCGCATGGACGCGGCCGTCGAGCGTACAGGGATGTATTCACAGCGAGTCCCGCAACAGGACACCGGTTGGCACGTGAACCACAGGTGCCTAAACGCCGTATTCCGCCCGGTAGGCGCGGATCCGCTCCAGGGTGTCGGCGGTGCCGGCGCCACCTTCCAGCCAGGCCTGCAGGTCGGAGAGGGTGACGATGCTGGTGACCGGCAGGCCCAGGTCCTGTTCCACTTCCTGGATGGCCGAGCGCTCGCCGCGGCCGCGTTCCTGGCGGTCCAGGGCGATCACCACCCCGGCGGGGGTGGCGCCGGCGGCCTGGATGATGTCCACGGACTCGCGAATGGCGGTGCCGGCGGTGATGACATCGTCGACGATCAATACCCGACCCTCCAGCGGCGCGCCCACCAGGTTGCCGCCCTCGCCGTGATCCTTGGCCTCCTTGCGGTTGAAGCACCAGGGCAGGTCGCGCTCGTGGTGGTCGGCCAGGGCGATGCCGGTGGCGGCGGCCAGGGGGATGCCCTTGTAGGCGGGGCCGAACAGCACATCGAAGTCGCGGCCGGAATCGACGATGGCCTGGGCGTAGAAGCGGCCCAGCCGCGCCAGGTGGCGGCCGGTGTTGAACAGGCCGGCGTTGAAGAAATAGGGGCTGATGCGGCCGGATTTCAGGGTGAACTCGCCGAAGCGCAGCACGCCGGCGTCGATGGCGAATTCCAGAAAGGCCTGCTGGTAATCCTGCATGGGAATGACTGCCTGGAGTGGGAAAGGTCGGTATGATACCCGCTTCCCCCGTCCTGGAGAAAGCATGCGCATCATCACGGCCAACCTCAACGGCATCCGCTCCGCCGCCCGCAAGGGTTTTTTTCCCTGGATGCTGCGCCAGAAGGCCGACGTGGTCTGTCTCCAGGAGACCAAGGCGCAGGCCCACCAGCTGGAGGACCCGGTCTTCCACCCGCGTGGCTACCACGCCTGTTTCCATGATGCCGAGAAGAAGGGCTACAGTGGCGTGGCCATCTACAGCCGGCGCAAGCCGGACCGGGTGATCGCGGGGCTGGGCTGGCCGGACGTGGATGCCGAGGGGCGTTACCTGGAGGTGCGCTTCGGGCCGCTCAGTGTGGTGTCCCTGTACCTGCACTCCGGCTCTTCCAGCGAGGCACGCCAGCAGTGCAAGTTTTCCATGATGGAGCGTTTCATGCCCCTGCTGCAACGCATGCGCCGGCGCCGCCGCGAATACATCATTTGTGGCGACTGGAACATCGCCCACAAGGAGATCGACCTGAAGAACTGGCGTGGCAACCAGAAGAACTCCGGCTTCCTGCCCGAGGAGCGCGCCTGGATGGACGCCCTGTTCGGTCGCGTGGGCTACGTGGACGCCTTCCGCGCGGTCGATCCGCGCCCCGACCAGTACACCTGGTGGTCCAACCGCGGCCAGGCCTGGGCGAAGAACGTGGGCTGGCGCATTGACTACCAGGTGACCACGCCGCGTATCGGCCAGCTGGCGCGGGCAGCGCACATCTACAAGGAGCTGCGCTTCTCCGACCACGCGCCCCTGATCATGGATTACGACTATACACTCTGATGCAGCCGCGCAAGGACAGGGTACAGGCATGGTAAAACGCGGCACAGCCGAACTGCTGTGGACGGTGTTCTCGGGGCGCATGCTGGTGGCGCTGCTGATGGGCTTCGTCTCCGGCCTGCCGCTGCTGCTCACCGGCTCGGTGCTGCAGGCCTGGATGACGAAAGAGGGGGTGGACCTCGGTACCATCGGCCTGTTCGCCCTGGTGGGATTGCCCTACACCCTCAAGTTCGTCTGGGCGCCGCTGGTGGACCGCTATACCCCGACCCTGCTGGGCCGCCGCCGCGGCTGGCTGCTGATCATTCAACTGTTATTGATGCTGGCCATCGCGGGGCTCGGGCTTACCCAGCCCGCCCAGGCCCCGTTGGTGGTGGCCCTGGCGGCCCTGCTGGTGACCTTCTTTTCCGCCAGCCAGGACATCGTCATTGACGCCTACCGGCGCGAGGCCCTGGCCGAGGACGAGCAGGGGCTGGGCGCGGCGCTGTATGTGAACGGCTATCGTTTCGGCATGCTGCTGGCCTCCGGTGGCGGTTTGATCCTGGCCGACTTCCTGGCCTTTTCCACCGTCTACCTGCTGATGGCGGGCTTCATGCTGGTGGGGGTGCTGACCACCCTGCTGGCGCCGGAACCGGATACCCCCGGTGGTGTGCCGGGTACCCTGCGGGCCGCCGTGGTGGAACCCTTCCGCGAATACTTCAAGCGCAATGGTGCCTGGGGGATCCTGCTGTTCATCCTGTTGTACAAGGTGGGGGACATCATGGCCGCGCACATGACCACGCCCCTCTACCTCGATGTCGGGTTCAGCCTGACCGAGATCGGCGCGGTGGTGAAGCTGTTCGGCTTCTGGGCCACCATCGCCGGCGGCCTGCTGGGCGGGGTGCTGATCCTGCGCCTGGGTATCTATCACGCGCTATGGAGCTTCGGCATCCTGCAGGCCGCTTCCACCGCCGGTTTCGCCCTGCTGGCCGTGGTTGGCGATCAGTTGCCCATGCTGGCTGCCGTGGTGGCCTTCGAGAATCTCAGCGCCGGCATGGGCACGGCGGCCTTCATCGGCTTCATGGCCAGCCTGACCGACAAGCGCTTCACCGCCACCCAGTACGCCCTGCTCACCAGCCTGATGGGCATCCCGCGGGTGTTCATTGCCGCACCCACCGGCTACATGGCGGACGCCATGGGCTGGGTGGGCTTCTTTTCCTTCTGCGCCCTGATCGCCTTGCCGGGCTTGCTCATGCTGCTGCGTTTCCGTACCTGGCTGGAGGTGAAATAGCCGTGCCGATGGACGTGTCCTACCTGGCCGCCTTCCTGGTCGGCCTGCTCGGCGGTGTGCACTGCGTGGGCATGTGCGGCGGTATCGTCGGTGCCCTGGCGCTGGGCCTGCCGCGGGAGGTGCGCGATTCGGCGCGCATGCTGCCCTATCTGCTGGCCTACAACCTGGCGCGTATCGCCAGCTATACCCTGGCCGGTGCCCTGCTGGGCGGCGTGGGTTACCTGGCGGCCCATTGGAGTGGCCTGCGCCATGCCCAGCTGGGGCTGCAGGTGCTGGCGGCCCTGTTCATGATCGCCCTGGGCCTGTATCTGGCCGGCTGGTGGTTGGGCCTGGCCCGGTTGGAGCGGGTCGGCGGCCGGGTATGGCAGCGGATCGAACCCCTGGGGCGACGCTTCCTGCCCGTGCGCACGCCGGCACAGGCCTTTCTGCTGGGACTGCTGTGGGGCTGGCTGCCCTGTGGGCTGGTCTATAGCGTGCTGGTCTGGTCCATCAGCCGGGGTGACGCCATCGAGGGGGGCATGCTGATGTTGAGCTTCGGTCTTGGCACCCTGCCCACGCTGTTGTTGATGGGGATGGCGGCCACGCGCCTGAGTGCCTTCGTGCGGCACATCTGGGTGCGGCGCGTGGCCGGCATGCTGGTGATGGGTTTCGGGCTGTGGACCCTGTATCCGCTACTCAGCGGGTGAAGAAACGCTGCTGGAACTGTACCCGCAAGGGACGGTCATGGTCCTCGGGGTGGGCCACGATGCTGAAGTCCAGGTTTTCCTCGTGGTTCACGCCGAATTCGCCGATGTAGTAAACGGCGCTGCCCTCACGGATCTCGCGCAGTTCGATCTCACGCTGTTGTCCGGTAAGGTTGGTGACGGTGGCACTGATCCTGGCGGCGACCGGTTGGTTGGTGGTGCCGAGGACCTTTCTCAGGATCGCCACATTGAGCAGCGCGCGATTCTTGCTGCGGGTGATACCGTATTCCCGGGTGACGGTCGGCGGCAGATTGTCCGTGGTCAGGGCGTTGAAGTGCACCACGTGGTCCCCGAAATCCTGCGAGTTTTCTGCCTGGGCGGGCAGGCTGAGCAGAAGGGAGAGACCGGCCAGGATGGCCGCGAACAGCGTTTTCGAACCCATGGCGATTCTCCTTATTGGCTATGCCGATACCACAACTATAGTCCAGTATCGGGGCCTGTGGGGGAGCGCGAGCCCCGACCGAAGGCGGGGCTCGCGGCACCGGCGAGGAATAGGGTTCAGCCCTGGGCGGCGGTTGCCTGGGGTGTGCTACCCGTGCCGGGCAATGGCCGATGCAGCGTCTCGCGCATGGCACCCAGGGTCTTCAGCTGGGCATCGATGTCCTGAAGCTGTTTTTCCAGTTCCTTGATCCGGGCCTCCAGGGTGTCGCGGGACTCGCTTATGCGGCGCAGGGTCTCCAGTCGTTTTTCCATGGCCACCTTGTGGTCCTTGATCTGCTTCACCAGCGGGTTCATGACCTCCTTGAGCCAGGCGTCCGCTTCCTGATTGGCCTTGAAGAAGAGATTGCGGGCATGACTGACCAGGGACACGAAGAACTTCTTGATGACGAAGGTCTGCTCCGTCATGGTGGTGACCGGGCTCTTGCGGAAGGTCTCGGCCTCTTCGTAGAGGCGATCCAGCTCTGCTGAATAGGAGCCGACCGAGAAGACCTTCGGTGTCAGCGCCGGGAGACCGTGCTCCTCGTGGAATTTCCGGTAGGTGGCGCGGATCAGCATGCGCGTCTGCTCCGCCTGGGCGCTGACCTGATCCATGACCTCGCGCGCTCCGTCGAAGAAGGTCTTCATGCCGCGTTTCATGCCATTGGTGGTCCAGCTGCCGGTCATGTCCTTGCGGGTCCTGCCGATGAGCTGGTCCAGGCGTTCCAGGCTCAGGGTATCGAGCATGACCTTCGCCTGGTTTTGCAGCAGGCGGCGGCTGGACTGGAAGCTTTCCACGTTCTTGAGATAGGCGGCCTGTTCCTCGCGGGACTTGCTCATCAGGTGCATGATGACGTCGGCATTCTTGCCGCGCAGGGAACGCAGCTCGGTACACTGCTTGTCGGCGCCCTTGCGCTTCGCTTCCAGGATGCTGCGGTTTTCATCCAGCAGGCCACCGATCTCCTGCAGGATACTGTCACGCACGATGTTCTGTTTTTGCGGCAGAATCTCCGTCGCCAGGAACTGTTCCAGCACGGGCAGGCGGCTGCGCTCCAGCAGTTCCTGGTCGTTGCGCACCTTGGCGAGCAAGGCCTTCTGGGCGGACAGGGGGAATACCTGTTCGATGGGTACGTGCAGCTGTTCGGCGCTGGCGCGGCGCTGGCTTTCGATGGTGGTATCGATGGTGGCGACATCCTTGAGGTCGTCCCACAGGGTGTCGATCTTGTTCAGCACCACCACCAGGCCCTTGCCCCCCTTGGAGCGCACACCGCTGACATGGTGCTGCCACATGTCCAGGTCGCTGCGGGTCACGCCGGTATCGGCACCCAGCAGGAACAGCACCGCCTGGGCGGCGGGCAGCATGCTGATGGTCAGCTCCGGTTCGTTACCCAGGGCGTTGAGACCGGGGGTATCCAGTACCACCAGACCTTCCTTGAGCAGCGGGTGGGGAAAGCTGATCATGGCATGACGCCAGACGGGGATCTCCACCTGCTCCGGCGGCTTGCCATGGCGCTTCTGGTAGTTGTCGTGGTCGGGATGGTAGAGGCCCAGTTCGGCGGCCTTTTCCAGCGGCACCAGCTTGGTCTTTACCACTTCGTGCAGGGCGCCGGCGATCTGGTCGGGATTCTTTGTATCCAGCGGGATATGGGTCCAGTGGATGGGGTCGAGCTTGAAATCACCGATGCTGCGCTCATGGCTGCGGCTTTCGATGGGTAGCAGGCGGATGTAGGCGCTGCCTTCCTGGTGATCGTAGAACAGTTCCGTCGGGCACATGGTGGTGCGGCCGGCCTCGGAGGGCAGCAGGCGGCGCCCGTACTCGGCAAAGAACAGGGCGTTGATGAGTTCGGTCTTGCCACGGGAGAATTCCGCCACGAAGGCCACGGTCAGGCGGTCCTTGCGCAGGGCATCCACGGTTTCGTATACCCGGAGATCATTCTCCGGGGAGATCATGTCATGGCTCGTCAGCCAGCCCTGGAAATCCTGGATCGTCTGGATCAGTTCCTGCTTCCAGATCTCATAGGCCTGCATGCGCTGCCCGAAATCGTCTTGCTTCATTGCCTTCCCCTTGCGGCAGTTGGGTGGTTCTGTGGCATACCAGCCTTATAGCGGCCAGTATCCTGAAAGCCTTGAGAAAAGGGTATGACAGGGGAGTCGTCGGTCAATCCGGAGCTTAGCCGCCCAGGGCCAGGCCGGGCGTGACGGCCGTCACATCCTCCGCTCGTGGGGAGGATACATGGTAACTGGTTGTTTTATAACAGCTTCAGATCCGCACCAGGTGGTAGAGCGGGGGCATGACCAGCATCTTGCCGATGTACAGGGCCAGTAGTGCCGCCAGTGGGGACAGGTCCATTCCGGACATGGGTGGCAGCAGGCGGCGGAAGGGCGCCAGGACCGGCGCGGTCAGGCTGTGCAGCAGGCCGGTGACGGGGTTGTGCAGGCCCGGGTTCACCCAGCTGAGGATGGCCAGCACGATAATGGCGATGATGTAGATGTTGAACAGCAGGTTGACCAGTTCGGCGACGGACAGCAGCAGCAGGGAACCGAAGGGGATGCCGCCGCCGCGCAGCAGCAGGATCAGCAGGATGGCCAGCATCTGCACCACCAGCATGAGCAGGATGGCGCTGGTGTCGATGCGGCCGATACTGGGTACCAGGCGGCGCAGCGGAATGAGCGGCGGGTTGGTGATGCGTACCAGGAACTGGCTCAGGGGGTTGTAGAAATCCGCCCGCACCGCGGCCAGCAGGGTGCGCAGCATGATGGCCAGCACGTAGAGGCCGAACAGGGTGTTGATGAGGAATTCGACGGGATTGGTGAAATAGCTGCTGCCCATCATTGTGCTCCGAATTGATCCGCCAGCTCACGCGAACGGCGGGCCGCCGCGGTCAGGGCCTGCTCCATGAGGTTCCGCAGCCCGCCTTCCTCCAGCACCCGCAGGGCCTGCTCCGTGGTGCCGCCGGGGGAGGTGACGCGCTGGCGCAGGGCGGCGGCGTCCTCGTCGCTTTCCAGTGCCATGCGACTGGCGCCGAAGGCCGTCTGCAGGGCCAGCAGGCGCGCCGTTTCGGCGGGCAGGCCGAGCTTGCTGGCGGCCTCCTGCAGGGCCTCCATGACCAGGAAGAAATACGCCGGACCGCTGCCGGACAGGGCGGTGACCAGGTCCAGCTGGTCTTCCTGCTCCACCCACAGGGTCAGGCCCACGGCGCGCAGGATGGTTTCGGCCAGGTCGCGCTGCTGGTCGCGCACATGGGCATTGGCGAACAGGCCGGTGGCGCCGCTCTGCACCAGGGCCGGGGTATTGGGCATGGCGCGCACGATGGCGGTGTCGGCGCCCAGCCAGCGGGCCAGGTCGGGGGTGCGGATGCCGGCGGCGATGGAGATCACCAGCGGTTGCTGGTCCTGCACCC
>SWCG01001589.1_pt1 | contig 14862 bp, 9 predicted proteins | sample 4690071 | NCBI WGS metagenome assembly SWCG01 (sample SAMN10267281, study PRJNA491770) | bioreactor metagenome | isolation source: DHS bioreactor inoculated with subseafloor sediment | place: Japan: off Shimokita Peninsula | collected 2012-10 | reverse complement strand
ATCCCAAAATGGTCTGATATTGTCATTACATAGTATTTTCTTTTTCATTTTCCCAACTGCCCTAACTGGAGTTTCTACATAAGATAATAATAAAATTGCAGAGTTAGGACGTCTACTACCACTTAGTTACCGTAAAAATAACTGTAGTCCGCTCTCTTCCTGCTTTTCATTGAAAAATCAAATCATCGGGTATGTTTTAACCTAGATTAAGATTTAATCATCACCTTTGTTTTTACTGGCAATCATATCACTTAAATATATTACTCTATGAAAAGAAACTTTAACTGCATTATCTACTATTGTCCATTTCATGATATTTCCAGGTTGTAAATTGAATTTTTCCCTAATTTCCAAGGGTATAACTGTCATAAAATCTTCTGAAATTTCTGATTGAAACAATGAAACCACCCATTTAATATTATTTATTCAAGTATTTGTATTTTATTATGATTCCTTGGATTAAATAGAATGGAGTTTAATCGTACTAAACAGCGAAGAATGTAATATTACTAAAATAATCATATAAAAATCATCCAGCAATTTAATGAAATCAGAAGCTATACAAACTATTAAGTAAATTTAAAGCTTTTTAATGACTTATTTTTCAACAGTAGGATATATTTCCTGACTATTGAGTCTATTTTAAAGCTTATGTTCATTGGGTGTTATATTAAAACAAATAAGAATTTCCAGACTATTGAGTCTATTTTAAAGCTTTAAAGATTAGTTGGGCCTTGAATTTACTTGGAATATTTCCAGACTATTGAGTCTATTTTAAAGCATAAATTATGTTGGTGATATCATGTCACCATAATATTATTTCCAGACTATTGAGTCTATTTTAAAGCTCTTGAATTTCAATGGGATAAGGAGGAGTTAAGGAGATTTCCAGACTATTGAGTCTATTTTAAAGCTTCATTTTATCACCTATTGATTAAAATCTTATTTCCAATTTCCAGACTATTGAGTCTATTTTAAAGCATTCCAAATCATGAAGGTGGAAATAGAGTTCATGCGATTTCCAGACTATTGAGTCTATTTTAAAGCACGGTCTTGAGTATAGTTCCGTTCCCACTCGGATCAATTTCCAGACTATTGAGTCTATTTTAAAGCTTTATTCACGAATATTTCATTGACAAATATGATGAAAATTTCCAGACTATTGAGTCTATTTTAAAGCCCATGAATACTATGATCTATCCTTAATGATCTTTTAGATTTCCAGACTATTGAGTCTATTTTAAAGCCAGGGTTTTCTTGAATCTGTTTAAACATGTCACTGAAATTTCCAGACTATTGAGTCTATTTTAAAGCGCACTTGAGGGGCCGCAGGTATAACTGGTGTTTTGGATTTCCAGACTATTGAGTCTATTTTAAAGCCCTTCAACAACTCCACTACCAAGGCCAAGGCCTAAATATTTCCAGACTATTGAGTCTATTTTAAAGCCCTAGAAAGCACACAAAAACAACAAGGCAAAGACATATTTCCAGACTATTGAGTCTATTTTAAAGCTCCATTAATAGCGCCCCGTACTTGGTCGCTATGCTGAATTTCCAGACTATTGAGTCTATTTTAAAGCAAATTTATTCAATTTCAATCTATTTATTTTACACAAATTTCCAGACTATTGAGTCTATTTTAAAGCGAGGACAAAAGCAGGGTGAAAAATTACAGCAGGACAATTTCCAGACTATTGAGTCTATTTTAAAGCGTGGACACCCCCACACTCAACACCCCCAATGCCATCTATTTCCAGAATATTGAGTCTATTTTAAAGCGAGAATGATTTAGAAGAATGGGAACGAAAAAGAAACAATTTCCAGACTATTGAGTCTATTTTAAAGCGCCTCCAAGCTGAACATAGGTTGTTGCATCATATTTATTTCCAGACTATTGAGTCTATTTTAAAGCCGAATTATGCGTTCGCAATTGCAAACACCCTTTACAGATTTCCAGACTATTGAGTCTATTTTAAAGCTTGATTGAAGTGTTTTGAACCCCCCCGGTTAGAGTGAAATTTCCAGACTATTGAGTCTATTTTAAAGCTGATTATTGTGATTTCCTTAATGACAAATACTGTGAATTTCCAGACTATTGAGTCTATTTTAAAGCCCCCTATGGTTTCTTTTAAGGCTTTTATTTCATCTTGATTTCCAGACTATTGAGTCTATTTTAAAGCATCATAACCGCTTGTACTTCTTCAACATGTATGGTGTATTTCCAGACTATTGAGTCTATTTTAAAGCCAGAGGCTCGGATGGAAGTCATGGACAGCCCAAAACTATTTCCAGACTATTGAGTCTATTTTAAAGCTCACTTTCAAAAATCAATCACACCACTCACATACCAAATTTCCAGACTATTGAGTCTATTTTAAAGCTTCGTTACTGTTTTGTCATGTAATGCTTTTAAAAAATTTCCAGACTATTGAGTCTATTTTAAAGCCTGGTTCTCCATTGTATGTTATTTGTACTTTGGTTTGATTTCCAGACTATTGAGTCTATTTTAAAGCCAGAACCGGCAGACAGTGACAAAAGCATTCGAAGACTATTTCCAGACTATTGAGTCTATTTTAAAGCGAGGCTATCTTTGATTCCATGATTGACGCTACCCCATTTCCAGACTATTGAGTCTATTTTAAAGCCTTTCATTTAGTCACCTTATTGGGTTAATTGAATTATATTTCCAGACTATTGAGTCTATTTTAAAGCGCTACTGTTATGGCTTTCAAATACAAAGGACTACGATATTTCCAGACTATTGAGTCTATTTTAAAGCATGTTTATTGGAGCGGGGAGAGGGAACTAATGATTTATTTCCAGACTATTGAGTCTATTTTAAAGCTGTTGTAAACCTCAAAACATATCCAACCTCATTCGAATTTCCAGACTATTGAGTCTATTTTAAAGCGGGGAAACCTGGGTGAACCCCTATGGCTCATCAACAAATTTCCAGACTATTGAGTCTATTTTAAAGCGTAAACTATCCGTTCATAATGCGCCCACCGGCTATGATTTCCAGACTATTGAGTCTATTTTAAAGCCCACCAACAACGAGGGCATTGTCTGGGAGGGTTACTCCATTTCCAGACTATTGAGTCTATTTTAAAGCGAACAGTATTGGAAGTGAACGTTGAAAGCGGAGGCGTAATTTCCAGACTATTGAGTCTATTTTAAAGCGCTAATTTTATCCTCTAATGATTCATCCTTTCCCTGATTTCCAGACTATTGAGTCTATTTTAAAGCAAAGTATTAGCATTATCAGGATTAGCTTTTTTTATAGCATTTCCAGACTATTGAGTCTATTTTAAAGCATGACTAGCACTGATAACAAAGGATTCATCATTTATCTATTTCCAGACTATTGAGTCTATTTTAAAGCACACTTACCTGGAGCAGGGTTTAAAGGAAGATTCCATATTTCCAGACTATTGAGTCTATTTTAAAGCTCCCGGCAACACTATCTCCATGAGAACGATCTAACCAGATTTCCAGACTATTGAGTCTATTTTAAAGCCTGGCAGGGTGTACGGGTTCGGGATACTAGAAGGGAATTTCCAGACTATTGAGTCTATTTTAAAGCGAGGGTGGTGCATCCGAGGAAACGGATTGCCCTGTGAATTTCCAGACTATTGAGTCTATTTTAAAGCACTTTGTACTGGGAATGGAGATTGACCAGGACTATGTATTTCCAGACTATTGAGTCTATTTTAAAGCTCTTCTCCAGGAGGCACATACCTTATTATCTTCTTACATTTCCAGACTATTGAGTCTATTTTAAAGCTCCCATATCGTGCGGTAGAAGTAGGGGACATAGTCCAATTTCCAGACTATTGAGTCTATTTTAAAGCAAGATGAACTTATTGGTGCAGTTCCTGAGGTTTTAGTATTTCCAGACTATTGAGTCTATTTTAAAGCTGGATATTTCACTCCTACCCATGGCAGATGAAGACATATTTCCAGACTATTGAGTCTATTTTAAAGCCTCCTTTACAGGTGGCTCATAGTGTGTTTAAATCAAAATTTCCAGACTATTGAGTCTATTTTAAAGCTTGCGTCTTGTTTTGTTGTCCATGAACCACAATATCGGTATTTCCAGACTATTGAGTCTATTTTAAAGCAAGAAGTTAAGGAGCAGTTCCTGGCAGTAGCATGAATATTTCCAGACTATTGAGTCTATTTTAAAGCATATTTTTGATCATAACAAAGAGACTTTAAATAAAATATTTCCAGACTATTGAGTCTATTTTAAAGCATCTTCGGTTGGCCCGGATGCTGGAGCGGCAAATGAAATTTCCAGACTATTGAGTCTATTTTAAAGCCTCAAGGATTTCATGAATTTCTAGAAAAAGTATTACTTATTTCCAGACTATTGAGTCTATTTTAAAGCATAAATTTAGAGATTTTTATCTCTTATTCAATGTCATATTTCCAGACTATTGAGTCTATTTTAAAGCAAGAAGAAGCAACATTCTGCTGAGAACCCTTAGTAGGATTTCCAGACTATTGAGTCTATTTTAAAGCCCTTTAACTATTAAACCGAGTTTAGGAGGCTTGCGATATTTCCAGACTATTGAGTCTATTTTAAAGCGTGCTTGCGTTGGTAATGACACTTACCCCTCCACTCTATTTCCAGACTATTGAGTCTATTTTAAAGCTTTATTTTATGTTAAAACAAGACGCAAATATACAATATCTAGATTTCCAGACTATTGAGTCTATTTTAAAGCTCGTAAACCATTAATCAATTCACCCCCATTCTATTAAATTTCCAGACTATTGAGTCTATTTTAAAGCTCAAATTAAGAGTTTTAATTTCAAACAATCTTAATATTCATTTCCAGACTATTGAGTCTATTTTAAAGCATGGCGATAGGTAAACCCCCTGGGGGCTATGGTGGGCGATTTCCAGACTATTGAGTCTATTTTAAAGCATAGATGACCCTTTACCTGTACGTTGTATTTACACCGGATTTCCAGACTATTGAGTCTATTTTAAAGCGGATCTACCTCGATCATGGTTTCAACAGATGAAGGAGATTTCCAGACTATTGAGTCTATTTTAAAGCTATCAAAGCACACACACAATACACAGACCTCTTTTTCCATTTCCAGACTATTGAGTCTATTTTAAAGCCAAGATAAAGGATTTAAACTGTATTGTGACTACACAAATTTCCAGACTATTGAGTCTATTTTAAAGCCGGTACAGTATGATGGGTGGAGAGTTAGAGTTCACCTAATTTCCAGACTATTGAGTCTATTTTAAAGCTTGATGACATCTTTGGAAATGTTGGCCCCTGGAGTGTATTTCCAGACTATTGAGTCTATTTTAAAGCTCTTCTTTTTGTCTTGCGACTTCTTCTGCTAATTTTTATTTCCAGACTATTGAGTCTATTTTAAAGCAGACCACCATAAATAACCAGTTTACCCTATACCAATATTTCCAGACTATTGAGTCTATTTTAAAGCCCTGCAACATCCACCAGTATAGGTGCGGTTCCAAAGGTATTTCCAGACTATTGAGTCTATTTTAAAGCGAGAATGTGCCTTTTGGGCTATTTCTCTCCCACTTTTTATTTCCAGACTATTGAGTCTATTTTAAAGCACAGGTTATTATGGAGAAGAAGAAGACAAGAACAAGGATTTCCAGACTATTGAGTCTATTTTAAAGCCCAATAGAACGCCTACCAGATGGAGGATGGCCCCGGAATTTCCAGACTATTGAGTCTATTTTAAAGCGGTGGTGGTGCTACTGAAAATGTGAGGAAAAGAAGAATTTCCAGACTATTGAGTCTATTTTAAAGCTTGCTTACCGTACATAAATCCGGAATACTATCAACCCCATTTCCAGACTATTGAGTCTATTTTAAAGCAGGATGCACATCTTCTTCAAATACAGCAACATACAAATTTCCAGACTATTGAGTCTATTTTAAAGCGAGGGGGTTGTTTATCGTCACGTCTGAGAAGGGTATTGGATTTCCAGACTATTGAGTCTATTTTAAAGCAACCGTTGACGGATCTGGCAGTGGCTTGGATGCTGAATTTCCAGACTATTGAGTCTATTTTAAAGCCGCGTCGATTTTTGGGTTATTTTACCAATAAATGGTGCAAAGTTCTCCAATAATAGGGGTGTATTTGTCCACCATCAGTAATGTAGTTTACTTATAAAGGCGGACTAGAGAATCAGTTCGATGGGATTTTTTTCAATCCCAATAACTTCTAACTTGAAATTTTTGCGATCTTTAAGATTATAGATCAAAATAGAATCTTTATCTTCATTTGCAATGTCTTTGAGACCAGATTTCAATTTTTTGAATTGAGATATTGAGATTTCACCCTCAAAAACTGAATTCTGCCTCCAGTGAAGGTACATCTTCAGGAATTTATTTACTTTATTCACCCTATTAACATCTACATCATAAACTATTAACAAGTACACTTACCACCACATCCTGAAGCTCCTGTACTCTTTATCGCCGAGCACATGTTTTATTAATTTGTAACACTCCAATCTCATGAGGTATTTATAGGAAACTTTTCGTTTAATCTCAGGATGCTTAATAGTTGTTTCCAACTTAGCCTGGTACTCTTTTAAAAATATGCGTTTCCCCCTTTCGTTGAGTAAAACACCAACATCATGGTTAAAATCCTTTTCTGTAAGCATGTTATTGTTAACCAGTTTGAAAATAACCCTCTCAACAATAACTGGTTTAAATATGTCTGCAATATCCAGAGCAAGGGAAAATCTCCTCTCAGCAGGTTCATGCAAGTAACTAACAGAAGGATGTAAATAAGTGTGATATATCTCAGAAAGAGCACTAACATATAGTAACGAATTACCAAATGATATCAATGCATTTATTTCAGTTGTTGGTGGTCTTATTTCTCTTTTATCCATCTCGAAGTTTTTAAGAATTTTATTAAAACTTTGGTAATAACTGTGCCAGATCCTGCCCTCATTACTCATTATTTGAGCTACATCTCCCTTTATAACTTCTTTTTCAATATCTTTGATATATGGTTCAACATTTTTTCCTTTCTTAAGATAATATTTAAGGGTTTTAAGGATGTTGTTTTTGATTCCTTCCACCATTTCACCAGCGATCACAGCCCTTTTTTCAGGATCACTGTAATGTTCAGACTGTTTCACGACAACTAAACCAGAATTAAGTTGTACTCGTGGGTAAAGTGAGCCTTCATAGTATCCATACATGTTGAAAAAGTTTACAGGAATCCCCTCTTTCATTAGAAGCGAAGATGCACCAGATTTAAGGGAAACTTTACCATAACAGTTTATCTCATTAATCCTGTTGATGGGCAGGGCCTTTTTACCCTCCTCATTTACAAAATAAAGAGTATTACCCTTTCGCTGTAAAATACCATGGGAAGTTATGTAGAGTGGATCCTTCATTATTGACACCTAAACCATACAAAGTTCATAATAAGTACACCTCTTACAGTAAGGCTTGATCACCACCGGAGGTGGTAAAGGTTGAGAAACTATTTTTTTAATATCTTTGACAATATTTTCTATTTCCCGCTCTTTTTCAGGAGTTAACGTTAAATTTTCCCTTTTTTTCTCCTTAGGATAAACTAAAACTCCATCAGCTTCTTTTCCAAGTTTTTTAGCATTCCACAAATAGTAATAAAGTTGATAACGAACTGGTTCTTCCAACTTGCTTGACTTTTTTATTTCAAAAATAGTATTCTTTTCTCCAGTTTTTACAAAATCAAAAGAAATATTGCCAAGATTTATATTTTTCTTTTCTCTGGAAAAGCTTTTCTCGTGAATATGTCGTCCAATACTGATATCATCATTATCATAGTTCATATTAATTTGATTAGCAAAAAACCAGAGCTCCCTCTTACAAGCAATGTAATATTGGACCATTACGCCGGTGATTCTCATATACACCTTTATACATAATTATATGAAATTCCAATCATCATTTTCAATTATTTTCAAACCATACTCATACTTATAAGAAACACCATGAATCATAAAGAATTTTTTAAGGTCATCTATTTTCCCTTCTTTCCTTAATTTTCCGAATAGCCATTTATAAATCCCTAATGTATTTTCGTATACATCAACATCATTTAAATCATCGTATCCTTCAAACAGAGATTTTGGGATAACATCCACTTTCTCAAACCGTTCATCTATATCTCTCAACTGTAAAATTTTAGTAATTTCATCTATATTATCTGTCGAAAATCGCACTGCATAAGGACCTTTGTCTAAAATCTTCCCATATTTTTTAAAACCCTTCACAAATTTTCTGTCAAATTCAAAACGAATTTGATCATAATCAAGAAGATTTTTATATAATTTGGAAACCAATTTCACCATTTCCCCTAACGAAGGATTTCCTTCTTCTAAAATTGATTTAGATTCCTCAATTATTTCTCTTCGATATGGATAAGACCATTTTCCAATATTATTTGTGCTGTCAATGTCAGTCAGGACAAAAACCTTCCCAGGTTCAGGGTTCTTTCTTCTGTTTATTCTGCCAAATCTCTGCACAAGAGAATCAATTGGAGCCAATTCTGTGTACATAACATTAAAATCGATATCTAAAGAAATTTCAACAACTTGAGTTGCTATAAGGACCAAACCCTTACTTCCCCATTTTTCTTTTTCATCAATCTCTCTTTCCTTGCTGTTTCTATCCTTTTTTATAAATTGAGAATGATATAGAATCAGATTGGATTCTTTATCAAAGTCTTCTGTGGTTCTAAATTCTCCGGTTTTCTTCAACATTTCATAAAGTTCTTTAGACTTTTCAATAGTGTTTGAGACCACAAGAACCTTTTTATCATCTTTAAAATAATTAAGTATATCATTAACCTTACTGGATATATTCTTATGCTCTTTTTTTAGAAGAATAGGGCGATAAAGGAATAAATCTTCTTGAGTAAGATTTTTGTAGTTCATATCTGAAATCATTTCATTTTCCAATATTTTTGGAAGTGTGGCGCTCATAATCACTACTTTACATCCTCTTATTTGCAATTCTTTTAATATTCTTCTTAAAGCACCCAACATCTGCCAATCATAAGAATGGATTTCATCCACGATTAAAAGGCAATTTTCAATATTTAGCTGTGATAGCGGCCATTTATGGACATTAAAAAATGTTAGAATAAATGAATCTAATGTAGATACTGTAATTGGTTTTGAGAATGTTCTACCCAATATTTTTTCTTTTAATCTTTTCCATTCATCACCAGGATGTTCTTTTGCCATTATAAGAGATGATGCACCATGTACTATTCCCACATTGTCACCAAAATAATCTTTAAGACGTTGGTACATGGCATTACTGGTAACTTGGGTTGGCATAGTGTAAATTATTCTAGTTTGCTTGGTTTTGAGGTTGTTCAAAGACCATAATAATGCTGCTTCGGTTTTGCCTTCACCTGTAGGAATTCTAATTATCAAGTCTTCATCACATTGACATGAAATTTTTTGGAACTCTTTAAGACCGTTAAAGTTTATCCCTTTTTCATTAGCTCTTTTTTTAAGTTTCTCAATAAACTCATTTTTATCAATTTTTGGAAAATCAAGATTGTATGAGCCACTGGCAAGCCAATCGGCTCTAATTAAGTTGCCAGTTATAAATCCATATAATTCTTTGATTTTCTTTTTTTCTGAATCCTCAGCGAGAGTTAACATTTTATTCAAATGATCTATAAACCCATTTGGAGGTCCCCAACCGAAATCTTCCCTTAATAAGTTATAAGGTGATTTATCAGGAATATTGAATTTAAGGGTATGAGGACATTTCTTATTAAAAAATTTTTCATAGTAAATAGGATATTTTTCAGCAAAATTCAAGGTTTCTTCGAAAAACTGAGGGGCTTTAATATCCTTAAAGTTTTCGCTTGCATATAGATCCTTGTGAAGAACTGTGTGATGACTTAACACTGCTAAGGTTAAAAAGTCTATTTCATGAATTTTAGGGAGTCCCTGCAATTTAATAAGGAAATAAATAGAATAGAGGGGGTGATACGATTTTCCTATTCTTCTAATCTTATCATCATAAAATTCTACAGTACCTTTTCCTATATCATGGAAAAAAACTGAAAAAAACAAAACATCAGTGAGAATATTTTCATTTAGCTCATGTCTTTTTGATATATTACTTATCAGCTCTGGATTTCCATCTATAAAACTTTTTAATTCTTTTAAGGCCATCTCAGTGTGTGATTGTAATGTGTAAGATTTTATTGTTTCTGAAGTTTTTATTTTGGCTAAAACATTTGAATAAAAAAATTCCAAAGGTTCTTCTGATGATTTAGATAACCCTTTGAAGTATTCCTTATTTTTTTCTACATAATCCGTCAAATTGATCATAACATATCCACATTGCAATTTTCTTCTTGATCCACGTAAAGTATCTTTTCTGAGCCTAATTCACAGTACATGCCAGCAAATTCAACAATCTGGACAAAATTTATTGGTTTTCTAGGAATCACATTATTATCGAATTCAAGATTAGTTGTAACAATTCTGGGAGGGAAAATTTGCATTCCTAAAATAGCACTGATCTTTGGTATGAATACCATTCCTTCTTCAAATCGGAATATACTATGTACAACATTTTTTTCTTCTTTTTCCATTTTAATTTCCTTTACGTTCTTGATCAATACCAATTCATCATCTAAACCCAAACTAGGAATTCTTTTCGGGATTTTTAGTGAATTTACAATTTCAGAAATTAGGGTATCTTCAGCAGCCACGTAAATTATGTAAATCGTTTTATATAATTTTTCACGTCGTAATACAGCCCTACCTCCCTTAGCTCGTTTAGAGGACTTCAGTTTTCTGAAAGTCCAATAATCTGTAAATAGAGAATCGATCGTCTTTGGGATAATACCAACGTTTAACTTCCTTAAAAGATCATAGTAATCCGTTTCATCCTTTCCCATGATACTGGATAACATGCCAACGATTTGAGTCTTAGTTGGGGCTAGATAAGTCAACTGATAAACAGAAGTCTGTGGGATCCGAAACGAATTCATGGATCCCTCCAAGGTAAATCTAACAACCTTCATTTTTCTGCCCCAAATTAGTCAGACCATTCCTTTATTTTTTCTAATGCCTGATTTAGAGAAATAACTTTTTCTCCGAATTCTAATTTTACTTGTTCTTCATTCTCGAATATTCCCGACCGTATACCAATACAGTAATCTTCAATTATTCCATGGAATTCACGGAAAATTTCCTGCAATAATTCTAATTTTATGTTTCCCTCGGAATCCACATCAAGCGCATTAAGGAATATGGGTGTTCCTGCTTTCTGTTTGGTTACAACAACAAATTTTGGCGTCAGATCATCCAGAAGTCTGGCTTTTTTAGCTCCACCATCAAGGTTTTTTATAGATTCTACAAGATAATTAATCCTTTTAACTTTTTCATCAGTTTCCAATACATTTTCTATGTCGTGACTGAGTTCATCTGATTTTGAGCCAATCATATCTGCATCCAAGATTATAGTTCCCTTCATGAAGTTAAATGTATTTATTTCAATTTTAACAAGTTCTCCACCGTCTTGACCCTCTTTTTTTTGGGTTAACATATCAGTTTCCCCTTTCCAGGGATAAACACTAATCATTGGAGAAACTTTAACTGGAGACCATCTTCTAAGAGCCATTTTCCCAGATCCTTTCCTTGCCTCCATAAATCCTAAAAGATCTAAATCCGGGTGGTTTCGCAAAATTTCTTTATATCTAACATCATCATCTTTACTTTCAGCCTTGATGATATATTCTCCACTCTTGTCCAATTTGGTGAGTGGCATTCCTAACTGGTTCATTGTTTCTTTTAGATAATATCTTAAAGCCTGGCCTGAAACATAGACATAATAATCTCCCTTACTATCCTGAACTTTTTTTAATAATATCATGTTACCCGGATTCTCACTGCTGTTTAGATTATCTATGTTTACTTTAGTCAAATATCCTAGATTTATGAAAGTTCGCATTTTTAATCACCTCTTTTGCTCTTCGCATATTTAGTTGACATATACTTTTGAACCGCATATATTCCTAGATAATTTCTTACTAATGCGGTGTCCTTATTACTATGGACATTGAGTAGAAGTTTATGGATGAAATCTGAATATTTTTCATTTTTAACATCAGGCTTAGAGTTCCAGATGGCTCCAGCATCTTCTTTCAATATTGCATATTCTAAATCCCTGAAAAACTCAGTTAGGTTTTCCAAGTTTCCTATTTCTCTAAGTTCATAAAGCAAGTTTTTATTATTGGTATTTGCTGCGAAATATCCGATTCTGTCACCAACTATCATGCAAATCTCATGAAGTTCTTTTAAATCAACCATTCCAGTTACCTCCAAGTATGTTTCTAAAAATTTGTAGAGTAAATCCTGATTAAGTCCTGATGGACTATCTGAAGAGAAATCATAATAAGAGTGATAGAATAAAGTAAAATCAATAGGCATGGCATTGAGTATTTCATACGCTAATTTTTTGGGTAAATTTTTATTTTTTGTAGTCTTTATATCTTTATAATAAGTGTAATCCATTATTAAGTGGAAAAATGGTCTGCCAGATATTTTTAAATCTCTTGTTTTATCAAAAAGCTCCACAATATAAGAAATTTTATTGTAAATTTTGAGATCATCTATCCCAGTGCCATCAACTACAAAATAAAATATTGAAAATAGACTAATTTTATCACGGCTAACAAAGTTCATGTAAATTTTGTAAAGTAATAGTAGTAAACGTGAATTCATATCTAGAGCTACAAAATTACCTCGTGCTAAAAAGTTTGTTTTGTCCTTGCCCTGAACGTCAAGGTATTCTTCATTAAGATTTAGACTTATTTTTGCCTCATATACTTGTGGGAGGGATGGGCCTGAGATTATGAAGAGGTTGTTGTCAACAAAATAGTTCTTCATCAATCCCCAACGGTAAATAATGTCACAAATAAAACAAATGGTAACATCTTTTTTCGTTCTAGAATCTCTAAATGATGGTTTAGAATCTCCCGTACCAAAATCAAAAATGAGATTAGTAGAATCAATCTTAAAAGGTTTATTTTTTCCATTTGAGTCTTTATATGACGTATGTTTGGAACCACATAGCACACAAGCGTTTTGTCCTTTGTCTTCCACAATCTGTTTAATTTTTTTTGAGTTATATTCACCTAAATCAAGAGGAGGAAGATAAGTAAAAACTTCAGATTTTTTTCCATGTCTTAATTTCTTTTCAAACTTTTTATCATGTTCTAATTGTTCTATGTCTTTTTCTAACTCTTTAATTTTATCTTCATCTAATTTAGCATAACATAACAACTTGTCAACTTTTAGTCTTGGTAACCAAGGTCTTGTATTAAGTTTAGGAAAAACAAGAAGACCATCGTTAAGTGGATTGTAATAAATTCTTAAATTAGATGTTTCTTCAAAAGCAATTGCGTAAAAACCACTGCGTAAAATGAAATATATCTCTTTTATTTCTTCAAAATCTCCAGATATCTCCAATTCCAAGTCTTTCAATGTAACATATGTGTTTTTATACTTTGCCTGATAATCAGATATATTCTCAAATCGGGAATCCTGCATAATTACTAAAAATACATTGACAAGTCCATTATCGTAAAGAAAATCTCTTTTTTCAAAGTTAAGAATTATTTGTGCCGTATTATCACCCCACACTATTAATCATTCCAAATCCTAATGAGTTCTTTTCTCCCAGCCCACAATCCATCAGGAATCTATAAAAGCGTTTATCATCCATGTTGAATTTTTCCAGGTTTTTCCACAAAGTTCCGATTATGAGGAACATTTTATCTGCTTTCTTAACCCTCACAGCCACTTCTCTGTCATACTCGAAACGGTCAAATAGATTGCCATCGAAATGATAATTGAGATCATAGTAAGCATTGTATTTTTTAAGAGAATTGTCCTTAAGACGATCGAGGAAGAAAGAAAAGTCATTGGTATTTTTAAGGGAATAGTAATGATTTTTTCGATTATCATCATAAAGAACAATAGGGGTACTGGTTATAAAACGGCTCGTCAAAGTTGGCTTAAAGGGCTTCGAATTCACTCGTTTCATGCGTAATTTGCCCAGATAAAAATGTTCCTTACTTTTTAAAGAATTTACCAGAGTACGTATGAAACCAGGTTTCGGTGAACTGATAATTAAATTTTTAATTTCACCCTTTTTAAAATCAGAAACAGGAAAAATGTTCGAATAAGAAAAATATTTGAATCCACCAGAATCATGGTAATTGGAATAACCAGTCTCATTCAATAATGAATATATGAATCCCTGGATGGTGTGCTTGTTAACAGAGTCGTAATGAGAATCACTTTCAGGAATAAATTTAAGAATTAATCTCAGTTAAACTCCTCCAAAACCTATTGATTTATTATATATCTTAAAAATCCCCCAACATTTAACACATGCTTTTAAAGATATTTTAAGTCTCATTGAATAACCCCCTATCCAGGACCTCCCCCTTAAAAAGAAATAATAACCGGAAGTAGGTTCAAGTTATTATTGTAATATTGTTATTAGTTCGTATTATTCTCCCCATATATAAATTTATCTAAAAATATTCAACAACCCCACCATGACTATTGTTATGTAAATGACAAACATATAAAGTTTTTGGAAAACCATGACATCTTCATGTTAAATTCACAATTAGAACTTAACCTGTTTCATCACTTTGAAATTGCCTCAAAAAAATATACTTCAATTTCGTTATAGAGATGTTTAACGAAGTTGACTAAATATAGCGACATATTAGTACAACACATTTATTTTAATATCAGGGTGTCTGATCTAGTGTGAAAATTCACCAACTTTATGACTTTGA
>SWCG01001389.1_pt1 | contig 14938 bp, 16 predicted proteins | sample 4690071 | NCBI WGS metagenome assembly SWCG01 (sample SAMN10267281, study PRJNA491770) | bioreactor metagenome | isolation source: DHS bioreactor inoculated with subseafloor sediment | place: Japan: off Shimokita Peninsula | collected 2012-10 | reverse complement strand
AGGACGGTCCGCCATGTTCCTGATATTTCTTTTCGTGCCCGTAACCCAGGGCCTGGCAGAAATCCTCCTGGTGCAATCGCTGCACCTCGCCGCTGTCATCCCATAAGCGGTCATAGCGGGCGATCTGTGCATAGCGGGTTCGCCCGACGGTGCGCAAGGCGATGTCCACGACCGGCAAGCCGATGGCCGCGGCCAGTTGTGTGGAGAAGGTTTCGTAGGCGGGCAGATGACGGTAGTCGGCCAGCTCGAACTTCAGGATGTGACTGGAAGGCGCTTCACCCTGCGGCAGAAAATAATGATCGTCGCGCACCAGTATTGGGCACTTGTCCTGGGCGCCGGCAAGCGACAATCGCGGGCGTTCGTCCGCTGGCCAGACGGCGTAGATCTGCCCCCGGCGCGCCGCCAGGTCGGCCAAGTCCTTCTCCGTCAACGGACGGTACTGCCGCTGGCCCGATGGTTGTCGGTCTGCGGGCAGAATCGACAGCGCGCCGGCGCACTCGCCGCCGATGGCGCGCAGCAGGTCGAAATCCGTATTCGGCAGTTTGAGGTCGCGGACGATGTGTTCGCGCACCGCCCCCTCTGGCAACAGATTGGCGAACCAGCGCTGGGCGGTGCCTTCCTCCGGGGCGAATTCCCGGGTCGCCAGCGGCAGGGAACGGGAGACGGCGAAACCGCCGCCGGCGATCCACTCGGGATCGTAGCGAAACCCGATGGCCCCGGTCGTATTGCGCCAAAGCTGACCGACCCGGCGCTGCTCATGCCAGAGGTTGAGGGTGTCGGTGTCGCTCATGAGGATGCCTCGGACTTGCCGGTACGGCGAGTCGGCGTCGCCCGCCCGCGCGGTTGGATGATGACCTCCAGCCCCAACGTGCGCAGTGTCTTCAGGACCTTGCCGATCTCGGCCGTCTCCTTGCCCCGTTCGAATTCCGACAGGAAGCGTGTGCTCAGGTTACCGAGTCCGGAAACTGTCTCCAGCGTCAGGCGCCGGTACTTGCGATGGGCGCGCGCCAAGCGGCCGAGTTCCTCGGCGGTCTGGATCGCGCCGTAAATGCTGTCTTCCTCTGTCATGGTCGCGCCTCTAAAAAGATACCGTACGGTAAAAAATAACAGCTCGATCGGCCGATGGCAAGGAAAAGTTACCGTACGTGAAAAAAGTAGATGTGCGAGCAGCCTATGTCACGATATTATCACGTACGGTACATTTATTGGAATTTGCCCTAAAAACGCGCTTCATCCGCGCACCCATTCGCATCTTGCTTTCTTTGGATGTCGTGTCCGTGAAGTCAGCGGAAAACCATGGCGCGATCACTCACGGATGGCTTTGCGTTAACTCATTAGGATAATTAAACATTTTGTGTCACTTGCCGATGACAGAGGAAAACGATATTCAGTTTGCTGGCTGTGTCCGCTTCGCAACATCGGGGGTGCGGCACAACATTCATTACCTCCAAGAAAGTTGTAGAAGGAGCCATAAGGCAGGTCGCCTTTCTCATTGCCGTTCACTTTGGCGTGTAGTGGCGAGCCCTGGATAGAAGAGGGATTTTTTATGCACCAAAACCGGCTTTCCAGCCTCCGCGCACGGCTCGTGCTTTTGCTCATGTTGATCATCGTGCCGGTGTTTGCGTTGTTACTGCACAACGCTATCGAAGCACGCAAAGCGGAGGCCTTGCATACGCAGACAGTGGCGCTGAGGTTAGCGCGTTTGGTCTTGCAGGAACAGCAGGAGCTCATAGCAGGTGCACGGCAATTGTTGCCGGGGTTGGCGCGGTTGCCGAGCATTCAGGCAGCGAAAGGGGGAGCTGCGTGCAATGAGGTGCTGGCCAAGTTGCTCGAGCAGTACCCCTATTATGCCAATCTTGGAGTCAGCGGCCTTGACGGGCTGATGCGGTGCAGTGGTTTACCCATGTCGACACCGGTTCAGATACATGATCGCGATTATTTTCGCCGCGCTATCGAGACGGGCGATCTCGCCATCGGTAGCTATCAAGTCGGGCGTGTCACCGGTAAGAGCGCTATTAATCTTGGTTACCCGCTACGTGATGATCGAGGCCGGATCGAGGGTGTAATCTTTGCGGCCCTGGATCTCGCCTGGCTGAGCCGGAAGCTGAGCAATATTCCGCTGCCTGAAGGAACGATGATCACCATTCTGGATAGGAGTGGCACGGTGTTAGCGCATCAGCCTGATCCGGACAGGTGGTTCGGCAAATCCATCAGGGATGCGCCCTTCGTCCGAATGATCCTCGAGCACGACGCCGAAGGTACTGCTGAATCGATGGATGCAGCCAGCGTTCATCGGCTTTTTGCCTTTACGCCCCTTCATCAAGGCAATTCGAACAGTGTATATGTCAGTGTTGGCATTCCTCGTGATATCGCCTATGCGGATCTTGATTCACGCTTCAGGCGCGATCTGTTTGCATTGTTTCTAATCGTAGTAATAGTCATAACCGTGGCATGGAAGGGTAGTAATGCCTTTGTCTTGCGGCCACTTGGGGTTTTGGCGCATGCCAGTGAGCGCCTCGGCAATGGTGATCTCGACGCTCGAACAGAATTGCCGCAGACGCATGACGAGTTCGGGCGATTGGCTCAGACTTTTGACCGAATGGCCGCGTCGCTGCAACGGCGACGAGATGAGGCCGAAATGCATGACAAGGAATTACGCCGAATCAATCGTGCATTACGCACCTTGAGCGCGGGTAACCGCACGCTCGTGAGGGCGGCTGATGAGACATCCTTACTGCAGAAGATGTGCAGTGTCGCGGTGGAACTCGGCGGCTATCGCATGGCCTGGGTCGGCTTTGCGGAACATGATGCGGAAAAGACGGTGCGGCCCGTGGCGCAGGCCGGGACCGATAAGGCATTCCTCGACGCACTCCACATCACTTGGGACGAAACAGAACAGGGCAATGGCCCAACCGGCACAGCGATCAGAACCGGCAGGCACTGTGTGGCGCATGGGCTCCAGAGTGATCCACGATACCAGGCATGGCATGCGGCAGCCCGTGAGCAGGGAATCGAGTCGGCCTTGTCGTTGCCCTTGCAGGTGGATCAGGAAGTGATGGGCGCTATTACCATTTATGCGGAAGATGACGACGCATTTGATGCCGCCGAGATCGAACTTCTGTCGGAAATGGCGGAGGATCTTACCTATGGCATCGCCACCCTGCGTACCCGCATCAAGCACGATGCGGCGCAGGCGACGATTCGACGGATGGCGTACTACGATGCGTTGACCGGCCTGCCAAATCACGCTTCTCTCGAAGAGCATTTGGATGACGCCATCGCTGGCGCGCGTTCGCGGAATCACAGTCTCGCCCTGTTATTGTTTGATCTGGAGCGATTGCGTGACATCAATGATACCCTGGGTTTCGAGGCTGGTAATAAAGTGATGCAGATATCAGCGCAACGTATAGCGCAAGAAACGGAGAAGGGCGAATTCGTCGCCCGTATGCGCGGCGATGAATTCGCATTGCTGTTACCGGAAGTGGATGCCGTTCAAGCTGAGCAGACAGCACTCCGTATTCTGGAGCTTTTGAATCAGCCATTTACCATAAATGATTTCTCTCTGATTATTAGAGCGAATGTAGGCATCGTCCTGTTCCCTGGCCACGGAACGGAAGGCGAACAGCTCATACGTCGCGCGGATTTGGCGATGCAGCTGGCCAAGCAGTCCGGAAATGGATACGCCTTTTACTCGCCCGAGCAGGATGTTGACAAAAAACGTCATCTGGCACTGGCCTCCGACCTGAATCGGGCGCTGGAAGACAATGCGCTGGAGCTGTATTACCAGCCGAAGATCTCTATGCGGTCCGGCCACGTCAACGGCTTCGAAGCCTTGGCGCGTTGGTCACATCCAACGCATGGCATGATTCCTCCTGATGAGTTCATTGCGCTGGCGGAGCGCACCGGGATGATCCGGGCTCTCACAGACTGGGTATTGGCGTCTGCGCTACGCCAGTCGACCGCGCTACGACAGGCAGGCATCCATCTACCGATTGCCGTCAATCTCTCCGCATTCAACCTCCAGGATCCACACCTACTGGATAAGATTCAGGAGCTGTGCGCGGCTTGTTGTATGGAGCAAGGGATGCTTGAACTGGAGATCACGGAAAGCGCGGTCATGGCGGACCCTGTTGGTGCGCTCGATGTCCTGTCACGCTTAAGAGATCTTGGGATACCACTCTACATTGACGACTTCGGTACCGGCTACTCGTCACTGAGTTATCTCAAGAAGTTGCCGGTAGCAACTATCAAAATTGACAAATCGTTTGTCGCCGACATGCTGGAAGACGCCGATTCGGCAAGTATTGTACGATCCACCATTACCCTGGCGCACGATATGTCCCTTACAGTGGTAGCCGAAGGCGTGGAAGACGGTAATGTGTGGGCGAAGCTCAAGGCACTCGGCTGTGATGCAGGACAGGGTTACTATATGGGTCGGCCGATGCCTGCTGAACAGATCAATGCGTGGTTGAGCGAATCACCCTGGGGATTGGCTGGTAAGTCACTGGACAAGAAAAAAGTTGACGCATCGGAGTGATGGCGGTGTGTAGGGCGCCTTCTTCCGAAAATTGGACGACATTGTCTGGAAACACACTTTCGCTGTGGTCTTGCAAGTGCGCGAATGCGGGTGGTTACACTGTAACCACCCGCTTGTTCAGTACCCTTCGTTACTGATCCACTGCCTGATGTATCAGGGTTCGGGCTGTCCACAGAGTCCACAGGCCTTGCCCGCCACGGTGTAGCGAGCGTCTCACTCGCGCAGCCAAGGGCGGGGCCGCGAACAGCGGCGCCTGTGGACCCCTGTGGGTCAGGCCAATTCGTTCTGAAAGTCTGCGCGAATCACAAACTTCAAGCTGCATGACAGGCGTGAGCCTGGCGGGCAGCTTGGATTGCAGCGAAGCGCCCTCGTCACTAGCGAGCGCAGCGGGGTAGTGACGAGGGCGGCAAATCCGGAAACGGCGCGGGTTTGCGGCTGGATTTTGGCGTGACGGGCGCGTGATGCGTTCTTATACTGCCGCCCTCTGATCGATTTTAACCGTGGCCACTGCGTGTACAGTGGCAATTGAGCGCACCCGGACCATTAAACGCGCTACGGCTTATTGCCGTTGGTCCATCTTCCAGCCAGAACGGACCGCAAGGTCTGCTTTATCCACAGGCGCAAGCCTGTATCCACTCGACGAGCCGAGACGACCACCAAGGGTGATGTTGTCGACGCTTATATTCCACAAACCGCGGAAATACATTTCCGCCTCAATAAAAGGAGGTGATATCTAACCATGATCGAAGAACGCCCATCTATGGGTATGTTGGTCTACGCGGACCAACCCCAACAGGGGGAACCCGCGTTGCCTGTGACCAGGCACATTCAGGTCGAATGGGAGTGGTGTCCCATGACCGTTCCGCGCTAGCGGACCCCGACGGCTACGGCCCCTGGGTGGTCAGAAACACTTACCTGAAAACGAGAACACTATGAGAGAACTGAACTACCAACTCAAGCAACTCTGCCGGCGGAATCGGGACGGCAGTTACAGAACACAGGCGGATCGGGAACGTCAGTTGACGCTGATCGCCAACCAGCTCCGTGCACTGGGCTATCGAAAGATGAGTGCACAGTCGTTGAAACCGAAACATGTTGAAGCATTGGTGAAGCACTGGCAGGAAGGGGGTCTATCGGTCGGCGCTATCAAGAACCGGTTGACCGTCATCCGCTGGTGGGCGCAAAAGGTCAATCGTCAGAATGTCGTGGCTCGATCGAACGATCATTACGGTATCCCGGATCGTCAATTCGTGACCAACTTATCGAAGGCTCAGACGGTAACAGCACCGGATCTGGAAAAGGTTCGCGACCAGCATGTGCGGATGAGTCTGGAATTGCAGCAGGCCTTTGGCCTGCGGCGCGAAGAGGCCATGAAGTTTCAGCCGAGCTACGCAGATCGAGGCGACCACATTGCACTCAAGGAGAGCTGGACCAAGGGAGGAAAATCACGCGTGATCCCGCTGCGAAACGAGGCGCAACGTGCGGTGCTTAATCGTGCGGGATTACTCGCCGGGAAAGGTTCACTCATACCCAGTTCGCGCAACTACCGACAACAGCTCCGGATCTACGAACGACATACCGCCAATGCCGGTCTTTCAAAAATGCACGGCCTGAGACACGCCTATGCGCAACAGCGATACCACGAGTTGACCGGATGGTCGGCACCGGCGGCAGGCGGTCCAACCATCAAGGCACTGACCCAGGAACAAAAGACCGTCGACCGGCAGGCGCGCCTGACGATCAGCCAGGAACTGGGACACGAACGCGAGCAGATCACATCGATCTATCTGGGTCGTTGACAGGTCGATCGAGAGAACCGCGCTGATTACTGAATAGATTATCCGTTTCAAGCCTTGGCAAGCGGCGTAATGATAGCGGCTCAAATATGAATGAGAAGTTTTGTTCTCACACTCTTGAGACGGATTGGAATATGAAGATACACACGCCTCGTAATTACAGGTCGGCCCTTGTCTTTGTGTTTGCTGTGATGGGCGCCTGCATAGCTATCAGCCCGCCACTGCATGCCAGTGAAGTACAGGTCGGCCGGTATTCGGCGCTGCGTGCTATGCCGACCGTCGCACAGTCAGACTTGCTGTCCACGATCATCACGGTCCGGTTTCCTGAACGCATTCAGACGATCGGCGAAGCGGTGCACTACCTATTGCAGCGTAGCGGTTACCGGTTGGCGGACCAGCATGCAGCGAATCCCGCAACGGCGGACTTGATGGCGCTGTCTTTGCCCGTCGTACACCGAAACCTTGGACCCATCACATTAAAGCAAGCATTGGAGACACTGGCAGGACCTGTGTTTCGCCTGGTGCAGGATCCGGTGCATCGGCTGATCTCATTCGATTTGTGTGCGTCGATGACAGGAGCCACGCACGAACCGGATTCCAGTTTGAAAACAGAGGACCCGCAAGATGCAGAATAAGACACAGGTGGAGCAGCCGGATAACCACGAACATAACGCCGCGCACCAGAAGAACAAAGTACGGCCAAAGCCGGCCCGTTCATCGAAAAAGACGATCCTGGTAGCCGTCGTGATCAGTGTGATCACGATCGGCACGCTCGCGATATTGCGGGGCCAGATCGACAGCCCGCAGGAAGAGACAGCAGTGGTCGGGCAGAATGTGGTGGCACTCGACAATACCATGGAGAGTGGCATCGGTGCGGACATTGATGGCATGACCCTCGGCAAGACCCTGCCACAGACCAGTGGGACGTTCGATACGATCGAGCGCAGCATCGCAAACCTGTCAGAGCGGATCGGTCAGTGGTTCGAGTCTTTACGGACCGATCATTCGAGCATGAATCAGGAGCTGTCTGGGCTGGCCAATACTGTGAGCGCGATTCATGAGTCGATCGCAGATCTGCGTAAAGGCAACGAGGACCTCAAACAGCGCATCGACGCCGCGCAGTCCCGATTGCAGGTCATCGCCAAAGACGTGCGCGGACTCAAGGTCGCAGCGAACAAACAGGTTGCAGAGAAGCAAAAATCTGCAGCGGAAAAGCCGCCGTTTCACATCGATGCCATTGACCTGTGGGATGACGCTGTCTACGTGGCTATCTCCCAGAACGGTCGAGTCAGCTTCTTGCGTGAGGGTGAGCAACGGTCCGGTTGGCATGTGACACATATCGATCGGACGAAATGGCAGGTCACGTTTCGTGGTCCTGCAGGGCCGGATTATTCGGCATCGTTACGGAGGTAATGCCAATGGAAGTGTTTATTGCGATTCTTTTGTTGTTCGGTGCCTTCTCACTGGGTTCTGCAACCAGTGATGATGCTGATGATGATCCTGTAGGCGTGGAATTATCTACAGCGGTGAATATGAAACAAGACCTGCCAGGTAAAGGTACGCAAGCAGACGGTGTTGAGCATACGCAATTACCAGACTGTTTGTCCGACCGTCACTTTGTTATCTATCGAGATCTGACCGCCGCATATAAAAACAGAAGCGAGACAGCGACGCCAGGTGCCGGCGATGCTGAGGATGCGTACCCGGATGAGTAATCAATGGAAGTTGGCAAGTCTGATGCTGGCGCTTGTGATATCGATTCCGGCATTCGCCATGGAGGTGTCCGGCACCCAGGTGAAGGAATCCAACACCAGCGTTTCGGCAACGGATGAAAATACATTGACGTCATCGGATCGGGCACGCTCCCGTTTATGGGAGCTGTCGGAAACGGAATGGCGTCGCTACAAACAATTGATGCAGGGCATTCGGGGCAGCATCAGCCCGCCGACAATCTCACCCATCGAGGTGTTGGGTATTCATGCCCGTGATCAGGATGAGCGTCGTCGGTATGCCGAGATGTGGGCACGTGCTATGCGCGAGGATGTGAGTCGGATATTGGCTTTTCAACACGCATACGATGAGGCCGGAAAGCGCTTGTATCCGAATGAACAATTGATCGATATCAATAGATTGCCCGGGCGCGTCGACACGACAAGTTCGTTGCAGCCTGGTGACCGTGTGCTTTTCTTCACCCGGCCGGATTGCCCTGCCTGTGATGCTTTGCTGGTAAAACTACTCAAACGTATTGATGCGGTGACGGGGATCGATATCTATATCACCGGCGTGAAGTCCGGCGATGACCAGGCGGTGAGAGATTGGGCGGCCGGTCACGCAATCAAGCCTGAGTGGGTGCGCAGTCGCCGTGTCACCCTCAACCACGAGGCGGGTGTACTCGAGAAACTCACTCAGGGAAAAGGAAAGATACCTTATATATTGAGGCGACAAGGGAAGGACCTGTCGGTGCTTCGTGCTTCGGAGCTTTAATTATGTATCGGGCACGACCCATGGTCATTTGGCTTGGTGCTGTGCTCGGGGGAATATGGTCAACCATGGCATGGTGCGTTGAAACCGTGCCAAGCGGTTACCGCACTATCGCGGCCGAATACGAAATCCCCTACACGATTCTGTATGCCGTCGCCCTGGCAGAAAGTGGTATGGCCTCGAACGACAACAGCATTCGTCGTCCGTGGCCATGGGCACTCAATGTCGCCGGACGCGGCTATTACTATCCATCCCGTCAGGCAGCGTGGCAGGCACTGAACCGTTTTATCGCGGGCGGAGAACGATCCATTGATATCGGTCTGATGCAGGTGAGCTGGAAGTATCACAAGGACAAGTTGGGCAACACCTGGCAGGCGCTGGATCCGTATCACAACTTGCGGATCGCGGCAGTGATCTTACAGGATTGTTTCAAGCAGCGGGGTGATTGGTGGGCCAGCGTTGGTTGCTATCACTCTCCTAAGAATTCGGGGCGTGCGCAACGCTACCGACTACGGGTCGTCGGTCATTGGCAGCGGCTGGGAGCAAACGGGTAACACATCCAAATGGCGAGGCAATACAATGGCCCTATATATAAAAAATAGTATCGTACTGATGTTACTGGCCATGAGCCCGTTGGGTGCATGGGCAGGGGTGATCGTGATCCATGACAGTGGCCAAACCCGATCGCTGGCACCGTATCTTGAGATACTCGAGTCCAGCGAGCGAGTAACCAATAGCCAGCCGATCCGCAACAACAAGCTCGGCGCCGCAGACATTCAAACGCTGTTGCCGATTCGCACGCCCGGACTGAGTCCGGGGCCGGTGCAATCACGGGCGCACAATCGACCATTTGCCCGTCCATTCTTTCTGATCGGTTCCGATACACGCTCCAGGCAATGGCTCGTTAAGCACCGTGAGCGCCTCAAAGTGATCGGCGCTGTGGGCATGCTGGTTCAGGCGGAGACGCGGGAGGATTTGCAGGCTACCGCCAATTTGTCAGGTGGGCTGCCCATTATGCCGGCATCTGCTGCCGATATCGCTACCGCACTGAACATCTCGCACTATCCGGTACTGGTGTCATCACAAGGCATTGAGCAGTGAGCACCCATCCCATCGAGGCCTTGCTGCGACCGCCGGTCGAATTGTGGTCGACGTTAGTGGCTTTCGCAACGGCGGCCATCGCTATGCTGACCCCCTGGGCGCTGATGATGCCACCGGGCGTGGCCTACAGCGCCGGTGCGACGCTCATGCTGATCGGAATGATCCGGGCCAGGCAGGCATGGAGGGTTATGCGTTATCAGCGCAATATGCGCCGACTGCCCACCTATCGCTTGTGCGCCGACAAGATTCCGCTCAGTCGCCACAAGCTGTTTCTCGGCAAAGGCTTTCGCTGGAGCCAGAAACACACACAGCGGTTGCGGGACACGATTCGTCCCGAGGTTCAACACTACGTGCAACCGGGGCGTCTGTATCAATGGGCACGTCGCAAGGAAGTGGCGTGGGAATCAATTCCGCTGTTGAATTTACTGGCCTACTATCTCCGTTCGCGCGGTTGGTGGAATCCCCTGGGGCCGCTGCCACCGGTCGGTGGAAAGCCGGCGCTGCATGCAGTGGAACCCGACGAGCAGGATGTCTGGATGGATATCGGTGAGCGGGTCGGTCATACACTGGTGCTGGGCACGACGCGCGTCGGCAAGACACGGCTTGCCGAGATCCTCATTGCCCAGGATATCCGGCGTGGCGATGTGGTAATCGTCTTCGATCCGAAGGGGGACGCCGATCTCCTGCGGCGGGTATATGCCGAGGCCAAGCGGGCGGGACGCGCCAAGGAATTCTACATGTTTCATCTCGGCTACCCCGAAGTCTCGGCTCGCTACAATGCCATCGGCAACTTCTCGCGTATCACCGAGGTGGCAACACGCATCGCCAACCAACTCCCGAGCGAGGGCAACTCCGCAGCCTTCAAGGAATTCGCCTGGCGCTTCGTCAACATAATCGCCCGTGCCCTGGTGGCATTGGGTCGTCGGCTAGACTACAACCAGGTTCGTCGCTTCATCAACGACATCGAGCCGCTGTTCATGGAGTACGCGCGGGCGCACCTGCGCCAGCACGGTGCGGAGGATTGGCAGGAGAAGGTGGCCGAGATCGCCGCCAACATCAAGGAGCGCAACCTGCCCAACTCGCTGCGCGGCCGCAACAACGAGGCCATCGCACTGATGCGGCATCTGCAGGAGCAGGATCTCTACGATCCCGTGCTCGACGGTCTGGTGTCCGCCTTCAAATACGACAAGACCTACTTCGACAAGATCGTGAGTTCCGTCGGACCGTTGATGGAAAAACTCACCACCGGAAAGATCGCAGAACTCATTTCGCCTGATTACCTGGACGAGACCGATTCACGTCCCATCTTCGAGTGGATGGATGTCATTAATCGCAAGGGGATCGTGTATGTCGGTCTCGATGCCCTGACCGATACCACCGTCGCCAGTGCGGTGGGTAACTCCATGTTTGCCGATCTCGTTTCGGTGGCCGGTCATATCTACAAACACGGCGTGAACGTCGATCCGATCAACGCCGGCAAGTTCACATCAAACACCATGCCAACGATCTCCATGCATGCCGATGAATTCAACGAACTGATCGGCGACGAGTTCGTGCCACTGTTGAACAAGGCCGGCGGTGCCGGCTTCCAGGTCACGGCCTACACTCAGACCTGGTCTGATGTGGAGGCACGCATCGGCAGCCGTGCCAAGGCCGGGCAGGTAGCAGGTAACTTCAATACGCTGATCATGTTGCGCGTCAAGGAGCTGGCCACCGCCGAAATGATGACCGACCAGCTGCCGAAGGTTGAGGTGTTTACCCTGATGAGTGTATCGGGTGTGGACGATTCGTCGGACCCCGGTTCCGGGGTGGATTTCAAATCCCGCAACGAGGATCGTATCAGTGTCTCGGAAGTCCCCATGCTGACACCGGCAGAGCTCGTGGCGTTGCCCAAAGGCCAGGCCTTTGCGCTGTTAGAGGGTGGTCAGCTCTGGAAACTGCGCATGCCACTCCCGGATACCCGTGGGGATCAGGCTATGCCGGCGGGTCTGGCGGATATCGCCAACGAGATGGAACGGACCTATATCACCAACGACCAGTGGTACCGCGTGCAGGAGCCGTGGTGGATGGCCGTGACCGACGTTTCGGCATCGAACGAGCCTGTGGAAAATACTCATGGCTGAAGCGGTTGCCGATCCACGACGAACGGCTGTACGGCAGGGCTTGTTCACCAGAGGTCTGGCAACGATCTCGCAAGCGATTCTGTGGCTACTTTTCTCTCTGTTATTTTCGATCGTCGTCGAATGGGTGGGGATGGTGCTCTGGTGGCCGGAGCAAGGCCTCGACCACAGCCGAACGATGCTCTCCAATGAGATCAGCTATCTGGATACCGACTTTCGCCGTAGCGTCGTGACATCAGATCCCGCCCGCTTCGCCAAAGAGGTGGCTGATGGGACTTATCACTACCTGTTTGAGGTTACGCGAGTCGTGGCCTTTATCCATTGGGTCTCTCCACCACTACGACAGGAAGAACAAGGCATGCGGCCAACACTGCACAAGATCTACCGGCCGCTCGCCGAGTTCGTCATCGCGGCCATGCAGGTGACCCAGGTGTTCTCGGTACGCCTGGCGATTCTCAGTTTGGCGACACCGGTGTTCCTGTTGTTCAGTCTTGTGGCTTTGGTTGACGGTCTGGTGCGACGGGATCTTCGCCGCTGGGGAGGAGGGCGGGAGAGTTCATTCGTGTACCACTATGCCAAGAAGGCCGTGCTGCCGCTCATAGTGATCACCTGGGTCACGTATCTGGCACTTCCTTTCAGCCTGCATCCTACCTATATCGTGATTCCATTCGCTGCAATGTTTGCATTCGCTGTGGCGGTAACGGCGAGTACGTTCAAGAAGTATCTTTGAGATTCCAGGCCCTTTCCGTCCCAGGCTGAGCCGACTACAAGGGAACAATCGAGTCACCAGCAATGCAGCTAAACCCGGACGATCACGTTCGAGAAGCCAACTGACGCTTTCGCCAATACCGACCTTCAAGCCCTAAATTGCGTGTGCCTGGAGCCACTTCTATAGTCCACTATTGGCCCAAGCGACCATATAATGATCAATTTGGAGATAAAATCTACCAGGGTAGAGATCACGAGCGTCAAAATGGGAGATCACGACTGCATGGAACTAAAAGACTTATTTGACCAACAGCAGCTAAAGGCCATGGAAAACGCACCACTGTACATGGGGACGAGACATCCGATTTGGTTTCCATTATATGGCGACAAGCAGCGTGCCATCGACTATCTGGTTCACAGCGCTGTACGTAACATCAGTCAGGAAAGCGGCGGCCAAAGCTGGCTGCGAGATCTGACTTCGCGTTTAACAGATCAGGAGGACATCAATAATGCTTCGTAAGCATTGGCCGAGATTAGGGCATACGGTGGGCTTTTGGATGCTGGTTTTGCCGTTACTCCGATCCCACGTCGTGACGATGCCACACCTGACTTCTACATTGACGCTGGCGACGGTCAGATCACAGTTGAGGTCTTTGCGAAACACCAAGACAAGGAACAAGACGACATCCTCAACGCAGTGCACTCAGGTAGCGAGATATTGCCGGATAGCATCGAACGCAGTTGTCGCAAATCAGGAAATGTGTCAATTGCCACGACGATCGTTGAACTGACACCCGCTGGCAGACCTGATCCGGCCAAGCTACACGACAGTATTCAGGCGAACATGATCAGTCGCGTTTGTGCCATTAAGCAAAACGAAAGGCAGATTGCAGAGGACTACCCAGCGATCCTAATCATGGATTTCGCACACTTTGGAGGACCTATTGGCGCAGCGTTCTTGAAATCCGGTCAAACAGCCCCTATCGAGTGCGGTCACCATGGGATAACCAGCGGTTCCTTTTGGTACGCGATGTACGGATGGATGAATGCGCCAATTTTCGAAGAAGCCTCACATAAGGTAGTAAGGATGGGGCACGACGGCCGCTTTCGGTTGAGTGGAAAGAAGAAGTCAAAATTGTCAGCTGTTTTGGTGGTCTTGGCAGATAGCGCGGTGCTACTAGAGAACCCATGGGCGACACGTCGACTGTCTGATCGGGCCCGCTTGGCTTTTTGTCGTTTTCCCTGGTTCGACCTGTCAAAATCCATCGCCGATTGGCACTCAGGTGACGCAGAGCAACAGATAGCGATACATCGCCGCATGATCGAAGCCATGGACCAGAATTATTTGGATACCTGGTAATATTGATAACCGAAGTAGCCACGTTGAAAACGAGACTGACAGTGAAGAAAGTATCTCGATCAGAACAAGAAGTCTTTGCTGACTTGGCAGCGCTTTGTTGCCGGCCCGGTTACGTTCATGCCGTAGCCCACCTCTGTTTCCGTGACAACGTGATCCTCTACGCAGGTGACATGAAGGAAGCCGATATGAGGAAGATGTTCTCTCCCTCACGGCTCATCCGAACGGAGATCAATACCTTGCTCGGCTTGATGATCAAGGCCGAGATCGACTGGACCCTACCTGCACCGGAGACAGTGCAGGAGTACATGGATGCGACGGAGCAATTCCTTGAAGAGTTGCACCACTGCCTGTCCGGAGAATTCTGGTCGGGACTAACCAAGGAAGCGGTGGAGAGCGGCTTCAATCCGTTTGAGCGGGGGGAAGTGCTGCGAGAGCCTATCTTCTATAGCGGAGAAGCAGCCTACAACTTCCAATACCTCGACCTGGCCGTTAGTAAATACGCGGCTGACGTGCCATGGCTCCAGGCAAACCGAGGTTTTACCATCGACCAGGCCTCGCGGGTAGTCAAAGCAGTCGAGGGGGTCCACGCCGACCGCTTCGACGCAATTCGTGAGCGCATGCGAAACCAGCACCCTGACGAGTGGACCATGCTCCCTCTCTTCGCCTTCACTGCCGACGAAATTGCAGTGAAGGCGAACCTTGCTACCGACGTGATGCAACGAGTGCTCGGTGCGTTTGAACTGCTATCTACAGAACGCAATGAAGGGTTCAACGCGCTGCACGACTTCAACGTCATCACGGCTGCGCCCCTACTGCGGATGCCAAGTGGAGAGTT
>SWCG01002450.1_pt1 | contig 15081 bp, 10 predicted proteins | sample 4690071 | NCBI WGS metagenome assembly SWCG01 (sample SAMN10267281, study PRJNA491770) | bioreactor metagenome | isolation source: DHS bioreactor inoculated with subseafloor sediment | place: Japan: off Shimokita Peninsula | collected 2012-10 | reverse complement strand
GCGTGCCTCGCTTATATAGTGTGTTCACCGCAAAGACGCAAAGGACGCGGAGAACTACAATGAAACGTCTGCGATTTCATTTTCGTCATTCCGGCGAATGCCGGAATCCAGAAGGATCACATGCATGGATGCCGGCCTGCGCCGGCATGACGGATCAATCAGACGTTCTCCAATCAAATTCTGTTCAGGGCTGCGCCGGCGGCCGATCCGCGACGCCCAACCGCTGCTCCAGTTCGGCGCGCAGGCGGGTGAATTCCTCGGCGAAATCCCGTTCGTGGCGATGACCGGTGCCGGCAAACAGAAGACGGGTGTGACCGTCCTTTTCTTCCACCCGGAACCAGAGCCGGCTGTGGCGCACGTAGAACATCAGGAACACGCCCAGGGTCAGCAGGGCGCAGCCCAGGTAAACCACATTCTTGCCGGGGGCACGGGCGATTTGCAACCCCGATGCCTGTAGGTGTTCAAAACCGGTCAGCTGGGCGAAAAAGGGTGCGCCGTAGTGCCCGAGGGATGAAATGGCATTGAGGCTGTCGTCGAAGAACCGCGCGTCCGACTCGGACATGCCCTGGGAGAAATCGACCCCTTCCCCGGCCAGGAGTTCCAGGTACAGCTCGCCGAGGATGGTCTGCAGCACCTTCAGGTAGGCATCCATCACCTGGGTACGCCGTTCCTCCGGCGCCGAGCGGTTGACCTGTTCCAGGATGGCGTCGACGCCACCCTGGGTGAACAGGCCCACCAGGTGGACCATGTTCTCGATGACCTCCTGGCGCAGCTCGGGGCGGTCCAGGGTCAGCTGGTCGAAGCTGCCGCACGTGGTCTCCTCGGCCAGCTCGCGTACCCGCTCCTGGTCACGCAGCAGGGCATTGAACTTGAGGAAACGCTCCAGGCTGTACTTGCTGTCGGCGGGGATATGCAGGTAGCGGAAGGGCTCCGCGGGGGTGGTACGCACGCCGCTGATGTACATGGAGCGGCCTTCGAATTCCACCGGCGACATGTAGTTCTCGTACTCGCGTGCCGCGCCGGTCTCATCGCGCAGCTTGAAGGTGAAACTGGGTCCGTAGTTGCGGAACTGCTTGCCGGACTCGTCGTCCTCCTCCACGGGGTTCACGTTGTAGAGTTTGAAATCGGTCAGCTCCATGGTCAGCGTGTCGCGCGGACTCGTCACCTTCACGTCCTGGAACACGGCGCTCTCGATGTCATGGGGCTGGAGGTCGCGGGCGAGCAGGGGCCAGGCGCGGATGTTGAGCTTGCTGCCGCCGTCGTTGAAGCTGGACTGGTAGATGGCGTAGCCCTTGTATACCAGCGGGTGGTTGACGGCGATGGTGGACTCGAGGGGTTGCTCCAGTTCCGGGTCATGGATCACCAGGTCGCTTTCAAAGGACTTGGGCTGGCCGGTGAAATAATGCTCGATGCGGAAGTCCTTCAGTTCGATGCGGAACGGCAGCGGCTGCACCAGGTAGCCGTCGCGCAGCTGCAGGAAGGCCAGGTTGGCGGAGGTCCCCTCGGCGATGGTCACCGAGCCGCGGAAGGACGGGTTCTTCACCGACAACCAGCTTTTCGCGGGGACCTGCGAGGCGGGGATGTCACGCGTTTCTATCTGGATCTGGCCGGAGCTTTCCTTGAGCTTGAGGGGCACGTTGCCGTCCACCAGGCCACCGATACAGATGATGACGATGGCCGCATGGGTGAAGACGTACCCGAGCCGGTTCCAGCTGCCCTTCATGGCGGCATGGACGCGGTGGTCGCCGTGATCCTGGCTGCGCAGGCGATAGCCGTGGGTGCGCGCCATGGCCGCCAACTGGGGGGCGACCTCGGCTTCCGGCCGGGGGATGGTCCATTCCTGGCGATTATGAAAGGCGCGCAGGGAGTTGAGTCCTACATGGGTGCGGAAGTGGGAGATGCTCTTGAGCATGGTGGGTGCATTGCGGTAGATGCACACGCTGGTGGAAACCACCAGGAAGCCCAGGATGAACAGGAACCAGCTGGCACTGTACACATCATAAAGTGCCAGCTTTTCGAATACCTCGAACCAGAAGGGGCCGAACTTGATGATGTAGTTCTGGTAGGGCTCGTTCTGCTTGAGTACCGTGCCGATCACCGAGGCAACCGCTACCGCCATCAACAGGGTGATGGCCAGGTTCATGGAACCGAGGAATTCCAGCAGGATGTGGGCGCGGGAGGGCGCGGCTCGGGTGCTGGTGGCTGGGCTGCTCACGGTATGATGTCTAGGTCCCGGTTGGAGGCTGGAATCGCGCCATTGTAGCGGCTTGCTACGGACAATGGACACGCCGATGGCGCGGGAGTTCAGGGGTTGGAGACAAAGAAGGGTGGCCTGGGCCACCCTTCCTGGTCAGGGCTCTGGCGTGAGAGCCTATTGCATGCCCTGGATGTAGGAGGCCACGGCCTGCATTTCCGCCTCGCTCATCTTGGCGGCGATGTTCTGCATCATCTTGCCGGCATCGTTGGCGCGCTCGCCCCGCTTGAAGGCCTTCAACTGGTTGACCGTATAGGCGGCATGCTGGCCGGCCAGGGCAGGGAAGTTGGCGGCCGGGTTGCCGGCGCCCATGGGACCGTGACACGCGATACAGGCGGCTACGCCGGTGCTCATGTTGCCACCGCGGTACAGCTGGCGGCCCTGGTCGACAAGGGCAGGATCGGCCTGACCGGGCTTGGCGGTCTGGCTGGCGTAGTAGGCGGCCAGGTCCTGCATGTCCTGTTCACTGAGGGGCGCGGCCATGGGAGACATCAATGCGTTGTTGCGATCGCCGTCCTTGAAATTACGCAGCTGCTTGACGAGGTAGTCGGGATGCTGGCCGGCCAGGGTCGGCCATTCCGGATTCATGCTGTTGCCATCGGCGCCGTGACAGGCGACGCAGCTGGCGGACTTGGTCTTGCCGGCGGCGGCATCGCCCGCGGCCAGGCTCGGGCCGGAGACGGCGAGCAAGGAAACAACTGCTGCAATAACAAACAACTTATTCATTTTACACCTGCTCCTGTCAATCAGCGGCGCTGGTCGGGAATCCAAAAAAGAGCCAGATTGTATACCAGCCACCCGGGTCCAGGTCAACCGCAAAGGTTCCATGACAAGCGCCGCCAAGACGGGGAAAATGCCTGCCATGACGAATCCTTATCAGCAGGCCCGCTTTCTGACCAGTGCTCCCGACATCCGCTTCGCGCCCCCCGACGAGGGCGCGGAAGTGGCCTTTGCCGGGCGTTCCAACGCCGGCAAGTCCAGCGCTCTCAATGTGATCAGCAGTCAGAAGGCGCTGGCGCGCACCAGTAAAACGCCGGGACGCACCCAACAGATCAATTTCTTTGCCATGGACGAGTCGCATCGTCTGGTGGACCTGCCCGGTTATGGCTATGCCAAGGTGCCGATCAGAATGAAACGCCAGTGGCAGGCAGCCCTGGGGGAGTACCTGGAGAAGCGCACGGCGCTCAAGGGCCTGGTCCTGCTGATGGATGTGCGCCATCCCCTGACCGACTTCGATGTGCAGATGCTGGGCTGGACGGCGCAGGCGCGCCTGCCCACCCACGTGTTGCTGACCAAGGCCGACAAGCTCAAGCGCGGTGCCGCCCAGGCCAGCCTGCTGCAGGTGCGCAAGCAGTTGGCGGCGCTGCATCCCTGGGCCACGGTGCAACTGTTTTCCGCCCTCGACCGCCAGGGGGTGGACGAGGCGCGCAAGCAGCTCGACCGCTGGCTGTTCCCGGAGCCGGCACAGGACACCACCGCCCCGGAACAGGCCCCGTAGGAGCGGGCTCTGCCCGGTTTCCGAATTTCAGGCAAATTTCAGGCAAAAAAAACCCCGGGTTGCAAGGGGGGGAAGCACCGGGGTTAAAACACCCGGCTTGGGGAAACCGGGTTGGAGGAATCCCGCTTCGGGGGGGAAGCGGGACGGCGCTTGCGCGCCATGGGTAAAAGCTTGTCAGTCGCTGGTCTCTATGGTGATCCTTGTGTCCTGGTTACTGACCCGGTGCCGGTCCTGCGGCACCCGAATTCATCATCTGTGTACATAATAGGTCATTCTGGCGAGATTTAAAGGCTTGTGGCGCAAATACCGTTCGTGCTAGCTCAGTGCGCCTCGTCCCAGTTATGACCTGTGCCCAATTCGACCCGGAGTGGCACGGAGAGTTCCGCGGCCCCCTCCATGGCTTCGCAAATACCTGATTTTGCGGCCTCGATGTCCTTTTCCGCCACTTCGAACACCAGTTCGTCGTGGACCTGCATGATCAATGTGACGTCGAGACCGGAACCTTTATTCCATGTTTCCACGCGCAGCATGGCGCGCTTGATGATGTCCGCCGCCGTGCCCTGCATGGGGGCGTTGATGGCGGTGCGCTCGGCGGCGGCGCGGCGCTGGCCGTTGCGGTCACGGATCTCCGGCAGGTACAGGCGGCGGCCGAATACCGTTTCCACGTAGCCCTGCTCGCGGGCCTGCTCGCGGGTCTCGTCCATGTAGCGCTTCACCCCGGGATAGCGTTCGAAGTAGAGATCCACGTAGCGCTGGGCGGCGCCGCGGTCGATGCCCAGCTGGCGCGCCAGGCCGAAGGCGGACATGCCGTAGATGAGGCCGAAGTTGATGGCCTTGGCGGAACGGCGCTGGTCGCCGCTCACCTGTTCCGGTGGGATGCCGAACACTTCGGCGGCGGTGGCACGGTGGATGTCGGCATCGGCGGCGAAGGCGGCCAGCAGACCCTCGTCCCGCGACAGGTGGGCCATGATGCGCAGTTCGATCTGGGAATAGTCCGCCGCCAGCAGGCGGCAGCCCTCGGGCGCGATGAAGGCCTGGCGGATGCGCCGGCCCTCCTCGGTGCGGATGGGGATATTCTGCAGATTGGGATCCGAGGAGGACAGGCGGCCGGTGGCGGCCACCGCCTGGTGATAGGAGGTGTGCACACGGCCGGTGTCGGCATCGATCTGTTCCGGCAGCTTGTCGGTGTAGGTGGACTTGAGCTTGCTGAGCGAGCGGTGCTCGAGCAGCACCCGCGGCAGCTCATGGCCCTGTTCCGCCAGTTCCTGCAGTACGTTCTCCGCCGTGGAGGGTACGCCCTTGGGGGTCTTGGAGAGCACCGGCAGTTCCAGTTTGTCGAACAGGATCTCCTGGATCTGCTTGGGCGAGCCCAGGTTGAAGGGCTGGCCGGCGATGTCGTGTGCCTATGCCTCGATTTCATGCAGGCGCCTGGCCAGTTCCCCGCTCTGTGTGGCGAGCAGTTTGCGGTCCACCAGCACGCCGCGCTGCTCCATGGTGGCGAGGATGGGGATCAACGGGATCTCGATGTCCTGGTAGACGGCGCGCAGGCCGGCCTGCGCCTGCAGTTTCGGCCACAGGGTTTCGTGCAGACGCAGGGTGATGTCGGCGTCCTCGGCGGCATAGGGCGCGGCCACCTCGATCGCCACCTGGTTGAAGCTGAGCTGTTTCGCGCCCTTGCCGGCCACCTCCTCGAAGCGGATGGTGTCGTGGTCGAGATACTTGCGCGCCAGGGAATCCATGTCGTGGCGGGTGGCGGTGCTGTCCAGTACATAGGATTCCAGCATGGTGTCGTGGGCGATGCCGCGCAGCCGGATGCCGTGATTGGCCAGCACATTGAGATCATATTTCAGGTGCTGGCCCAGCTTGGCCTTGCCGGCATCTTCCAGCAGGGGTTTCAGCTGTTCCAGCACCTGGTCGCGATCCAGTTGATCGGGGGCACCGGGGTAGTCGTGGGCCAGGGGGACGTAGGCGGCCTGGCCGGGCTCCACGGCGAAGGAGACGCCGACGATGCGTGCCTCCATGTAGCGCAGGCTGGTGGTCTCCGTATCGAAGGCGAACAGCTCGGCCCGCTGCAGTCGTTCGAGCCAGGCATCGAGTCGCTTCTGCGTGAATACGGTTTCGTAGTCGGCGTCCAGCGGTTCGCGGGCGGCGGAAGGGCTGGCTTCCGGTGCCACGCCTTCATCCAGCTGGCGCAACCAGGTGTTGAACTCCAGTTTTTTGTACCACTCGCGCAGGGCATCCCGGTCCGGTTCCCGGCGTCGCAGGCTGGCGGGGTCCTCTTCCAGTTCCACATCGCAGCGGATGGTGGCGAGCTGGCGTGACAGGGCCAGGGTGTCGAGGCTGGCGCGCAGGCTTTCTCCCACCTTGCCCTTGATCTCGTCGGCGTGGGCGATGATCGCGTCCAGGGAGCCATATTCGTTGAGCCACTTGGCCGCGGTCTTGGGCCCTACCTTGGGCACGCCGGGGATGTTGTCGGAGGTGTCGCCCACCAGGGCCAGGTAATCGATGATGCACTCGGGCGGCACACCGAATTTTGCCACCACGCCGGGAGGATCCAGCAGGGTGTTGCTCATGGTGTTGATGAGGGTCACCTGCTCGTCCACCAGCTGCGCCATGTCCTTGTCGCCGGTGGAGATGAGGGTGTGCCGGCCCTCGCCCGAGGCCTGGCGCGCCAGGGTGCCGATGACATCGTCCGCCTCCACCCCGGGCACCTGCAGCAGGGGCAATCCCATGGCGCGCACCAGGGCATGCAGGGGATCGATCTGGGCGCTCAGTTCCTCGGGCATGGGCGGCCGGTGGGCCTTGTACTCGGCGAACAGTTCGTCGCGGAAGGTCTTGCCCTTGGCATCGAATACCACGGCAATCTGTTCCGGCGTATAGTCGTCGACCAGTTTGCGCAGCATATTGGCCACGCCGTACACGGCCCCGGTGGGTTCGCCCCGGGAATTGGTCAGCGGTGGCAGTGCGTGAAAGGCACGGTACAGATAGGACGATCCATCCACCAGGACAAAGGGGTTGGGTTTGTGCATTGGGTCGGGCTCCCGGCTCGTTTCCGTCGCGGCAAGACCGCCATGGTATCATTGCGGCCCGGCGTGCATGCCAACGGTATGAAATTTGCACCCAACACCGTGTGACGGAATTCCAACAGGGCCCCATGAGAGGGCAGGAAAGGCTGACAATGGACGTAGACAAGAATCTGGTGCGGCGGGGCCTGGTGCCCATCAACGACACCCAGTTGACCCGTGAATCCTGGAAGATCTTCCAGATCATGGCGGAATTCGTGGAAGGCTTCGAGCGTCTGGCGCGCATCAAACCTTCGGTGAGCATCTTCGGTTCGGCGCGCACCCCGACGGATCACCCCTACTATACGTTGGCCGAGGAGATCGCCCGCAAGCTGTCCGATGCCGGTTTCTCCGTGGTCAGCGGTGGTGGCCCGGGCATCATGGAGGCGGCCAACAAGGGCTGTTACGGTGGCAAGTCGCCGAGCATCGGTCTCAATATTCAGCTTCCCCATGAGCAGGCCGGCAACGAGTACCAGGACATTGCCCTCAACTTCCGCCACTTCTTCTCGCGCAAGGTGATGTTCGTGAAATACGCCTCGGCCTACGTGGTGCTGCCCGGCGGTTTCGGCACCCTGGACGAGCTGGCGGAGATCCTCACCCTGGTGCAGACCGGAAAGACCCGGCGCATCCCCATCATCCTGGTGGGCACGCAGTTCTGGACCGGACTGCTCGACTGGTTCCGGCAGACCCTGGTGGGCGAGGGCACCATCTCCCCCGAGGACATGGATCTTTTCCAACTGCTGGACGAGCCCGGCGAGGTGGTGGATGCTATATTCCATCACTACGAAAATCGTGGCTTCGAGCCTTCCGCACGGGAGCGAGAGCTGCTGCTCGAGCTCTGATGACCAAGGATTCCCCATGCCCTACCTGCTGCTTGTCCTGACCCTGATGGCCGTCCCGGCACTGGCCGACGACGGTGCGCAACTGCCGGACCTGGCACCGCCGGCGCTGCCGGGCACCGTGCCCGACGACCTCGAACCCGAGGTCACCATCCGTCGCGAGGGCGGCGGGCAGGTCGAGGAATACCGGATCAACGGCCAGCTCTATATGGTGAAGATCACTCCCGCCAAGGGTCCGGCCTACTACCTCATGGATACCAATGGCGACGGCGAGCTGGAATCGCGTCGCGGAGAACTGGACCCCCGGCTGCTGGTGCCGAACTGGGCCATCTTCCGCTGGTAGAAACAACCGCCGCAGTGGTTCCGCATCCCACCTGTAGGAGCGGCCTTCGGCCGCGAACCTGGCGTGGCACATCTCGTTCTCGGCCAGAGGCCGTTCCTAGAGGCAGCCACCTGAACCACAAGCCGGTATGATGCCGACTCCATGAGCACTCGTTTCCTGACGGCCCTGGCCGACCGCCTCGATACCCTGTCGGAATGGACCGGCCGCGCCGTGGCCTGGCTGACCCTGGGCACCGTGCTCGCCACCTTTTCCGTGGTGGTGCTGCGCTACGGTTTCAACCTGAGCTCGACCATACTGCAGGAATCGATCCTGTATCTGCATGCCACGGTTTTCATGCTCGGAGCCGCCTATACCCTCAAGCAGGGTGGCCATGTGCGGGTGGATATCTTCTATCGCAAGCTGTCGCCAGCCTCCCGTGCCTGGGTCGACCTGGCCGGTGTCCTGTTCCTGTTGCTGCCGGTATGTGTGTTCCTGTTCTGGGTGAGCGGAGACTATGTGTCCAGCGCCTGGTCCGTTCGCGAGGGTTCCCGTGAGTCGGGAGGGCTGCCCTGGGTCTACTTGCTGAAGACCGTCATCCCTCTCATGGCCGCGCTGCTCATCCTGCAGGGCATCTCCCAGCTGTGCCGCAGTCTGGCGCAGTTGCTGGGCGAGGACACGGCATGAGCGAATTCCTGCCCCTGCTCATGTTCCTGGTGGTTTGCCTGGTGCTGATGGCGGGCTATCCCGTGGCCTTCACCCTGGCGGGCACGGCCCTGGCCTTCGGCTATGGTGCCTTTGCCTTCGGGCTGTTCGATCCCGTCTACCTGGAGGCACTGCCCAACCGCATCTACGGCATCATGATGAACGAGACCCTGGTGGCCGTGCCTCTGTTCGTGTTCATGGGGGTGATGCTGGAGCGTTCGCGGGTGGCGGAGAACCTGCTGGAAACCATGGGTGGGCTGTTCGGTTCCCTGCGCGGTGGCCTGGGCATCTCGGTGATCCTGGTGGGCATGTTGCTGGCGGCCAGCACGGGGATCGTCGGCGCCACGGTGGTGACCATGGGCCTGCTGGCGCTGCCCACCATGCTGCGGCATGGCTATGACCCGAAGCTTTCCACCGGTGCCATCTGCGCCTCGGGTACCCTGGGACAGATCATCCCGCCTTCCATCGTGCTGGTGCTGTTGGGGGATGTGCTGTCCTCGTCCTACCAGCAGGCACAGCTGGACGCCGGTGTGTTCGCACCCGAGACCGTATCCGTGGGCGACCTGTTCGCCGGCGCCCTGATCCCGGGCCTGGTACTGGTGGTGATGTACATGGCCTATCTCATGCTTGTGGCGCTGTGGCGTCCCGAGGCCCTGCCGCCGGTGAAGCTGGTGCGGGAACGGGTGGGCGTGAGCCGGCTGCTGGGTGCCCTGCTGCCGCCTTTGCTGCTCATCGTCGCGGTGCTGGGCTCCATCATCGGCGGGGTGGCGACGCCGACCGAGGCCGCTTCCGTGGGGGCGGTGGGCGCCATGCTGCTGGCCGCCGCACAGCGCCGCTTCGACCTCGCCATGTTGCGCGAGGTCATGCGCAGCACCCTGCGTATTACCAGCATGGTATTCCTGATCTTCATCGGCGCCTCGGTGTTTTCCCTGGTATTCCGCGGTCTGGGTGGCGATGAACTGGTGGAGGCGCTGCTGACCAGCCTGCCCGGCGGCGTGCTGGGCGCCATGCTGGTGGTGATGCTGATCATGTTCCTGTTGGGCTTCGTACTCGATTTTATCGAGATCACCTTCGTGGTGGTGCCCATCGTGGCGCCGGTGCTGCTGGCCATGGGGCTGGATCCCGTGTGGCTGGGGGTGATGATCGCCATCAACCTGCAGACCTCCTTCCTGACCCCGCCCTTCGGGTTCGCGCTGTTCTACCTGCGCGGCGTGGCACCGGCGGAGATCGCCACCGCCGACATCTACCGCGGGGTGATGCCCTTCATTGCCATCCAGTTGCTGATGCTGGGCCTGCTGGCCCTGTGGCCCGCCCTGGCCACCTGGTTGCCGGGGGTTGTGTACGGCAGCTAGGGCAGGGTACCCAGGGCAGTGTTACGAACCGCGCGCGTTCAGGTAAGCGCGCTCGGAGATCTCGTGCCAGGCCATGGCCTGTTCACGGAAGGCGAGAAAGGAATCGTACACCTTGCGCGACAGGGCATCCTTGTCGGCGATCTCCGCCACCACCTCGTCGGACATCTTGCGGATGGTGGCCAGTACGTCGTCCGGGAAGCGACGCAGCTCCACCTGGTGCTCGTCCACCAGGCTGCGCAGGGCCTCGTTGTTGCGTGCCGTGTATTCTGACAGCATGTCCAGGTTGGCCACCTTGCAGGCATTCCTGACGATGCTTTGCAGGTCGGTGGGCAGGGCCTCGAAGGCCTCGCGGTTGATGAAGCACTCGAGCGTGGTGCCCGGTTCGTGCCAGCCGGGATAGTAGTAGTAGCGCGCGGCCCGATGCAGGCCGAAGGCGAGGTCGTTGTAGGGGCCGACCCATTCCACGGCATCGATGGCGCCGGACTGCAGGGAGGTGAACAGCTCGCCGCCAGGCAGGTTCACCGGGGTGCCGCCGGCGCGCCGCAATACCTCGCCACCCAGGCCCGGGATGCGCATCTTGAGCCCCTGCAGGTCCTGCACGGAGCCGATTTCCTTGTTGAACCAGCCGCCCATCTGCACGCCGGTATTGCCGGCCGCCGTGGGTACCAGCCCGAAGGGCGCGTACACCTCTTCCCACAGCTCCATGCCGCCGGCGTGGTACAGCCAGGCGTTCATCTCCTGGCCGGTGAGGCCGAAGGGCACGGCGGAGAAGAACTGCGCCGCCTCGCTCTTGCCCTTCCAATAGTAGGAGGCGCCGTGGCCCATCTCCGCCGTGCCGCGGCCCACGGCATCGAAGATCTCGAAGGGGGGCACCAACTCGTTGGCGCCGTAGACCCGCACCTGGATACGGCCGCCACTCATTTCCCCGATGATCCTGGCCAGGTAGTTGGCGCCCGTACCCATGCCCGGGAAGTTCTTGGGCCAGGTGGTGACCATTTTCCACTGGAAGCTTTGTTCGGAGTCGGTCGATGCGGTGTCACGGCGATCCTGGTCTTGCGGCTGACAGCCCGCGGCGAGGGTGCCGCCCACGGCCAGGGTGCCGGCGCCGATCTTGTGGAGGAAGGTGCGGCGTTTCATGGGGAATCCTGTTCGCTTGTGATTGGAATGGGCCGCATTGTACGCACCCTCATGGCCCAGGGGTATGGCGGCGGCGGTCAGGATCTGCCGGGAGAATAGTCTTGCAATGGTGGTCGGTTATGGCATGATACTGCGAGCAATTATTGGAACGGTTTGTAACTGTCGTTTATAAAAGGGATTTTAAGGAGCGTAACGACACCACGCACCCGGCAGGGTCTGCACGAGGAGGGTCCAGAGAGACCTATGGAGCAAGAACCCAAGCGCGCTGTTGCAGCCTTCACCGCCCTGATGTTGGCGAGTTTCACCCTGACCCCCATCGTCGGCCTGCTGGGAGCCCAGCTGTTCGGCCTGACCGACGCACAGCAGCTGTGGCAGGTCATGGGCCACGGCGCCCTGCCCCTGTTCCTGGTCACCATGCTGGTGTGGACCGGGGTGTATTTCTGGCATTTCCTGCTGCCCCTGGTGCGCTGGGCCGATGAACATCCGGAGGGTGCCAGCGCCCCCGCTCATTTACACAGGCGCCTGGCGCGCTTCAGCCGCGATTACTGGGGTCTGTTCTTCCTCTATTCCCTGGCCACGCCCCTGATCTACTTCTATGCCCTGCATGGCCTGGTGGCCACGCGCCAGTTCACCGGCTTTTTCAATTTCCTGCTGCTGCAGATGTCCTGTGCCGTGCTGGTGGGCCTGCCCGCCTACCTGCTGGCCCAGGATCGCATCGGGCTCCTGGTCAGCCGGCTCGGCCTGCGCAAGGTGCAGTTGAGCCTGAGATCCAAGACCCTGCTGCTGGGTGGTTTCGTGCCTTTGCTGTCCTATTCGATCCTGATGCAGTATCACTGGTTGCAGAGCGGCAGCCTCGGCACCGACCTCATGGTGATCTGGATGTCCCTGGGCCTGGTGACCCTGTCCACCAGCCTGCTGGCCAGCCGCAGTACCACCCGTTCCCTGGCGCCGGTGCAGGAGATGCTCGGCCGCAGCGGGGCTTCCTCCACCCGCGAGCTGGCCCAGTTGCGGCCCCGTTCCACCGATGAGATCGGCTACCTGACCCAGACCCTGGGACGCCTGTTCCAGCGCCTGGGTGACCAGGAGTCCCATACCCGCGCCGTGGTGGAAACGGCCGCCGAAGGGATTATCGTCACCGACGAGGAAGGCCGTATCGAGACCTTCAACCCCGCCGCCGAGCGCCTGTTTGGTTTTCTGGCCGGCGAGATTCTCGGCCGTCCCCTGAGCTGGCTGATTCCCGCCATCCAGGATGTGGGTCGGGCCTGCACGGCCGGCCCCGGTGAACAGGAGATGTGCGGTTCCCACCGCAATGGTGCATCCATCCAGCTGTCGGTGCGGGTCACGGAAATGGATATCAGCGGACGGCGCATGTACACCTGCATGGTGGCGGACATCACCCAGCGTAAACTGGCCGAGTCGCAACTGCAGCATGCCGAGTCGCGCTACCGTGACCTGGTGGAGACCGCCCATGACCTGGTTTGGGCCACCGATGCGGAGGGGCGCTGGACCTACCTCAATCGTGCCAGCAAGTCGATCTATGGATGCGCGCCCGACGAGATGCTCGGTCGCCATATCACCGAATTCAATGCCCCGGACGCGGGTAACCGCGACCGGGTGGCCTTCGAGGAACTGCTGCAGGGTAACGAGCTGGTGCAGTACGAGACCGTGCACCTGGACCAGAACGGGGAATCCCATCACCTGAGTTTCAATGCCAAGGCGCACCTGGATGCCGAGGGCCGGGTGGAGCGGGTCAGCGGCACGGCGCGCGACATCACCGACCAGAAGGCCTTCCAGCAGCAACTGACCTACCACGCCGAGCATGACTCACTCACCGGCCTGTTCAACCGCCATTATTTCCAGCAGGAACTGGAGCGCACCGTGGCGCGGGTGGCACGTAATGGCGCCGGTTGCGCCCTGTGCTACATCGATCTCGACCAGTTCAAGTACATCAATGACACCCTGGGTCATGCCGCCGGTGACCGCCTGCTGATCGAGATTACCCGACTGCTCGGCGATCATGTGCGCGAAGGTGATCTGCTGGCCCGCTTCGGCGGCGACGAGTTCACCTTGCTGCTATACAACATCGAGGCGCGCAACGTGCTGGCCGTGGCCGATCATTTCCGGCGCCGCTTCGAGGAATTCAAGTTCCTGGAGGATGGCAAGGCCTTCAATGTGAGTTGCAGTATCGGTGTCACCATCATCGACCAGTCGGTGGCCTCGGCGGAGGAAGCCCTGTCCCATGCGGACATCGCCTGTAACCTGGCCAAGGCCCAGGGTCGCAACCGCATCAATCTCTACGATCCCGATGACACCAAGAAGGCCGGCATGGCCGAGGACATGGGCTGGGCGGCGCGGGTGCGGGAGATGCTGGAGCAGGACCGCTTCCAGCTGGTCTACCAGCCCATCGTCAGCATCCCCCAGGGCAATGTGCAGGATTACGAGGTGCTGGTGCGCATGAAGTGCGACGATGGCGAAGTGATCCTGCCCGGCGGTTTCATGCCGGCGGCGGAGCGCTTCGGCCTGATCCACGCGGTGGACCGTTGGATTGTCAACCGCGCCATCCGCTACCTGGCCAAGATGCGCCTCGACAATGATGAGCTGCGTTTCTCCATCAATCTGTCGGGCAAGGCATTCGAGGACGACCTGCTGCTGCCGCTGATTCAGCGCCTGATCCAGGAAACCGGGCTGGACCCCGCCTGGTTGACCTTCGAGATCACCGAGACCGCCGCCATCGCCAACCTGTCGGCGGCGGCCACCTTCATCGGCGCGCTGAAGCAGATCGGCTGCCAGTTCGCCCTGGATGACTTCGGCTCCGGCTTCTCGTCCTTCGCCTACCTCAAGCATTTGCCGGTGGACAAGCTCAAGATCGACGGCTCCTTCGTGCAGAACATGGCCACCAGCGCCGTCGACCAGGCCATGGTCAAGTCCATGAACGAAGTGGCTCACGCCCTGGGCAAGGTCACCATCGCCGAGTACGTGGAAAACCGCGAGTCCCTGGAGCTGTTGCGCGAAATCGGTGTCGACTTCGCGCAGGGCAATTTCCTCGGCAAGCCGCGCGAGGCGCTGCTGAACATCGCCCGCATTCCGTATGCGGGCAGTGTGGTGCATCAGAACTGACCATGCGATGAATGCCCTGCAGGGGTGGTCATTGCCACGGATGTTCGCGGGCGAAGCCCGCTCCTACATCGGAGTCAGGCGCAGGGCGTGAATCTCACCTGTAGGAGCGGCCTTGGCCGCGAAGGGTTCGCGGGCGGCAGAATGATTAGACAGCCTCCAGGTTCGCATAGGCCACCACCAGCCACTTGGCACCGGCCTCCGTGAAGTTCACCTGCACCCGGGCGTGGCCGCCCTGGCCCTCGTAGTTCAACACCACGCCGTCGCCGAACTTCGGGTGTCGCACCTGCTGTCCGAGACGCAGGGCGCCGGGGTCCCGCGTCTCTTCGAGCGCGGGGCTGGATGCGGCCTGCCAGGGCCGGCTCACCTGCACCCGCGGGCGCACCTCTTCCACCAGTTCCGCCGGCAGTTCGCGGATGAAGCGCGAGGGCACGCTGTAGGAGTCACTGCCATGCAGGCGACGATGCTCGGCGCAGGTGAGCACCAGCTGCTGCTCGGCGCGGGTGATGCCCACGTAGCAGAGACGCCGTTCCTCCTCCAGGCGCCCGGACTCCTCCACGGAACGCTGGTGGGGGAACAGGCCTTCCTCCATGCCGCACAGGAACACCAGCGGGAACTCCAGGCCCTTGGCGGAATGCAGGGTCATGAGCTGCACACAGTCCTCCCAGGCCTCGGCCTGACCTTCGCCGGCCTCCAGGGCGGCATGGGCGAGGAAGTCCGCCAGCGGTGACAACTCCTCTTCCAGCTGCGGCTCGTAGCCGCGCGCGGCGTTGACCAGTTCCTCGAGGTTCTCCACGCGCG
>SWCG01002133.1_pt3 | contig 15167 bp, 12 predicted proteins | sample 4690071 | NCBI WGS metagenome assembly SWCG01 (sample SAMN10267281, study PRJNA491770) | bioreactor metagenome | isolation source: DHS bioreactor inoculated with subseafloor sediment | place: Japan: off Shimokita Peninsula | collected 2012-10 | reverse complement strand
GTTCGATGTCATCAAGGAGAAAAACATGTATGGCAAGAAGGTGATGGGCATCGAGCGCAGCACCTTCCTGATCGATGAAAAAGGTGTGTTGCGCCAGGAATGGCGCAAGGTAAAGGTACCGGGACATGTGGATGAGGTCCTGGCCGCCGCCAAGGCCCTGGGCAAGGATTGAGCCAAAGCGGTATCGATACGCAGGTTTTATTCACCGCAAAGGCGCAAAGGACGCAAAGAAAATCATTAATGATTTTGTGATCTGCATGAATATTCCCCGCGCAGGCAGATGATCGCCAGGATGGATAATGTGCTATTACTTTGCGTACTTTGCGCCTTTGCGGTGAAAACGATTTTTTGATCCACACGCTATCGGCAAGTTCACTCCCACCCCTAACAGGCAGCAGGTGACCATGGCCCGCAAAGAAGTACAAGGCAAGCGTCTCTTCGTTCTTGACACCAACGTGCTCATGCACGATCCCACCGCCCTGTTCCGTTTCCACGAACATGACATCTTCCTGCCCATGGTGGTGCTGGAGGAACTGGATGCCGGAAAGAAAGGCCTGTCGGAGGTGGCGCGCAATGTACGCCAGGTGAGCCGTTTCCTCGATGACCTGGTGAGCGGACGTGGACCAAAGGAAATCGAAAAGGGTCTGCCCTTGCAGGAACAGCGTCCGGATCTGGAGGGTAAATCCGAACAGCCGAAAACCTCCGGAAGATTATTCTTCCAGACCCGAAGCCTGGAGGCGGAACTACCCGATGCCCTGCCCGGCAACCGTCCCGACAACAACATCCTCGGCACGGCGCTGGCGCTACAGAACACCCACCCGGACAAGGCCATCACCCTGGTGTCCAAGGACATCAACCTGCGCATCAAGGCCACCGCCATCGGTATCCATGCGGAGGATTACTTCAACGACCAGGTACTGGACGACGTCAACCTGCTCTATTCCGGCACCTATGAACTGCCTGGTGATTTCTGGGAGCAACATAGCAAGGACATGGAATCGTGGCAGGAAAACGGCCACAACTTCTATCGCCTCACGGGTCCGCTGGTCAGCCAGTGGCATCCCAACCAGTGCCTGCACCTGCCGGGTGACAGCGGCTTCGAGGCCCTGGTACGCAGTGTGCGGAACGACACTGCCGAATTGCAGGTCGCCATCGACTACCGCAGCAGCATCCATACCGTGTGGGGCATCAATGCCCGCAACCTGGAACAGAACTTCGCGCTCAACCTGCTCATGGACCCGGAGGTGGATTTCGTGTCCCTGATGGGCCAGGCGGGCACCGGCAAGACCCTGCTCACGCTGGCCGCCGGCCTGGCGCAGACCCTGGAGGAGAACCGCTACAAGGAAATCATCATGACTCGCGTCACCGTGCCGGTGGGCGAGGACATCGGCTTCCTGCCCGGCACCGAGGAAGAGAAGATGACGCCCTGGATGGGCGCGCTGATGGACAACCTGGAAGTACTCACCAAGACCGATATCGGCGGTGACTGGGGCCGTGCCGCCACCAATGACCTGCTCGCCAACCGCATCAAGATCCGCTCCCTGAACTTCATGCGCGGCCGGACCTTCCTCAACAAGTTCCTCATCATCGACGAGGCCCAGAACCTCACCGCGAAACAGATGAAGACCCTGATCACCCGTGCGGGCCCCGGCACCAAGGTGGTGTGCCTCGGCAACGTGGCGCAGATCGATACGCCGTATCTCACGGAAACCAGCTCCGGCCTTACCTACGTGGTGGACCGTTTCCAGCACTGGGAACACAGCGGCCACATCATCCTGCGCCGCGGGGAGCGCTCGCGACTGGCGGACTTCGCTTCGGAAGCCCTGTAGGTCAAAAGGGGTCAGGGCCCTTTTCTGGGTTGGGTCATGACTCCGCTCCATCCCTGGCCGGCATATCCTGCGGCGGCTGTTTTGGCTCCAAATCGTGCCGCGGCCAGGCCTTGAGTACCGCCTGGACCAGGGTGGCAAGGGGGATGGCGAAGAACAGACCCCACAGGCCCCAGATACCGCCGAATACCAGCACGGCGACAATGATGGCGATGGGATGCAGGTCCACCACCTCGGAAAACAGCAGGGGTACCAGCACATTCCCGTCCAGGGCCTGGATCACGCCATAGGCGATCATCACATAGGCGAACTGCGCCCCCCAACCCCACTGGAAATAGGCGACCAGCGCGATTGGGATAGTCACCACCGCCGCGCCGATATAGGGGATGATCACCGACAGGCCCACCAGGGTCGCCAGCAGCAGGGCGTACTGCAGCCCCATGAAGCTGAAGGTGATGTAGCTCACCCCACCGACGATGAGAATCTCCCACACCTTGCCCCGCACATAATTGGCGATCTGCGCATTCACATCGTGCCAGACCCGGGTGGACAAGCCACGCTCATGGGGCAGGTAACTGGTCATCCAGTCGATGATGCGCTGCTTGTCTTTGAGGAAGAAGAACACCAGCACCGGCACCAGGATCACATAGATGAGAACAGCGATGATGTTGAACACCGAAGCCAGCGACAGGGAGAACACTTGCTGCCCGAGACCGGTGATCTCCCTGCGCAGACCCGCCATAACCTCCTCCACCTGCTGTTTCGTAATAAAGGCGGGATATTCCTCAGGCAGGTGCGACAGCAGGGCCTGGCCCTGGCTGACCATCGTGGGCAGTTGTTGGAACAATTGGGTGAGCTGGTTGGACAGCTGCGGCACCACGCCGAACAGGGTGAGCACGAGGGCCAGCAGAAAGCCCGTCACCACCAGGATTACTGCCAGCAGGCGCGGCAAATGCCAGCGCTCCAGGCGCACCACCAGCCCTTCCAGGAGATAGGCAAGCACCACGCTGGCCAGTACCGGGGCCAGCATATCGCCCATGAACAGGATGACCGCGAAGCCAAGCAGCAACAGCACGGCCAGGATGATGACCTGCGGATCGTTGAAGTAACGGCGAAACCAGTTGCGGATCACATCCATGGCGTCATGACTCCTCGTGCCGCGCCCGCATTTCGTCGTATTCCCGCCGGAAAATCGCCTCCAGCTCGTCGATCACCTCGCGGGCATCACGGCCGGCCATGATGTGCTGGGTCATGAGCCCGGAGGTGTGGCCCAGCATGCGGGTCTTGTCGAGCATGAAATAGGTCTGGGACAGACGCTTGATGGCGGCCACCACCTTTTCCGATTCAGGCCGCTCGATATCCCGTGGTTCCGGTGGTGGCTCGGGTTTTCGCTCGGCTGCGACCGGTGCAAGCTGCGCGGGATCGGGCAGGGATACGGCGCCATTGCGCTCGGCGAGATAACGGGCGAAGTCCAGCAGGCTGCGTTGTTCCTCGGCGGAGAGCGTTTGCAGGCAGGCCAGCAATTGTTCCTGGATATCACTCATCGAAGCGGCGCGTTTCCCACGATCATTCCGTATGGTCCTTGCAATAGCCCTGCGCGAAGGCCAGCAACTCATCCATGGCACGCTGGCGGAACTTCTGTTTTTGATGCACGAAGGAGAAGGGGCGTTCCAGTGTCGGGTCCAGGGTCAGGGCCGCCAGGGTGCCCAGTTTCAGCTCCTTGTGGATGGTGGCGCGGGAAATGATGGATACACCCATGCCCGCCTCCACGGCGCCCTTGATGGCCTCGGGGCTGCCCAGTTCCATGGAGACATTCACGTAGTCCGTCTGTACCCCGGAGGCCTGCAGATATTCCGCCACCACCTCGCGGGTACCGGAACCTTCCTCGCGGCAGATATAGGGATACTCGAATAACTCGTTCACATGGATCTTGCCACGCTTGGCCAGGGGATGATTGGTGGGCACGATGGCCACCAGCTGGTCCATGCGGCACACATCCACCACCAGGTTCTTGTTCATCACCGGGGACTCCACCACCCCCAAGTCGATGACATTGTTTTCCACCATGCTGACGATCCCCTCGGAATTGGACACCTTGAGGTGAACGTTCACGTCGGGATACTTGTTCTTGAAGTCACCCAGCAGGGCCGGCAGCATGTACTCGGCGATGGTGGTGCTGGCGCCCATGATGAGCACGCCGCTGATCTCGCCGGTCATCTCGCGCACGGCATTTTCCATCTCGCCATACAGGTCGAAGATCCGTGCCGCATACTCATATACCCGCTTGCCGGCATCGGTGAGGCTGATGCGGTTGTGGGTGCGATCGAACAGGCGGGTATTGAAATGCTCCTCCAGCTGACGCACCTGGAAGGTCACGGCCGGCTGGGTCATGTGCAGGGACTCCGCTGCCTTGGTGAAGCTCAGCAGACGGGCAACGGTATGGAATACTTGCAAGCGGCGATCGGCCATGGGACAGCTACCATCAAGCTCCCGTTCCCACGCCAGGGGGCGGGGACAGGAGGATTTGTTCAAACATAAATGAAACTGATCAGGTGGCGTACAATACAGCAGATTCCCGTCCATTTCATCAGTTTGCGGCTGTTGAACAGGGAGTGAGTTCCATCCCCTGCTCCATACAAAGCCCGGAAAGCCGAAACCCGCCACGAAGGCGGGTTTCGGCTTTCCACTCTCTGTACAGGGAAGTCTACATACGGAAGCGGGCCATCAGGGTCTGCTGGGTTGCCGACAGGCGCGCCAGTTCCTCGGAGGCCGAGGCGGTCTGCTGGGCCCCCGCCGCCACCTGGTCCGATACCTCGCGGATACTGGCGATGGAATTACTGATCTCCGCCGAGACGGCACTCTGTTCCTCGGCGGCACTGGCGATCTGCGCATTCATATCGTTGATGCCCGAAACGGCGCCGGCGATATGGGCCAGGGACTCGGCGGCCTTTTCCACCTGGTCGGAACTGCTCTGGGCCTGGGAGCGTGCTTCTTCCATGACACGCACCGCGTCCACCGCCCCATGCTGCAGGCGCTCGATCATTTCCTGGATTTCCTGGGTCGACTTCTGGGTACGGCTGGCCAGGGTGCGCACCTCGTCGGCCACCACGGCGAAGCCGCGGCCCTGTTCGCCAGCGCGGGCCGCCTCGATGGCGGCGTTCAGGGCCAGCAGGTTGGTCTGTTCGGCAATGCCGCGGATCACGTCCAGCACCATGCCGATGTTCTCGGTTTCCTGCTCCAGCTTCTGAATCACCTTGGCGGCCTTTTCCACTTCGCCCACCAGGGAATCGATGCCGCCAATGGCCTCGGTGGCCACCAGCGCGCCACCCTTGGCGGCACTGTCCGCATCGCGGGCCGAATCGGCCGCGACAGCGGCACTGCGGGCCACATCCTGGACCGAGGTGGTCATCTCGCTCATGGCCATGGCCACCTGTTCCACGTCCGCCTGCTGCTTCTGCACCCCGCGATTGGCCTCGTCGGTGATCGCGGACATCTCTTCCGCGGCAGCGGCCAGCTGGGTCGTTGCCCCGCTGATCTCGCCCATCATACTGCGCAGGTTTTCCGCCATCTGGTTGAAGCTGGTGACGATCTCCCCGATCAGGTCGTGGCTGACCATGGTGCAGGTATGGGAAATATCGTGGTTACTGATGGCATTGGCCACTTCGGAAATACGCCGCAACTTGCCCAGCAGAATGACGTTGACCAACCAGTAGTTGACCAGTCCAACGACAGCTCCCGCGGTCAGGGCGCCGGCTACGAACCAGCCGTACATGCCCTCCTTCCACTCGACGAAGAAGCCGGCGAAGAAGGGAAACAAAACGCCCATCAGTACACCAAAACCGACGGAGGCCAGTAACAGATTTCTCAAAATACTCGGTTTCATATCACACCCTTGGTTTTCGGTGACCGCTTCCCGCGTCCCATCCGATCTTCATTGCTCAGCCTGCCGCGCACCGCGGTGCCGTGCTCCATCTCCATGCAAGGCCCATGCCCGGGTCATGCCTGATTTTTTTTCCTTTACTTTCATTTTGTTAAAAATTTCACTACGGCGAAACCAATACCCTTGGCCAACATAGCGTCAAACCCTTGCCGTCCTGTAGCCGTTCAGGCCAGTTCCTTCAGTCCCGTGGCCAGGCCATGCAGGCCCGCCGCGATCTCCAGCGCGCGGTCGGTTCCGCACTGCCGATCACCCGCCGCCAGCCCCTGGGCAACGGTCTGCTGAATGGAATGCACCGTTTCATCCTGCTGCTGGGTGGACTGGCGTATCTCGGCACCCATGCGGTCGATGGTGGCCACCTCGCCGGCGATTTCTGCGAAAGACACGCACGCGGTCTCGATCAATTCCTCGCAGGCCTGGGCCTGACGTACACCCTCGTCGACCACCCCGGCCACCTTGCGGGTGCCACCCTGCAGGCGCTCGATCATGTTCTGAATCTGTTCGGTGGATTTCTGGGTACGGCTGGCCAGGGTACGCACCTCGTCGGCCACCACGGCGAAGCCACGTCCCTGGTCACCGGCACGCGCCGCCTCGATGGCGGCGTTCAGGGCCAGCATATTGGTCTGTTCGGCAATGCCGCGAATCACCTCCAGAACGCCACCGATGCTTTCGCTATCGGCCGCCAGGGCTTCCAGGGCACTCTTGGCACGGCGCAGTTCACCGGTGGTGGCATCCATGGCACCGATGGCTTCGGTCATGGTGAGCTTGCCTCCATCGGCGCTGCCATCTGCCTGGCGAGCCGCCTCCGCGGCCGCCGCGGCGCTGCGTGCCACTTCGCCCACGGTCTGGCCGAGCTCCTGCATGGCGCCATTCAACGTGGCGGAGAGATCCTTGAGGGAGGAACTCTGCACGGTTTCCTGGATACACAGGCCCAAAGCGCCCGCCTGTTCGTCCAGTTGTGCCGCAATCTCACCGAGCTGCAGTTGGCGTTGCCGCAGGCCTGCGCCGAGATTCTCGATGGCCGCCATGAAAGGTTCCAGGCTGTCGGCCCCGTCGCGGGAACTGAAATCACCCTGCTGGAACTGGAGCAGACGGGCCAGCCCGACCCGGCGCAGGCGCCTTTCGGCGCGCCCTTTCCAGAGCACATACCCGATCCCCGGCAAGGCACCGGCAATCGCCCAGACCATGGCACTTGTCCCATCGAAATGAAACGCCATGGACAGCACCACGACCGCCGCTATCCAGAACAGCGCAGTCTTCACCCCTTCTTTCCTTGTCACTGGCTCACTCCCACAGCCCCCCGGCCATCATGGACGGGTCCGTCCGACCGGGTGAATCACACCCCGACAAAGAAGAACCCGCTCTAATTGCATGGCTAGCGGCCGATACCGGCGGTGGCTTTAACGGCGCGACCCAAGTTGTGGCAGGGCAAAAAAAACCCCCGGGTATACCGGGGGTTCCTTGTACATACCAGGCAGGGATCAGGAGGCGTCGCCGCCCACCGCTTCCGTGAGGGATTTGCGAATGGCTTCGGGGCTGGACATCAGCCGCATGAAGCTGTTGGAACCCATCATCTTCAGTCCCGGGAAGTGCACCGCCATGCGGAAACGCATGTGCAAGGCGATGACCTTGTTGCCCATGACCATCACTTCATAGGGCAAGTAGGCGTTCTGCTTCAGTTCCTCGAAGTCCACCACGCTCATCTGGAAGGTATCATCCATATGCTCGGAGCCGCCTTCCGGCATCTTCATGGACACGCCGAAGATGGTTTCTTCCTTGCCGGGAATGTCGATGCGATAGAGCGGACGCACACCGGCGCTGTTGCTTTCCAGGTTACGCTCCACGGCCGCCAGGGCTTCCCGATGACTGGGATACTCAGCCAGCACGTAGGGGTCGTCGAAGTATTCCATCCCGAAGGTGTAGTTATAGCGACCCAGCTTGCGCTTGGTCAGCTCCTTGGAACCGAATTCCTGGACCACACCCAGGGCCTGCTCAAGCGCCGTGCGGGTGTTCGCCAGATCGCTCTTCATGCGGTAGGCAACCGCCAGGTATTCCGGATTCACGAAGGCCACCTGGACTTCATCGTCTACCTTGTTGATGGAAACGCGCATGGCCGCACCGAAGCCACCCATCTCTGACTGGGCCGCCACCCTGCGCAGGGCATCGCTGGTGAAGATCACGATGTGGGCATTCTCATAGGGCACGTAATCACCGGCGATGGTAAAACCGGCTCCTTCCAGGCTCTGCTTCACTTCGGCGATCTTGGCCTCGAAGTCACCCGGGCCCTTGTAGGCCAGGATGAAAGGCAGATAACGGTCCGCGGCGTGGGCCGTGGCCGCGAACAACATGGCCAGCATGACCAGGATGCCGGACATCCATTTTGCGTAGTGTTTCATCATAACCCCTCAACCTCCTGTTGTTTTTTGTGGACCGCGCCGATTCTATGCCATTTCGCCCGGGCGTGGAAACAAAAAACATTGTCATAAAAAAAGGGGGCATGGATTCATGCCCCCTTTTGCTCGGTCAATCCCGCGAGTCGTTCTGCCTAGAACTTGAAGGCATAGCTGACTTCGAGGGCATTCTGGTCCATACCGATCTCGGTGTCATAGCTGAACGGAGCAAAACCGCCGGTTCCCTGATAGGTGTAGGACTGCTTCGTGGTCAGTGCACGCATATAGGTGACGCTGACCTCGTTCATCGGGTTCGGCATGTAGGTGAAGCCCAGGGTGATGTGCTTCTCGACCACGCCGGGCGCCAGGATGTTGAACAGGTTCTGGTCGTCATCGATGGGGTTCTCGCCATAGTTCAAGCCGCCGCGGAAGGTCCAGCGATCGTTGTACTCGTGATTGATGCCCAGCTTGTAGACGGTGACGTCATCCCAGCCGAAACCCCAACCCGCATCGGTACCCAGCTGGCCAGGACCGGCATAGCTACCCATCATGAGCGCGGAACTCAGGGCACCGAAGAAGTCGTCCGCGGTAGGACCGGCGTTGGCGATGGAGGCTACGTCGCTGTACTGGATACGCTGGACATCGAAGGCCACGGTGGTCTTCGGGGTGACCTTGATGGCAACACCGACACCGAAGTTGGCCGGGATGTCGAAGTCACCCTGTTCGGCAAACAGGCCCGCGTACTTGTCGAATTCCTGCATGAAGATCTTGGAGGAATACTGGGCGCCCAGGGTGATGTTGTCGGTGATCTGGCCGGTCCAGCCGAGGCGCACACCGGCACCCCAGGCGTCATCGTCACCCTGGTTGGTCGCATTGCCGGGGCTGGCGGAAAGACCCTGGAACAGGCCGAGCCCATAGGCACGGAAGCGCTGGTAGCCGATCAGCAGGGAGGCGCCCACGGAGTGGTCATCGTTCAGTTTCTTGGCCACGGTCGGGGCGATGATGAGCTGGGACAGGTTCACGCCCAGGGAGGGGTTGTTGTTGGGATTCATGCCGAGTGCCATGGCATTGTTGTTAATGTCCGCCGCCAGGCCGGGGTTCATCCCTGCGAGCATGCCCGCAAAACCGGGTATTGCAGGAGCGAAGCCGTCCGTGAACAGATTGGAGTTGTAGCGGGTACTCATGCCGCCATTGGCGGTCATGCTCAGGCCGACGGCGAAATCGCGCATGTCAAAGGAAAAGCCGGCATGTGGGATGGCAAACAGGGTCGCGCCACTGTCCACCTTGCCAGTATCCGCGCCGCCCATCAGGGTGGCATCCAGGCGTCCATACCGGTTCGGGTTGAACAATTCGACACCGCCTTCCATGCGGTTGCCCACCAGGGCGATGCCGGAGGGGTTGGTGGCCGGTGCCAGGGAATCCTGTGAGAAGGCGATACCCGCACCCGCCATACCACGGTTCTTGGTGCCGTAGCCGATCTTGAAGTACCCGTTGGTGGCATGGGCGGCCGGGGCCACCAATGCCGCGGAAACGGCCATGGCGGCCAGTGTGCGTGCGAAAGTGCTCATATCTCCATTCCTCATTCGTGTTTTGTCCGAGAACCTGCCCCGTTGCGTTTAAACAACAATCCTGTGGCGCAACGCCCAGCATGGGCATGTGCCTGAAAATTGTCAATGCGAATGCCTACAAGCAACAGACGTGCCAGCATCGGCGCGGTGGGATCCGGGTCAAACGTGACAAGAATACAACAGAGAGAAAAACCCGCGCCGGAACGGGCTTCGTGCCCTTGGAGCACGTGGGTAGAGCGGCTATCCGGCCAGCATAGCGGGACTGCAACGCCAAAAGCCTGGCGGATATGCTCGGGGGAAAATAACAACAAACCGCCGGCCCGGGGGGCCGGCGGGAGACTCAACTACAACGGTTCCAGTCCTGGGTTGCCGTCCATGCCCTTGATGAGGGGCTGGTTGAGATCGCTGACCCTCACGGTCTTCTTGTCGCGCAGGTATTCGGCCACCACATCCCAGATCTTGCGGCCCGTATCACCCGCCGGGTGTTCCTGCACGCTGGCCCAACCGGCCACGATGTAGGTGTCGTTGGGGTCCAGGGGCTTGCCGTTCAGTTCCAACTCGGAGATCCGCTGACCCATGTCCTTGGTGGGGTCGATGGCGTAGGCCAGGCTACCCACGCGCACCATGTCACCACCCTGCTGGTAGAAGGGGTCTTCGTTGAACAGGTTGTCGGCCACATCCTCGAGAATGGTCTTTATGGTCTCGCCGCTCATTTCGTTACGCGTGACCGAAGGGTAGGTAAGGCCGGTCTGGTCCATGACGTGCTCGAAGGTGATGTCCATGCCCGGCAGCACGGTAGTGCCCCAGCGGAAACCCGGTGAGAAGGCGATCTGGGCATCCACCTGCTCCATGAGGGCATCGACGATCACCTGGTCGAAGGTGCCATTGAAGTTGCCACGCCGATAGAGCAGGTCTTCGGAGACCGCCAGTTTCTCGCTCAGCTTGTCCGCCATGCGGAAGGTCTCGCCTTCGTAGGTAACGGTCTGGTTACGCATGTTCTCGATATAGTCGGCCATTTCCTTGTCCGGCTCGATCAGGTTGGAAAACACGGGCAACAGCTTGTACTGGTACCCCTGCACCTTGCCCTCGCGCACGTCAAGGTCGAGCACGCCGAGGAACTTGGCATTGGAGCCGGCATTGGTCACCAGGCAGGTGCCACCGTTGGGGGTCTTGATCTCCATGGGTTGGGGCACGGCGTCATGGGTGTGCCCGCCCATGATGGCGTCGATGCCGTCCACCAGCCCGGCCATCTTGATGTCCACGTCCATGCCGTTGTGAGACAACACCACCACCACCTCGGCACCCTCGGAACGGGCCTGGTTCACCACTTCCTGCATCTCCAGGTGACGGATGCCGAAGGACCATTCCTCCACCAGGTAGCGGGGATTAGCGATGGGGGTATAGGGGAAGGACTGGCCGATGGTGGCCACATTGGTACCGTTGACGCTGCGGATGACATAGGGCCGGAAGACCCGCTCGCCCCATTCCACGTCCACCACGTTCTGGGCCACGAAATCAATATGGCCGGCGAAATCCTTCTCCACAACCTCGCGCACCCGGTCGGCGCCATAGGTGTATTCCCAATGGCCGGTCATGATGTCCACACCAAGCAGCTTCTGGGCGTCCACCATGTCCTGGGCATAGGTCCAGACGGCAGTGCCACTGCCACCGCCCCAGGTATCACCACCATCCAGCAGTAGCGAGTCGGGGCGCTGGGCGCGCACGTTCTTGACCAGGGTGGCCAGGTGTGCAAAACCGCCGACGCGGCCGTATTTCTCCGCCAGGGCGGTGAAATCCAGGTGGGTATAGGCATGGGACCAGAGGGTGGGATGCTCGAGATTGAAATACTCCAGCAGGCGCTTGCCCACCAGGTGCGGCGGCCGGCCGCGCATACTGCCCACGCCGAGATTGATATTGGGCTCGCGGAAATAGACCGGCTGCAGTTGAGCATGGCAGTCGGTGTAGTGCAGCAGGCTCACATTGCCGAAGCTGGGCAACTCGTAGGGATTGGCCGGCCCCTTCGCGGTCCCGACCGCTCCGCCTGCGCCCTGCCCGGAGCCATCGTTACCACAGGCGGTAAGGCCGAAGCCGGCGGCATTGGCCGCCGCCAGCATCTGCAAGAATTCTCGGCGGGACAGATTCATTGGTTCTCCTCTCGACTCAGGGCAATCTATGTGGGGTATTGGCGATAGACGTTGGTTGTGGCAAATCTATTTCATCACATCCCGATACAGTAGCACGCACCCGGCATTGCTGCCGACCGATGGAGCCCGGGATTTTCCCTTGAAAAGGGTACGCTTTTTGTGAGCACATAAAAAAACCGTCCGGCACGAAGCCGGACGGTTCTTGCAGCAGTCCCGCCACCCGGCGACCCCTGGGCCGGGCCGGGCGCGAGACGGGAAGACCGGGACTCAGGCCTTCTTGATCAGGAATTCGAACTTGCCGCCCGCTTCCTTGGATTCCAGCAACTGGTTACCGGTCTGCTTGGCAAAGGCTTCGAAATCCTTCACAGAACCGGGGTCGGTCGCGATGATACGCAGCACCTTGCCGCTGTCGAGGGCACCGAGGGCCTTTTTCGCGCGCAGGATGGGCAGGGGGCAGTTCAGGCCGGATGCATCCAGCTCGTCGTCGTAATTCGCCATGTTTGAAAGCTCCTGAATCTGTAAATTGTTGTTGCCAGCGGCACCTGGTCAGGCTAACCGGGCGGCCAGTATACAACACCAGGCCGGCGTTATAGCAAGCCATACGACTCCCGCACCTGCCGGGAATCCCCCGGGCCCCACCCCGGGAGACGTCAGCCCGTTGCGCGAGCCTCCCCGGGCGGCACCAGGGGCAGGCCATGGCGCGCCCAGTCCAGCACCCCCCCGCGCAGATTGACGACAGCCCCATGGCCTTGCGCCATCATCCAGGCACAGGCCTGGGCGGATCGAGCACCGGAACGGCAGTAGAACAGGATTGGCCGCGGATCACGCCATTGCCCGGCCTGCAGTGGCAAGAGGTGCAGGGGCAGCAGTTCGGCGCCCTCGATGATGCCCTGCGGCCATTCCGCCGGTCCACGCACATCCACGAGGCGGTAGTGGTCGGGGTCGGCACGCAGCTGGTGTTCAAGGGTGGCACTATCGATTTCCTGGATTCCGTACATGGGCAAAGTTCCTCGCCTGCTGGCATGCTGTAAAATTGCATATCATTATATTCTAATAATCAACGCGGCGGTCAACCACCTCCCGCTGGCCCCGGAACCCAGGGGCCGGTATGGTGGTCTCACCAAGCAGCCAGCCGCGCACCAGCCGGGGGGAGGCTTTGTTACCGATGATCTCTGGAGACGGGCCGCAGTAGCGGCATGGAATGAACCACCTCATCCGCATTACCCTTGCCGGCACCCTGTTCGGCTTCGCCGCCCTGCCCTTCAGCCACGCGGACCTGGCCGATCTTCCCAGCATGGGCGACACCGCGGGCCAGCTGATTTCCCCGGAACAGGAAAAGCAGTTCGGTGAATCCTTCATGCGCCAGATCCGCCGCAGCGGCAAGCTGGTGCAAGATCCGGAACTCAACGATTACCTGCAACAGCTGGGCTACCGGCTCGCCGCTGCCAGCGACGCACCCGGCTACGGCTTCAACTTCTTCCTGGTGGATGACCCCTCGATCAACGCCTTCGCCGGTCCGGGGGGCTATATTGGCGTGCACACCGGCCTGCTGCTGGCAGCCCGCAATGAAAGTGAACTGGCCGGCGTGCTGGCCCATGAAATCGCCCACGTGACCCAGCGTCACCTGCTGCGGGCTTATGAAGCCGCCCAGCGCATGAGCCTGCCCACCGCGGCCGCGCTGCTTGCTGCCATCCTCATTGGCAGCCAGGACAGCCAGGCCGGCCAGGCGGCCCTGGTGGGACTGCAGGCCGCCAGCGCCCAGTACCAGATCAATTTCACCCGCGCCAATGAACACGAGGCGGATCGGGTCGGGATCCAGACCCTGGTCCGGTCCGGCATCGATCCCCGGGGCATGCCCGACTTCTTCGAGCGCCTCCACCAACAGAGTCGGCTCTACGGCAACCGACTGCCGGAATTCCTCAGCACCCACCCGGTCACCACCAGCCGTATTGCCGAAACGGCCGCGCGTGCCGAGGCCCACGCCGGTGAGGGGCGGCAGGACAGCCTCGGCTTCCAGTTGGCGCGCACCAGCCTGCAAGTGGAGTCCAGCCGTCAACTGCGTGATCTGGTGGCGGATTACGAAGCGCGCGCCGAGGGCCTAGGCGAGGCGGAGCGCTTCGGCTATGCACTGGCACTGTGGCGCACGGGCGACCACGAGGGTGCACGACGGGAACTGACCCGCCTGCGGCAACAGAACCCGGATCGTTTGCACTACCCGCTGAATCTCGCCCGGCTGGAGCTGGAGCGGAACCAGCCCGCCCGGGCCCTGGCCCTGTACGAGGAGTTGTTGCAACTCAATCCCGGCAACGTCACCGTCACCCGCGCCTATGCCGCCGCCCTGCTCACCCACGGCGAGCCCTCCCGGGCGCGCAAGCTGCTGACCAGCCTGATCCAACGGGGCGAGAACCGGCAACCGGAGCTCTACCGGCTGCTGGCCGAGGCTGCGGGCAAGGAAGGCCGGCGGCGCGAATCCCACGAAGCCACGGCGGAATACTACTATTTGAACGGCCAGACCCACGCGGCCATCGATCAGCTGGAGCTGGCCCTGCAGGTGCCCGGGTTGGAGTTCTACGATAACGCCCGCATCAGCGCCCGCCTGCATACCTTCAAGAACGAGGCACGCCAGGAAGATGCCCGCTGATGCCCGCATTGGAGTACCGGGAATAAAATCCCGACCGGTGGCGTCCCAGCATTCACGAGTCGTTCGTTGTACCGCACACGAACCACCGTGTGCTTGCCAATGTCCACAAACGGTATGTTAAAAAACTCTAATATGTCGATGATGACTTTCAATCATGTCTGCTGCGACAGGGCTTTGACTCCCAACAGGGGGGAAGCTATAGTCGTTCGTAGTAGCAACATGACGCCCAAGCCATCAATGTCAGTAGTGCGGTATTCGCAAGCAAGACGCTCCACAAGCCGCGGGCAAGCCCTTGCCACGGAAACAACCATTCGAGCCAATCCAACACCATAGGAGGAAACGATGCGGCCATTCCCGAGCATCATTACCACAGCCACATCCATCGCCGCACTGCTGGGCAGTCTGGCGTTGGCGCCGGTAGCCGTATCTGCGCAAGAAGCAGAAGCCTCAGCCGCCGAACAAGGCAAACAGGTGGCCTTTGACCGCCGCAAGGGCAATTGTCTGGCCTGCCACGCCGTCGAGGGCGGAGATATGACGGGTAACATCGGGCCACCCCTGGTCGCCATGAAGGCCCGCTTCCCGGACAAGGCCCGCTTGCGCGCCCAGATATGGGATTCCACCAAGGCCAACCCAAACAGCATCATGCCGCCCTTCGGCCGTC
>SWCG01001572.1_pt1 | contig 15377 bp, 10 predicted proteins | sample 4690071 | NCBI WGS metagenome assembly SWCG01 (sample SAMN10267281, study PRJNA491770) | bioreactor metagenome | isolation source: DHS bioreactor inoculated with subseafloor sediment | place: Japan: off Shimokita Peninsula | collected 2012-10 | reverse complement strand
GGCGAAGAGATCGTCGTTCAGCCCAACAAGGAAATGAAGGGCACGGCTATGGCCAATCCTCATGATCCCGACGCCCATTACAATGGGCACTACAAGAAGGTCGGCTACAAGGCCGATTTCACCGAAACCTGCGCCAAGGACAAAGACACCCCGCATCCCAAGATAGTCACCCAAGTCAGCGTTCATTCCGCCAACACTTCGGACAAAACCACCATTCTCGACACCGTTGAAGTCCTTGAGGACAAAGGGCTCAAGCCCCAAACTCTGCTCGCCGACAACGGGTATGACAGCGACGGGAATCAGCAGGGCTGCGTGGAACACGGAGTGGAGCTTGTGTGCCCGCCCTCGGGAACCCCTGCTGATGGATTCGGAGTCATGGACTTTGTGCGCACCGAGGAAAACACAATCATCTCCTGCCCCATGGGGCAACAATGTGTTGAAAATATAGTACATTCCGGACGCAAGAAGACTGTCTCCCATTTCGATCCCGCTCGTTGCCGCGAGTGCCCGCATAGCCATGACTGTCCGGTAAAGATCACCAAGCGCAAAGCCAGGCTCGAGTGGGACTGGAAAAAGCCCCGCATCGAAGCCAGACGCCGGATGTTTGCCGAGGACACGGAAACCAAGGCTCTTTACCGACAACGGGCCGGAGGCGAGTCAGCCTTCAGCGTAGCGAAAAGGAAACTCGGCTTGAACCGACTGCGCAGACGTGGCCAAGACAAGGCCACTTTGTCCATTTTCCTGGCTGCCACGGCGCTCAATGTCTTGCGCATGCACAATTGGCTGGCGTGGTGCCTATTTTCTCTTCAATTTTCAAAGATCAGCAGGTTCTTTGTGTTTTCCCGGAGCCAGAAATTTTCATTTTTCCCGAATCGGACAAAAATATTCCCGCAGCAAGCTCGGGCCTGTTTTTGCTGAGTCGGATTAATTGCAGTGAGATCTGATTATACATTTTTCAACAAATATCATTATATTTTCAAATTCGGATATTGCGTGCATAAAAATTCAGTTTGAGCCATCGCTAATTTTTTTAAAACATCAGGTCGAGATTCTATAAAAAACCGCGCATCCTCTTCCTCCATGGCATGCCTCTTCTCATGAAACGAATAGCCCTTCTGTAACTCTTCCAGCGTGCTGTTCAGCTTGCAGAAAAATTCGTACATATTGGTATCCATTTGGATATCCCGGTATTTTTCCAGCAGATTCCGCTCAATGTTCTTCATGTCGATGCGCAGCGCCACCGCAGGCGCACCCACTCCGGCATAGAATTTTTCCGGCCCGAAATCCTCGAACAGGAACATGGTCTTGTAGAAATTGACGTGCTTTGGGTTGACCATGATGCAGATGTCGTCCACGGCGCTCATGCGCGAGTATTCGAACATGGTGCGGGACAAAAAGACCATCAGGTTGCACCAGCGTGTTTCCTTGGGCGTGGCCAGGGCGGAGAGTTCCGTGATCTTGCGGCCCTGGGCGCGCAGGGTGTCCAGTTCGTCCTTGTAGAGGGAGTCCATGGGCAGGCCGAAGAGCGGCGTGTCGAAGATCTGGGTCAGGGTCGAGATGACGGTCAGGTAGGTCCGGAAAATGAACACGCAGGTCTCAGGCAGGAAGTTGAATGCGCTGAAATGCATTTGTGAAGGGTGCGGGTTCTTGATGTAACCGGAGGCCAGGTATTCCTGGTACACCAGAGCGAAAGACTGGGCGAACTCGTCGCGTGTTTCAGCGATCTTGATGTTGGGGCGGTCTATTTCGTCCAGCTTGGCTCGCAGCATGGCGGAGCGGCGGAGCCGGACGGATCTGCGGCGTTCCTGGATGAGCTCTTCGGGGGATTTGGTCATGGGGCGGTTCCTTCCGGCTACAGATAACAGGACGCCGCAAAACGGCGGTCTGGTGCGTCAGCGAAAAATCCAGGCCGCTAGTTGGCAATGGCCATACGCACTGGAGTCATTTCTTTACGTGCATTTCGCCATGTTCAGCGACCTTTTGTCTAGGTATTTTTTAGAACTCGCATGAATTGAATACTTAGTTGTATCCAGCTGATTTTATATGCAAAAAGCGTGCCTTTTGTGGCGGTGTGGGGCGAGGGTGTGGCTAGAGCTCAATTCCCGGATATTCGTTTTGCAGAAAGGATACGTACTCAGGAGGGAGGTTTCGCAGGGCGGGGCCTGCGTGGGCGAGGAGGGTGTTGATCAGGTCCGCGCTCAAGGGGTTGAGGCGGGGCAAGGAGGAGCCGTGTTGCATTATGCCGAGGACCTTGTCGCACAGGGTGAAACGCGCCGCTCTGCATTGGCCGGAGAACATGGCCGAAGCGGCCGGGACCAAGGCCTTGCTGCGGAGCTTGTCCCGCAGGGTGCGCGCGTCAGCGCGCAGGGCAATGGCCGGGGCCTTGACCCTGGAGTAGAATTTTTCTTCCCCGATAACTTCGAACTCGCATCGGCAGGTATACAGGGGCGCGTGCTTCGGGTTGACCATGATGCAGACGTCGTCGAAGTTCACGTTGAGGCAGAAGAGGAAGAGGAGGCGGGTGAAATCCTGGATGCCGGAGGTGGTGAATTCCTGCCGGTCCGAAGCCAGGGAGCAGACCTCCAGTATGCGCCGCCCTTGCTGGCGCAAAGGGCCGAGCTCGCTGCTGTACAGGTCGTCCATGGGCAGCCCGAACTGCGGGCAGTCGCGGACCACCGTGGCTGTGCAGACCACTTTGTTTTCCGCCCTGGCCACGAAGACCGTGGTCTCGGGGAGCAGGTGATGCCGGGTGAACAGAAGCTCGCTCGCGCTTTCAGCCGCATACCCCGCCTGCAGGTACTCGCGGTACAACAGCCCAAAGGCCTGCAACAGCTCCCGCCCCGTATCGGCGATCCTGAATTCGTACGCGGCACCCTCAAGCCGGCCGGGCGTTTCGGTGCGGATGGCCTGGGCAAAATGCCGCCATCTGGGACTGGTCAAAGGCATGGGGACTCCGGGAATATGGGAAGGCAAAGTCGGGACTAGATTAAAGGGACGGGGATGGCAAGAGGGGGGCGCTTCGCTTGGTTTTAGGGTTTTAGAGTTTTACGTTTTACGTTTTAAGTTTTAAGCAAAAAACCAAGTGCCATGGCCATTCCGTCACGCATCACGCATCACGCATCACACATCACGTCTAACATCTCTTGCGTAAAACTCTAAAGCTCTAAAACTCTAAAACCAGAAGATGGATTGCCGCGCTGCGCTCGCAATGACGCATCACTACATACGTCATTGCGAGGAGTCTTCGACGCGGCAATCCATGCCTTCTGGCAAGCATTGCGAGAACCATGGATTGCCACGCTGCGCTCGCAATGACGCATCACTACCTACGTCATTGCGAGGAGTCTTCGACGCGGCAATCCATGCCTTCTGACAAGCATTGCGAGAACCATGGATTGCCACGCTGCGCTCGCAATGACGCATCACTACCTACGTCATTGCGAGGAGTCTTCGACGCGGCAATCCATGCCTTCTGGCAAACATTGCGAGAACCATGGATTGCCGCGCTGCGCTCGCAATGACGTTAGTGTTACTGCATCGTCACGTATCACGCATTACGCATCACTCTTTTGTATAATCCTGAAACCCAAGATGGATTTCACGCATAGCCTGACTTGCCGCGCTGCGCTCGCAATGACGCATCATTACATAAGTCATTGCGAGGAGTCTTCGACGTGGCAATCCATGCCTTTGTCAACCATAGTGAGAACCATGGATTTCACGCAGAGCCTGACTTGCCGCGCTGCGCTCGTAATGACGTTGATGGTAATGCTTCGTCACCCGTCACGCATCACCCATCACGCATCACTCGTCACGCGTCACGCATCACGTATTACGTTTAGAAAAAATAAACCGCCTTGAAAAACGCTTGGTCATCATCACGATAACGGCCGAAGTAGGAATCCTCGGGGCCGAAGAAGAGGTTGGCGCCGATGGTCAGTTCCAGGTTTTTGAAATAGGTCAGGATCGCTTCGGGGGTGATGAGGGAGCCGCCGTCGTGCAGGTCTAAGGCGTAGCCGAGTTTGAGCATGGTGTTGCCGCGCCAGAATTCCCGGTTGATTTCTCCGCTCAGGTAGAAATTGTCCTCGCGCAGGAACAGGATGTCCTTCTCGTGGTCAAAGATGTGCTGGTGCGAGAGCTGCACGTTTATGTACCAGTCCGCTTCGCCGAGATAGTCCACGCCGATGACGGCATGGCTCATGGGTTTGGACACGGTGCTCAGGCCCGTGGTGGGCAGGGATTGCTCGTCGAAGTACGCGCCTTCGCCCCGGAAGCCGAACTTGTCCACCGTGGTCTCGAATTCCCAGCCGAAGATGTTCTGCCTTTTGTAGTCCGCGTGCAGGGTCGGGCCCAGGGGATTTGTTGGTTCAAAGCGCAGGCGCGGGGATTTCTCCGTGGCCTGCAGATAGCTTACGGATACGTCCCAGCCCGCAAGGGATGTGGACGCGCGCAGTCCCCAGTCGGTGTTGTCCAGGCCCTGGCCTGGCTTGTCTTTGCGGATTCTTAAGTCTTCGGAGTCCATGCCGAGGATGGCCCAGGTGTTGCCGGACCAGTGGAATTCGTTTTCCTCGAAAAAGGGGATGACCACGCCCTCCAGGGTCACGTCGCCGGGAAAGAGGCGCAGCCTGGCCATCCAGTTGGGGATCTTGCGGTCCTCAAGTTCGGGGATGACGAACTCGCGCAGGTCCTGGGGGTTCAGGTTGTCTACGGGGCTGATCTGGTCCGCCTTGCCCCAGCGCACGATCTGCCGCCCCAGGCGCAGGTCCCAGTCCGGGGTGGCGTGGTGCAGGTAGGCCTCGAAAAGCTCCAGGTCATAGTCGTCCATGGAATCGTCCGGCCCCATCCACAGATAGTCGGACTGGGCCGAAGCCAGCAGGTAGGTGCCCCCGGCAACCGCGCCTGCGGAAGTGTCATCCGCCCTGGGCGGGGTCCATTTGCCCTCCACCCGCACGGTGTTTCGCAGCAGTCGCTCCTGTCCGGAATTCCCGGACTCGTGCAGCGCCTGCGCGACCTTGCCCATGAGAAAGCCGGAGAGATCAAGGCTGCCGTAAGGGCTGGCCTTGTCCTGCGTCTCTTCGCGGGCCGGGGCCTGCCCAAAGGTAAAGACTTTTTTCTCTGCGTCCGCTGAGGATGCCTGCGGGGTGGAAGCTTTGGGCAGTTCATCCGCCGCCGAAGGGGAATAGGCCGGGTCCGCAAGGGGCGGCGACGAGTCTGCTGTCTGGATGTCTGGGGCCTGAGTATCCGTGATTTGTTGCGCTGGCGCGCCCGCTGCGGCAGCAAAAAGACTGACCACAATCCCCGCCGAGGCGCGGTCCGCAGCCTGGGGGTGAAACTCCACCCGGTGCGTCACGTCCTGCCTCAGGTCCAGGACCACGCGCACGGTCTGCGCATTGAACTGCCCCGCCCGGACCCCGTGAAACAGGTCATGGACAGCGGGCACCTGCCGCGCCCCGCCACCAAGCCGTGCCGGGGAAATGTCCACCACCAGGCGGGCAGGCTCGCGCAACAGGAACGTGTGCAGCGTCTCGGGCTTTCTGGACAGCCCGACATGCACGGCCCCGTCCGCCAGCACCTCGACACCACTCACCAAGGCCGGCGTGCCCGCAAACCCCGCCAAGGCGGACCACAACACCAGCACAACAACAGCACAGACCACCCGAGCCACGGCCAAGGCGGGCCCGCATGGGCTAAGGGCGGGGCAGGGTGGTGCGTGGTGATGGGTTATGCTCATTGACGGGGTTCCAAAGGGGTTGTGGGTTTGATAAAGGTATCGGCTTTTTTTGAGTTTGCTTTAGGCAGATCAGATCAGATCTGCAGGATGGATTCATACAGGTCTGACCACTTTGGATTCAGGGCTTCAATCAACGCAATTTTGCGCTGTCTGTTTCCGCTTTTGATCTGTTTTTCACGCTCGATTGCAGTAATCATGTTGTCATGCAATTCGAACCAAACAAGCATGGAGCAATTGTATCGCTTGGTGAACGAGTCTGCCGTTTGGTTCTTATGCTGATAAACTCGCTGCGCCAGGTTTGATGTCACGCCAGTGTATAATGTTCCGTTTTTGGCGCTGGCCATGATGTATGTGCAGGGTTGCCTGGGGTTCATGGTGGATTTCAAGTGAGATGAAGTTGCGAAGATGGATCGCCACGGCTTTCAGCCTCGCGATGACGTCTTCACGCAAGTGTCAGGCTCTCACGCATAGCCTGACACGTGCGAGCTCAGCGCGGCCTCATAGGGCAATCGCGCGGGATCCATGCCTTTGTCAACCAATGCGAAAACCATGGATTGCCGCGCTGCGCTCGCAATGACGCATCACTACCTACGTCATTGCGAGGAGTCTTCGACGCGGCAATCCATGCCTTTGTCAACCGTTGCGGAACCATGGATTGCCGCACTACGCTCGCAATGACGCATCACCACCTACGTCATTGCGAGGAGTCTTCGACGCGGCAATCCATGCCTTTTAACAAACATTGTGAGAACCATGGATTGCCGCGCTGCGCTCGCAATGACGCATCACTACCTACGTCATCACGCAGAGCCTGACCTTTGCGAGGAGTCTTCGCGCAGAGCCCGACTTTCGACGTGGCAATCCAAGCCTTTGTCAACCGTTGTGAGAACCATGGATTGCCGCGCTGCGCTCGCAATGACGTTTACGGAGATTCTTCGTCACCCATCACGCATCACGCATTACGCCTCTTGCATAAAACCCTAAAACCCTAAAACCCTAAAACCAAGCATAGCGCCCAACCAAGCGAAGCGCGTAACCCTTCTTCATTTCTCCAACGCCTGCACCGTAAACACACTGTCCTGCACCCCCGTATTGTACCTGATTTGGCTCGTTCCCAGCACCGTCTTATGCCCTGAATCCAGATCCTCCATACTGACCTTGGTTTCGGTCCAGATGTCCTGGATGTTTTCCAGTTGCAGTACGGTGTAGCGTTTGACCGGGTCAGGGCCGCCGGTGAAGAAGTCCACTTTGAGCGGGAGGAGCATTTCCTTGGCCACCCAGGCGCGGATCATGGTGTACTGGGACTCGCTGGCCGGTTTGGGGCGGCTTTCCAGGATCCAGCAGTCCACGCCGCCGATGGATTCCTCCCGGGTGATGGCGTGGTCCGAATCTTCCACCGGGCGGCGCTCCATGTCCTCGAAGGTGAAATCCGTGTTCACGAAGCTACGGCTCTTCTGGCCGGCCACGATGCGTCGCGTGCGTTTCAGGGCGGGCAGGTACAGGAACTGTTCCGTGCCGCCCTGGCCGTCTTCGAGGGTCAAAAAACCGGTGTCCTTGATGTCCGCCGGGGCGGTGAAGCGCAGCAGGCTGCGGCGCAGGCCGTCACGGTCTGCGCCAATTATCTCCAGTTCCCGCACCCGCGTCTGCCCTTTGGCCGGGATGAGTTCCATGGTCTGGATCGAGGTCATGTCGTCGCCGACATAGCGGTCATGGACCGACCGCGCCAGTTCCTCCCCGGAAGGCTGGGCCAGGGCAGAAGACAGGGTCAGGCAGCAGGCCAGGGTCAGAAACGTGATTACACGTCCGGCAAAGCAGGATTTACGGGTCAGCATGCTTATGGGCCTCCGGGATGTGGTTCGTCGTGGTGCGCAAGAATTCTGCGGCTCACATTTGATTTCAGGGATTATACCGGCCGTGTCAACGGGGGACAGAAAAGAGGCGGCCTCGTACGTTGCGGACTACGGGGCTTGTAAGCTTTTTCGACAGTGATGTCTGGTATTTCTGACAGTTTCTTGGGGCGGTGCAGGGAGCGTAACGCGTGACGGGTGACGCGTTACGAAGCGGTACCTCCGAGATCATCACGCACGTGTCTGGCTGTGTGTGAGAACCCGATTTTCAACGCGGACTTGTCGGGCAAAGGCGCGAAATCCATCTTTGGCTTTTGGCTTGAAACCAAGCGAAGCGCCATCGCGTCACCCGTCACGCATCACCCGTCACGCATCACGTGAGAGAGCGAAGCCGCGCGACCAAGCATGAGCGGAGAATTCATGCTTAAGTACGAGTCGGAATGTCTTACACCGTGGCGTAAAATCGATAATTTAAAATTTCTTTCGTCCCCCAGGCCCTTTTCCTCTCAGAATTGGGGTGAATAATTCAACATTTAGTAATAATTGATAAAATTATGACAATTTCCGTCTTTTTTGGTCGTTTGCAGGCCGAAGAAATCCATGATGAGCAGTCATACACGCAAGCTCGAATTCATTTCATGCTACCAATCACTTTCCAAACAGGGTAAGAAATGTTTTCAAGGCTTAAAAAATGGTTATGGGTATTATGTGCATCAAGCTGCGGCAAAATTGTCGGTATTTTGTGACTTGGAGTTGGTATTTTTATACAAATTTTCGGTCCCGAGGCTTGGTCAATTTTCCGGAAAAAGTGGACGAAATTTGTCACTTATAAGTATAAATTTTTGGGTTGATGATCTTAATTGTTTGAAATGATACGGATAGTTTTTTGCGGAATATTGGCATGCTTCTGGCTCTACATTGGTGAGCAAGCTGGGCCGCAAAATGTTCAATGCCGGCGCAGCGCTGCATGCGCAAGAAATGCATCTCCAACATAAAAGGATGGCGGGGAAGGATGGGATATTTTTGCCATGATCCGAAGCCCGGATCGACGCTTTATCGGATTCGGAGGATGAATGACTAAATATGCGATGTTGATGATGACGATCTTGTTTTGCGTCTCAATTTCCATGATGGGATGCAAAGATCACACCAAAGAGTCGTTAACTTCAGAGGGCGAGGCGCTTTTCCAGCAGGGAAATTACAACGGGGCTACAGTACATTACAAGAATGCCCTTGAAAAAGATCCAAATTTTGTTGAAGCCCGCTTCAACCTCGGCCTTGCCTATCTGGAAACCGGCAAGCTCGATCAGGCGGAACGCGAGTTCCAGAAGGTCCAGCTGCAGAATCCCCGTGACAATCGCGTCACCTTCCAGCTTGCCCGCATCGCCAATTTTCAGAACAAGCCTGCCGTGGCCGTGCCGCTGCTGACCACCTATCTGCAGGAGAATCCGGACGATCCGGCGGCCCTGGAACAGTTGGCTTTTTCCGCCACCATTTCCGGGGATCTGACCGGGGCGCGCGAGCTGCTCGAAAAGGTGCTCGTCGTTGAGCCTGGGCGCGTATCCGCGCGGCTGGCGCTCATTCACAACTTCATGACCCAGGGCGACGGGGGCCGGGCCCGCGAGGCTGTTGACGCCCTGCTGAAGGACGATCCCAACAACAGACCCGCCCTGCACGTCCTGGCGCAGCTCGAAGCCCGTGAGCGCGATCCCGACGGCATGCTCGACGTGTATTCGCGCATCTCTTCCATCTATCCCAGCGACCTCTTCGCTCGTTACAAAGAGGGCAGCCTCCTTATCGACAAGGGGCAGGGGGACGCGGTCAAGGCCTCGGCCGAGGCCATGATCAAGGAATTTCCCGACAAGGCCGAAGGCCACCGTCTGCTTGGCCTGTACCTTTCCCGCGAAGGCCGGTTCGATGAGGCCGTGACTTCCCTGAGCAAGTCCCTGCGTATCCAGCCCGATCTTGAGACCTACTATCTGCTGGGCCTTGCCTATTATTATGTCGGCAATCTCGAAATGGCCGTGACCCAGTTCCAGACCGTGCTCGATTACAGCCCCGGCTTTGTGCAGGCCAGGGTCATGCTGGGCGAGATATTTCTGCGCCAGGGTCGCGGAGCCGAGGCTTTGGTCGTGGCGGAGCGAATGCTCGAAACGAACCCTGAAGATTTCCGGGCCCACGCCCTCAAGGGCGACGCCCTGCTCCTTCTGGGCAAGCCCCAGGAGTCGCGTGCGGTTTACGAAAAGGCGTCCGACCTGGCGCCCACCCACTACGGCCTGCTGCTCAAGAACGGCTTGCTTAAGCTCTCCCTGGGCGACGGGGGCGGCGAGCAGGATCTCAAAAAGGCCCTGGAGGTCTCGCCGCAAGGGCTTGATGCACGCCTGGCCCTGCACGCCTTTTATCTCAGAAACGGGCGCGGCGAAGAGGCCATGTCCGTGTTGACCGAGGGGCTTGGCGGCGGCAAGGCCGATGCCGTGCTTTACAATGCCCTGGCCAAGGCCTCCCTTGGCCGTAAGGACGCGGAAGGGGCCGAGGACTACCTGACCAAGGCTCGCGCCGCCGATCCGGAATATCTGCAGACCTACTACAACATGGCCACCTTCATGCTGGCCAAGGGCAAGCCTGACGACGCCGTGAACCAGTACGACCTGGCCCTCGGGGTCAATCCAGGCGACGTGCGCGCCCTGACCGCCTCGGCCGCCGTACTCGACAAGCAGGGCAAGACCGACGAGGCCCGCTCCCGCCTGGACAAGGCCCGCGCCACCGGGGACCTGGGCGCGGCCATGATGCTGTCCGGATTCCTGCAGCAGCACGGCAAGAGCGATGAGGCCCTGGCCGTGCTCGATGAAGAACTGCTGAAGCAGCCCGACAATTTGGGTATCGTGCAGGCCAAGGCCAAACTGCACATCGTCCGCAAGGAGCCGGACAAGGCCATGGCCCTGTATGGCCGGCTCGAAGCGGCCGACCCCTGGGCCGGGACCATGGAACGGACCCGCGCCTGGATGACGCTGGGCGACGTGGACAAGGCCGAGGAGAGCGCCCGGCGCCTCATTCAGCTGAGCCCGAACAGGGCCCAGTCCTACCTGCCGCTGGCCGCCATACTCGAGGTGCGCAAGGACCGCGCCGGCGCCGAGGCCGAGCTGCTGAAGGGGGTGGCCCTTGAGCCCACCAACCCGCGCATGGGCGTGCTGCTGGCCGAATTCCAGTTGCGCGGCCGCGAAGTGGAAAAGGCCCTGGCCACCTTCGACGCCGTGCTGGCCTACGCGCCCACCGACGCCCAGGCCCTGACGGGCAAGGGCATGTGCGTGCAGCTCCTGGGCCGCAAGGACGAGGCGGCGAAGCTCTACCTGCAGGCCGTGCAGGCCAAAAACGACTATGTCCCGGCCTTGAACAATCTGGCCATGCTCTGGGCTGACAGCGAGGAGACGCGCCTGCAGGCCGTGAACCTGGCCATGGCCGCCTTCACCCGCGCCAATTCCGACCCCTCGGTCATCGACACCCTGGGGTACACCCTGATCCGCAACGGCCGCTCCGAGGAAGCGCTCAAAGTCCTGGACCGCGCCCTGTCGCTGGCCCCTGGACACTCCGCTATCCTCTACCACAAGGGCTTGGCCCTGTCGGAACTGGGCCGCACCGAAGAGGCCCTGCCAGTCCTGGAACAGGCCCTGGCCGGCGGCGATTTCGAGGAGAAGGCGGAGGCGCAGAAGTTGTTTGACACCCTGACTGGATCGTAATGCGTGACGCGTAATGCGTGACGGGTCCCGATGCCAAGAATCCGCGTCACTTGTCACGGATCACGCGTAACGAATAAACAACGAGGGAAATTATGGCTACCCTGGTCCTTCGCAATCTTGCCCACGATATTGTCTGGGCGCTTTTGGCCCTGGCTGCTTCCGTGGCGATATTCACTCCTTCCATGGCCTCTTGGGCCGGGAATGTTTCGCTCTTGCCCGAGGCGGGCGGGTTTCTGGCCATTACCGTGGTGCCCTCGGTGATCCTGTGGTCGGTTTTCGGGTTGAAGGGCCTCAAATCCAGGGTGCCTCTGGCCCTGTGCTGCCAGACCCTGGTGACCACCATCTCCATGGCCATATTCTATCTGGTCAGCGTATCTTCCGGGCTCATGGGCCGGGAGTCGCAGGTCATGGTGGTGGGGTTTGGGGTCTTTGCCGCGCTCAAGATCATGGAGTTCATGTTTGCCAAGTTTCGTCGCGCATTCCTCGGTGTTGGCAAACGCGTGCTTGTGGTCGGGGATGGCCTGATGGCGGAATTGATGGAAGAATACATCAAGTCCAGTAATGGGCGCTATGTCATGCTGGGCCGGGTGAAATGCCCGTCCGTCCAGGAATGCGGCGCGAGCCTCGATGACGAACTGACCGATTGCAAGAGCGGCAGACTTTTGCGCATGGCCCAGAATTTCATGGCCGACCAGATTGTGGTGTCCCTGCGCGAGCGACGCGGCGTCTTTCCGGTGGAAGAGCTGCTCAACTGCAAGCTGGCCGGGATCGAGGTCGTGGACGCCCCCACTTTTTACGAACGGGCGACCCACAAGATGCTCATCGAGAACATCACGCCGAGCTGGTTCATCTTCAGTCACGGCTTCAAGGTCACCTGGCTCCTGCGGCTGTGCAAGCGCACCCTCGACATCATGGCCTCCTCTCTTGGCCTCTTGTTCTTTTTGCCGTTCATTCCGTTCATTGTTCTGGCCATCAAGCTCGATTCCCCCGGCCCCATCCTCTTCAAGCAGGTGCGCGTGGGCCATGGCGACCGGCCCTTCACGCTCATGAAGTTCCGCTCCATGCGCCAGGACGCCGAATCGCAGACCGGTGCCGTGTGGTCTCAGGAAAACGATCCGCGCATCACCAAGGTCGGCAATTTCCTGCGCCGGTCGCGGCTCGATGAAATCCCGCAGCTGGTGAACATCCTCATAGGGGACATGTCCGTGGTCGGGCCGCGTCCCGAGCGCCCCGAGTTCGTGGGCGAACTCAAGAAACGCATCCCGTACTACTCCGAGCGCCATTACGTGAAACCGGGGCTGACGGGTTGGGCGCAGGTCTGCTACCCCTACGGTTCCTCCGTGGAGGACGCCATCGAGAAGCTGCGCTACGATCTCTACTACATCAAGAACATTTCCATTTTCCTGGATTTTCACATCATTCTCAAAACATTCAGCGTCGTGCTGCTGGGCAAGGGGAGGTAGGCATGTCTTTGGGTTCAAGTTATAAAGGTTTTTCACGCAAGCGCGGCTTCATGTCGCTGCTGACCATGGTCGTCCTTGGCGTCTTTTTGTTGTGCGGAGCGGCTGCCGCGTCCGATGAAAACGAATACATCATCGGCGCCGGGGACCGGCTGAGCGTTTTTGTCTGGGGCGAGGCGGAACTGAGCGTCCCTGCCCTGGTGCGGCCCGACGGGCGCATCTCCCTGCCCGGCGCGGGCGAGATCATGGCCCAGGGGCTGACCCCTGAAGCCCTGCAAAAGGAGATCGCCGCACGCCTCACGGCCCTGGTCAAGGAGCCGGTCGTCACCGTGTCCATGGCCGAGATCGCCAACAGTAAGGTCTACATCATCGGCGGCGGGGTTACCCCTGGCATCTTCGATCTGAAGCAGAAAACCTCCCTGCTGCAGCTTCTGGCCAGCATGGACCTGACCCGCGCCGACCTGCACGGGGCCCATGTCATGCGCGACGGCAACAAAATCGAACGCAATTTCGACAGCCTCCTGCACCAGGGCGACGTGAGCCAGGACCTGGCCCTGCGCCACAACGACATCGTCTTCTTCCCGGCCCTGCCCGAACCGTACGTGTACGTCCTCGGCGCCGTAGGCACCCCTCGGGCCCTGCCCTTCAAGGACGGCATGACCGTACTCGACGCCATCCTCGACAGCGGCGGCTTCAGCAAGTTCGCCAAGGAGAACGACACGGTAGTGGTGCGCAGGGAAAACGGCGTGGAACAACGCATCCCCGTCCGCGCCCGCGACCTCATCGACGGCAAGGACCTGACGCAGAACGTACAGCTTCGGCGCGGGGATTATATCATCGCCAATACGAGTTTCTTCTAGCAGGCCGCCCAAAAACGGCGATCTGCTGCGTCAACGGAAAAATTCAGGCCGCTTATGTAGACGGCTACACCGCGCGTCCTGAATTTTTTCGTTTCCTTGCATCTCACCATTTTTGAACGGCCTGCGAATTTTGAATTAATCAGAACAATAAACATCTATATCGGGTCACGGAACATTGCATGAATCATGAGTTGTATCTGGAGCTGGAGCGGTATGTGCGCCTGTTGTTGCGGCGCAAGCGTTTGCTGGTGCTGGTGGCTTTGTTGACCATGACCTTGGGGGTTGTGGCCAGTTATGTGTTGCCCAAGAAGTTTGAGGCTCAGTCCACGGTTTTCATCGAGCAGAGCGTCATCAGCGATCTGGTCAAGGGTATTGCCATCACCCCGTCCATGGAAGCCAAGATCAAGGTGCTGTCCGTATCCATGCTCAGCCGCGAGAACCTGACACAGGTCCTGCGCATTCTGGACAAGGACCTGGATCTGAACACCGATGCCAAGCGCGAGGCTTATCTGGAAGAGTTGCGCACGCGCATCAACATCAAGCTCGACGAGAAGCGCGGCATTGTCTTTTTGTCCTTCGTGGACCCAGATCCGCGCTTCGCCCGCGATCTGATCAACACCATGGCTCAAGTCTACATCGAGTCCAATACCGCCTCCAAGCGCGATGAGTCCCTGGACGCGACGCGCTTTCTGGCCGAGCAGATCGAGAGTTTCAAGAAGCGCATCGACGCGGTGGAGGATGAGATCAACGAGTACAAGGCCGACCATGGCTTGCAGCTGGCCGTGGACGAGACCATCATCCGTTTTGAGATCGCCGAGGCTGAAAAGAAGCTGGAAGATATCCGGGCGCGGCGTTTTGAACTCGAAACCCAGCTACGCCTCATGCCCTCGGGCGGGGGGCAGCGCGACCCGGTGGCGGACCTGGAGCAGCAGCTGGCCGGTTTGCTGACGACCTACACGGAAAGTCACCCCAGAGTCATCCGCCTGCGCGGCGAGATCGAGGCCATGAAGGCCAGCCCTTCCAGAGGCCGGGCCGGGGACGGCGGGGCAGGGCAGACGCGGGCGCTCCTCAATGCGGAGCTTGAAGCCAACAAGGGCTTTGAGGAGACTCAGCTGCGCACCATCGAGGAGAAACGACAACTGCTGCGCGAGATCCCGTCCATCCGCACGGGCCTGAACGAACTCTTGCGCAAGAAGGAAAACGAGACCCTCATCTACAGCCAGCTGGTCACGCGTTACGGGCAGTCCGAGGTGTCCAAGCAGATGGAGATGGAGAACAAGTCCATGACCTTTCGCATCGTGGACCCGGCCGTGCTGCCCACCCAGCACATCAGCCCCAAGCGCTTGCTGATCATGCTCGGCTCCCTCGTAGCGGGCCTGGGCGCGGGCGCGGCGCTGATCATCCTGCCCTACCTCATGGGCGGGGCGGTAAAGGGCCTGGACGACCTGCGCGCCCTGAACCTGCGCGTGCTGGCGGTCCTCCCGAACATCCCCAAACCCGCCGAGGACAGGCAGCGCAAGAGAGGCGATCTCATCTTCCTCGCCGTGGCCGCCCTCTATTTCTCCGCGCTGATGGCCGTCGTGGCGATGGAGGTGCTTGGGAAGACGTATGTGGAAGCGGCGTTGGAGCAGGTTAGGGCGTTTTGGATGTGAGGGGGGGATGCGTGATGCGTGACGGGTGACGCGTGACGAAGTAGTACCACCAACGTCATTGCGAGGAGTCTTCGACGCGGCAATCCATCTTTG
>SWCG01002824.1_pt1 | contig 15555 bp, 15 predicted proteins | sample 4690071 | NCBI WGS metagenome assembly SWCG01 (sample SAMN10267281, study PRJNA491770) | bioreactor metagenome | isolation source: DHS bioreactor inoculated with subseafloor sediment | place: Japan: off Shimokita Peninsula | collected 2012-10 | reverse complement strand
AAAAAAAAGACAATCTATTTAAATGTTATAATACATATTTTAGGCAAAGTACGGCTTAATTAAGTATTTAGAGGATATCAAGAGGTGAAAAAATGGCTGCTAATATTCATGTAGTGACTGGTAGAAGAGGGGGCTGGGATGTTAAAAGAGATGGGGCTGTTAAGGCATCTGGAAATTTTGACAGCAAAGAAAAAGCAATTGAATTTGCCGAGGAAGAGGGGAAAAGATACAACGTTGAAGTATTTATCCATAATGAAGATGGGAAGATAGAGAAAAGGGAAAGCTTCGGTAAAAACTTATATCCTGGATAACCTGAAAAAGGTCGATTTTTTCCCATAATATTTTGATCTCATACTGATTTTAATAAAATTTTTCATCTTGATAAATTATAAAAAAATGTTCTTTATATCCAAAAAATCCTTTTGGACATTGACATAATTTTTTAACAATTTAATTCCTCTAAAAATGAAAAATTTAACCCTGCACCCTATATTTAAACTCCCATAGGAATTTGCCAGTGCGTTCACATCCCGCCAAGTGCTCTATTTCATGGGAAACACCATAAGCAGCGGATCCTGAAAAACTCAACGGGCCTTTAATCCTTTTAAGACTTATTTCCATGATTTTTGGGTTTAGCTCTGCTTGCACTATCTCCTCAGCATCGAGTTTCACCCTGAAAGGTCTTTCCACCAGTTCACGCTCATTTTTAGCCCCACATTTTTCCAATCGTAAAATCTTACCCTCATTGGAGATTAAACAGGGATTCACAAAGAGGGTAACTCTTTCCAAGGTGTATCCTTCCCCTGTATTCTCATTGTAACGGGTTATTTTCTCTTTCACAGCCATAGCTTCCAGTTCACTGGTTTTAAAACTCCAGTCTCCGCCGAATTTAAGGGAGAATAATACTGGTATAAAAGCATCCGGTTTAATATTAAGATCATTTATGGCTTTATTTTCAGCAAAATTGAAAGAAAGCTGTTTTTTTAGTTTATCATAATTCAATGTATCATATTCTGTAGATTCCAAATAACCACCAATAGTAAAATGATTAAAAATTCATTCTAAGTTCATTACAATGCCTGGGAAAAGAATATAAATTTGCCAACATCCAATAAAAAAAGGTAAAAAACAGCATTATCTATTTTTTTATATGTAAAAACGATAGTTTATGCTTATTTGTTCTTATGTTCCTGAATGGCTTTATCCACAACAGCAAGTATTGCTGAATCCAAGTCATCACTTTCTTTTATTACCAGGGGTATGTTGTCACAGTATACAACTTCCAGACCAGCATTAAGGGCATCCTTAGTGGCTACGTCCACTGCAGCGGCCTTGAGTTCAGTGAGCATGACATCAACTTCATGAATATATTTTTCAATGTCCTTCTGGAGTAATGGTCGGTTAGATAGATGTGGAGTGGTTCCCACCACTTTACAACCATGTTCTTCTTCCAAGTGATTTATGAGAACATCCTTAACAGAATCCGGGGCAGTGGTAGCGAAGAGGACCCGTTTACCCTCCACGGATTCCAGTGGTTTAGGTCGGAAAACTGTTGGAATAACCATGGCTTCAGGGTTGACCTCTTTTATGGCTTTTTCAATGCGTTCCACTTTCCCTGGGCTGGCCAATGGTTCTTCACACATAGTGATAACCACCAAATCAGCTAGTTTAATCCGGTAGGGGCCGAAGAACCGTTCAATGTTGATCATGGGCTGGTTGGCACCCACTAGTACAATGTGTTGGTCGGTTTTAATGGGTGGTATGGCTGCTCCACTACCTTCCATTATCACAAACTCGGATTCAACTTCATTGGCCATCTGGGCACCCTGTTTCATGTTGGTGATGAACACCTGTCCCACCATTCCCCCACCACAACGGCGGCAACCTATGGTGAGTATGCGACTCATTAGGGCATCTTCCCAGTGGTCACTAGCAGCGTGAATTCCCTTATCAGACTGTTCCATAAGGTACTGGGGTGTGATTTCAATCTCGTCCCCACGAACTATCTCCGGTTCTTCAGGACCGCCACGACCCATTGCTACCACACAGGGATTATAATCACCCTTATGGATTAAACGTGCTGCATAAGCTGAAACTGCAGTCTTACCGATACGTTTACCTGTCCCCAATATTTTAAGGGATGGTTTTTTGAGAACGTTGTATTCATCCAATGGCTGGAATGAAAAATCAGGCCCCTCGTAGAGTATTCCCTGCTCTAAGACCATTGAGGCTATTTTAAAACGTTTAGAATAATCAACAACAGGTTCATCCGAAAGATCCATGACTACATCTGCCTGGTGTTTCACTGAAACCTCAACAATAAGATCGTAAGGAATTTTATGATGATCAGGACCAAAGTAAACTTTAACCCCCAGTTTTTCACCGATTGAGTCTGGGGTGGCATCTCTCAGTTTTTCTGTGCCTCCAATAAATACTGCGGCCACAACTTCAATGTGTTCAATGTTATCAAGGGTTTTTAATGCTGATCTCGTAACCGGGAGATAATGCTCACCATCAATCAAGCATACCATCTTCAATAAAGCACTCATCTAGTATCACCAGCCAGGGGTTCCTTTTTAATTACATCTTGATTTTTTGGACAGCTAAAGTATCTTCATTCTGGAACCTAATGAGTTCTTTCCGCGACCGTTTAACCAATTCTGAGAGTCCATTGGAAATGTTAGAAGAAGTTCCTACGTTATTTGCAGCAATGATCTCAGAAATAGAATTTGACAAAACAAAAATAGCATATTTATGTTCGGCTTTAGTACGGTGTATGTGATGAGGGCTAATGTTAAGGCACAAATACTCCTTACATTCATCCTTCACCTCATACTCATGGTCCAGATGCTTTAAAACGTATACCAAAAATTGGTGTAACTGTATAAGCTCATCTTTGTACATATCTACCAGACACCTACAATTAAGTAATTAAGATTCGACCAACATGCATATATAACTTTTTACCAAAAGCTATACCCAGAAAAACCATAAGCATAAGGTATAAAGTATTAAACAGTGCTGGGCATAGTAGGTAAAATAATGTTTACCTATGATTACAAATAAAGGTTTTGACTGATCTATTAAACAATAAAAAAAACAATAAAAATCAGTTTAGAACAATTCCCCCTTCCACTTAGTTATATTAATCCAATAAATGAGTATTAAAATTCAATTTGGTAAATAAAATGAAAACCGTAAAACTTGAAGATGGTAACATAAAGGAACTCTTACAACGGTCACAAATAGACTCCAATTCAGTTATAGACATTGTAACTGACATCATTAACGATGTTAAAAATAATGGGGATGAAAAAATCCGCCAATACACTGAAAAGTTTGATGGAGTTTATTTGAAAGATTTTCTAATCTCACCAGAAGACTTGGAAAAGAGTGTCAGGAGAATTGATAAGGGTTTAATCCGCAGTCTTGAAAAGGCCTCATCCAATATTCGTAAATTCCACCAGGCCCAACTACCCCAGGACTGGTCCCTCGAAGTGGATAAAGGTATAACTGCCGGTCAAATAGTCCGTCCATTGGAAAGGGTGGGATGTTACATACCCGGGGGAAGGGCAGTTTATCCCTCCAGCATTCTCATGACAGTTATTCCAGCTAAGGTGGCAGGGGTAAATGAGATCATCTGCTGCACACCACCGGGTCCTGATGGGAAAGTAGAGGATATTGTACTCGCCGCGGCCTATCTCGCTGGTGCCCATAAAGTTTATAGGGTAGGGGGAGCACAGGCCATTGCAGCAATGGCCTACGGAACAGAAACCATACCTGCTGTGGACAAAATAGTCGGACCTGGCAATATATTCGTGACTGCAGCTAAAAAAATGGTATATGGTCAGGTTGATATTGATTTCCCAGCAGGCCCCTCCGAGGTACTGATCATAGCCGATGAAACTGGTAATCCTGATTACATAGCTCTGGATCTCATGGCCCAGGCCGAACACGACCCCCAGGCAGCATCAGTACTGGTGACTACATCCCCAAAACTGGCCAGTGCAGTGAACGAAAAAATCACTGAAGAGTTACCCACAATGAAGCGAAAAGAAATCATTAGCGATTCACTTGAGGAAAACGGATCTATAATCGTGGTGAGTACAATGGATGAAGCAGTTAGTTTTTCCAATGAATACGCACCTGAACACTTGATCATCATGACCCATGACCCTGAAGAACGGGTTAAGGGTATTAAAAATGCAGGTAGTATTTTCCTGGGAGATTTAACCCCTGTGGCTGCGGGTGATTATGGTTCCGGTACCAACCACGTGCTACCCACCTCCTTCTGTGCCCGGATGTACTCTGGACTTTCCACCGAGTCCTTCCTTAAAAAACCAACGGTACAGAGACTTTCCCGAGAAGGTCTGAACAGCCTGAAAGATGTGGTTATTCCTTTAGCAGAATATGAAGGTTTATATGCCCACGCCGAATCATTCAAGAGACGTCTTGACCAAGATTAAATGTGTTCATGATTTAATGTGCATTTTCATTTTACAATGGTCTTAAAACACAGACCTGCTTAAACTATAATAAATATAGGATTTCAAGGATAATTAAGGAAGAGTAAATCTAAATAGTAAGGATGTAAATAAATTATAAGATTATCATTTTCAATAGGTGCAAATGGATTATTGGTATTTTTAAGTACGGTTCATTACATACAATTAATAATGGTATTCTACAATTTTAAATATCTAAAATCTGAATTTAAGCTTTAAAAGATTTTATGCATAATATCTTCCTGATATTAAAATTAATTAAATTTCAAACAAAGGAGTTATCATATATAAGAGTAAACCCCTTTAAATTAAAATCGAGGTGAATTAGATTGACAGATTCATTAGGAAACTGGAAAAGAACACATTACTCACAGGAACTTGACGAAGATATGGACACCGAATCAGTCACTCTCATGGGATGGGTTCATGAGATCCGTGACCTGGGAGGTATTATATTTGTACTTCTGCGTGACAGGAACGGCATCACCCAGATCACCGCTCCCAGTAAAAAAATCACCCCTGAATTACTGGAGGAGATCAGGAAATTCAAAAAGGAATCAGTGATTGCAGTTAAAGGAACTGTGCAGGGATCACCGAAAGCACCAGGTGGTGTGGAAATCATACCCGTAGAAGTGAAGGTTTTAAACGAATCCCAACAGCCATTACCCATGGATCCAACCGAGAAAGTGCGGGCAGAAATTGACACCAGACTAGATTCTCGTTACCTTGACCTGAGAAAACACAGCATCAGTGCCATATTCAAAATAAAAAGTGCAATGTTACACTCCGTACGAGTTTACCTAGAAGAAAACGGTTTCATGGAAGTTAACACCCCCAAACTGGTGGGATCCGCCACCGAAGGTGGTACAGAACTCTTCCCTATTACCTACTTTGAAAGGGAAGCATTCCTGGGTCAAAGCCCCCAGCTCTACAAGCAGATGATGATGGGCACGGGACTGGACAAAGTTTATGAGATTGCACCCATCTTCCGGGCGGAAGAACATGACACTCTCCGCCACCTAAACGAGGTTATCTCCATTGACGCGGAACTGGCCTTCGCCAACCAGGAAGACGCCATGAACCTCCTGGAAAAACTAGTACACAATGCCATTAAAGAAGTGAAGGAAAACTGCCAGGCAGAACTGGAAGACCTTGGTGTGGAACTGGAATTACCCGAACTACCATTCCCCCGTTTAGAATACGATGAAGTCATTGACATTGTTAACTCCAAGGGAGTGCCCCTCAGTCACGGGGAAGACCTTTCACGGGCCGCAGAAAAGGCACTGGGAGAAGTAATGGAAGGTTACTACTTCATAACCAACTGGCCCAGTGACATAAAACCATTCTATGTCCAACCCCACGAGGATGCACCTGAAAAAAGTTACGCCTTTGACCTGATGTACAGGGACCTGGAGATATCTTCCGGGGCAACCAGGGTACACCAACAGGACCTCCTGGTAGAAAGGATCAAAAAGCAGGGCCTTAACCCTGACTCATTCCAGCATTACCTGGCTGCATTCAAGTACGGGATGCCACCACACGCAGGATGGGGCCTAGGAGCAGAAAGGTTCACCATGTGCATCACCGGAATGAAAAACATCCGAGAAACTGTATTATTCCCCAGGGACAGAAGAAGGTTGGCCCCATAATCCAACCTTTTAGTAAGGTTGATAAAAAGTTTATCCATATTTTTTTTAATTTTCCCTGTTTTTAACCTATCTTTAAAATAATAACATGAATGATTAAAATTAATTATAAATTAAAAATTTATCTTTAATGTAACTTCTTAAAAATGTAAACATTACTGAAGTCCATTACGGATAATTATAACTGGAACACTCATATTCAATTCAGAAATATCTGGAAATGATAATAATGAAAATCTACGACATTGCGGTCATCGGAGCAGGACCTGCAGGGTGTATGGCTGCTATTCAGGGGGCGCAAATGGGCAATAAAGTAATTTTACTGGAAAGGAATGAAAAAATAGGCCATAAACTACTTTTAACTGGTAATGGCAGATGCAACCTTACCAATACTGCTAATCTGAAAGTTTTTCTGGAAAAATTTGGAAAAAAAGGTGCATTTTACCGAGACGCCTTCACTAAGTTTTCCAACCAAGATCTTATGGATTTCTTCAAAAGCAATGGACTTGAATTGAAAGTGGAAGAAGAAGGACGTGTATTCCCTGTTACCGAAAATGCCAAATCAGTAGTGGATGTTTTAGAAAAGGTACTGGATGAATACAGAGTTAAAATTCTTTATAATTATCGTATAAAACAATTACAAAAGATATCTAAAGTTTTTAAACTATCTTCAGCGGCTCATGAGTTAATTACTGCCCATAAAGTTATAATTGCAACTGGTGGAGTTACCTATAAATTTACAGGTTCCACTGGAGATGGACTGGACATTGCAAAATTATTAGGTCACCATATAACCGAATTAAAACCAGGGGGTGTTCCACTACGGGTGCGAGAGGAATGGGTGCATCAATTAAAGGGAGTTACTCTGGAAAATGTGGGATTAAGGATAGGATACGGAGGGAAAAAAATAGCATTTCCCCAAGGAAACCTTCTTTTAACCCATTTCGGTGTTTCTGGACCAGTTATCCTGGATATGAGCCATATGATTGTGGAACTAATGGATAAACATGGGGATCTGAAGCTATACATTGATTTTCTACCAGAAATCAAACAGGATGCATTGGGAGGGCAGTTGATGGGGGATTTCCAGAATAACAGTAAAAAGAGTTTGAAAACTTATTTGAAGAACTACCTTCCCAACAGCACCATTGACCCCATCTTAAAAACCATTTCAGTTGATCCTCATAAAAAGTTGAATCAGATCACTAAAAAAGAGAGATTACACCTACAGGAAACATTAAAAGCCCTCCCTTTAACCATAAATGGACATCTTCCTCTGAACAAAGCCCTGGTCACCTGTGGTGGTGTGACAAAAAAAGAAATAAATCCCCAAACTATGGAATCAAAACTGGTTGATGGATTATATTTTGCAGGGGAAATAATAGCAGGATGTGGTCGAAGGGGAGGTTATAACCTTCAACAGGCTTTTTCAACCGGATATGTTGCTGGCAGCCGAGCATCAACACTTAAAAATAGAAGCTAGATCTAATTCTAATTAAAAATAGAAACTAACATAATTCGCATTAAAAATAAATTTAAAAAATCTAATTCTCCTTTTACCCTACCTTTCTATTCTTAATATACTCTTCTACCGGCCGAGTGCCAAAATAGAGTACAATTACTGCGCCAATGAGCCAGGTAAAGTTGGTTACAATGGTTTGTGCTGAACTTCCCATGGGGAATACCACCAGACCAAAGGCCATTAAAGGAGCGAAGGCCAAGTACACTGTTATAAGTGATACGGTTATGGCCTTCCGGATTTCACCGGTGTTAAAGGGTGATGTTCCTGACATGTAATTTACAATGAGCATCATACCCAGGAAGGTAACCAGGCCCAGGGATACAAATATCCACTGCAGGGGTATGGACAGTACTATGATTATGGCTGGTACCACCACCAGATCCAAAAATCCCAAAATACCAATCATTTTCAAGGCATTCTTCCAGCTTTTTTCATTGGAATGCCTAACCTTACGTAGGAGGTTATCCCTTTCTTTAGTAGCCTTTATTCTCTCTTTATCCATCCATTCAATCTTGATTTCAAGTTCATCATTAATGGATTTTAATTTCTCGATCTTCAGGAGATTTAAATTGTTGATCTCATTTTCCAGATCAACTCGTTGTTGATTCAATTCATCAACAGTTTTTTCCAACTCTTTTACTTCTTCAGAAGCCATAATAAATCCCCACCTATGACTTTTAATTAAGTTCACTGCATCCCCAAACCCCATATTTCTATGGATATTTGTGGTAATTGCCTTAACTAAAGATATTATAGTAATTGCCATATATTAATTTTTAGATGCAAATCATTGATTATCCTAAAAAAAGGACTGATTACCTATGATCAATGTAGTATACGATATTAATGTTTATAGACAGGTTCTAAAAGATATCATTAAAGAGGATGATGTGGTGGTGGAACTGGGCTGTCATATAGGCAATTCCACCCGAATCATATCCCAATTGGCACCTGATGGTAAAATAATAGCACTGGATAAAGGCACTGAATCCAATGAGAAACTAGATGAACTGAAAAAAGAAGTCACAACCCCCATTGAATTTATCCAGTGTGATGTGCGTCTTCATGAAACCTTGGAAAAAGTGGTAACAAAGGTTAATGATATAGGGGGCTGCGATGTTTTATCTGTAGATCTGGGAGGGGGTTACCATCCGGACACTACTTTTAAAGTATTCTATATTTGGTCTTCAACATTGAAACCTCGGGAAACTATCATCAGAAATAGAGGTCTTTTAGATTTCATTCACTCTGCAAAAGCTTCTGAGAAAATCAGTTCTAATGAGGGTTGGTTGGAGTCCTGTAAGGATGATGGAGTTCCACCTAATTTAAAAGAATTGAAGCTATGGTCACCTAAGGTATAATTTAACTTGGAAGCTGTTTTTTTGAATCAAAATTTGATTCATTTTTTCTTCGTTGCCATGCTTTTTTAGTAACTTCTCTGAATATGGGATCCTCATCTAATAAGTCCAGTACCCATCTAACACCGGATAGGTGTTTCATGACTTCTTTGTATTCTGGGCTTTCTATGGTATTGATGCGACCTTCATCGATGCTTAGGTATTCTAGGGCTTTGATGTATCTTTGTTTGATGTCGTCTTCATCTTTGTACCAGTATGTTTCATCGGTGTAGGCTGGTTTGTGACCTGCTAGCCATTCGGCTAGTTCACTGTCTCCGGTTTTGTTTTTGATTGTGCTGATGAAGTATTTTCTGAGGGCATGGCCTCTCCAGTAACTGTATTCCATTTCTTCTGATGTTTTGAATCCTGCATTTCGGCCACATCGGATTATTAGCATTCTTGCGGAGTATACTGACATTGGATGGCCACTTACTGTTAGGAATAGTTTTCCTTTGGTTTTTGGATTGTTTGGGTGTAGTCTTCCATCTGGGATGCTGATTCGTTCTTGGAGGTATGCTATTATTTGTCTGGTGGCTTCTGGTGGTAGGAATGTGAAGTATCGGTGGTGGACTTTTTCTCGGGTTATGTGGAGGGTTAGGATTTCATCGTTTAGTTTTTCTTCCAGGTTGATGAATTCTTCTACTGTGTTTATTGGTTGTTTTAGTGTCTGGGTTGCTGCTGTGAGTAGCTGTGTTATGGTTAGGTTTCGCATTTCTGCTTGGCTTAGGCCAGTTAATGCTAATGTGTATATGACTGCTCTGGCTCGGGTGCTTCCTGCATCGCACATTTTCCTGATTTCTTCTCTTTTCAAGAGACGGCCATAGTTTTTGTCCAAACAGGACATTCCTTTGGGGAATTTTATTTTAGGTGGTGTGACGTCATAGAAATCATAGAAAGTTCTTATTGCACTGATATAATTTTTAACTGTACTACGGGATTTGTGTTCTTCTTCTTCGAGTTGAACTTTAAATGATGTGATTCTTGATTTGATTTTTCTTCTTCTTTTCCTGATACCGTTTTCTTCTTCTTTTTCGGCTTCTTCTATGAGTTTTTCGAGGCTTAGTTGGTGGAATTGGCTGTATCTTCGTAGGGATAGTTCGTATAAAATTCTTGTGTTCTTTGCATAACTGTTGCTACTGAAAAAAGTTTTTATTAGAGTTTCATCTTCTTTATTCATAAGAGTCACTTTATTAGGGAGGGTTTATGAAAATCGATATAAGTATTGATTTTCATATCCTTACTTAGAAATAGAGGTCTTTTAGATTTCATTCACTCATCAACCAGTTCTGAGATCATCAGATCCAATCATGGGTGGTTGGAGTCCTGTGGGGATGATGGCATCCCACCGCGATTAAAAGAACTTAAACTCTGGTCTCCTAAACTATAAAATGGAGGGTATTTATGATAGGAAAGAAAATCAGGATTGAAAGGATAATCAACCGAAAAACTGGGAGAAGCGTTATTGTACCCATGGACCACGGTGTTTCCATAGGACCGGTGGAGGGAATAATTAAAATGGCAGAAACCATTGATGAAGTCGCCAGTGGTGGAGCCAACGCTGTAATAATGCATAAGGGAATGGTCGGCACAGGACACCGCGGATATGGAAGAGACATCGGACTGATTATTCATTTATCGGCCAGTACTGCCCTGGGACCAGACCCAGATCATAAAGTACTGGTGACCTCAGTAGAAAAAGCCATCCAACTGGGAGCAGACGCAGTATCAGTGCATGTAAACGTTGGATCCGAGATGGAGCCCGAGATGTTAATGCACCTGGGAAGTATTTCCGAGATCTGTGATGATTGGGGGATGCCACTTATTGCCATGATGTATCCTAGAGGCAAAAAAATCGACAATGAACACGATGCTGAAGTGGTGAAACTGGCAGCTCGTGCCGGTGCTGAACTGGGAGCGGATATCATTAAAACCAACTACACTGGAGACCCGGACACCTTCAAAGAAGTCATCGATGGATGCCCAGTGCCCCTAGTAATTGCCGGAGGCCCCAGGGTTGAAACTGACCGAGAACTACTGGAAATGGTGAAAAACGCGGTTGATATGGGTGGAGCCGGTGTGGCCATAGGTAGGAACATATTCCAGGCCAGATCACCACAGAAAACAACCCGGGCCATAGCAGAGATTGTACACAATGACCTGGATATTGATGAAGCTCTGAAGATTCTCAATGGCAAATAAAAACCCAAATACTAAAAAAACTACTTTAGTAATTAACAGAATTATCAATCCATTTAGAAGGTTAAACCTATGAAATTTGCATGGATAATGGCCGAAGGGAATGTATGGGATAAAAAAAAGCAATTCATTACCACTGCACTGGAATCAGGAATAGATCACATTGTTGATTTTACCGATGTGGACAACATTCGCAAACTTGGTAACCTAAAACTCATCTCTGACATTGAAGGCTCTGATGTGGTGCTGGTGGGTCGAAACAGTGAAGGAGATGGAACTCTCATCATACCGGATGATCTCAGAGAATCCAAGGATCTTGCAGCTGTAAATAGGTTGAAAAGAAGGGATAAAAAGGTAGCAGCCTACGTGGAGATCCTATCCAAAAAACACGAAGAACTGGCCGCATTACTGGGGAAAGATGCGGATTACCTGATCTTATTGGGGCGTGACTGGAAAGTCATCCCTCTGGAAAACATAATCGCTGGATTGCAGGGTGAGAAAGTCAAGATCATTGCCGCAGTCGCAGATTATGATGAGGCTAAACTGGCCCTGGAAACCATGGAACATGGAACCGATGGTGTGCTCCTCTGCCCCCATGAAATAAGTCAGATAAAAAAGGTGGCCGAGTTAATGGAGAAGATACAGAGCGAAAATTATGAGCTTAAAGCAGCCACCATTTCCAAGGTAGAACCAGTGGGTATTGGAGACCGGGTGTGTGTGGACACCTGCTCCATGATGCAACTGGGTGAAGGCATGCTGGTTGGATCCTACTCCCAGGGACTGTTCCTGGTGCACAGCGAGTCCATGGAAAGTGAATATGTTGCTTCACGACCCTTCCGGGTTAACGCAGGCCCAGTGCACGCCTACGTCATGACCCCTGGTAACAAGACCAAATATCTCTCGGAACTGGAAACTGGGGATGAAGTCTTAACTGTGGACAAGGAAGGTAATAGCAAAGTAGCCATAGTGGGACGGGTTAAAATCGAAAAACGTCCATTGATGCTGGTTGAAGGAGAATACGAAGGCGTGGTACTTCGCACCCTCCTCCAAAACGCTGAAACCATTCGACTGGTTAGTGAGGATGGAAAACCTATTTCTGTAGCTGATTTGAAAGTTGGGGATAAAATTATGATCTACCTTGACCCCAATGCCCGGCACTTTGGAATGGCCATTGAAGAGAGTATAATTGAAAAATAATACATGACCCTAAGAGGAGATAAAATAAAACTCTAAAATTTTATCTCTTAAATTTTTGTTTTCACCCCCTTAACACCAAAAGTTATTTAAAATAATTAATTTTAAGAGCTTAAATTGAAAATTTATAACTTTTTTAGAAATAATAATTATATTATCTTCTCAAATCATTATTTAATACTTAATCACCTTCTTAATTAGTGGATCTGGTAAATTAAGATTTTAGACACATAGAAAACCCCATCTAAACTAAAATTTTAAATATTACTTTCTTACATATCCGTTACAAGAAGTATGTAATTAATAATCAATATAATGGGGGCTAAAAGATTACTAAAAAGATTTTAGGATTGTTTATTTTTTTAATAACTATTGTTGGAGTTTATGGCCTGTTTTATGCTGCGGTTACAACTGTTTTAATGCCCATGGATGCCAATGCATTTAAAGCAGAATTGAATACTTTACAAGTCCCGATGAACAATGAATCCAGCATTGCGGAACTGGAAATTGCAGCAGCTGATATGGAAAGAACATCTGCACTGAGTTATGTCTCTCAGAAAGAGAGAACTGAAGTGGCAAACTCAATGAGGATGGGTAATACAATACCCCTGGTATTTATAAATCAGAATATGGTTGAATATAATAAATCTTACAGTAATAGGATTTGGGCCTATGATCTTGCTTTACGTGGAGATATCTCCAGCCAGATAAAGAATATCACCAGTACCCATGAGGAAATTTCCCGCTTGAATAATGAAACCGAGGCTATAAATCAGAAATTGTACACTGATTTTGAAAAGGGAGATACCAAAGCATATGCCGAAGACTTGAGAAAGGTGACCCACAATTTGAGACAATATAACATTGCCATGGAAAACTTGAAAACCCAACTTCAAAACGTGATCAACCAGTTAGAACAATAAACCCCCTGTCCCATCAATAATAAAAATATTTTCTTATATAACTTCTACAAACATGTAATTTATTTAAAGAAAATCAGAGAAAGTTAAAAGACCCATTAACACCATAATATATAATGGATATTAAAATATTAGGATAATAACGGGGTTAACTGAATGTCAACTTACAAAGTGGAATTAGTGACACCTTATATTAAGGATGAGATGTTCAATAAACTTAAGAGTAAAGTTAAGTTCGAAAGAAAGGCCAATATCCATGGTGCTTGTGTTAAACTCCTAACTGATAATGAAGATTATAAAGAGGAATGGGAAGATAATTTCAAGTTCATGAATGAAGATATACGACCCCATGCCAAGATCTTCTCAGTTGAGGATGATGGCCAACTACAGGTGTTATACGAACCCATATCCAAAACCTGCATTATTAAAAACTGTGATTATTATGGTTGGATAAAAAGCATAGCGTTGGCAGCTATTTCTGACTTTTTTGAGGAATATCACTCTGAACACCGACGTTATTCTACCCATGGATCTGCAGTTGACTGTGGTGGTCATGCCCTGGCCATCATCGGACCATCTGGAACTGGTAAAACCACCCTGACCTACGGACTCCTCCAGTATGATGACTTTAATTACATATCCGATGACTGGTTCTTCACCCGCTTATTCAACAATGGTGCTGTCATATATTCTTCAGAAAAGAATTCATACATCCGTGACGACCTGGCCCAAGTCTGGGAGAAGTTTTCAGAAGAAGTTAATCGTGTGAAGTTGGATAATAAGGGACGGGGAATCGCCGATGTTAACACTCTCTTCAAGGGAAGGGTTCGGGAAACCAGCACCCTAAAAAGTGTGGTTCTACTGGAAAGAAATAATTCTAATCCTCCCTTCCGGAAACTGGACCCGGTTGAAGCTCTTAATTTTATGGTGGAGAATGATTTCTGCAATCCACACCAATTGGTTAGGGACCAGCGGAAACTTCACATTAGAAAGACCTTCTTCCAGAATTTATTTCAGACAGTAGATGTTTATCTATTAAACACCATTGAAACTCCCCTGGAAAGTTTGAGAAGGATAAAAAATCTTGTTATTTGATAATACGATAAATAATAGATAATTTAAAACTTTTAAGATTAATTATTTAATATTGAGATTAAATGATTCAAAATATATTTCATAATCATGAAATAAACCAAGAAGGGGAAAAATAAATCCAGAACTGTAAAATCAGAATTAATTTATTGATTCAATCGAGCAAAATGATTATTCTGGATTTAAATTGAATATAACAAAATTTACAGGTGATTCTTGTGAGAGCATTTATGGCAGTTGATTTAGATAGCAGATTATCCAGTAAAATTCAGGAAGTTCAAAGGGAGCTTAAAAAAACAGATGCACCATTGAAAATAGTTGAACCTGATAACTTGCATTTCACCTTGAAATTTTTCGGCGATATTTCTCCCTCCCAAGCCAATGTTATCACCAGTATTATTCAGGATAAACTGGAAAATTACCAATCATTCCCCTTGCACATCAAAGGAACTGGTGTGTTCCCTCACATGGGATATATGAGGGTTATCTGGTTGGGAATTGAAGATCCGCAATGTTTTTCTAGACTTCAAATGGATCTTGATCAGGAATTCGTGAAAATGGGGTTTAAAAAGGAGAGAAGTTACATCCCCCACCTTACCATAGCCCGGGTTAAAGGTCCCCAGAACAAGGAAATACTGGCAGAGACCATTAAAAAAATGCAGGAAATAGAAATTGGTCATATGACCGTGGAAAAACTGGTCCTAAAAAAGAGTGAACTCACCCCGGTGGGCCCCATCTACACTGATGTTAAGGAATTTTTCATCTAAGGTAAGGAATTTCATTCAAAACCCTCTAAATTCATATATTTACGCAGATCTAAAGATAAATAAAGATAGTAAGGTCCAATATGAATAAAAAATGGAGCTATGAATGAAGATGAATGGGAATTAAATATGATTCAAGACCAATTAAAATTATACATGAAATAATTCATTTGAATATTAAAATTATTGAACTTAAAAAAAAAAATCTATTAAAATATTTTGAGGTATTATAAGTGATTGATTTTCAGCCTATCCTAAATGACATAGAACCCTCCGAGGAAGAGGAACATAAAGTTCATGATCTGTCTTTAAAATTAAT
>SWCG01001488.1_pt1 | contig 16273 bp, 15 predicted proteins | sample 4690071 | NCBI WGS metagenome assembly SWCG01 (sample SAMN10267281, study PRJNA491770) | bioreactor metagenome | isolation source: DHS bioreactor inoculated with subseafloor sediment | place: Japan: off Shimokita Peninsula | collected 2012-10 | reverse complement strand
GCAACTTCGTCTCGTCCAGCACCAGGGTGCCATCGAGGGAGTTACGGCTGATGCCAATGTCCGCCAGGATGGAAAACGGCCCGTCCAGGCCTTCCACCGGGGTGGACAGCATGCGGGACAGCTGGTTCTTAAGCCCCTGCACACTGCTGTCGCCGTTGAGCGCGCCGGCACGGCGGGTCTCGGGATCGTAGCCGGTCAACTGGTTGATGCCACCCATCAGGCTGTTGTAGGAATCCACGAAACCACGAATGGAGGCGGTCGCCTCGGAGCGATTCTGTTCCACCTTGAGGGTGGAACTGCCCTCGCCCAGCAGGTTGATGGTCAGGCCGGTCAGGGTGCTGGACAGGGTGTTGCTGGCGCTGGTGATCGCCAGGCCGTTGAGGGTGAGTTGCGCATCCTGGCCGGCACTGGTCTGGGTCATGTTGGCGGCGCCGGCATTGAAGCTCAGCAGCGACAGGCCGTTGGCATCGCCGTTATTTCCATCGGCATCGCTGACACTGATCTCCATGCTGCGCTCGGCGCCCGTATCCGTGCTGGTCAGGGTGAGGCGGAAATGACTGCCATCGTAGATGACCGCGGCGCGCACGCCCATATTGGCCTGGTTGATGGCGTCGCGGATGCCGTTCAGGCTGCCGTCGGTGATCTCCACCGTGGTGATGGCCGCGTCCGCGTTGGGCGTGAAGGAGGTGTAGCTTTCGGCGTCGGCCACGGTGGTGCCGAACTTGAAGGTCAGGGTGCCGGTGCCCAGCACATCGGAAGTGGACTCGAACTGGCCGCCGGCCAGGCTGGAATCGGTCACCAGACTGTGGGCCCTGGCCAACTGGCCCACGTCCATGTCATAGCTGCCGGGCACCGCCGTGCGGCTGGCCGTGGCCACCAATACGTCCTGGTTGGAGGAGCTGGCGCTGTTCGCCTGGAATCCGCTGCCGCTGGCAAGCTTGCCCAGGGCCGACTGGAAACCGGATACCGCGCCCTGCAAGGCGCCATAGGCGGAAATGCGCGTCTGCAGCTCGGTTTCGGTGCGGTCGAGACGGTTCTTGACCGGCTGACCCTCGGCGGCCACCAGTTGGCTGACAATGCTGTTGATGTCGAGGCCGGAGCCAATGCCCGGCGAGCTGATGGAAGCCATTGCGGTCCTCGTGTTCCTGGTCCTACCTGGCCGTGACGGTACTGCAGAAAGCCATGGCGGTAGTGCTATGGCTCAATTAGCAAGAAAGATACCAGCTCAGGCCTGCACCTTGATCAGCAGACCGCCGGTATCCTCGAACTGTTCCTGGAGACGCTGGGCACGGGCCACGGCCTCCTCGGAGGGAATTTGTCTAATTACTTCATTTGTCGAACGATCCACCACGGAAATCACCGTCTGGCCGAGATCCAGGTTGACCTCGAACTGGAGATCACGCTGCAGGTTCTGGACGAAGGAATTCATGCTGCTGACGGCCTGGTCCAGGGCCTCACGGTCGGGATTGGCTTCAGGCGGCAAGATCTGTTCGCTGGCGAGGACGGTTTGTGCCGGCCCCTGCGCCGCTTGCAGTTCCTGCTGGAAGGGATTTGGATGCTCTGTCCCACGCGCACTGCCCGAAACCGGCGTGCCGGACGATCGGACTTGGGAAAGAACCGCTGCGGATATGGAATCGATGGCCATGGTTGTCACCTCTTTAACCAAGTGTCACGCCCGGGGACATCCCCGGGCGCTTCACTGCCATGAGGCTTACTGCAACAGGGACAGGGCCAGCTGGGGCAGGCTGTTGGCCTGCGCCAGGATGGACACACCGGCCTGCTGCAGGATCTGGCTGCGGGTCAGCGAGGCGGTTTCCGCCGCGAAGTCCGCGTCCATGATCCGGCTGCGCGCTGCAGTCAGGTTCTCGGAGGTGATGGCGATGTTGTTCACCACGGCCTCGAAGCGGTTCTGCAGGGCACCGAGATCGGCCCGGGAGCTGTTGATCTCGGTCAGGGCGCTGTCGATCACCTGCATGGCGATCTGGGCACCTTCCGCGGTAGAGATGTCTACCTGGGAAACCACGTAGTTGTTGGTGGTCGCCGCGCCGGGGGCGGTGTTGGCCAGATCAGACTGGACACTGCCCGGATCCTGACCGGTGAACTGGATACCCTGGGAGCTGGTGCTGGCAACGCTCACACTACCGTAGTAGGTGGTCGTGGCCGCGCCACCGGCCAGACCTTCGGCCGCCGCATCGGTACCGGCCTGGGTCAGCTCGATGTTGCTGCCGTCGTCCGTGGCGATACTCAGGTTGCCGCCGCTGAAGGAGGCAGTAATGCCGTCCAGGGCATTGATCAGACCCGCCATCTCGGCACCAGTGATACGGCCATCCGTTCCGACAGCACCCAGGCTGAGGGAGGTACCGTTGACGCTGAAGGTGTAATCAGGGGCTACAGGTGCAACGTACTGCGTTCCGTTGGTAGCCGTGCCAGTCAGGCCGGCCGCACTGGCGGCGACACCACCCAGGGTGCTGCCGGTCGTATTGATGGTCATGTCGCTGCCATCGGCCTTGGCAAGCACCAGGTCGCCACCGGACAGGGAGCCCGATACGATACTGTATGCACCACCACTGCCCGCAATAAACGTGGCAAGATCCGAATCCAGTTCGGCAGCAATAGCACCTGTCGCAACCGTTTCGGCATTGGCAAAGGTCACATTGACCGCTTCACTACCATCAATATTCAGAATGAACTGCTGCCCGTTGGCATCAGCGGTACCGGCGATGGCGGTCTGGGTGGCCGTCGTCTGCACCAGTGCCACTTCCTCGGTCCCTACCACGTCGGTGAAGGCAATGGCGGTCTGGGCGTTGGTGGCGGTGGCGGTCACGCCATCGACAGCGTTGATGGAGGCGGCGATATCGGCGGCGTCGCGACCGGTATTGGCCACGGCGGTGCCGTTGACGGTCATGCCGGACAAGCCGACCTGCACCGCGTTGGTGGTGCCGCCGGTGCTGACCTCGGCATAGGTGCTGATGCTGGTATTACCCAATACCGCGGTGCTGGCATTGGCAATGGCGTCGATGGACACGGTCTGACCGGCATTGGCGCCGACCTGGAAGGCCTGGGCGCTGAAGCTGCCGTCCAGCAACTGTACACCATTGAAGGTGGTGGTCTGGGCGACGCGGTTGACTTCGGCGACCAGCTGTTCGACTTCCGACTGCAGTGCGGCGCGGTCAGAGGCGTTGTTGGTGGCGTTGGCGGACTGTACGGACAGTTCGCGCACGCGCTGCAGCAGGTCGGTGACGCCACCCAGGGCACCTTCGGCGGTCTGCGCCAGGGAGATACCGTCGTTGGCGTTACGGGCGGCCTGGTTCAGACCGCGGATCTGGGTGCTGAAACGCTCGGAAATGGCCAGGCCGGCGGCGTCGTCCTTGGCGCTGTTGATGCGCAGGCCGGAGGACAGGCGCTGCAGGGACACACCCAGATCGGACTGGGAACTGGTCAGGTTGCGCTGCGCGTTGAGCGAGGCGATGTTGGAATTGATGATCATTGCCATGATGTAAATCTCCTATCCCTCGGGGACGTCATGCGCCGCACCGGGAATCAGGTTGATGTTTAGCGGATATACTTCGCGAATTCGAAATATTCACCGCTCCCGGCTTGGGTATCGGGCCGCGGCGGAAAATCTTTACCCCTGGGCGGCAATTTTTTGTCGGCGGGTCGGACAAGGGCAAGTGGTTATTTCTTATGGGAAACCATTCTGAAATCGGCCCTTTTCCCCGTTTAGCGGCTGCATTTTTGTGCCAATTTTAGGGCTCTAAGCTGCCTGCGCCTGCCGGGGACGCCGGCAGGCTCCGTGAGGGGGGGGTAAAGGGCGAGCGTAGCGAGTCATCCATGGGCCTTAAAACACTGGATTCCCGCATACGCGGGAATGACGGGGTATCCCGGCTGCCAGGATCCCACTGGACAGGCCCGATTGGGGCAGATCTTGCCGAATGGTTCCATTATTGATACCATTTTTGCATGGCGAGCATCAGGAAGATTCTCGAACAAATGCGGAAGGAACCGGCCAATGTACGGTTTTCCGAACTTGCGAGACTGTGCGAGGAATACTTCGGCAAGCCTCGTCACCAGGGTGGCAGTCACACCATCTTCAAGACACCCTGGCCAGGTGACCCACGCATCAACATCCAGAATCACAAAGGCCGTGCCAAACCCTATCAGGTTCGCCAGGTGCTACTCGCCATCGAAAAGCTGGAGAACATGCGCAATGCAGATTGATCACTACACCTACCGCGTCACCTGGTCTGCCGAAGATGGCGAGCACGTGGGCCTTTGCACCGAGTTCCCCTCTCTGTCCTGGTTGGACCAAACCCCGGAAGGTGCCTTGCAAGGTATCCGCAAGCTGGTTGCCGAAGTGACCACAGACCTGACGGCAGCCGGCGAAGCCATCCCTGTCCCACTAGCGGAAAAGCGCTTCAGCGGAGAGTTCCGTGTGCGTATCCCACCCGAGGTGCACCGCGCCCTCGCCATCCAGGCTGCCGAACAGGGAGTGAGCCTGAACCGGCTGGTCAGCGCCAAGCTGGCAGCCGCGCGCGAGCAGGGTTAAAACATCTCCAATGGATGTTGCGCGGGAAGGGTCGGGGTTGGGGCGATAAAGAACCGGTTCGCGGGCAGAGCCCGCTCCTACAAGCGCCTCGCAGGGCTGCCATCCATGTAGGAGCGGCCTATGGCCGCGAACCGGCGAGGACGGCTACCGCAGGTAGTCGAACAGGCTCAGGCCCTGCACCCGCACGAAGGCGGCCTGGGCGGCCTCCAGGCCGACCAGCTGTTGCTGCAGCAGGCTGACGGCCTCGGCGAAATCCAGGTCCTCGATGGAGGACAGGGTCTTGGAGAGGTTGAGGGTGAAGTCCTCGTTGAGGTTTTCCTGGGTATCCACCACGTTCATGCGCGCGCCCACCGCGGCACGGGTCTGCAGCAGCTTGTCCTCGGCCTGGTCGATGTTCATCAGGAATTGACTGGTGGCGTTGTGCAGGCGGGTACGGGACTGCAGGGTGCCATTGTCACCTTCCAGGGCAATGGCCAGGTCGCGCACGGTGGTGAACACATCCTGGATACCACTCGGACCGACATTGAATTCATCACCGTGGTTGGGCGCGCCCGTGATGCGGGTCTGGATGCCGTCGAACTCGATGGCGGCACCGGGGCTGTAGGCGGCGGTGGCCAGGGAATTACCATTGCCATCGAGGATTTCATACTGGTCGGCCGGTGCGGACGGGTCGGCGGCGCCATTGCTGAAGACGATGCGGTAATCGTCACCGGTCAGGGCGGCATAATCCGTCACCGAACCCGGATCGATGAGACCTGAGCCGGTATTGGCCGGGTTGTCCCCCACCGCGAAACTGCCATTGCCCGTGGCCAGGTTCATGAACACATCGGCCCCGGTATCCCGATCCGCCACCTGGCGGGTGGCGCTCACCTGCAGAAAACGCTGCCCCTGGTCGCCCTGGTAGACATGGTTGCCCGTGCCATCCACGGCAAAGGGCTGGGTCTTGGTATTGAAGCCCGAGAAGATGTATTCGCCATTGGCACCGGCGGTATTCGCCAGGTCCAACAGGTCATCGAGACGCTGGCGGATCTCGGTGGCGATGGCGGCACGGGTCTGGGGACTCTGGGTATCGTTGTTGGCCTGGATGGCCAGCTCCCGTACCCGCTGCAGGACGTCCACGGAACTGCCCAGGGTGGAATCCTCCACCGCCAGGCGTTCCCGCGCCAGGTTGATGTTGCGCTGGTACTGGCTGGTGGTGTCGATGGCCTGGCGCACGTCGAGGATGCGCACCGCGCCGGCGGGATCGTCGGCGGGTGACTGGATGCGCTTGCCGCTGGCGATCTGCTGCTGCAGTTTCGAGACCGTGGCCTGCTGGTCCAGTACCGACTTGATACCAAGTTGGAACAGTTGCGAGGTGGAGATGCGCATGCTCATCGACGTACTGCCCCCAGCAGGGTCTGGAATAGCTCATTGGCAACGCTGATCACCTGGGCGGCAGCCTGGTAGGCCTGCTGGAAGCGGATCAGGGCCGCCGCCTCCTCGTCCAGGTTGACCCCGGAGACGGATTCCCGTGCCGAGACCGACTGCTGCAACAGGGTGGCCTGGGCATCGCGGGTAATGGAGGCCTGCTGACTCTTCGCACCCACGTTGGCCACCATGCGGCCATAGACATCGAGGTAACTGGCGTTGCCCTTGTCCAGGGTGGCCTTGGTCTGCAGACCGGCCAGCGCCAGCATGTTGCGGTTGTCCCCCACGCCACCCTGGTTGCCGGCGATACTGAAGCGGTCACCCAGGTTGGCGCTGCCGGTAACCGTGGCCTCGAGACCATTGAAGCTGATGGTAGCGCCGCTGGTATAGGCATCGGCATCCAGCACGGCTCCACTGCCATTCAGGACCAGGTAGCTGTCGGCGCTGGCACTGAAGTTGATGGTGGCACTGTCGTTGCTGGCGCCCGTCAGGGCGGTCCCGAAATAACCGGTAATGGTATCGGCATCGTCCGGCGTGCCCGTGGTCAAAAGGGTTTCCGTGACGCTGATGGGCTGGTTGCTGGCCGGATCATTCGCCAGGTAGAGATTGCCACCTTCCACATAGGCGCGTACCCCGGTAACCGCCACGTCATCATTGATGGCGGCGGCCAGGGCATCGAGGTCCGCCAGGGGGGCATCCGCCTCCGCCTGCGTATGGACGACGGTTCCGTTCAGTGAGAGCGCATATCCCAGGCTGTTTCCCAGACCCGAGGCATTGGTGAAGTTGCCGATACTGACGCCACCATCCGCCCCCGCGGTCGCGGCCACGGAACCCAGGAGAATGCTGTAGTTGCCGGGCTGGTATGGTGTGCCATTACTGGCCGCGGCCACCGTCACACCGGCAGCGCCGGTATTGCCCGTGGCCGCGACCGCGCCCAGCACCGGCTGCCCGGCAGCAATGGCACGCGGATCACGGATGGCCAGGTCGAGACTCGAGGCAAGCCCGTAGCTGGGCCGAATCAGGTAGGTATCCCCCACGGAGGGTGCCGAGCTGATCTCGATATCCAGGCCATCGAAGCTGAAGTTAGGGCCGGTGAAGGTACGGGTCTGGTTGGTGCTGGTCTGCATGACTTCGTACTGGTTGCTGCCCAGGTAGCGCACCTGATAATTCCCGTTGCCAAGCTGGCTCACATCCGCGTAGCTTGCCGTCAGCACACCGGAACCCGCGCTGCTGTTATTGACTCCTTCCAGTACCGTGGGCGATAGATTGCCCGTATTCAGCGCCTGGAAGAAATCACCGCCCAGATTGCCGTCCAGGTCCAGCCCCTGCCGATGCTGTTCATTGAAGCTGCCCGCCAGGCCCACGGCGATGCGGCCCAGCTCGTTGCGGGACGGATACAACACCTGGTTGAGGAAATCCAGGGAACCCCCGATGGCGCCACCCCGCATCTGATCGGTTACCACCACCGAGTTACTGCCTTGGCGAACGACGATATCGATCTGCTGGGGATCGAAGGCATTGTTCACGGCCGCCAGGGTCCGGGCTTCACCATCCACCACCAGGGCCTGGCCGGTGCCGATAAAGACATTCAGGGCACCGTTACTCTGGGATACCACCTGAACATCCACGAATTGGGAAAGCTCACGAATCATCTGGTCGCGCTTGTCGAGCAGATCGTTCGGCTGACGATTGGTGCCGCTGAAGGCCGTGGTGATATCACGGTTGAGCATGGCGATACCTTCGGCCAGGCTGTTCACCTCGTTGAGGGTATTGCCAATGCCGGAGTTGGTCTGGCTCGCCAGGTTGGCCATCTGCTGGTCCAGGGAATACAGGCGATCCACCAGGGTCTCGGCCCGCGCCAGGAACACCTGGCGTGCGGGGATGGAGGTGGGGTCGTTGGCCACGTCCTGGGCGGCATTGAAAAATGACTGCAGGGTAGGCGTCAGGCCTGCATCGGCATTGGCCAGCAGATCGTCCACCCGCGACACCAGGTTGTGGAAGGTGTCCATCTGGCTGAAACTGGTGGAATTACTGAGAATCTGTCGGTCGAGGAATTCATCGACGATGCGTTTGACGCCATCGATGCTTACGCCATTGCCCATGTAGCCAAAACCGTACTGGTCCGGCTTGCGGGCGGCCAGGTCCACACGCTGGCGGGAATAGCCCTCGGTGTTTACGTTGGCGATGTTATGGGAGGTGGTATCCAGCTCGCGCTTGAAGGCCTGCAGGCCCGACACCCCGATTCCGAGCAGGTCACTCATGTCGCACTCCCGGGCATATGGTTCATTTCCAGCGCGGATGCCAGGCGTTCACCGCCCAGGATTGCATTGATCTTGTCGGCGTATTCCGGATCGGTGGCGTAACCGGCCTGTTGCAGTTCACGCACGTAGCGCGCACCGTCACCGGCGGCATCCAGGGCCTGTTGGTAGCGCGGGTTATCGCGCAGGAAGCTCACGTAATCCTCGAAGCCTTGCGCCAGGGAGTCATAGCTGCGAAAAGAGGCGCGTTCGCGTTGCATGAGTCCATCACGGAATTCCATGGTCTGTACCGCCACCCGCTCCCCGTCCCAGCGGGAATCGGCCTTGATGCCGAACAGGTTATGACTGGGACCGCCGTCCTCGTGGCGGGGCATGGCGCGTCCCCAGCCCGTCTCCAGGGCCGCCTGGGCGATCAACACCTCGGGACGAGTGCCCAGGGCGGCCGCGGCGCGTTCCGCATGGGGCCGCAGGGCCTGCACGAATTCCTGTGGTGACTCCCAGCCTGCATGGATGCCAGGGTCGGTGGCGCGGAGTTCGCGTCCCGCCCCGCCATCCGTCATCGAGGTGGCCTGTACCGCGACACGCTCTCGGCCGGTCGGGGCGCGACGGACGTCGATCCCGCCCGACTGGCTCGCGTGGTTGCCGTTCATGACAACAGGAGTGCCGTTCTCCGCTTCCGGGAACTGGCCACCCAGTTGCCGCATCAGGGCCTCGGCCAGACCCAGGCCACGACCCTTGCTGAGATCAATGGCAAGCTGCTGGTCATGCATGCTCTGGTAGTGCTTGGACTGGTCGTTGTCCATCAGTCCCTCGCCCATGCTCGCTTCACGCATGCTTTTCAGCATCTGCTGCAGGAACAGGGCCTCGAACTGGCGCGTCGCCTCGCGCAAGGCCTTGGGCGAGTCCGCGCGGGCCTCGGTACGCAGCTTCGCCAGACCCTGGAAGTCGGTGTAGACGTCGGCGTGATTGGCGGCAGTGATGCTCATGGTCCGGTGGTGTCGTCCTAGAGAATGATCAGCTCGGCACGCAGGGAGCCGGCACTCTTGAGGGCCTCGAGAATCGCCACCAGGTCACTGGGGCCCGCGCCGACACGATTCACGCCATCGACGATGTCCTGCAGGGTGACACCGGTATCGAACAGGAACATACGGTCGGCGTCCTCACGCACCTCGACATCGCTTCCCGTTGTCATGACCGTATCGCCCGTGGAAAACGGCGCCGGTTGGCTGACGGTGAGTTGTTCGGAGATGGTCACGGTCATGGAACCATGGGAAATGGCCGCTGGCAGCAGCCGCACGTGGGCGCCGATCACGACCGTGCCGGTCCGGGAATTGACGATTACGCGTGCCGGCGCGGCGCCCGGTTCCACCCGCAGGTTTTCCAGTACCGACACATAGGCGACACGCTGGTTGGGATCGCGGGGTGCATTGACACGCACCGAGGTGGCGTCGATGGCGGCAGCGGTACCCGGCCCCATCGCATCATCGATACCGGCGGCCAGGCGGGTGGCGGTGGTGAAATCCGCGGTATGCAGGTTCAGCACCAGGTAATCCTGGTTCATGAAGCCGGTGGGCACGACCCGCTCCACCGTGGCGCCATCGGGGATGCGGCCCACGCTGGGTACGTTGACGGTCACCCGCGAGCCATCGGCGCCGGCGGCGGCCAGACCACTCACCAGCAGACTGCCCTGGGCGACGGCATAGACATTGCCGTCGGCACCGCGCAATGGTGCCATCAGCAGGGTGCCACCACGCAGGCTCTTGGCATTACCCAGGGAGGAGACCGTGACATCGAGGCGCTGACCGGGCTTGGCAAAGGGCGGCAATTCGGCATGGATGGCGACCGCTGCCACGTTCTTCAGCTGCGGATTGACATTCTCGGGTATGGTGATGCCGAACTGGTTGAGCATATTCTTCAGGCTCTGCACCGTGAAGGGTGTCTGGCTGGTCTGGTCACCGCTGCCGTCCAGGCCCACCACCAGTCCGTACCCCACCAGCTGGTTGGTGCGCACACCGGCGACAGAGGCCAGATCCTTGACCCGCTCGGTGGCGGCGGCCAGGGTCGGCAGGCAGCTCAACAGCGCGATGACACACATACGGAAGATGGGATTCATGATGGGCTTGTCTCTTACAAGGGCCAGATGGCGCTGTTGAAGAAGCGGGTCAGCCAGCCACTGCGCTGGGTATCGGCCAGCTGTCCCTTGCCGCTGTAGGTGATGCGGGCATCGGCTACCTGGGTGGACGCCACCGTGTTGCCGGTGGAGATGTCCTGCGGCCGCACGATGCCGGAGATCTGGATGAATTCCTCGCCATTGTTCAGGGTCAGCCACTTCTCGCCGCGCACCACCAGGTTGCCGTTGGGCAACACGTCTGCGATGGTAACGGTGATATTGCCCGTCAGGCTGTTGCTCTGGCTGGCATCGCCCTCGCCGGCAAAACTGGTACCGGAAGTGATACCGGTCTCCAGGCTGTTGCCGCGATTACTGTCCAGGGGCACGACGCCGGGCACATTGAACTGGGGACTGGCGCCGAACAGGGTCGGATTGGCAATGGTCACATCGCTGGACTTGGTGGTTTCCGTAGACGCCGACTTGCTGGCCTGGGTGCGCTCCTGCAGCGTGATGGTCAGGACATCCCCCACCCGGCGTGCCTTGTTGTCTTCGAACAGACGCACCTCGAAGCCGGATTGATAGATGGAACCATTGTCCGTGGGCGGCGCCTGTACCATGGGTGGATGCACCGGCCGGTAGCTGGGGCCTTCGGTGCGGGGCGCGCTGGCACAGCCGCTCAACAGCAGGGCTGTCAGAGCGAGAAGAACCAGGATCGTTCGGTACGCTTTCATCAGGCTAGTCCTGTTGCTCGAGGGTCTACAGGTTGTTGGTCACGAACTGCAGCATGCGGTCGGACGTGGAGATGGCCTTGGAGTTCATCTCGTAGGCGCGCTGCGCCTCGATCATGTTCACCAGTTCCTCCACGGTGTTGACATTGGAGCTTTCCAATGCCCCCTGCACCACCGTTCCCAGACCATTGAGGCCCGGAGTACCGGTGGAGGGCGAACCGCTGGCGGCCGATTCCAGGTACAGGTTCTGGCCGATGGGCTGCAGGCCGGCGGGGTTGACGAAATCCGCCAGCTGGATGTCGCCCAGCTGGGTGGGTGCCGTGGTACCCGGCAGGCTGGCGGAGACGATGCCGTCACTGCCAATGGTGATGTTCAGGGCATTTTCCGGAACCGTGATGGCGGGCTGGATGACAAAGCCACTGGACGTCACCAGCTGACCGGTCGAATCCACCTTGAAGGAACCGTCACGGGTGTAGCCGATGCTGCCATCGGGCATCAGCACCTGCATGAAGCCGCGTCCCTGGATGGCCACGTCGAGGCTGTTCTCGGTCTGGATGAGGTTGCCCTGCAGGTGCAGCTTCTCCGTGGCCACGGTGCGCACCCCGGTACCGAGTTGCAGGCCGGAGGGAAGCTGGGTGTCCTGGGTCGACTGGGCGCCCACCTGGCGCACGTTCTGATAGAGCAGGTCCTCGAAGATGGCGCGGTCTTTCTTGAAGCCGTTGGTGTTGACGTTGGCCAGGTTGTTGGAGATGGTGGCCATGCGGGTCTGCTGGGCTTCCAGGCCGGTCTTGGCGATCCAGAGTGCTTTGTTCATGGTGTATTCCTCTTCGGTCTTGGCGCGCTTCCTGGCTAACTCATCTGCATGATTCGTGCCGATGCCGCGTCATTGTCCTCGGCGGTTTTCATCAGCTTGATTTGCATCTCAAAAGAACGGCTCAGTTCGATCATGTTGGTCATGGCTTCCACCGTGCTGACATTGCTCGACTCCAGGTTGCCGTTCAGCAGACTGACATTGACGCTGGGCGGCAAGAGATTGCCGTCCCGGCTGCGCAACAGGCCGTCCTCGCCTTTCTCCAGCTGGCCGGGCACATGGTCCACCAGCTTGATGCGGCCCACTTCCGCCAGGGTGTTGGGCGCCTGGCCGATGGGTCGGATGGTCACGGTGCCGTCCCCGCCGATCTCCAGGGATTCATAGGGCGGGATCACCAGAGGGCCGGCATCACCCAACACCGCACGGCCGGCCCCGTTGGTCAACTGACCGGCGGAGTTGACGCGCAGGTCTCCGGCGCGGGTGTAGGCCTCGCGGCCATCGGCACCCTGCACCGCGATCCAGCCATCGCCATTCACCGCCACATCCAGGTCGCGGCCCGTGGCCATCAGGGTACCGCGGCTGAAATCCACGCCTGGTCGTTCCGCCATGGCATACACCCGGCTGGCATGGCCCTCGCCAAACACCGGCATGGCGCGGGCCGCCGACAAGTCGGCCTGGAAGCCCGTGGTGCTGGCATTGGCCAGGTTATGGGTATTGGCCGCCTGGCGGTGCATGATCTGGGTGGCGCCGGTGGCGGCCAGGTACAGCATGCGATCCATAGTGGTTACCTATCCTCAGCGGATGTTGATGATGGTCTGGGTGACGGTGTCGGCGGTGGTAATCACCTGCGCATTGGCCTGGAAGTTACGCTGGGCGGTGATCATGCCCACCAGCTGCTCGGTGAGGTCCACGTTGGAACCCTCGAGGGCACCCGATTCGATCAGGCCCAGGCTGCCGGAACCGGCCGTGCCCACCAGGGGCTGACCGGAATCGAAGCTTTCCGACCAACTGGTGTCGCCGAGCTGGCGCAGGCCCTGGGTGTTGTTGAAATTGGCCAGGGCGATCTGTCCCAGGGTGCGGGACTGACCATTGGTGAAGCGCGAGGTGATCACGCCGGTATCGGAGATGTCGATGCCACTGAGACGGCCCGTGGTAAAACCGTCCTGGTCCATGGCATTCACATTGAAGCCACTGCCGTACTGGGTGGTGCGGGTGAAATCCACATTGAAACTCAGGTCCGCGGCCCCGGTACCCACGCTGTAGGGACCCACGCTGATCTGGCCACCGGAGGTGATGCTGCCACTGGAATCGAACTGCACGGTCTGGCCCCCGCCCTGGGCCACGCCATCCAGGTAACTGAAGACCTCCCATTGGTTGGGCACACCGGTCTTGCGGAAATACATGGTGGACAGATGCGAGGCCCCGAGGGAATCGTAGACTGTCACCGAGGTGGAATTGTTGTAGGTGCCGGCATCATCCGGATTGAAGGCAGCCTGGGTGGAGCCATTGGAAACGGCCGCGGTCAGATCCGAGGCGCCACCGCCCGTTACCGAATTCAAACCGGACACGTCCATGGCCACTGCAATGGCTTGTTGCCCTCCCACACCATCAGGATCCCAGCTGAACAGTGCCTCGCTGTCCGTTCCGATATCCACGGATACGGTATCCGTAACACCATTGCCATCATTGAACGTGATGTCCCATACGGTACCGCCGGTATGTGCGAACGATACGGAGGCACCGGGGTAGGCCTGCGCCCAGCGATCGACGACATTCCCAATAGCCACGGGACCGATGGGACTGTCACCATCATCCAGCGTGGTGCCGGTAAGAGAGATGCTGGAGGAGGCCGTGACCCCGCCCGGTACCGCCGCCGCCGCGTTCAGGTTGGCGGACATATCCACCCGGGTGGTGGCCACCGGAGCGATGTCGGAACGATCCAACTGCAGATCACCAGTGGCGCCGGTGATGGTGCCGTTGCTGTCGGCGCTGAATACGGTCAGGCGCTGGCCCTGGCTGTTCACCACATAGCCGTCGCGGTCCACGCTCATGGCACCGGCACGCGTATAGGCGTTTACCCCATTGTCGTTCATGATCAGGAAACCCTGACCACTGATGGCAAGGTCCAGGTTGTTATCGGTGAAACCGATGTTCCCCTGGGTGAACTGCTGGGAGACCGAGGAGACCCGCACACCGCTGCCGATGGCATTGGCGGTCACCCCCAGGTTGGAGCTGGCGAAGATGTCGGCGAATTCCGCGCGCGACTCCTTGAAGCCGGTGGTACTGGCATTGGCGACGTTGTTGCCGATGACACGCAATTCGGCGGAAGAGGCATTCAAACCACTCAGTGCGGTACGAAAGGGCATGGTGTTACTCCTTCATCAGGTAATTCGATCAGAGAATCTGGCGGACTTCCTTGAAGTCCAGCTGGCCAACGCCACGCAGATCCAGCAATAAACCACCGTCACCCCCCAGGGTGACGCTGTCCACGGTAGAGGACACCAGCGTGTCCAGTGCCACCTGCTTGTCTTCATACTGACCGTTGGCGGCAACAAAATAAGTGCCCGGCGCGGCGCGGGTGCCATCATCCTTGAGGCCGTCCCACTGGAACTGGGCATTGCCGGCGGGCTGGCTGCCGAGGTGCAGGCGGCGGATGGTCTCGCCGGAAGCGGCATGAATGGTGACCTGGACCTCGTTGCTGCTGGCCGGCACCTGCACCACACCCTTCACCCCGCCATCCTGTTCCAGGGCCGCGATACCGGTGGGCGCCAATACCGAGCGACCCACCAGGCCGGAGGCCTGCAAGGCCTGGTTCGACACCAGGGACTGGCTAAGCTTTTCGAAGGAGGCCTGCAGTTCCTGGATACCGGACACGGCACTGAACTGGGCGATCTGGGCCAGGAAATCTCCGTTTTCCATGGGCGCCATGGGGTCCTGATTCTGCAGCTGGGTGGTCATGAGCTTGAGGAAATCCTCCTGGCCCAGCTCCGCGCTCTTGCTGTTCTGGTTTTGCAATTCGCGCAGGCTGCGAAAGCCCACGGATTCAAAACTGTTGTCGGTATTGATCATGGTCCTGGTTCCTCAGTGTCCTATTGCCCAAGGCGAATGGTGGCCATCAGCAGCTGCTTGGAGGTATTCAGCACTTCCACGTTGTTCTGGTAGGAGCGGGAGGCCGAAATCATATTGGCCATCTGATCCACCACGTTCACGTTGGGAAGAAACACATAGCCTTCTTCGTTGGCCATGGGGTTGTCTGGCTCATAACGACTATCCAGCGGCGCATTGCTTTCCACGATGCCGGCCACCCGCACGCCCGCGGACGCGGCATTGTTGCCCTGCAATCCCTTCATGACCGCCGCGAACACCGGTTCGCGGGAGCGGTAGGTTTGTTCCAGGCTGCTGCTGACGCTGTCCGCGTTGGCCAGGTTGCTGGCCGTGGTATTGAGCCGCACGCTCTGCGCACTCATGGCGGAGCCGGCGACCTCGAAAATATTGAACAGGGACATGGCTTACTCTCCTCGCAGGGCCGACTTCAGGCCCTTGATGCGGCTGTCCAGGAAGGACAGGGTGCTCTGGTACATCACCGCGTTCTCGGTGAAGGCGCTCTTTTCCTGCTGGATGTCCACGGTGTTGCCATCCAGGGAGGGCTGGCCGGGGATGCGGTACTGCAGGGCCGGCTGCACGCCACCGGCGGTGCCCTCCGGGTTGATATGGCCCTTGGCGGTGGTGCGCAGGGCCACCTGCTGGCCCTGCGCCTGACCCAGGGCCGCCTTGAAATCGAAGTCCCGCGCCTTGTAGTTGGGGGTGTCGGCGTTGGCCATGTTGGAGGCCAGCAGCTCGGCACGCTTGCCGCGCAGTTCCAACGCGGTGGACAGGTTTCCCAGGTAGCTGTCGAGATTGATCGGCATGTCGGCTTGTCCAAAACGGTTCGTTGCCAGGAACATAGCAACGGCCGTGCCAACAGGAAAATTTCTTTTTAAACGAGTGGTTAGCTTGAGATGGGTGCGGCAAGACCGCTTGCCGGGCGGCAAGACCTGGCCGCCGACGGCAAGATAGCGGGGAACAAGGGCGGGTTGCCCCTGTAGGAGCGGCCTCTGGCCGCGAAGGGCCGTAGCACACCCGGTTCGCGGCCAAAGGCCGCTCCTACAGGAAGAGGCGGAGATTCAGCGCAGCAGTTCCTTGACCCGGTAGATGACCCCGGGTTGGCAACGCTCCATGGTGAATTCATCGGAGTACTGAGTAATGGACTCGGAGGCTCCCAGCACCAGGTAACCACCGGGATTCAGTGCCCGGGCCATGCGCGCCAGGATGTCGGTCTTCAGCTCCGAGGAAAAATAGATGAGGACGTTGCGGCAGAAGATCACATCGAAACGCCCCAGGGTGGCATAGCTCTGCAGCAGGTTGGCCTGGGTG
>SWCG01000923.1_pt1 | contig 17418 bp, 16 predicted proteins | sample 4690071 | NCBI WGS metagenome assembly SWCG01 (sample SAMN10267281, study PRJNA491770) | bioreactor metagenome | isolation source: DHS bioreactor inoculated with subseafloor sediment | place: Japan: off Shimokita Peninsula | collected 2012-10 | reverse complement strand
CGCGACCGGCGCCGGCCGCTTCCGGCACGCCCCGCGCGGGCATCCAGTGGGCCCAGGACCCGGCCCTGGTGGCGATGAAGGAAGAAATCCGTGAATTGCGTGGCCTGCTGGAACACCAGCTGGCCCACCTTGCCTGGGGCGACATGAATCACAACCGTCCCCAGCAGCTGGAAGTGTTGCGCCGTCTCCATGCGCTCGGCATGAAGCCGGCCATGGCCCTGCACCTGGCGGAACGGGTCAGCCACGGCAGTGACCCGGAACAGGCCTGGCGCGCGGCCCTGGGACTGTTCGCCCAGTCCCTGCCCGTGACCAACGATGACATCCTCGAACGAGGTGGCATGGTGGCCCTGGTTGGCGCCACCGGCGTGGGTAAGACCACCACGGTGGCCAAGCTCGCGGCGCGCTTTGCCCTGCGGCATGGCCAGAAGCGGGTGGCCCTGGTGACCACCGACGGCTATCGCATCGGTGCCCATGAGCAGCTGCTGACCTATGGCAAGATTCTCGGCGTGCCGGTACAGGTGGCGTCCGACCACGACCAGCTGGCCCAGACCCTGAAGGGCCTGATGGACAAGCACCTGGTGTTGATCGATACCGCGGGCATGAGCCAGCGTGATCTGCGCCTGACCGAACAGTTCAGCACCCTGGCCCACACCGGACTGCCCATCCGCAGTTACCTGGTGATGTCCGCCACCGCCCAGCCGGCGGTGCAGGAAGAGACCGTGCGTGCCTTCCGGGGTGTGTCCCTGGATGGCTGCATCCTCACCAAGGTGGACGAGACCGCCAGTCTTGGCGGGGCCCTGTCGGTGATCAGTGAACAGCAATTACCCCTGGCCTACGTTGCCGATGGCCAGCGGGTTCCGGAAGACATGCAGCCGGCGCGGCCCCATGTCCTGGTGAACAAGGCGGCCGAGATGCTGGTGACGGATTGGTTCCCGGGCGACGCCGTATTGGCGGAACGGTTCGGGGGGGCGATGGCGAATGCTCATGTCTGAAATGAAGCTGGATCAGGCAGCAGGACTCCGTCGCATGGCTCAACCGCACCCCGTACGTGTCATCGCCGTTACCAGCGGCAAAGGTGGTGTGGGAAAGACCAATGTGTCCGTCAATCTGTGCGTGTCGCTGGCCAACAGCGGTAAGCGCGTCATGCTCATGGATGCCGATCTGGGGCTGGCCAACGTGGATGTGATGCTGGGCCTGCACCCACAGTACAACCTCACCCATGTGCTGGACGGCGAGCGCACCCTGGAGGAGATCCTGGTGGAAGGTCCAGGTGGCATGAAGGTAGTGCCGGCCTCTTCGGGCACCAAGCGCCTCGCCGAGCTCAGCCCCATGGAGCATGCCGGGCTGATCCGCGCCTTCAGTGAGCTCAGCCACGACATCGATACCCTGGTGATCGACACCGCGGCCGGTATCAGCGACAGCGTGGTGAGCTTCAGTCGCGCCGCCCAGGAAGTCCTGGTGGTGGTTTGTGACGAACCGGCCTCCATCACCGATGCCTATGCACTGATCAAGCTGCTGAGTCGTGAATACGGCATTCAACATTTCCGGGTCCTGGCCAACATGGCCCACAGCGCCCAGGAGGGAAGGGAATTGTATAACAAGATACTGCGTGTAACCGACCGCTACCTGGATGTCACCCTGGAGTTCATGGGCGCCATCCCCTATGACGATTATCTGCGCAAGGCCGTGCGCAAGCAGAAGGCGGTGGTGGAAGCCTTCCCGCGCAGCCGCTCGGCCATGGCCTTCAAGACCCTGGCGCAGAAAACCGAGAAATGGCCGATCCCCTCGGCCGCTGCGGGACATCTGGAATTTTTCGTGGAACGTTTGATTCAATCCCGCAATAACGGAGCGGAGATGCTGTCATGAATGGAGCCGCCATGTACGCCGCCACACAGGACAATGCCAATGCCGATGCCATGGTGATGAAGCACGCGCCACTGGTAAAACGTATTGCCTATCATTTAATGAGTCGCCTGCCGCCCAGTGTCCAGGCCGATGACCTGATCCAGTCGGGAATGATCGGTCTGCTGGAGGCAGCCAAGAACTACGACGCCTCCCAGGGCGCCAGTTTCGAGACCTATGCCGGGATCCGCATCCGCGGCGCCATGCTCGACGAGATCCGCCGTACCGACTGGACGCCGCGTTCGGTGCACCGCAAGGCGCGCCAGGTGGCCGAAGCGGTGCGTGGCATCGAGAACGAGAAGGGTCGGGATGCCCGCGATAACGAGGTCGCCGAGGTCATGGGCATCGGCCTGGAGGAATATCACCGGATCCTGCAGGATGCCACCGGCTGCCGGGTGTTCAGCATCGACGAACCGGGCCATTCCGGCGACGAGGCCGATTACAGCCTTCAGGACCAGCCGAACGAGCCGTTAGATAGCCTGCAGAACCAGGGCTTCAAGGCCGCCCTGGCCGAGGCCATCGCGGGGCTGCCCGAGCGGGAACGCCTGGTGATGGCCATGTACTACGATGAAGAACTCAACCTGCGGGAAATCGGCGAGGTACTCGGGGTCAGCGAGTCCCGGGTCTGTCAGATCCATGGCCAGGCCCTGATCCGCCTGCGCGCCCGCATGGGGGAATGGACCCAGGAATAGGGTCGGGCCCGGTTCGGCACGGCACGTGAGGAGCAGTAGGAGGTCCCCTTGGACAAGAACATGAAGATCCTGATTGTGGATGATTTCTCCACGATGCGGCGCATTATCAAAAACCTGCTGCGGGATCTGGGTTTCAATAATACCCACGAAGCGGATGATGGCACCACCGGCCTGCCCATGCTGCAAACGGGTAATTTCGACTTCCTGGTCACCGACTGGAACATGCCCGGCATGACCGGCATCGAGCTGCTCAAGGCCGTGCGCGCCGATGCCAAGCTGGCGGATCTGCCGGTATTGATGGTGACGGCGGAATCCAAGCGTGACCAGATCATCGAGGCGGCCCAGGCGGGCGTGAACGGCTACATTGTCAAGCCCTTCACCGCCGCCACCCTCAAGGAAAAGATCGACAAGATCTTCGAACGCATTGCCGCGGCGGGGTAGGGGACAGTATGAGTGATCCCAAAGAGCTGTACCTGACCCAGGCCCGTGAACTGGTCGAAAACCTGGAATCCGGCAATGACGCCGAGGTGGAACGCCTGCTCGATCATCTCGGTCGTCGGCGCGAGGAACACCTGTTCCAGGAACTGGGCAAGATGACCCGCGAACTCCATGAGGCACTTAACAATTTTCAACTGGATAATCGCATCACGGACATCACCGAGAGCGATATCCCCGATGCCAAGGAGCGGCTCAACTACGTCATCACCATGACGGAAGAGGCGGCCCACCGGACCCTTGGGCTGGTGGAGGAAGCACTGCCGATTTCCGATGAACTGAAAGGAAACGCCAATCGACTGCATGCCCAGTGGATGCGTTTTCGCAGCAAGGACATGAGCGTGGAGGAATTCCGCGAACTGAGCCGAGAACTGGATGGCTTCCTGAACCAGACCGTGGGTCATGCCGGCGACATCAATGGCAAGCTCAATGAAGTAATGATGGCCCAGGATTACCAGGATCTCACCGGCCAGATCATTCGCCGGGTGATCAACCTGGTGCAGGAAGTGGAAGACAAGCTGGTTGGCTTGATTCGAATCTCCGGCCAGGAACGCTTATCCCGGCCTGCCGACGCGGAGACGGAGAAAGATCGCATGATGCGCGGCCTGGGCCCGCAGGTACCGGGCGGAGACAGTGTGGATGTGGTCTCTGGTCAGGATGACGTTGATGATCTGTTGTCCAGCCTGGGGTTTTGAGGTAGGGAACGATGTCACTGGATGCCGATGACGAAATTCTCCAGGATTTCCTGGTAGAGGCGGGGGAAATCCTCGAGCGCCTCAATGAGGAACTGGTGCAGTTGGAGCAGCGTCCGGATGACCTGGGCATGCTCAATTCCGTGTTTCGCAGTTTCCACACCATCAAGGGCGGAGCCGGTTTCCTGGCCATCGATCCCCTGGTCAACGTCTGCCATCGCGCCGAGGACGTATTCAATGTCCTGCGCCAGGGTGAACGGGGGGTGGACTCGGACCTGATGGATGCCGTCCTGCAGGTTCTGGACGTGGTGAACGGCATGTTTGCCGACATCCAGGCCGGTAACATGCCCGCGTCCGCCGACCCGGTTTTATTGCAGACCCTCGAGGCCCTTGCCGTGCCCGGTGGCGCGGCACCGGCCACCCCCGCCGCAGCGCCGCCGGCAGCCGCGCCGCCTGCAGCGGAGTCGGCGGATGCCGCCGAGGCGGAATTCGAGCAGATGCTGGCGGCGGGCGCCGAACCGGCACCGGCCAAGGCCGGCGGCGATGACATCACCGAAGAGGAATTCGAGGCCCTGCTGGAGGAGTTGCACGGGCCGGCCGGCGTGCCCAAGGCCGTCGTCGCGGGCAATCCCGCACCCTCCAGCGATGAGATCAGCGAGGACGAGTTCGACGCCCTGCTCGATGAATTGCATGGTCCCGGTAAGGGACCCGGCGCAGCCACGGCCGCACCAGCACCGGCCGTAGCCGCCGCGGCTCCCGGGGCTGCGAACGACAGCATCACGGAAGAGGAATTCGACGCGCTACTGGACCAGTTGCACGGTGCCGGCAAGGGTCCGGCCGCGACGGCGGCCGCCGAGCCCGCGGCCGCCCCCAGCGCCGCACCGGCAGCGCCGGCGCCGGCGCCTCGTGCCGCCGCTGCCCCGTCCCAGGCCCCCGCGCCGCAGGTAGAGACCTCCGTGCGTGTGGATACCAAGCGCCTCGATGACATCATGAACCTGGTGGGCGAACTGGTGCTGGCCCGTAATCGCCTGGCCACCCTCAAGGCCACCATGGCCGACGAGGACATGGCCAAGGCGGTGGCCAACCTGGACGTGGTCACGGCGGACCTGCAGAACGCGGTGATGAAGACCCGCATGCAGCCCATCAAGAAGGTGTTCGGGCGTTTCCCGCGGGTGGTGCGCGATCTGGCCCGGAGCCTGAAAAAAGAGATCAATCTGGAGATGGTCGGAGAAGAAACCGACCTCGACAAGAACCTGGTGGAGGCCCTGGCCGATCCGCTGGTGCATCTGGTGCGCAATGCCGTGGACCATGGCATCGAAAGTCCCGAGGAACGCGTCGCCGCCGGCAAGCCCCGCGCCGGGACCGTGGTACTGGCGGCGGAGCAGGAGGGTGATCATATCCTCCTGTCCATCGAGGACGACGGCAAGGGTATGGATCCCGCCGTACTGCGTGCCAAGGCGGTGGAGAAAGGGCTCATGGATGCCGAGGCCGCCGCGCGCCTGGATGACAAGGATGCCTTCAACCTGATTTTTGCCCCCGGCTTTTCCACCAAGACGGAAATTTCCGACGTTTCCGGCCGTGGCGTGGGCATGGATGTGGTGAAGACCCGCATCGGCCAACTCAATGGCACGGTGGAAATCGATTCCCAGAAAGGCAGGGGCAGCCGCTTGAGTATTCGCGTGCCGCTGACCCTGGCGATCATGCCTACCCTCATGGTGGTGCTGGGCAAGCAGCCCTTCGCCCTGCCGCTGGGCAGTGTCAGCGAGATCTTCAACCTCGATATCAATCGCACCAATGTGGTGGACGGCCAGCTGGTGATCATGGTGCGCGAGAAGGCATTACCGCTGTTCTACCTGCGCAAGTGGCTGGTGCGTGATCACAAATCACCCGAACCGGAAGGCCCTGGCCACGTGGTGGTGGTACACGTGGGAAATACCAAGGTCGGTTTCGTGGTGGAGCAGCTCATTGGCCAGGAGGAAGTGGTCATCAAGCCGCTGGGCGCCCTGTTGCAGGGCCTGGCCGGCTTTGCCGGTGCCACCATCACCGGTGATGGCCGCATTGCACTCATACTGGATGTGCCGAGCCTGATGAAAGCCCATGCGCGGCGTATGTAGGAATAAGGAAATCGTATGGTTGCAAAGGTCCTGGTGGTCGATGACTCCGCGTTTTTTCGCAAGCGCATCGTGGAGATTCTGGAGTCCGATCCCCACATCGAAGTAGTGGGCACGGCGGCGGATGGTCGCGAGGCGATTCGCCAGGTATCCCTGCTGAAGCCCGACGTGGTGACCATGGATATCGAAATGCCGGTCATGGACGGTATCACCGCCGTGCGGCGCATCATGGCCATCCGGCCCACCCCGGTACTGATGTTCTCCTCACTGAGCTATGAGGGCGCCCAGGCCACCCTGGATGCCCTCGATGCCGGGGCCCTGGATTTTCTTCCCAAGCGTTTCGACGATATCACCCGTGACCGGGAACAGGCCAAGCGCATCCTGCGGGCGCGGGTACGCCAGCTGGCGGCCCAGAAAATGGGCAAACCCGTGTTGGCGTCGCCTGCATCGGCCGCTGGTGCAAGGTCCGTCCCCGCCGCGCCACGGCGTGCCCGCGGTGATGAAGTGGGACGCCTGGCGCAGGCGCAATTGGTTGCCATCGCGAGCTCGACCGGTGGTCCCGTGGCCTTGCAACAGGTACTGATCTCCTTGCCACAGGATTTCCCCTTGCCGATCCTGCTGGTGCAGCACATGCCAGCCAGTTTTACCCCTGCATTCGCCAACCGCCTGGACCAGCAATGCGCCATCAACGTCAAGGAAGCGGCGGACGGTGATGTACTGCGTCCCGGCACCGCCTACCTCGCACCTGGCGGTCGCCAATTGAGCCTGCAACAGCGCACCGGCCAGGTGAAGGTTCACATCGAGGACGGCGACCCCGCCCTGCATTTCAAGCCTTGCGCCGATGTCACCTTCAATTCCGTGGCGGCCGTTTACGGTGGCAAGGTACAGGCCGTGGTGCTCACCGGAATGGGTGCCGATGGTCGCGAGGGTGCCCGCACCCTGAAGAAGGCCGGCGCCTCGGTCTGGGCGCAGGACGAGGCGACCTGTGTCATCTACGGCATGCCCCAGGCGGTGGTGGAGGCGGGCATCGCGGACCAGGTATTGCCCCTGCCCGAGATCGGCCCCGCGCTGGCGCGTGGAAAATAAGTCCCCGTCGACTACTCGCTGACTTCGGGCAGGGTGCGGGTATAGGCGGCTGCCAGCAGGGAAAGCAGCCCCAGCATCAATACCACCGCCGCGGCGCCCAGCCGGTCACCGAGCAGGCCGATCAGGCCGCCGAACAACATCATGACACCGATGACGGTATTGGATACCGCGACATAGGCGGCCCGGTTGCCGCCGTCGGCCATGTCCACCAGGTATACCTTGCGGCCCAGCCGCACCCCGCCGTGCATGATGTTGAGAATCAGAAAAATGACCGCCAGACCGATTTCACCCGTGGCCCAGTCCCACTCCAGTTCCACGGCCGCGTAGGTGAAGACCCCCAACAGGCCGGCACCGCTGGCGGCACTGACCATCACCTGGCGACTGGAGCGGTCGCTCATGTACCCCCAGAAGGGTGCGGACAGGCTGGCGGCCAGGCCATTGGCCACGATCAGCGCACCCAGGCCCAGCAGACCGGTGCCGGCATGTGCCTGCGCCAGCAACACATAGAAGGGGGGTGCCAGCGCGACGGCGAGCAACAGGGAACGCGCCAGCACGAAACGACGAAACAGCACATCTCCGTACAGCAGGCCGAGTTGCCGGATGGCCACTGCCAGGGCGTTTCCACCGCCCTCGGTCGCGCCCGGCTGTTCGATGATGGTGGCAAAAAACAGCGCCGCGACCAGCCACAACAGGCCACCGGCGAGTAGCAGCCCCGCGTATACCCGCATGCCGCTGCCTTCCAGGTCGACCAGTCCCATCCACAGGCCGATGGCGAGTACGGCAACGCCGGACAGGCTGGCACTCCAACCCATCAGGCGGCCACGGCGGCTCTTGGAAACGGTCTTGCCGAGGACATCCTTTGCCGAAACGGAACACAGGCCGCGCGCCAGGCTGAACACGACCAGCATCAACAGAATGGCACTGCCCGCGGCCGCCCCCTCGAGCGTCAGGGTCGCCGCCGCCATGCCCAGCAGACTCAGCGCGGACAGGATGGCGCCGAGCAGCCAGACTCCCTTGCGGACCGCGAGTCGGCGTATCGCGGCCGCGACCACCAGTTGCGGTACCAGCACACCTGCCTCGCGGATGGGCACCAGGAAGCCCGTGAAGGCGGCGGGCACCCCCAGCGCACCGAACAGCCAGGGGATCACCAGCTTGGCACTGGCGATCTCGTCGGCGACCTTGCCCAGCAGGTTGGCCCACAGGTAGGCGAAGAAATTGCGCGGCTGATCGTTGCAGGCCGCGTCCGGGATGTCCCTGCATACGCGCGCATCCTCGTCGCCGCTGATGCGGTTGTAGAGGGCTTCGAGGGTGCCGGTCTGCTTGCTCATGGGTTCATAGATTCGATGCTTGTGGCGCATCCATCACAACATAACCAGGGTGTGTACCGCCACGCCCTGGCGTGCGCCGACCGGGTATGGCCTTCGCTACAACACGCCAAATGCCAGGTAGCCACCATAGGCGGCCAGCAGAAGGCCGCCCTCGAGACGCGACAGGCGCAGACCCGTATACAGGAACAGCATGAGTATGACAGCGGCACCCAGCATCACCCATTGGTCCAGCGCGATGATGCGGGCATTCACCGGCAAGGGTTGCAGCATGGCCGAGAGCCCGAGGATGCCGAGCAGGTTGAAGATGTTGCTGCCGAGGATGTTGCCTACCGCCACGTCGGCATGACGGCGCAGGGCGGCCACCAGTGACACCGCCAGTTCGGGCAGGGAGGTGCCCACGGCCACGATGGTGAGGCCGATGACGGCCTCCGATACACCGTATTCCCGTGCGATGCCCGTTGCCCCCATGAGCAGGATGCGTGCGCCCGCCACGAGGGCAATCAGCCCGATCACGATGGTCAGGGTCGTGGCCAGGGTCGTGGGGGGCAACAGGGTCAATTCTTCCGCCTCATGGCGATGCAGTTCGGCGGTGGCGGAATGGGTGCGGCTCTCCGTCCAGTAGGCATAGCCCAGGTACAGCAGCAGGCAAAGCAACAGGATCGCGGCATCCGTTCGCTCCAGGGCGGCGCCACCAACCAGGGCCAGGAACAGCAGGCTGGCGCCGATCACCGTCATACCATCCCGGAACAGGGCCGCACGGCTCGTGGTCAGCGGAGTGATCAGCGCGCAGGCACCGAGGATGAGCAGGATATTGGCGATGTTACTGCCCACCACGTTGCCGATGGCGATATCCGGCTGCTGGTTCAGGGCGGCATCCACGGACACCACCAGTTCCGGTGCCGAGGTGCCGAAGCCCACGATGACCAGTCCCGCCAACAGTGGCGAGACACCAAGTCGCTTGGCCGCGGCCAGCGCGCCCCGTACCAGGGCCTCGCCACCGATGGTCAAGAGCAGGATGCCGGTGATCAACAGGGTCAGGTTCATCATTGTGCGACTCCTCCCGTTGGTTCGATCAGGTAATCGATACCCTGGAATTTTGCCATTTCCCGTCCCCAATAGCTGTCCGGGCGAGCACACCAGGCCTGTTCGTGCAGGTGCTGCAGGGCCGTGGCATCGTCCGCCAGCAGACTGAGTTGCCGACGGCTGAAGCTGTCCGGTCCCTGTTCCAGGCACAGTTGCGTGAGTCGCTGCACCTGTCTCGCCTTGGCCCCCCGATGGGATTGGCGCGCGCAGGAACAGTGTATGCGATTCAGCACGGGATCGATCACGGCGCGGCTGAAGGCGGTGGTCTCGTCCGCCGGTTGCGGGAAGCCTGGCGCCGCGTGCAGTTCCCGCAGCACGGGCTCCGGGTGCAGTTCCTGGCCGACCAGGAGCAGGCCTCGATCCCGCAACCACTGTCCCAGCCAGATGCGTCCCAACAGCACGGACGTGGGCGCGGCCAGGATGAGGGGCAGGGCCACCGGCAGCGTCCAGTAGAAAAAGACGGGGTCCATCCACCAGGCGAAGCCGGCCCAGGCCAGGGCCAGCAGGGTTCCCGGACTCTGGTTGAGGAAGGCGTCACGCCAGCGGGTTTCATGGCTGCGGTTTTGTCCCGCCCAACGGAGGGTGGTGTTGAGCAGGGCCTCCAGGACATAGCGTGTGTGGGCCAGCATGCGAATGGGCGCCAGCAGAGCGGATACCAGCATTTCGATGAGGATGCTGGTGGTGAGTCGCAGCGCGCCGCCATGCTGCGCCAGTCGCCTGCTGAAGGCCAGGTCGACAGCGGCTACCAGCTTGGGAAAGAACAGCAGGAACAGGGTGGTGGCGGCCAGCCCCAACGCCCATTCGGGATTCCATTTCGGCCACTGGGGGAACAGGCTGGGTTCCGCGCTGAAGTATTCGATGGGCAGCAGGAACAGGCGTGCCGCGGCGACGGTGGTCAGGGCCAGAAAGCCGAACCACAGTGGCGCGGCCAGGTAGGACATCACGCCGTTGAACAGGGCCATACGATGGGCCATGCGCAGCCGGGGTGAAAACAACAACAGCCACAGATGCTGCAGGTTGCCCTTGGCCCAGCGTTTGTCGCGGTTGAGTTCCTCCATCAGCGCCGGAGGCGATTCCTCGTGACTGCCGCCCAGTGCCGGTTCCAGCCATACCTCGTAACCGGCCCGCCCCATGAAGGCGGCTTCCACGAAATCATGGCTGGAGATGGGACCGCTGAACAGTCCAAAGCCACTCAGCTTGCGCAGGCCGCAATGGCGCATGAAAGGGGAGTTGCGGATGATGGCATTGTGACCCCAGTAGGCCGCCTCGCCCAGCTGCAGGGCGGCCAGGCCGCTGGTGAAGATGGGTCCGTACACCTGGCTGGCGAATTGCTGAACACGGGAGAACAGGGTACGGCCGTTGATGATGGTCGGACTGGTCTGCAGAATGCCGACCTGTGGTTCCCGTTCCATCAGTCGAACCATGCTGACCAGGGTGTCACCGGCCATCAGGCTGTCGGCGTCGAGCACGATGGTATAGCGATAATCCCGCCCCCAGCGGCGCAGGAAATCGGCGATGTTGCCACTCTTGTAATGCTGGTTGAGTCGCCGCCGGCGATAGAACAGGCGGCCGCCGGCACCAAGCTCCTCGCACAGATGGTACCAGGCCTCCCGTTCGGCTAGCCATACCTTGGGATCACGACTGTCGGACAGGATGAAAAAATCGAAGTGTTCCAGCTGTCCCGTGTCCCGCAGGGACCGGTAGGTGGCGCGCAGGCCGTTGAGGCTCCGTTCCACCGGCTCGTGATAGATGGGCATCACCACGGCGGTGCGTGCCAGGGGCTGCCTGGCCAGGGTTTCCGGCCCATGCCGATGCAGCAGGGAGTGACGGTCGCCGCCCAGGCGTCGTATCACGAAGCCGAACAGCCCGACCCAGAAACCCACCGAGATCCAGGCGAACAACAGAGCGAACAACAGGATCAGCCCTTGCTCCACCAGGTTGCCGCCATGGTAGGGCAGCACCCAGGCCAGGAAGAAACTGCCTGCCAGGGTCTGCACCAGCACCAGGCTGGTCAACAGGGTGCGCCGCACCATGGCGGCACGGCGCCAGCGGGGGGAGACCGTTGGTTCCGCAGGAGACGTCGCTTCAGTCCTCATACTGGATGCTGCCACGGTGCAGGGGTGGGCACACCGGAGGCAGTGCCGGGTTCGGCAAGGCGAAATGAGCCTGCAGTCGCACCATCAACCTTTCTATCAGGGGCTGCAGCCGTTCTTCCTCGCGGAGTTCTTCCTGCACCAGCGCCAATGCCTCGATCATGACTTCACGGGTAATGGGCATCCGGCCCAGGCGCAGGTAGGCCAGCACCCGGGTCAGGGCGACTTCACCGGGGGTGGCGATCACCGACGCTTGCCTTCGGAGAGGATGCCGTTGCCGGATGGCAGGCGGTAAGTCCAGGTTTCCGTCAGCGTGCGTTCCCCTTGGGAGAGGAAGGCGCGCAGTTCCAGCGGCTTGCCCTCCGCGGGCTTGGCAAGCATGGAAAGTCGCCAGGCGCGTAGAGGTGCATTGTATTCCACGAAGTGCTCGATGACCTCGCCGCCTTCCTGGGCGCTCACCGTGGCGGTGACCGGTGCACCGGGTTTCAGCTTGTCCATCGGCCCGCCCTGGAAGTCCACGATGACCCGGTAGGCCCCTGCCACGTTGCCGCCGCCGACGATGCCGCCATCGCCGAGGAAGCTGTTGATGGCCTTGCCCATGGGGTTCTGGGTCATATCGGGACGGCCGAAGAACAGATCGTAGGCAATGCGATAGGGTTGATTGGGTGCCGGTGATTTGTCCGGCGTCCAGAAGGCCACGATGTTGTCGTTGGTTTCGGCGGGGGTAGGGAGTTGCACCAGCACCACTTTGCCAGGTCCCCACTCACCCTTTGGCTTCACCCAGGCGCCGGGGCGCTGGTCATACAGGGCGCCCAGGTCCTGGTAATGATCGAAATCGCGGTCGCGCTGTAGCAGGCCGAAGCCACGCAGCGCCTCGACCTTGAGGTAATCCATTTCCAGGCGCTGGGGATTGAGCAGGGGACGCCACAACCATTCACCGCTGGCACCGTCGTTGAGCAGCAGGCCATCGGAGTCATGCACCTCGGGTCGCCACTCGCCCGGCGGACGGTGTGTGTTTTCCCCGAAGAAGAACATGCTGGTCAAGGGTGCGATGCCGAACAGTGGTATATCACCACGAGGAAACAATACGGCTTCCACCTGCAGCTGGGTGGTTTCACCGGGTGTGACCACGAACTGGTAGGCGCCCGTCAGGCTCTTGCCGTCGAGTAGCCCGTACAAGCGCAGGTTGCGCGCATTCGGCGCGGGGCGTTCCAGCCAGAAGTGGGTGAAGGAGGGAAACTCCTCGCCACTGGGCAGCCCGGTATTGACGGCGATGCCGCGTCCCGACAGGCCCCAGGCGTCGCGCTTGCCGACGGCGCGAAAATAGCTGGCACCGGCGAATACCAGGAACTGGTTTTGTTCGTCGTTGCCGGACAGGGGATAGCTGAGCTTGAAGCCGGCATATCCCAGGTCAGGCGGAATGCGTTTCTCCAGTTCGGGGTCCGCGAAGGTGAAATAGCTTTTGCGATAGGGCAGGGGTCGCATGCCCTCGGCATCGACGATATGGATCGCCACCGGGTGGGTATAGAACAGTCCCGGTGAGGTCAGCAGTACCTGGAATTTTGCATTGCTGTCCCGCCAGAGGCTCTGCTCCGGGTCGAAGCGAATGTTCTGGTACTCATCGTAGCTGAGTTCGCGCAGGAAGCGCGGAATCGCGGTCGGTGCCGCGTAGGGTTTGGCGGCGAGGTTGCGCGCCTTCTCGACGACATCCTCGAAGTCAAAGGCCGTGGCGGTTTGCACACCGCACAGGCTGATGATCAGGGCACAGGCCTTGATGAGAGTACGCATGGGCAGAACCTTGTGATCTCGATGTGGATGTGGGGCTACGGGTCCGGTACGGAGTCGCTCCCCAGGGCTGGCCGGCGGGATGCTGTCCCGGTCGGGCGTGCCAATAGTAGCCTAACTCCCTGCCGGACCAACATTTCCGGAAAAGCGGCAAATTCTTGTCGCACTAGCCGGCCGTCTGCCGGGATGGGCATTATAATTTACTGAAATATAAATACAAACCAAGTTACGCCGGGATTGGCATGATTGCTGCTGCTACTGTCTATAGACAAGCGCGCAGTCTGCAGGAGCCATTCGGCATGAAGATCTGGACCATCGCCAACCAGAAGGGAGGCGTAGGCAAAACCACGACCACCGTCAGCCTGGCGGGGCTGCTGGCCCAGCGTGGCCATTCCGCACTGATGGTCGACCTGGATCCGCAGGGTTCCCTGAGCTCCTATTTCCGTCTCGACCCGGACCGCCTGGACCCCAGCGTCTACAGCCTGTTCCAGGCCCGTGCCAACAAATCGCCGCTGCCGGACCTGGAGGCCCTGGTGCGGCCCACCGCCTTCCCGGGCCTGCACCTGATGCCCGCCTCCACGGCGCTGGCCACCCTGGATCGGCAGTTGGGGGCCCAGGATGGCATGGGACTGGTGATCGCCCAGGCCCTGGCGGGGCTGCGCGAACGGTTTGAATATGTATTCATCGATTGTCCCCCGGTGCTGGGCATGCTGATGGTCAATGCCCTGGCGGCCTGCCATCAGCTGATCATCCCGGTACAAACGGAATTCCTTGCCCTCAAGGGTCTGGAGCGCATGCTGCATACCCTGCAGATGGTGGGCAAGGCCAAGGGGGTGATGCCACCCTACACCATCATGCCCACCATGTTCGACAAGCGCACCCGCGCCTCCATCGAATGCCTGCGCGCCCTGCGGGAGCAGCACGGGGCTGCGGCCTGGAACGGCGTGGTCCCCCTGGACACCCGCTTCCGCGAGGCGAGCCAGGCCGGTGCGCCGATCTGCTTCCACCAGCCTGGCACGCGCGGCGGCAATGCCTACGAGGTTTTGCTGGAGACCCTGCTGGACCAGGAACTGGAACCCCTGCAGGCAGCAGCCCCATGAGTGGTGTCGATCTCAAGACCGGCGCGCTGCTCGACCAGCAACTGGCCCTGAGCGCCTATCTGGAGGCCCTGCTGGGCGAGACACCGGAATCGGTGCCGGTGGAATCCGCAGGCCCCGCCCCGGCTGTACGCCTGACACCAGACCCCGTGCCGGCCCCGGTGGCAGAGGAAGCCACGCCGGTGGCCGCACCCGCTCCCGGGCCGCAAGCGCTTGCCACCCCGGTGGTCCAGGCCAATGGGCGCCCCGCCTGGGCCAGGACGGAGTTCCAGTGCCTGTTGTTCCAGGTCGCGGGCCTCACCCTGGCGGTCCCGCTCACGGCACTCAATGGCGTGCTGCCCCTGGATCTGGATGCCGTGACCCCCATGCCCGGCCATTCGGCCCTGTTTCTGGGCCTGATTGACCACCTGGGGCAGCAGGTACGGGTGGTGGACACCGCCCAGGTGGTACTGCCGCCCGAGCGCCTGGCGGCAGCTGGCGCGGCGGCCGGTCGTGCCTCCCACCTGGTGCTCATCGGGAAAGGGCGTTGGGGCCTGGCCGCCAGCGGCATCGGCGAGGTCGTCAGCCTGCACCCCGAGGACGTGAAATGGCGCGGCAGCCTGGGCACACGCCCCTGGCTGGCCGGTACCGTGATCCAGCATATGTGCGCCCTGCTGGAGGTGGAGGCCTTCCTGGAACAGCTGGGAAGGGGTACCCATGGCAATGCCATGGCATAAATCCTGCAAACGGGCTAATTAATCCGGTTCGGTGACCGATATTTGACTGTATGGCGCGCCGCCCCCCGGCGTGATCGCGGACAGAGGCAGAACATGAAACAAACGGTACAGAATGCAAAGTCAAACGATCCTGTCGTGCAGTGGGTCACCTTCCGGCTCGATGAGGAGATCTACGGCATCAATGTGATGCAGGTACAGGAAGTGCTGCGGGTATCGGAAATCGCCCCCGTGCCCGGTGCCCCCGAGTACGTGTTGGGTATCATCAACCTGCGTGGCAACGTGGTAACGGTCATCGATACCCGCGAACGCCTGGGTCTTTCCAGCAAGGAAGTGGACGATTCCACCCGTATCGTGATCATCGAGGCGGACAAGCAGGTGGTGGGTATCCTGGTGGACAGCGTGGCCGAGGTGGTGGACCTGCGCATGTCCGAGGTGGAATCGGCGCCCAATGTCGGTAATGACGAAAGTTCCAAGTACATCCAGGGCGTCGCCAGCCATGATGACGAGTTGTTGATCCTGGTGGATCTCAACAAACTTCTGACCGACGAGGAATGGGCCGAATTATCCGGCTTCTGACGGGGACATGGCGGATACGGGGAAGATTCCACCCACGATCCCGGTCTGGCCCACCCGGCCGGCGCACGCCCCGGTGAGCCGCAAGAAGCGCCCGCGCGACCCGCAATCACGGCGCGAACCCCGCGATAAAGCGCGCGACAAACCGCAAGAGGATCTACCCCATGTTGACGAATATGCCTGAGGCAGCACGATGAACCTGGTACTGGGACTGATGGCGCTACTGTTGCTGGCAAGCCTGGCGGGCCAGTGGTACCTGTGGCGCCGGCTGCGTGTGCTGGGGCAGAGTCGGTTGGCGCGGGAAACGGAGCAGGAAGCACACATCCAGCGGCTGGCCGATGACCTGGCGGCCCTGTGCCGTGCTTCCGCCGGGGCCGGCGATCACCTGGTCAAACTCGAGCAACAATTGCGGCGGGTGATGGATCGCCAGGATCAGTGGGAGTTGCGCTCCGGCAGCGAGCGTTCCTATCAACAGGCCATCCAGATGGTGCAGCATGGAGCCGATGCCGGGGAGCTGGTACGGAATTGTGGCCTGACCCCGGGCGAGGCCGATCTCATCGTCATGCTGCACGGCATGGCGCGCACGGGCACTGGCTAGCTTGTGAATTCGGTGACAGTATACCTATTTCGATAGCGCCTGGGTTCAATGGTCAAAGTATCAAAATAGGTATACTGTCACCTAATTCAACTGTCCCTTTCCGTTATTCCACCACCGTGGCATCGGGTACCGGGGGTGCCTTGCCCGACAGGTAATAGGCGAAGGCGATCACCTGGGCCACGGCCAGATACAACGTCTCCGGAATTTCCTCTCCCAGATCCAGCTTTGCCAGCAGGCCTGCCAGTTCGGCGTTCTCCTGTAACGGTACATTGTGTTCGCGGGCCAGGGCCAGGATCTCCTCGGCCAGCCGGTCGCGGCCCTTGGCGGTCACCCGAGGCGCATGCTGACCATCGTAGCGCAGGGCCACGGCCAGCGGCGGACGCTTGTTACCGGCTTCCTTCATACCCGTTCATCCAGGATGGGGTCTCGCGTGGCCGCGGCCTCGGGATTTCCCGGCATGGAACCGCGCAGGCAGTGCAACTGGTCCACCTGCAGGCCACTGGCCTCCAGTTCACGGCGTAACTCCTGCAGATGATCCTGCAGCAAGGGCATGGTGTCCTCCCGCGTGGCCCAGAACCAGGTGGACACCTGCTCGCCGCGCAGACTCACCCGGGCCTGCATGGGCCCGAGACCGGGCAGATCGAACGCAAGTTGCACCGTCCACAACGGCCCCTGCTGTTCCTGGTCGCGGCCTCCCCGGGATTCATCACGGCGAATGCCGAGGGACCAGACATCGGTCTCCTCGCCCCGACGCACGGGCAGGTCGAGCAACCACTCCAGGCCCGTGTCGCGGCTCTGGGGGAGGGAGGCGAGCTGGCTGATCTGCAGGCGTGCCACGGAGGCCTCGGCCTGTTGCAACAGCTCGGCGCGCAGCAGCGGAGCGGGTAGTTGGGCCTGCAGGCTGGCCACCCCCCGTGCCTGGGCATGGGGGGGCTGGCCGCGCAGGGGCGGTGGCGGTGGCAGGGGCATGGGCTGGCCGCCGGTCAGCCAGACCCGCGCCAGGGCACTGGCGGGTGTGGCGGCGGGGTTGGCGGGCGGACCGGCGGAGGGGGCGGCGCCGGCGGGCAAGGCGGCCGCCGCCCGCAGCCCCCGGGCCAGGGTGGCTGGGTTTCCGCCGATGGTCTGGCCGGCGGCGGGTGTCTGGCCGGTGGCGGTACCCGGCGCGGG
>SWCG01001755.1_pt2 | contig 17453 bp, 16 predicted proteins | sample 4690071 | NCBI WGS metagenome assembly SWCG01 (sample SAMN10267281, study PRJNA491770) | bioreactor metagenome | isolation source: DHS bioreactor inoculated with subseafloor sediment | place: Japan: off Shimokita Peninsula | collected 2012-10 | reverse complement strand
GTAGTCGAAGCCAGCCGGGTTGGCAAATCCCCGGGGTTGCTTGAGGCGGACCTTCAGGCGCCAGGTCTCGCCGGGCTCGGGACGACCCGGCGGCCGGTACCAGTTCAACTGGACGGTCAGATCGAAGGGTTGCCACGTCCCCTCCTCCACGACGGCGCCAATGCGCATGGGAATGCGCAGACCGCTGGCGCCACGGTCCTGCACCAGGCCGTTGATGCGCCCTTCCACCAGCAGGTCGACGCCCTCCCATTGCGCCGGCAGGCTGCTGGCCAATAGCCAGGCGGCATACCACCAGGCCCATAGCAGGCCCGCCAGCCAGGCGGCCGGAACGGCGCGGCGCTGTCGAGAGAGAATGTAGACAAGCGGCAGCAGGGACAGGCCCCAGCCCGCCGCCGGCAAGACGGGGGCGAGTTGGACCAGCAGGATGCCGGCAAGAAAAGCGAGGCTGACCACCACCATGTTCTTCCCTGAACGGTTTCGTGGATAATGAGGCTATCTGGAAAATCGGTTCCCGGCCGTTACCGGTTCATGGGCAGTCCTGTGCCCGTACCACAACAGCGTAGCAGCATGCCAAAAAAATTCCTCAAGCGCTTCCTGCCCGATACGGACAGCATGCGGCGCCACAAGCACTTGCGCCACTTCGGTGAATTGCTGCGCAACCACAGCCTGTGGCATCTCAATCGCCGCTCGGTGTCGGGGGGCGTGGCCGTGGGCCTGTTCGTGGCGATGCTGCCCCTGCCCTTCCAGATGCTCATTGCCGCGGGTATCGCCATCCTCGGCTGCGTCAACCTGCCCATCGTGGTGGCCATGGTGTGGGTCACCAACCCCCTGACCATGGGCCCCATCTACTACTTCAACTACCGGGTGGGGGCCTTGCTGCTCGGCAAACAACCCACTCAGGATCAGTTCCGGGCCACGGTGACGGACCTGATCGGCTCGATGCTGCACATCTGGAAACCGCTGTTGCTGGGAGGGGTGGTGGTGGGACTGCTGTTGGCCGTGCTGGGCTGGCTACTGGTACGCATGTTGTGGCGCTGGCATGTGGTCAGTCGGCGCTGGCCGAAACAATGACGCACAGGCAAATCGGGTACGGGTGGCAGGCGAAGCCCCCTGTTCAGCCGCTCAAGCGCCCATCCTCGAGGGTCAATACACGATCCATGCTCTGCGCGAGGGCCGGATCGTGGGTCACCACCACGAAACTGGTGCCCAGGGTGCGGTTGAGTTCCAGCATCAGCTCGTAGACCTGTTCGGCATTGCGCCGGTCCAGGTTGCCGGTGGGTTCGTCCGCCAGTACACAGCCGGGATGTGTGACCAGGGCGCGGGCCACGGCGGCGCGCTGGCGCTCGCCGCCCGACAGTTCACCCGGCTTGTGCGCGAGGCGTTCCAGCAGGCCCACGCGCTGGAGCAGGTCGCTGGCCTGGCGTTTTGCCTCGGGCGGACGCAGGCCACGGATGAGCAGTGGCAAGGCCACGTTCTCCAGGGCCGTGAATTCCGGCAGCAGGTGATGGAACTGGTACACGAAGCCCAGGTGCTGATTGCGCACCCTGCCGCGGCGCGCATCACCCATGCGGTTCAGGGCCTCGCCGGCCACCCGCACCTCGCCCGCGTCGGGCACATCCAGGCCTCCGAGAAGGTGCAGAAGGGTGCTCTTGCCGCTGCCGGAGCTGCCCACGATGGCGATGCGCTCCCCGGGTTCCACGCGCAGATCGACACCGGATAGCACACGTACATTGAGGCCGCCCTCGTGAAATACCCGGGTCAGTCCCGTGCACTCGATCACTGGCGTGGTGTCACTCATACCGCAGCGCCTCCGCCGGCTGGGTACGCGAGGCGCGCCAGGCGGGGTAAAGAGTCGCAAGCAGACTGATCAGGAAGGCCATGCCGGTGATCTGCCAGAAATCGCGCCATACCAGCTTGGAAGGCAGATCGCTGATGTAATACACGTCGGGCGCCATGAAATGCATGTCGAAGGCGCGTTCGATGGCGGGCACGATGGTCCCCAGGTTGGTGGCCAGGCCATAGCCACCGGCCGCGCCCAACAGGGTGCCGAGCACACCGATGAGAGCGCCCTGCACCATGAAGATTCCCATAATGGACAGGGGCGTGGCACCCAGGGTACGCAGGATGGCGATATCCGATTGTTTGTCCGTAACCACCATTACCAGGGTGGAGACGATATTGAAGGCCGCCACCGCGACGATGAGGGTGAGAATGATGAACATCACCCGCTTCTCCATTTTCACGGCGCGGAAGAAATTGGCGTGCTGGCGGGTCCAGTTGTCGACACGGAAGGATGGTGGCAGCCGGTCGGCCAGTTCCTGGGCGATACGCGGCGCGGCAAACAGGTCATCGAGCTTGATGCGCAGACCGCTCACGGCATCGTCGAGCCGGAACAGCTTGGCCCCATCCTCCAGGTGAATGAGGGCGATGCCACGGTCGTATTCGTACATGCCCACCTCGAAGATCCCCACCAGGGTGAAGCGACGCAACCGCGGCAGTACCCCGGCGGGACTGAAATGGGCCTGCGGGGTGATCACCGTGACCTGGTCGCCGATACGGGCACCGAGGTTCCAGGCTAGCTCCTGACCCAGGATGATGTTGTATTCACCGGCCCGCAGCAGATCCAGGTGGCCTTCCTTCATGTGCTCGCCTACGTCGGAGACCCGGGGTTCCGCATCGGGCAGGATACCCTGCACCAGCGTCCCGCTGACCCGTCCGTCCAGGGACAACATGGTCTCCCCGCGCACGAAGGGGGCCGTGCCGATCACGCTGGGGTGTCGGCTGACTTCGTCGGTGGCCTGGCGCCAGTCCTCCAGGCGACCGTCGACGCCGCTGACGCTGGCATGGGAAGCCATGCCCAGGATGCGGGTGCGCAATTCCTCCTCGAAACCGTTCATCACCGACAGCACCGTGATCAGCGCCGTCACGCCCAGGGCGATGCCGAGCATGGAAGTGAGCGAAATGAAAGAGATGAAATGGTTACGCCGCTTGGCGCGGGTATAACGCAGTCCGACGAAGAGTTCGATGGGGCGAAACATGGGGGCTCATTAAAACACAAGGCTGCAATGGCGTCATGGGGAATTGTTCCTCCGGTGTGTGGCGCTGGGTAGTCTGGGGGATCTGTTGGCGGGACGCCGTGAATACGTCCATGTAGGCTTGACGGCCGCCTGCTGCGCAGGTCCAGGGTCCGCCAACACCGTGCGAACCCGTTCGGCGGGTCCGATGTCCACTGGACATCGGACTGCTTCCGCCTCACCCATGCGGCCGACACCCACCAACAGCCCCCACAGCCTACCCGGCATCGTTACCGCCCTCAGAATATTTGCTACACCACCACTGGCAGACGCTTCACCAGTTCCGCGCCCTCGGGCGATACCCGTACCTGGTAGGCGAGTGCCTCCACACCCCGCTCAAGGGCCTGGCGCAAGGTTTGGCCATACACAGGATCGATGGCATCGGCGGGACGTACCTCATACACATCACAGCGCTGCACACAAAACAGGATCACCGCCCGTTGACCACGTTCGGCCTGCGTGGCCAGCTCTCGCAAATGCTTGCTGCCGCGGACACTGACGGCATCGGGAAACAGGGCGATGCCATCCTCCACCGCGGCGGTGACGTTCTTGACCTCCACGAATGCATCGGGATGGCGGGCATGGCCGCCGAGTAACAGGTCGATACGACTGCCCTCCTCTCCATATGGAACCTCGCGCCGCAGCTCATCATAGCCTTGCAGCTCGGGGATGCGACCCTGCTCGATGCCTTCCTGGACCAGGCGATTGGGTAAATGGGTATTGATGCCGACCGTGACGCCAGGAGCCACCTCCACCAGCTCCCAGCTGTGGGCATACTTGCGGCCGGGGTTCGTGGAATGGCTCAGCCAGACCCGGCTGCCCGGTACGGCGCAGCCCAGCATGGAGCCGGTATTGGGGGTGTGGGCGGTAATGGTTTCGCCCGTGTCGAGGACGATGTCGGCCAGGAATCGCTTGTAGCGGCGCAGCAGCACGCCGCCTTTGAGAACGGGTTCAAAAATCATGGGCTTGGCACTTTTTCCATGGGGATCACGGTGCTATAGTGCCAAAAAATCAACCCCCAGGAGCAATCCCCATGCCGACCTTGCGTGCCACCCTGTTTGCCGCCTGCCTGCTGCTGCCCGCTCTGGGCCATGCCGAGGTACTGGTCATCGAGCATGTCCAGCAGTCCGCCGCCCAGGAAAAACCGCGCAACGGCCTAACCATGGCCGAGGTGGAAAGCCGCTTCGGGACCCCCATGGAAAGGCGGGCCGCCGTGGGCCAGCCTCCCATCACGCAGTGGATCTATGATGGCTACGTGGTCTATTTCGAACACGACCGCGTAGTGCACTCCGTCACCCGGCGCCCTTCCGCTCCCTGATTTCCCCAAGCCCTGCCCGGTAGGCGCCCCCGGCCGGGACTGGTAGAATCTGCCGTCGGGCCATCCCGCGCCCGTTGATATCTTTTCGTTTCTTCCGCAGGAGTCGCTGGTGAAGTTTATCCGTTGGTTGCTGGGTCGCCTGATCCTGTTTTTCGACTGGCTGTTCAGTCCACGTGGCATAGAACGCAGCCCGGAACTGCAAAAGGAAGTCGATACGCAGACGGCCGCGTTGATGCTGTATCAGTATCCCGCCTGCCCCTTCTGCGTGAAGGTGCGTCGTGCCATGAAACGTCAAAGCCTGCACATCGAGACCCGCGGCGCCCTGCGCGATCTTCATGCGCGCCAGGAACTGCTGGAAGGTGGGGGTGAGCTCAAGGTGCCCTGCCTGCGCATTCGTGACGCGCAAGAACAGGATCGCTGGCTGTACGAGTCCGCGGATATCGTCCACTACCTGGAGCACCGTTTTGCCGCCTGAGGGCGCCTCTGCTCCGCGCAAGGGCGGGCGCCTGCTCGGCCTGGTAGTGCTGGTGCTGTTCGTGCTGGGGGTATTCTGGATCCAGCACTTGATGCGCGACGATCCCGCCACGCTCATCAGCGCTGATGAACTGGAGGCGCGCATGGCCAGCGATGCTCCACCACTGATCCTCGATGTGCGCACCCTGCCGGAATACCAGTCCGGGCACATCCCCGGTGCCTATTACCTGGATTATCGCCTGCTCGGTGACCGGATCCCGGAACTGCGCAACGTGGCGCCCCAGGATATCGTGCTCTACTGCGAAACCGGCGTGCGCTCGCGCATTGCCAAGCGACAACTCATCCGCGCCGGCCTGTCCAATGTCTACCACCTGGAAGGCGACATTCGTCGCTGGCGCCGCGAGGAACGGCCGTTGATCAAGGGTACCGATCCCCGCTAGCCTTTGGCTGTGTTACTCTCCGCTCCATCACGGACGTAACGAGTATGCCATCATGATCCTGATCCTCGCCCCCAATACGGAACGGCAGAGCGACGAGTTCCGCCAGCTCATGGCCTATCTCGACAACCTGCCCAATATCAAGACCCGCCTGCACGAAGAATCCGGTGCCCAGCAGTCCCTCACCGAGGTTTACCTCATCGGTGACACCGCCACCCTCAGCATCGAGGATATGGAAGCCCTGCCCGCTGTTGAGCGGGCCGTGAAGGTATCGCAGGAATACCGCGTGCTGGGTCGCCATCGCGACGACCAGCGCTCCACTCATTTCGATTACAACGGCGTGCGCTTCGGACAGGACAACCTGAACGTCTTCGCCGGGCTGTGCGCGGTCAGTACCCCGGAACACGTGGAGAGCATGCTGCGTGCCCTGCAGGCCCAAGGGCAGGTCTGCACCCGCATGGGTGCCTACAAGCCCCGCACCAGCCCCTATGCCTTCCAGGGCCACGGCAAGGCCTGCCTGCCCTACGTGTTCGAACTGGCGGGCAAGTATGGTATCAAGGTCATCGCCATGGAGGTCACCCACGAGTCCCACGTGGAGGAGATCCACTCGGCCCTGGAGCAGACCGGAAATCCCACCGGGGTGATGCTGCAGATCGGCACCCGTAATACCCAGAATTTCGAGTTGTTGAAGTTCGCCGGCCGCCAGCAGCAGTTTCCCGTGCTGCTCAAGCGCGGCTTCGGCATCACCCTCGAGGAATCCCTCAACGCGGCCGAGTACCTGGCCAGCGAGGGTAACCGCCGGGTGGTATTCGGCTTGCGTGGCATGAAGACCAACATGGGTGACCCGCATCGTAACTTCGTGGATTTTTCCCACGTGCCGGTAGTAAAGCGCCTTACCCGCATGCCGGTGTGCATCGATCCTTCCCACTCCGTCGGTACCCGGGATCGCGGTCCCGACGGCATACTCGATGTCTTCCAGGTCACCGCGCAGGGCGTGGTCGCCGGTGCCAACATGATCCTGGTGGATTTCCATCCCGAACCCGGCAAGGCCCTGGTGGACGGGCCGCAGGCCCTGCGCCTGGATGAACTGGAATACTTTCTGGAGGATGTGCGCCTGGCCCGCGAGACCTACGAGGCGCGCGTGAAACTCGCCAGCCTGAACGAGATCAGCGAGGTCAACGAATAGCAATACCAGGTGTCAGGTTTTCTTCGCGGGTGTGGCCACATCCTGCACTATACTGATCTTGATCCTGCAGGAGCGGGCTTTGCCCGCTCCTGCCATCTTTCAGACGATCAAGGTGCCCCATGCATATACCTTCCTTGCTGCTGATGCTCACCCTGCTTGTCAGTCCTGTCCTTGCCGAAAAGGGTTCCGACAAAGGTGCCGAGTGGGTACAGACACCTTACGAAGAACAGAAGGTGGTGTTTGATTTCTACTTCGACCATCCGGAGAAGATCAACTCCGCCCTGTACTGGATCCGCTCCCTCATGAACCCGCTCATGGAATCTCCCTATGAGATGGCGCCGGAGTTTCTTGACCTCAAGGTCATCGTCCATGGGACTGAAACCGTCACCCTGGCGAAACACAATGCCGAGAAATACGAGGATGCCGTGCAGCGCATGCGCTACTACCACAGCCTGGGCGTGGAGTTCATCGTCTGTGGTCTGGCCATGGCGGACTTCGGCTATCGTCTGGAGGAGCTGCAGGATTTCGTGCGCGTGGTCCCTTCCGCCATCACCGAGCTGGCCCACTGGCAGTTGCAGGGCTATGCCGTCATCACGCCACAGGTGCTGGAGCGCAAATTCGCGATCGAAGATATTCGTTAGAGACCGGCGTTACCACCCTAAAACCCTTTTAACCACCAAGAACGCCAAGAAAGAGATATGAACCGCCAAGGCGCCAAGACGCCAAGACGCCAAGAAAAATCGCTGTTAATCAGGAATCAGTGTTGATCGCTACAGCCCAGTCTCGTCATTCCGGCGAATGCCGGAATCCATAGGTATGGCGACATGGATGCCGGCCTGCGCCGACATGACGGCTAAAGTGGACACTCCTTGACTCAAAGCGGTTTTCTTGGCGTCTTGGCGGTTCAAAAATGTTTTCTTGGCGAACTTGGCGCCTTGGCGGTTCAATACTCTGTTCAGAAATACCGTGCCAGCTCCACCAGCAGGTGATCATCGGCCTGGAAGGCATGCAGGGGGTCGGTGACCGGGAAGGCCTGCCAGACGCGCAGTTCGGCGCTCAGGCGCCAGGCATTGCCGATGCGACGACTGGCTTCCAGGTTGTACAGGCGACCATGATGATCCAGGTCGAGAAACAGGCCGGCGAGGATCTCCGTGCCGTCCACGTCATTGAAGACCCAGCGCGTGCCGAGAAACAGGTCGTTTCCGAACGGGTTGGGTGCGGTGCCCTTGCGGTCATCAAAGGAATACTCCAGCAGCAGGCCGAGATCCACCAGGATTCCGCGGAGGCCCACCAGGGTATATTCGAAACCGCCCACGGCGGCGGTGAAGGTATCGTCCTGTCCTGAGCGACGTATCAGTTCCAGCTTCCACAACCAGTCACCGGCGATGCGCTGCAGTGCCAGGCCGGTCTGGTGAATGACATCATAGTGGGGCACCAGTACCGGCTGGCCGCCGCTATTCACGCCGGGCAGCAAACGGGGTTCGCGGCTGGTGCCGTGAAAATGGGAAAGGCCCAGGTCCCAGGGACCGATGTAATGGCTCCAGCGCAGGGCGGCGTCGATCCGCCGTTCCTCGCGAGAGGACTCGTACACGGCCTGGTCGGTATCCACCACCAGGGCCGGACGCAGGCGACCTTCGATGCCGGGGAAGGTGCGCTCGCGGAAACCCGGCAGCAGGAACAGGTCCAGGGTGCCCCACTCGCGAACCAGGGCCAGGTTGACCATGGGCTGGCCCAGCTTGTCCTCGCCATCGGGGTTTTCCACCAGGTCGGTCTGGTTGAGGATATCCACCAGGTGCTGGGATTCCGTGACCCCCCAGAATACCTTGCGGATGCCCAGCCGCAGTTCCCAATCACGGCTGGCGCGGATCCAGGAGAGTTCGCGAATGTCACCGTGGCTGCGTTCGGGGTCGCGGCTGTCGAGACGCAGGAAAGGTGCAAATAGAAAACTCTGCCGGCCCTCGTCCCAGCTGCGGTAATACTCGGGCTGCAGGACCAGGGACAGGGAACCGGCACCCTGGCCGGGATGGGCCGGGGAGTCGGCAAACAGACGTGCCTCGCTGGCCAGCTGGCCGGACCACTGTCCTTGCGCCGGGGCCAGGTTGCCCCAACCCAGCATCACCACCAGGAACCAGGTCGCGTTGACGCGCGCCATCAGCGTGCCCGGCGCAGGCTGTTCTGGTCGAAATCCCGATCCGTCAGGCCCTGGCGAAACTGCTGGTCCGACCAGTGCAACTCGGTGCTCTTGCCGGTCTGGTGGTTTTCCATCAGGAATAAATCGGCGCGCCAGTACTGATCCAGGTACTGACGATAATCACGGAAACGCAAGGTCTTGAGCAATGCATCCTTACGGTCGTAATAGACCACCTGCTGCGGCCGGTACTCGGCCTGGTCGATCCATACCACCTGCCGTGAATAGCCTGAATTGGGATCCACGGGGTAGCGTTCCATGACGAAGCAATCCATGCCCTCGTAGACCTCGTCGCGCAGATACTGGTAGGTATATTTCTCCACCTCGTCGGAGGAGATGTCCTCGTAGGCGAATTCGCTGCCCATGAAGGGCCCTGATTTGTTGCGAGATGAGATGCGCTTGACCCGGGCCAGGGAGGGAAGATAGAGCCATTGGTCATCGGGGCCGGTCTTGTGGCTGTAGGTGAGCAAGGCGGTGCCCTTCACATCCAGGGGTTCGTCGAAGATGGTCAGGGTCTTGTCGCCATCGCCCTCCACTTCCAGGTTGCGCACCCGCAGCTGGCGATGACTCTCGTCGCCTTGGGCATTACGCAGGATCATGGTCATACTGGCACTGAAATCCCCCCAACCCTGGTCACGGCGGTCTGCTTCGCGGGCGATGGCCAGACCACGTTCCTCCGGCGTCTCGGCCAGGGCAATGGGCATGAACAGGCTCAACAGCAGCACTACGGAAATCGTCCTCATATCATTTTTTCTCCAGCTTCATCAGCAGCGGTGGCAGCAGCAGGAAATCGGCCGCCAGGGCGAAGCTGATGGTGATGGCGGTGAGCAGCCCCATGCCGGCATTCAGTTCAAAGGCGGACTGGGCCAGCACCAGGAAACCCGCCACCAGCACCGCCGAGGTGGTCCACAGGGCCACGCCTACATGGGCAAAGGCATAGCGTACGGCATCGGGCGCGTTCAGGCCGACCTCGCGTCGGGCGCGCAGGTATTTGCTGAGGAAGTGCACCGTGTCGTCCACCACGATCCCCAGGGTCATACCGGTGACCACCGACAGGGCCAGGCCCACCTGCCCCACCAACAGGCCCCACAGGCCGAAGGCCATGGCCGCCGGCACCAGGTTGGGAATCATGCTCACCAGGCCGATCTTAAGGGAACGCAGCGCGAAGATCAGCACCAGGGAGATCAGCAGCAGGGCCACCGTGGTGCCCGTCAACATGCTGCGGATGTTGCGCTCGCCGATATGGGAAAACATGATGGTGGGGCTGGCGCCATGCGCCTGCATGGATGCCGGGGCATGGTCGCGCAGCCACTGCTGCGCCTGTTCCTCCAGCTCCAGCACGCGGTTACTGGAGATGCTGTGCAGCACCACGCCCAGGCGGGTCGCGGACTTGTCCAGGTTGATCTGGTTATTGAGATCGAGTCCGTAGGGCAGGGACATTTCGTAGAGCAGCAGGTACTGGGCCGCTTGCTCCCGCTCCTCCGGCAAACGATGCCAGGCCTCGTCGTCGCCGTGCAGGTTCTTGTTGAGGCGTTTCATCGTGTCGGTCAGGCTTTGCACATGAATCACCCCCGGCTGTTGCCGGTACCAGTCGGCGAATGCCTCCACCCGGCGCAGAAATTCCGGTTCACTGATGCCGCCGGATTCGCCAGCCTCGAGGGAGTAATCGATACGATAGATGCCCGTCAGGTGTCCGGTGGTGAAATCCGTGGCCTGGCGGAACTCCACGCTCTCATCGAAGTATTTCACGAATTCATCATTGAGCTGGTTGCGCGGGATCATGGCCACCAGCAGCAGCACCAGCAATCCCATGCCCCACAACAGTGCGCCTCGCCGGGCGATGACGAACTCCGCCACTTTGTCCATGGCCCGATGTGACAGGCTGGTGCCTACCTTCACCCGTACCGGCAATACCATCATCAATGCCGGCAACAACAGGATGGAGTAGAAAAAACCTGCCACTACGCCCATGGACACGATATTGCCCAGATCACGGAAGGGCGGCGCATCACTGAAGTTCATGCTCAGAAAACCGATGGCCGTGGTGAGATTGGTGATGAACACCGGCGCCAGGTTCACCCGCAGGCTTTCCACCATGGCCTTGGCCTTGGCATCGCCGCGACGCATGCCATGGAGGAAGCTCACCAGGATATGGATGCAATTGGCCACCGTCAGGGTCAGGATCATGGTGGGCGCGGCCGAGGATGGCGGCGTGAGGCGGATGCCCAGCCAGCCGGTCAGTCCCAGCGCCGTGATGATGGTGATGAAAACGATCAGCATGCTGACCAGGGCACCGGTGAAGGAGCGCAGCAGCAGGATCATGACCACCGTCACCAGCAGGAACATGACCGGCACCAGGCGTTGCATGTCCAGGGCGCTGTTTTCCGAGAAGGCGTTGTTGAGCATGACGATGCCGGTGAGATGGACTTCGATCTCGGGGTAGCGTTCCCGCATCTCCTCCACCAGCGCCCGCGAGAATTCCACCACCTCGGGGGTTTCCTGCATCTCGTTCACGCCCGGCAGCTGTACCGTGACATTGACACCCGTGACATCGGTCTGTTCGGAAACGATGCTGTGCAGCAGCAGGGGTTCGCGCAGGGCAATCTCCCGTACCCGTTCCAACTCCGCCGGACCCAGATCCAGCGCGCCCTCCACCAGATCCTCGACGATGAGATCGTCCTCTTCGCCACGCGTGTGCTGGAAATTGGTCAGGGAATCGACCCGGATGGAATACGGGATTTGCCAGGCACGCTCGGTGAGATATTCCACCGCGGCCAGGGTGCGCGGCGTGAACACCTGCCCGTCCCGAGGCGCCAGCACGAACAGCACATTGTCGGTCTTGGTGTAGATATTCTGCATGGCCTCGAAGGCCTGCAGCTGGGGGTTTTCCTGGCTGAAGAACACCCGGTAATCGGCGCTGAAGCTGATGAGGCGGGCACCATAGCCGGTCGCCAGCACTGCGATGATGGATAGCAGGATGGCCGCCACCCGCCAGCGGATCAGCCACTCCCCGTAGGATTTTGTCATTATTGTTGCTCGTTGTTCCGCGATTGCACGTTCAATCTGTCTTCAAAATGCCGTGGCAACTACCCGTAGGAGCGGTCTTAGGCCGCGAATCGAGAAATGGCTTGTTCGCGGCCAAAGGCCGCTCCTACAGAAACAGGGAATCCCGGTGGATTCTTCAGGTACGCAGACTGTCCAGGTATTCCACCAGGCTCGTTGTGCAGACCTGCAGGCGCTCCAGGCTCTGGGCATTCTTGGCCATGCCGATGCAGCCCTCGACGGCCGCGATCACGAAGGTCGCGGCACGCTCGCTATCCAGCTCCTGGCGCACCGTGCCATGGCGCTTGCCCGCCTCCAGGGCCTCCACCAGGCAGCGGCTCCAGGTCTGGAACACCTGGTCGATGCGCATGCGAAAACCTTCATCCAGGGGGGACATCTCCTGCGCCAGGTTATTGAGGGGGCAGCCCTGGGTCACGGCCTCGAAGGGTCCATTGCCCCGGGCCAGGTTCGTGATCAACTGGATAATGGCGCCGATGGGATCCCGGCTGTCCTGCAAGGCCGTGACCCAGATCCCCGACATGGCCCCGGCGATCAATTCGTCGACCACGGCGTAGCCGAGGCTCATCTTGTTGGGAAAATGGTGATACAGGGCACCCTTGGTCAGGCCCGTCTGGCGCAGCACATCGTCCAGGCGCATGCCCTGGAAGCCCTTGCGGTAGATCTCCCGGAAGGCCGCATCCAGGATCCGCGCCCGCGTGGCGTCGGCATTTCGTTCCGTGCGCGGTCCAGATTCCACTGCCGCTGTCATATCCTGCTCCCGCTTTCCTGATTCCCGGCGTACCGGCAGGCGCCATTGTAACGGTCACCCCGCCCCGCAGGGAGAGAGATTCACCGGCTATTGACAAACCAGATGGTCGGTATGTAGTCTACTTACTATCCGGTCTCACCACAAGCCGGCCATCCACTGCCAAGGCCAGGAGAAAAAACCATGGATAACACCAGCCTCGCCCTTGATAACCCGACAATTTCCACCGTACCGGAGGTCGGACAGAAGGTCCGGCTCCATGGCCGGGAGATACGGGTGGAGCTGACCCGGGCCGCCCGGCGTGCCGCTGCGGGTCTGGCCGCGCCACTGGTGGTGGAGATGGAACTGTATTTCAGTTGCCTGGTGCGCAAGCAGGTGCGGGTCAAGCCGTTGGCCGACACCCACTTGCCGAACGATGACCTGGTTTCCCTTGGCGGCCCGCTCCTGCTCGGCTTCCGGCCCGTGGTGGCGGAGCAATGCCGCATCGCGGACCTGGGCGATGAGGCCCCACCGCTGAAGACCATGCCGGTCACCAAGCCTGGCGCCTATATCCCCCACTGGCTGCGTCTCGATTTTCACAAGGGGCAATGGCGCGGCGAATTCGGTTATCAGTCCTGAGGGCCAGGCCCCATTCACGGTCATACAAGGAGAGCACATCATGTCCACATCACCCGAAAACCTGCAGCAGGCCGATCCCCGGATGGACGCCTGGCTCAACCAGAAGCTGGACGAGCTGCTGCCCACCAAGCTGAAGGAAATCGATGAGGCGCGCACGCCCTCCATGGCGATCATCGCCACCAAGGGCACCCTGGACTGGGCCTACCCGCCCTTCATCCTGGCCTCCACCGCCTCCGCCATCGGCTGGGACACCTCCATCTTCTTCACTTTCTACGGCCTGCTGTTGCTGAAGAAGGAAATCCCCTCCGAGGTCAGCCCGCTGGGCAACCCCGCCATGCCCATGAAGATGCCCTTCGGACCCAAGTGGTTCCAGGGCATCACCTGGCCCATGCCCAACCTGATCATGGCCGGCATCCCCGGGTTCGAGAAGGTCGCCACCTCCCTGATGAAGAAGACCTTCAAGAACAAGGGCGTGGCCACTGTGGATGAGCTGCGCGAGCTGTGCATCGAGGCGGACGTGAAGATGCTCGCCTGCCAGATGACGGTGGACGTGTTCGGCTTCAGCCACAGCGAGTTCATCGATGGCATCGACTATGTCGGCGCCACCTACTTCCTGCCGGTGGCCAAGGACTCCGACGTCTGCCTGTTCATCTAGAACCCGTCATTCCGGCGCATGCCGGAATCCAAGGCTTGCACTGACGTCCGCTGGATTCCGGCATGCGCCGGAATGACGGCACTCGCCTGATGTGGGACAATGGCGGTCCTTTTCGTGAAGCACGCCAAACGCTCAAGCCGCATGTCCCGACCCGACCCGTCCACGCCGCTCTCCGGCAGCAGTCCCCTCGTCCCGCCGCTGCCCGCCGATCGGGGTGAAATCACCTGGGGGCGTCTCTATGGTGACAGCCTGGCCCTGGGCCTGGCGAGCGCGGCGCAGACGGCCGGCGCGCCGCTGGTGGTCATCACCCCCGACATGCGTGCCGCCGAGGCATTGCAGGAACAGATCCGCTTTTTCGCCCCCGACGAAACCCTGCCGGTGTTCTGTTTCCCCGACTGGGAAACCCTGCCCTACGACAGCTTCTCGCCCCACCAGGACATCATCTCCGAGCGCCTGACGGCCCTCTACCAGCTGCCAGGTCTCGCGCGCGGGGTCGTGCTCATTCCCGTCGCCACCCTGTTACAGCGCCTGGCGCCGCGCGCCTACCTGGACCAGCACAGCCTGTTGCTGGACAAGGGCAAGCGCCTTGATGTGCAGGCCCTGCGGCTGCGGCTGGAACAGGCCGGCTATGCCTGTGTATCCCAGGTGATGGAACACGGGGAATTCGCGGTGCGCGGCTCGTTGCTGGACCTGTTCCCCATGGGCAGCCCGGTCCCCTTCCGCGTCGACCTGTTCGACGACGAGGTGGAATCCATCCGCACCTTCGACCCCGAGACCCAGCGTTCCCTGGAACAGGTGGACGGAATCCGCATGCTGCCGGCCCGCGAGTTCCCCCTCGACGAGGCGGCCATCACCCGTTTCCGGTCCCAGTTCCGCATCCAGTTCGAGGGAGATCCACAGGCCAGCCTGATCTACCGGGATGTCAGTCAGGGACTGGCACCGGCCGGTATCGAGTACTATCTGCCACTGTTCTTCGAGGCCACCGCCACCCTGTTCGACTACCTGCCCGGCAACGCCCTGATGGTGAGTCTGCCCGATGCGGAAGAAGCCGCGGAGCGCTTCTGGACCCAGACCGAAGAACGCTTTGAATCCCGCCGTCATGACCGCGAACGGCCCTTGTTGCCTCCCGCGCGCCTGTTCCTCGATCTCGATGAACTGCGCCAGGCGGAAACCGCTCACGGTCGTATCCGCGTGCAGCGCTTCGAACAGATGCAGGCCGGGCCGCACTGCCATAACTTCCCCACCACGGCCCTGCCGGAACTGCGCATCAAGGCGCGCGCCGAGCACCCGGCGGAATCCCTGCAGAAATTTCTGCGCGATTACCCGGGGCGTGTGCTGTTCAGCGCCGAGTCCGCCGGACGCCGTGAGACCCTGCGCGATCAGTTGCGCGACTTCGGCATCCGGGTCACCCCCGTGGACGACTGGCCGGCCTTCCTCGCCGGCGACGTCAACCCGGCCATTACCGTGGCCCCCCTGGAACAGGGCCTGCTGTTGGAAGCCCCGGCGCTGGCGGTCGTCGCCGAACCGCAACTGTTCGGGGAACGGGCGGCGCAGCGCCGCGCCCGCAAGATCAGTCCGGCGCGCGATGCCGATGTCATCATCCAGAATCTCACCGACCTGCACGTGGGGGCACCGGTGGTACATGAGGATCATGGCGTGGGCCGTTTCCTGGGCCTGCAGAAACTCACGGTAGGCGCTCACGAAGCGGAATTCCTCACCCTGGAATACGCCGAGCAGGCCAAGCTCTATGTGCCCGTGGCCTCCCTGCACCTCATCAGCCGCTACACGGGCGCGGCACCGGAAAACGCGCCCCTGCACCGCCTTGGCAGCGAGCAATGGGGCAAGGCGCGGCGCAAGGCCGCGGAACGGGTGCGCGACGTGGCGGCGGAGCTGCTCGATATCTACGCACGGCGCGCTGCCCGCCAGGGCCACCGCTTCCAGCTCCACACGGACGAATACGCCGCCTTCGCCGCCACCTTTCCCTTCGAGGAAACCCCGGACCAGCAGCGTGCCATCGAGGCGGTCATGGCGGACATGGCCGGCAGCCAGCCCATGGACCGGGTGGTATGCGGCGACGTGGGCTTCGGCAAGACCGAGGTGGCCATGCGCGCCGCCTTCATCGCCGCCCAGGACGGCAAGCAGGTGGCGCTTTTGGTGCCCACCACCCTGCTCGCCCAGCAGCATCACCAGAATTTCCTCGACCGTTTCGCCGACTGGCCGGTGCGCATCGAGGTGTTGTCGCGTTTCCGCGGCAAGAAGGACACCGATGCCGTCATCGAGGGGCTGAAAAAGGGCACCGTGGACATCGTCATCGGCACCCACAAGTTGCTGCAGGACGCGGTGAAGTTCAAGAACCTCGGTCTGGTGATCATCGACGAGGAACACCGCTTCGGTGTGCGCCAGAAAGAAGTCATGAAGGCCTTGCGCGTCGAGGTGGACATGCTCACCCTGACCGCCACGCCCATCCCGCGCACCCTGAACATGTCACTCTCCGGCCTGCGCGACCTGTCCATCATCGCCACCCCGCCGGTACAGCGCCTGGCGGTGAAGACCTTCGTGGGCGAATGGGACAACAACACCATCCGCGAGGCCTGCCTGCGCGAGATCAAACGCGGCGGCCAGGTCTATTTCCTGCATAACGAGGTGGAGAATATCGAGCAGATCGCCCGCGAGCTGGGCGAGCTGGTGCCCGAGGCCCATATCGCCATCGGCCACGGCCAGATGCGGGAGCGCGACCTGGAGCAGGTGATGCTGGACTTCTATCATCGCCGCTTCAACCTGCTGGTGTGCACCACCATCATCGAGAGCGGCATCGACGTGCCCACCGCCAACACCATCATCATGAACCGCGCCGACAAGCTGGGCCTGGCGCAACTGCACCAGCTGCGCGGCCGGGTGGGCCGCTCCCATCACCGCGCCTATGCCTACCTGCTGGTACCCGAACGTCGCGCCATGACCCCCGATGCCATCAAGCGCCTGGAGGCGGTGGAGTCCCTGGAAGACCTGGGCGCCGGATTCACCCTGGCCACCCATGATTTGGAGATCCGCGGCGCCGGCGAGCTGTTGGGCGATGAACAAAGCGGGCAGATCGCCGAGATCGGCTTCAGCCTCTACACCGAACTCCTGGAGCGTGCCGTCAAGGCACTCAAGGCCGGCAAGCAACCGGAACTGGACAAGCCGTTGGAACACGGTCCGGAGGTGGACCTGCAAGTGCCGGCCCTCATTCCCGATGACTACCTGCCCGATGTGCACAGCCGTCTGGTGCTCTACAAGCGCATCGCCAGCGCAGTCGATGAAGCCGGACTGCGTGAATTGCAAGTGGAGATGATCGACCGCTTTGGCCTGTTGCCCCCACCGGTCAAGCAACTGTTCCTGGTCACGGAACTGAAATTGCGCGCGGCGCCCATGGGGATCCGCAAGATCGAGGTCGGGCCGCAGGGCGGCCGCCTGGTATTTGGCTCCGAACCCAATGTGGACCCCATGCAGATCGTGCGCCTGATCCAGACGCGCCCCCAGCAGTACAAACTGGACGGCAACGAGAAATTGCGCTTCCTGGGGGATTTCACCGACAATGAGACCCGTGTGCAGGCCGTGCGCGACCTGCTGGATACCCTGGACGCGCCCAAGGCCGCCTGACCGGAAGTCGATACCGATGCGCAAACCGATACTGCACTACCTGCTCTTGTTACTGACTC
>SWCG01000578.1_pt1 | contig 17621 bp, 16 predicted proteins | sample 4690071 | NCBI WGS metagenome assembly SWCG01 (sample SAMN10267281, study PRJNA491770) | bioreactor metagenome | isolation source: DHS bioreactor inoculated with subseafloor sediment | place: Japan: off Shimokita Peninsula | collected 2012-10 | reverse complement strand
CAGTTCCCTTGTACTGGGAGAATATATTCCTAACACTGGCTGCATTTCTTTTAAGATCCTGATCTTCCAGTAATAGGTTGATCCTCTCACTTAGGCCCTTATTGGTTAAGGTGCCCATGTTTTCCACTTGGGCTATTCCATAGTTCTTCATTTTCGTGGCGTTTTTCATTTGTTCCGGATGATTTTCAATGGGAACCATCAGGCTGGGGATGCCCAGGGAAGCTATTTCCATGGAGGTGGTGTGTCCAGCCAGACTCACCAGAAAGTCCGATAGTTTCATCCACTCCATGATATCTCCCAGGAAGCGTTTGCATATTATTCCCGGGGATGATACAAGATCCAGTTTCACCTGGGGCCCGGTTACCAGTATTAACTGGTCACAGTCCAGGTCAGGTGCAGCCTGGTGCAGGAGACTTAAAAGTTTATTACCAAACTGGGATCCTCCCACAGTGGCCATTACAATCTTCTCTGATGATCCGAATCCAAAGCGTTTCCGGAGTTCTTTTTTACTTTCCATGGATTGAGGGTTCATCTTCAGGATTGGTCCAGTGAAGTTCACCCGGTTTTTGATCTGCGAAGGTACCGGGTAGGAGTTTTCAATGTCCGGGATGATGATGGAATGGCAGAGACGGGAGACATCCCTGATGAAACGTTGCAATCCGTTTTCCAAGTACTCCAGGGTGATGTCCTTATGGTGCTCTTCTTTAAGTTCTGGAGCCAGGTCGTTACTCACCAGGATGCAGGGTATGCCCAGCACCCGGCAGGTGATGGGGACTGAATAATGAGAGTCAGATACAACCACGTCAGGATTGAATTCCTTGATTATACGGGATTCATGGTAGATACTCTTCAGGAAAATGTAAGGTGCGTCTATGGATTTGCGAGCGGTGTGTTTAAAGTTCAATTCCCCGGAACTCCCGTAGAACTTGATGGTGGGGAGTTCTTCCACCTTATAATCACTGTACTCATTGAGGGTCTGATATCCAGAACCATAACTAGCAAAGAGAACCTCATCACCCATTTCCTCTAATTTCTGGGCTAAAGCCACTGAACGGGAGGTGTGTCCCATTCCAATGCCACAGGGTATTAGGAGTACTTTCATTTAAGTGCCTTGGAAAGTTTTAAACATTAATCTAAAACATTAAAAATGGAATACAATAAGAATCAATTGTGGTCTTTTTTAAATAAATTTATCTATGGGGATAATGATCAACTCTCAGAATATTTGTCTTAAACCTAATTCTTCAATATGGATCCCATTCCTTGATTTCAGGATATTCTGGAAATTCACCAAAGGAATATTTCTGGAATAATTCCCCCCATCTAGTCTGTTTGAATCTGTTTATGTTCTTTTTACCTGCGGTGGGATACCAAAAATGATCGTGATAGAATTCTGAGGCAAATATGAAGCTTTTAAAGAAGGGAGAATTGAATAGAGCATTGTGTATGGTGGGTATTCTCATGGTTTTTTTCCGGATGATCTGATCCCAACGTATCACTGGACTTTTCTGGGTATGGAATTTGAAGTTCGTGATATCTAAATCCGCTCGGTCAATACCCACAAACTCGATCTGATCAGTGTCACCCATTCCCAAACCCTGATCATGAGCTAATTTGATGTAATCTATTTCTAAAGGTTCAAAACCCATGATCTTAGCGGCAATGGCATCAATAGCTACTTGGTCACTGCTGGCCAGAATCATGTCCCCATAAAATGGTTCCATGGTCCGTGGCCCGGCACCGTTTCCACAGACACAACCATCCATAACTGCAAAAATACCATCATGTATCTCTTTCTGGATGGCCAATAGATCTACCAGTACTTCATGGATCATCTTATGCGCATGATGCCGATATTTCGGTATCAAACCACCAAAGGCATTTTTCATGGCCCCAGTAGTCTGGGTGTGTCCATGGGTTTTCATGGTTGGAAAATGGATGATATTGGAACCTTTAAATATCTCCGGGATCAGCACTCCCCCAAATATTTCATCCATTGCCAACATTTCACTTCGGGGTTCATATTCAACCCATTTTACATCGGTGAGGGGCTGGAACTTTACATCATGACAATCTAATAATGGCAACCATTTATTGTAGTAGGCACCCTTCCATGGATGGGTCACCACAGTCTGGTTTTCCACCGCCAGGACCTTGGAGTAATTTTCACTTTTCAGGGTTTCCAGGACTCCTTCCAGTTGCCAGGGTGGAGTGGAACATGCGGGATAAAAAAGTGTCCAGGAGAGGTTTAATTTAAGGATGTTTAATTTATCCTTGGTAATTATTTTATCATAATCAGCCAGCCGCATTAAATCCGAGTAATCTGTGACCACATTTTCAGGTGAAGTTTTTAAAATCGCAACCTTTGACATACCATAAACCTTCGTTAAATAGATCTTTTCTGAAATATCTTTTTACATTACTTTTCTTTTAAACAATAAATATACCATTAGTCCCATTATCACTCCATACCATAATGTGCCCAGGCGGATGATCAGGGCCACTCCCACTGATACTGTGGCAGTGAGTCCAAAAAATTGGAGTAAACCTGATATTGTGGCTTCGGCAATCCCCAAACCTCCTGGTATCATGCTCACTGCACCCACCAGTGAGGAGAAACTGAAAATAAATGTGGAAACGGTTAAGATAATATGCTGGCTGAATCCCATAACCACCAAGTAAAGTCCCATACATTCAAAGAACCAGGCGAGTACACTTAAAATAATGGCCACCATAAGATTTTTGGATACCATTGTTGTCTCAAATGTCTGATGCATTTCTTTAACATTAGGAGAGTATTTTCCCGCCCTTTTCTCCATGAAAAATATTAATTTCTTTAATATATACTTTGATTTTATTACCATGAAAAAAACAACAAAAAACAGGAAGACAATAATGAGAATGTAGGATCCTTTTTCATAGTAAACAATCCCAGTTAATGACAATATTATAAGTGCTAAAAGATCCGTTACTCGGTCAATGATCACAACCGGAATAGTTTTTGAAAGTTTGTCTCCGTTTATTTCTTTAATTAACCATCCTTTCCATATTTCTCCCATCTTCGCAGGAGTTATGATCATTGAAAGGCCACTAAAGAATACAAAGATATTGTCTTTAGTTTTCATGTGGATACCCACACTCTCCAGGAAGTAATTCCACTTTATAAACCGGATAAAATACCCTATGGTAGTAAATATTAACAATAATATCAAGTATGCCCATTGGAAACTTTCAAATGCCTGGATGAGTTTGTCAATATCTGCGTATATACAGAGAGCAAGATAAATAGTCACTGCCAGAAGAAGGGTTATCCAGATCTTACCTTTCGCCATATATTTAACACCTTGTGGTCATGTATTAACAACTGAGGATTCTGTCCAATATTGGGTATTCGTTTTTAATGGGGAGAATGCGATGTTTCTCTTTTTAATGAATCTTTGCCTATTGTGTTCCATTTTTAACAAGTTTCACCTATTCATTTGCAAATGAGCATCACTACCCGTAGTTAAACGCACTATGTTGAGTTGCAAATACCAGTATTCGAATGGTTAAATTTTCCGGTTTTAAGCATCGAAAGTCAAACAACTCAATTTTATCTATAAGTTTAAGATGTTCTATTTATCCATTATGAAAGAATATAATCCCTAATTATTACTTTTTAGAAAATTCCCCTAATTTTATCCACATAAATTACAATAAAAACGATCATTACCCATAAAATCATGCTTAATATCATTCCTTTATCTTTGAAAATGAGTTCTGGTTCTCCGCCCAAGTTTTTACTGTGGACCAAGAATAGGTATTTAAATAGCCCATAAAAAGCAAATGGTATAGTTATCATCATATAGATTTTTCCCACGAAGAAAGTATAGAGTGAATAAGACATTATGAGGCTGCTGGTGGTAATGGTTATCATCTGATCCAGCATTTGAGTGGAATATCCCTCCAGTATTATTCTGTGATTTTTAGCCTCATCTCCCAATATTATGAGTTCATGCCTTCTTTTTCCCAGTGCTAAAAACAAAGCCAGAAGGAAGGCACAGATGATAAGCCATGGCGAAACAAAAACACTTATGGCCAATGCTCCTGCAACAGCCCTAATAACAAATCCCGATGATATGATAAGTATATCTGCGATGATGATGTTTTTAAGCCATAATGAATATGAAAGGAGCAATATAATAAAAAACAAAGTAATAAGAAAGAAATACTGATTAACCCAGTAAGCTACCGTGAAAGAGATAGTTAAGAATAATACAATGAAGAATATTGCATGGGATACTTTCAAAGTTCCAGAGGGTACTGGTCTTTTACGTTTTTTTGGATGATTTTTATCCTTTTCAATATCTAAAATATCATTAATAAGATAAATGGAACCAGATAACAGACAAAAAACAAGGAAAGCAACCCCTGAATCAACTAAAAAGGTCAGATTCAGCATATTAGAAGAGAAAAGAACCCCAATGAACAAGACTAAATTCTTATACCACTGCTTGGGGCGCATGGACTTTATAACGTTACTGATCATTTAAATCATTATTTCTTAATTTTAAGAACTCCAACTAGATATTGTCAAGCCTATATTATTAAGTTGACTCAGGCACCATAGAAAATTTTCTATTTTTATCATTTTAATTTAATACTGTAATTATAAAGTACATGGTATCTAGAGGCCCTTCAAACACCTACAAAAAATGAGTTTATCATATTTCGTGTTAATGTATCATGTTCAGAGCTAAAATTTTTAGATTAGAGTAGTTTTCAATAGGGATTTTTTTATACCCGACAATTAGAAGTTCTTTATTAAAAATACGTATATTAAACTCCATATTTTATTATATCAATAATTACGTTGATATTTTGACAACTGATTTTTCTTCTTATTTTCAATTAAAGATCACTTGATATAATTCATTTAATTGATTGGGCGGCCCTCAGCAATATTGAAAAAAAAATAATTATTCATTTGACTGGACAAAAGAAATAATGTTTTTGAATAATTTAAGGGATCCTTTATTGTTGCTTAATCCCCAGGCTAATTTGTTTCTAAGGGCTCTTTTTTGTTCTTCACCCATCGAGTTCATGTAGAAAATGGTCTGGTTAAATAGAGAGTCTGCTTCGTTGGAGTTCTTGAGAGTTTCCCGTTCAATTTGAAGTTCATCAATCCTCCTGCGGAAAATCCGTTTAAGATTCTTAGATGCCCGGTAAACCTCATCGTGATCCTTGCTTTCCATCTGTTTAAGGATGGTTTCGATTTCCACAAAATCCATTCTGGAAACACCGAAAACAATACCCTCTGGCCTTATAGATTGTATCCTTTTGACACCATTGTATATTGTAAAATCATAATCTGCTATGTATATCTGTCCTTCACGCAGAAGTGCCATTAATGATTCGTTAAAAGTCTTGTCTGATGTGCCTATCCCTGATTTTGATCTTATAACTTCCAATATTCTTTTTTTGGATAGCTCATCATTTTCTAAGATTTCCAGGATTAATTTTCGTAAATTGTAGTTTTTAGGCATGGTCACAAGCCCTCTTAATTAGTGTGTGATAATATGCACAAAGAAGTATATAAAAGATAATTATTAGTGAACACTAAATGTTATTAGTAATTACATTAAATTGTAATATGAATGTTGTTACAAAAAGGCAATAAAAATATTTATATATAACTATAAACAGAGGAGTTGTATATAAGTTGTAAAAAACCCTATTGGAGGTAAAAATATGAGTTTTCTAAAAGATGAAGGTGGACAAGGAGCAGCTGAATATATATTACTGTTTGGTGGAGTTATAGTTATTGCAATAGCTGCATTACTAATCTACAGAGCATACTTCAGCGGAACTTCCGGATTAAACGCCGCTCAGGACGTTAACACCATAAGAACCACAAGCGTGCTCCAATAAAGAAACCCCATAAGTGGTTCAAACCATATATGGGTAACTTTTCTTTTTTTTATAAACCAGCATAATACTTTTTTAACAATCATTGTATTGTGTATCATTAGGAGGAGTAAATTATGAGTTTTTTAAAAGATGAAGGTGGACAAGGAGCAGCTGAATATATCTTACTGTTTGGTGGAGTTATAGTTATCGCAATAGCTGCATTACTAATCTACAGAGCATACTTCAGCGGAACTTCCGGATTAAACGCCGTTCAGGACGTTAACACCATAAGATCCACAAGCGTGCTCCAATAAAGAAACCCATAATGGTTAATACCACTATGGTATTTTTTTTATTCAACTATCATGATCATGTTGATTTAGATATTAGAGTATATTTTAACTAAAGTACATTCTGTGATTGGGGTTCATGTTGGGAGGTAAATAATATGGGCTTTTTAAAAGATGAAAGTGGGCAAGGAGCAGCTGAATATATCTTACTGTTTGGTGGAATTATTGTTATAGCAATAGCTGCATTATTAGTCTACAGATCATACATTCAAGGCGCTTCTTCACTAAACGCCGCTCAGGACGTTGAAACCATAAGAACCACAAGCGCACTTCAATAAAACATGGGACTAATTTCTTTCTTTTATTTATTTTCTAATTATTTCTTATTTTCTAATTTATCTCTCAAATCTTTAGAAAAAATAATAATTAGGAACCTAATTGAAGAATTAGGACGTATGATAAATCAGGTTCAATCCATTCGAGATTCTTCCCGAGTGAAAAATAATTTATAGCAGAATCTTTCAAATATAATAAGAGTACTGGATTAAATTATGATTCTATAATTTTATTACGATATAAAAGGTGGATTAAATGGATGAAAAAGGTCAGATTAGCGCTGAAATGATATTATTAATTGGAGCTATGTTAGTTATTGTAATTGTCGCAGGCGGATACATAATAAATATTACCCAATCAATTGCAGGGAATATTACTCAAGTGATTGATACTGCGAGAAATGCTGCTATTGGTAAAATGTAGTTTTTAAGATTATTATATAATAATTTTATCAAATTCCCCAAACAACTGCTTTATCACTGTAGAATAAAGGTTTAAACACAGTTGAATTACTCTTTTCAATAACTAACTTGGTGAAAATTGAATTCTCAAATTTTTTATCTATTACTACTGCTTTTTCATGATTTATTATAAATACAGCAAAATCACTATTAGGATCCATATAATGCTTTAAGATGGTCCCATTGTCAATGAATTCTACAAAATAGGGCGTTTCGCCTTCCCAGGTTAAAGTTTGGGTTTTAAAATCCATAAATACATCATTTGTTGAATTAAAATAGTCAGAAGCTATTTTCACAGTTCCCACTGAGTAAGTATAATTTTTAGAAGACTTTTCATTGAAGTTCCACTCACCAAACTTAAATACCCAGTGTCCAGTGCCAATCATTTTATCATTGGTAACTACAACCATAGGAGATGGATTTTCAGGATGGGTATATTTCAAAACTTTATCAGTCTGATTACTTGTTAAATTATAATTATTTAAAAGCAAATTACGAGCATTAGCTTCATCCTGACCTAGTATATTGTCCATAATATCCACACTTTTACTAGTATTTTGTACATACATAACCAAGGTTACATAACCCTGATCTCCACTGGTGGATAACATTCGCATGATACCAACAGAAAGGCTCTCATTGTCTGTCGAAAATGCTTTATTTATCCAGTAATCCCTTGAAATACTGGGAGATTTATCTTTATATGGGAACAAATCATCAAAACTTCGAACAGATAATGTTTCTATGTAACCCATTCTACCATCTTCAAGGACCGGACGATCAGCAATAGCAGCATATAAATGGCCATTATTCCAATCACCGACAATAACCGTGTTATCTGCAGTGTTATTATTAATCCAAACTGAAGCATCCCAAATGTCATCATTAATCCCGGGTGTTAGCATAAAGCTAGTTCCACTGACCCATATTCCTGGAAAAGTTGCTAAAATTACAATTAAAATAGCGAAAACATTGAGAATACCGGGATTTTTTTTGAAAAAAACGATTTTTTCACTGTTTTTCAATAAGCCCAAATATTCAATGCATATGCCCACCATTACTCCAGTACTAACCACCAGTGGTGGGATTAACAATATAATGAAACGTTCACCACCATTTAAAGCACCAAAACCTGTTAGGGTCCATAAAACCAGGAAAGAAAATGATATCCAGTTAATTCTGTTCAATAATTTCTGGCTTAACTCATCATTTAATAATATGCGGAAAGTCCATAAAAGTCCAAATAACCCTGCAAAGAGGGAAAGGCCCAAAGCAGAAATGATTACTTCAATCGAAGGTTTAGTCAGTTCAGAAACTGAAATGTATAGATTCGGCCAATCAGCCCAGGATCCATTACCAGAAGATAACGTAATAAGTTGAATCGGCCCGTATAACAGTTTAAAAATATTTATTAATCCGGTGGAGACCCCTACTAGGATCAATGTCACTGCCAAAAACAATACCAGGTTGTATAGGTGATTTTTTACTATCCCACCCTTTAACTTAGTCCAGAGAATGAGAACAACCCAAAAGATAACCATGAGGTAAAACAGGTACTGCCAACCATTCCAGGCAAGGGCAAATAAGAAAGTAGACACTGCTGATAGGCAAGAAAAAAGTATTGCCTTTTGAGGTTTATTTATATTATTTAGGGCCATGAAAAAGAAGCTAACCACTAAAAAAGGAAATAATAAATTGAACATATCAGTATCAAACCATCCAGGGACAGTTCGGGTAAAATAATAGGGAATTGTTACTGATAAAATACCTGCAGCCACTGCCCCATATTTATTAGTTAATCTGCTAACAAAGAAATAGGCCATAATTCCAGCCAGTGGCGCTATAAACGCAGACAACCAGAAACAGATGACAAAAAGAGGTAAATCTGCAAATAGGTTAATAAATTTATAAATAAAAACTGTTAAATAGACTATTAAAGGGGGATAATCAAGTGGAACTCCAGGAGGGTAGTATGAATGAAGATCCCATTCAACACCTTTAATTATTGTATCCCCCAAATATCCATGGTCCAAATAGTTTTCTGCTAAACGGTAATTATAGTAAGAGTCCAGCTCGTACATGTAAGGAAGGTCACTTTGATCCTGATAGAAAGGTTTTTGATATTCTGGAATGGAATTGAGAGTAATAGTTCCCACTCTCATGGAAAACCCAATGCTAAAAATCAGCAAGACAATAGCTATGTTGACGATTAATTTTTTATCCATTTATACTCCAACAGAATATTTGAATAAGTTTAATTTTTTTTAATGCTGCTGAATTATTTTTTTATAAATATTAATGAGGGGACAGCACATTAATCCAACCTTTACCCTGAACATTATCATATCTATAAGGGTTTCACGGTTAAAAGAATTATAATGTCCCATAACCCTATTTTTTAATATTAAACGATGATCTAAGATGTCCTTTTTACTTGGTATACTTTAGTTATTCCAAATCCAGCGGTGTCATTACTTGGAATTTCAGCAATCAGTGTGCAATTTTGATTAATGAAAATCTCAATATAATCATCCTCCATTGCCCATATGTTATCATAAAGAATGTATTCCGCTCTTAAATCCATCATCATTTCATTGGTTTTATTTACGTTTTCACGCCCGTAATATTTGTATTTATCATGTAATGCAATCCAATAATTATGATCTCCCACAACAATACTTCCATGAGGTATATACTTTTGAACCTCGTATTCAATTCTCATATAATCATAATCCTTAGTTTTTTCTAAAAAGCTAATTATAAATATACAATTCCCAACTATTAGCATAAACCATAAAACAATAATAATAACTGACATTATACTTCTTCTATTCATCTTAAACTTTATTTTATTTTTAAGAGTCAAAGCCATGATTATTGACAAATAGGGGATGGTTAATCCTAAGTAAATAAAGAATTTGTGATAAACCAGAACAGCAAAAACCCCGATATTTACCATTAAAACAATTAACAAAAATTTTCTACCAAACCTCCCCTCTCGGGAAAGATAGTACAAACCCAAAACTGTTAAAATCACAACCAATGCCAACACCAAAAATGCCAAAAATAGGCCATTATACTGATTTAACCACCAAAAAAGGTTTATGTAACGTGTAGGTTCCACTAATATATTACTCAGAGGATTTGAAGGAGATCTAGCAATATTTCCCATGAATTGGCCTTTAAAAGCCGCAAAATCCAGAGATATATATAATGCATAAGGAATTAATGGAAGTAAAATCCCTGAAATGAATGCACCAATTTCATTGAGATTTAGATTAAATTTTAATGTCTTAAAATCTATTTTTTCGGCCAAAATAATTATTACAACCGACAGTATCGCAATAAGACCATTGGGGTGAGATAACAATGCAAGCATTGCAAAAAAAGCGGAAGCAAAATAATAACCAATTTTGAACTCTTTCAACGCCAAAAACGTGAAATAAAGAGCAATAATCATGAAACATGCCACTGCAATTTCCATCCGAGCATTTCGGGAGACCATGAAGAATAAAGGGTTTGAAATCATAGCAAAAGATGTTAATAACCCAATTTTTTTGTTATACAATTTAAAACCAAGTAAGTAGGTAAATAAAACTGTTAAAAAACCTAAACTAACACTTACCAGTCTAGCTTGTATAACTCCAAAACCTAATAATTTAAAAGAAGTTGCCATTAATAAAATAAATACCGGTGGTTGCCAGTAAGTGAAATTAGCAAGATTACAAGAGCCATAGATCATGGTTGTGCCCATTTTACCAAATGTGGCCAAATCATAGGCAGGATTAATAAACCAATTCTCATCACCATTGACAACTGGAAACTTACCAAGATTAAATGAATATAATACGACGTAGATTAATAAGAGAATTATTATCTCCTTATTTTGAAATGAAAAACGTTTAATTCGTGTCAAAATAGTCATATGAATCTTTTATAATAAATTTTAATAATATCAACTGTATTAATCAATATCAATACCAGTTTCATATGTGTTTCATCTAATTATCATTCTTAATACATGTTATATTAAACTATTTTTTACTATAAACCAATCATATTATCACTATCACTAAATAAATTTTCAAATTATACTCATTAAAATTATAACAATTATATTGCCAATTTAACATTATTAAATTGTAGGTTTATGATATTAAAGAGTATAGTTGATAAAAAATAATCAATAGCAAAATTGATTAAGTACCAGTTTAATAATATATGTTAACTAACTGCCTAGGAAATGGATTTAATCAATAAAATTTGGAGTATTATGGCATTATTCAAAAACCCATGGGGTTCCAATGAAAAAGTCAATTTCAAAAATATGTTTTTTGGAGTTGACTCTGAAGAAAATATTGGCAAACCTAAAGTTCATGATAATGTGACACTAGGAGTCAGTTATAAATTCAGATCAAAACCCCCTTTAATTGGTAAAAACGCTTTGCTGCGTTCGAACACCGTGATCTATAATGATGTGGAAATTGGTAACGATTTTCAAACTGGTCATGGAGTGTTGGTTAGGGAAAAAACCACAATAGGTGACAGAGTCCTCCTGGGAACCAATAGCGTTATTGAAGGCCACACAGAAATTGGAAATAATATCAGTATCCAATCAAATGTTTATATCCCTAAAAATTCTTTAATCGAAGATCATGTTTTTATAGGCCCATGTGCCTGCTTTACTAACGATCGGTACCCTTTGAGAGGTGACTATAAGCTTAAAGGCCCCATAATACGGAAAGGTGCGTCTATTGGGGCAAATTCTACCTTCCTCTCTGGGATTGAAATTGGAGAAGGATCCATGATTGCTGCAGGGGCTATTGTAACTAGAGATGTACCGCCATTCTATTTGGCGATAGGTGCCCCTGCCAAAATGAAACCTTTACCTAAACATTTCAAGACTTTGAACAAAATCTAATTTTTATAGAAATTTAATTTTTATTTTTTTTAGAATAAAATATGAATAAAATATTTTAGACCGCCTAAACTATTTTTGAATACTACATACCAAAATTTATCAAAAACAATAAGTCAACAAATTTAGTAATCACTAAATATTCTAAATTGAATCTAATTAAAACTGTCCACCATCTATTGATAATTTTTCAGAAATTATATTAACTAATTAAAACTCTAATTGTTGTATATGAAGATCTCTGTAATAATCCCCATGTATAATGAGGAAGAAAATGTCCTGAAGACATTGCAAATAGTAGAGGCAATTCTAAAAGATTATTATGAAAATTACGAAATTCTGGTTGTAAACGATGGAAGCCAGGATAATACCAGCCAACTAGTAAAAGAGTATGCTTCCACCAACTCCCCAATCATCCTTTTAGAACACCCTATAAACATGGGGATGGGTAAGGCACTTATTACTGGTTTTAATTTTTCAAGTGGAGATGTGGTTGTTACTCTGGATGCAGATCTAAGTTACGATCCATTGTACATTCCTAAATTAATCGAAACACTGGATTCTGCTGCTGTTGATATTGTAATTGGTTCACAGTACATGTCCGGGGGAAAAACAGAATCAATACCATTTCACAGATTATTTATAAGTAAGATGGCCAATAAAATCGTTGGCTACGCACTCACCGGAAATATAAGTACCGTTACAGGTATTTTAAGAGCATATCGTAAAGAAGTCTTAGATTCCATAGAAATAGAATCCTCAGGAACAGAAATTAACCCCGAAATACTTTCAAAAGCCAATGCAGTTGGTTTTAAAATAAAGGAGATCCCAGTAGTTCTTAAGGGAAGAGAATTTGGTGAATCAAAAATAAAAATAAAATCAACAACTATAGCCCATCTTCTATTCACATTCTACGAGAAACCAATGATGCTTTTTGGAATTGTTGGACTAACAATGTGCGTTATTGGAATAATCAGCGCCATATACCTTTTTTATTTGTATTTAATTGGTAGTTTAGACCCTACCAGACCATTAATGCTGTTCATGGTCGTAACTATTCTTTCAGGGATTCAGATATTAATATTTGGATTTGTTGCAACCCAGATAAGCCTTTTAAAACGGGAAATATATCTAGTTCAAAAGGAAAATAAGTTGCTTAGAAAAAAATTAAAATAAATTAATCTTTTTTTATAAGATTAATAGAAGTTTAATTCCCATTAATATTGTTCCGTGTTGAGTACTAATGATTATTATGAATTATCCAAGGGTTACAATAGTTATTGTGAACTATAATGGGTGGAAAGACACCATAGAATGTCTGGAATCTGTTTATAAAATCGACTACCCTTACTTTTCAGTTGTGTTGGTAGACAACAATTCCAATGACGAGTCTCTATCCAAAATAAGAGAATACTGTAAAGGAGAATTGAAGATTGTATCACAATACTTTGATTATAACCCTGAAAATAAACCCCTATTCCTTCAAGAATTTGATAATTATGAAAAAGGTATAAAGTTAAGATATCTAAACAAAAATGATTCATATTCTCTAACTTTAATAAAAAATAATAGAAATTATGGATTTGCTGAAGGAAATAATATTGGGATAAGGTTTTCCTTAAATAATCTAGATCCGGAATATGTTTTACTTTTAAATAACGATACTGTTGTGGGGGAAAATTTACTGGATGATCTGGTTAAAACTGGAGAAAGTAAGGAAGAAATTGGTATTTTAGGACCTAAAATTTATTTTTATGACAAACCAGACGTAATTTGGAGTGCAGGTTGCAGAATATCCTGGAAATTAAGCCGGGGGATACAAATCGGCACAAACGAAGTTGATCAAGGACAGTTCGATGAACAAAGAGAAGTTGAATACGTTAGTGGTTCTTCATTTCTTATTAAAACCGAAGCCATCCAGAAAATAGGTTTGATGGATGAGAAGTACTTTTTATACTTTGAAGAAAGTGATTGGACCCTAAGAGCTAATCAGGCGGGTTATAAGAGTTTATACGTCCCCACTGCCCACATTTGGCATAAAGTATCCCAATCTGGTGGAGGGATCAGCAAACCAATAGGCTTGTATTATATAACACGTAACCGGTGGATTTTTATGAGAAAATGGGCTAAAAAGAGTGATTATGCTTTTTTTGTTATCTACCAAATAATAGGATTCTTCATACTACCCCTAATACTTAGTATTTATTATGGGAATAGAAAACTCTTTATCAGTTATTATCATGGATTCTTTGATGGAATAAAATTCTAAAAACTATTTATCACATGGGAATAGATGTTTTTCTAGATGATTAATAAAAGAAAAATGATTATTATAGATGGTTTTAATGGAAAAAAAGAATTTTCTTATCACTAATTTTGATTTAAGCATATGCTTAATTATATATTCAATTCTCGCAATATTTTCCATTAATTATTATCATTTTAATCTTGGAACCGATGGAATTTCATATTTATCTATAGCTGAGAATTATGTAAATGGATGCTGGTCACTTGCCATTAACGGATATTGGAGTCCTCTTTACTCCTGGTTACTGACACCAATCATTTTTTTTGATTATAATGTATCAACTGCACCATATGTGACTAGGATAGTGTCTTTAGTAGCCGGTTTTGTTACTATAATCAGCTTGAATAGGCTTAGTCTCACTTTTAATTTAAATAGAACAGTGAAAAAAGTTTTATTGATAACTTCAATCCCCATGATTTTATTTTATTCAATATTTAAGGACACACCGGATGTACTGGCAGTCTGCCTGCTTGTTTACTATTTCAGTTTTATTTTCGATGAAAATTATCCGAATTATTGGATTAATGGTGCTATATGTGGGTTTCTGGGAGGTATGGGTTTTTTAACCAAAACTTATATTTTTCCTTTTTTCATGGTGCATTTCCTTTTTTTCAATTTTTTATACTATTTTAAAGGACTTAAAAAAAATAGAACGGGTGTAAAAAAAAATCTAATTGTGGGATTGGTAGTATTTCTGGCAATTAGTGGAATATGGATCACAACTTTAAGCTTAAAATATGATAAACCAACCATTGGGACTACAACAGAATATAATCACGCAATTGTTGGTCCTGAGTATGGTAATCATCCGGTTTATTCCATAGGACTTATTAGGCCCCCAAATCCAAGTGCCACAAGTACTTGGGAGGAACCTTCATTAGTTAAATTGAATGACTGGAGTCCCTTTGAATCACGGGAATATTTTGAATTTCAGTTAAAACTAACCAAGGACAACCTTCTCAAAACAGCTATTATATTTGAATATTACTCATTATTATCCCTTGCAATAATTTTTATTAGTTTATACTTTATCCTGAAATTGAAGACCGAGAGATCTTTTAAAAACAGATTGATTTATATAATGCTCACCATATTTATATATTCCTCAGGATATTTGCTTATTTTCGTTGAAGAACGTTATTTATGGCCTGCAATTACTTTAATGATGTTTTGTGGATTTTATATAATTAGTACGCTGTATAAAGAAAAGAATCTTAGTTTAAAATTCAGAAATATATTTTTAGTAATTTTGATGGTATCTTTTATCTTTACTCCAGCTTTTGAATTGTTTATTTATCCCAGTACTGATAATGGCTTGTATGATTTAAGTAAAACCTTACAAAATGACTATGGCCTACAAGGGAACATCGCATCCAATGGTCATTGGGAAAATACATTAGCGATTTCCTATTATCTGAACAACCAATATTATGGGTTACCCAAGAATATTATTGACCCTGTTGAACTCAAAAATGAATTAATTGCCAATAATATTACTTATTACTTTGTTTGGGGTGATTCAAATAATGTTCAGGTGATAAATTATAATGAACTAACCAATGGAAGGATTCAAGGGTTGAGAATATATGAAAGGACATATAATTGATAGTCTTTTAAATTGAAAGCTTTTTAATGTGAATGTATTAATAGGTCATTTAGAAACATTCCTGTAAATAATATTATTAAACTGATTTGATGAATTTTCCCATGACAATCTTTTATTAATTATTTTATTTTGAGAAGTTTCAAGAACATCATTTAATACATCCTGGTGATTTAAATAATATATCACTTTATTGTATAAATCATCAATATTAGAATTTATAAAAATCATTTCTTCTTCCGAAAAAAAGGTAGGTGCACTACCATCAGCGAGATCTATCACCGGGATGCCTGAAAGAGTCATTTCATAGTTAACTAATGAAATATTAGTCAGTGATGCAACTAATCCAAAATGACATTCATTATATAATTCAATTAACTCTTTAGTTTTGAGTTTACCTAAATTTTTAATAAATGGCAATTTAATATGTTTATTTAACCCAAATACATATACCTCTAGTTCATATCCTAATTTTGATAATTTTTCATGAAGATAACCAATTTGTTGGATTAAAAGAAAGGGTGCTCTTCTACTATCCAATTTTAAGTATAATGCTATTTTAACAAGTTTATTGATAATAATTTTTCTCTTTTTAAGTTTATACTGTCCTAATTCAACTGGAAAATCAATATAATCAACTTTTTCAGTTGTTTTACGTTCCACAATAGATTTATTCCATTTTCCAAGACTTACCATGTGAAATCCAAATTTGTATGTATTCAATGCCAAATAATAGAGGTCACCCATAGCATAGAAATATGGTTCGAAATCTTGAATAAAATACATTTTATAATCAAAAATATCTTGAAAAGCAAGCAGCCAATAACAAGATTCCCAGTAGGTAGCTATACCTATATCTGAATTGAATTTATTTAATTCACTTTGTTCTAGGAAAGTACCTTGATATCCTGGCAAATTAATTTCTGCACTTTTCTCCATTTTTTCCCTACTAGTACCATCATATGTGATGTAATACACATCATGTCCTAATTGAGATAGTAAAGTGCCTAATCGTAATATGGAAGTATGCCCACCACTATATGATACCATGCCCGGAACAATAAAAGCAATTTTATATTGATCTTTAACAGGCAAATATTGTTTTACACAATATCCATGTTCTATTTGAGAAATAATTTTTGATACTCTCTTTAAAACCAGAAGATCATATTCAAATCTTATAAATGATGCTAAATCTTTTAGTTTTTTCATGTTAATCTTTTCCAGGTCTAAAAAATATTGATTTAAAAGATGATGTCGTATTTGTCCAAAAAAACTTTAATTTATTATCTTTCCTATTCTTAAGAATATTATAGTTGGAAAAAGTTAGATTGTAAACTAATAACAGAATATAAAGGAGTACACTGCGTTGTTTCATAAGATAAAGGTTATTTCTTATGCCAAATGAATATTTCATAATATTTTCTGTATCAGCTGCAATAATATCATCAGAATAATTTTTTTGAGTTTCATGATAAACAATACTGTCAGCTACATAAAGACCTAAAAAATTATTTTCAGTCATGCGATTGGTATATTCTATATCCTCGGCCCAAACAAAAAATTCTTTCAAAGGTAATCCCACTTCTTCAATCACTTCTCTTTTTATCAGTAAAGACAACCAGGAAGCAGCCCTTATAACTAAAACATTACTATTTTCGAATTTATTGAAAGGGATTTCCTTCACTAAAGGCTGTACTTGGGGAATGTTCATGACATGAACATTTCCATCACGCCATAAAACTTTACTACATAAAAAACCAATATTCTCCACTAATACAGTTTTCTCCAATAACTTATTTAATGAGTTTTTTTT
>SWCG01001353.1_pt1 | contig 17673 bp, 17 predicted proteins | sample 4690071 | NCBI WGS metagenome assembly SWCG01 (sample SAMN10267281, study PRJNA491770) | bioreactor metagenome | isolation source: DHS bioreactor inoculated with subseafloor sediment | place: Japan: off Shimokita Peninsula | collected 2012-10 | reverse complement strand
CGACATGCGGCTGTCTGCTCTGCGCCGAGCCATATGGAATGTCCGAAGTTTCGCCGCCTGCTTGGATTGGCTGCATCTGGGGCTATTGGTGGCGAAGGCTCGAAGAAGTTGTCACAAAGGCGGCGCCCCAACAAGGCGTTGCACCGGACAAGCCGGTGAACACGGTGTTGGACCTGAACGTAATGCCTTCCTATCTGACTGTTGTACCGGTAATGACCGGCGAACTTCTGTTTAGGGCCAGAATGGCCGAGCCTAAAAAGGAAATTTCAAGAATGCCGCGAATTGCCTGGGTGAGTTTGATCACAATTGCCACGTTGCTAATGGTGGGTAATGCTATGGCCGTTGAGGAAGCGGAATACAACGTACTTCATGAAGAAGACGGGTTCGAACTTCGGGAGTACGAATCCCATATTCTCGCTGAGACGACGGTAGCGGGAGAGTTTGAAAACGCGGGTAACGAAGCATTCGGCCGACTGTTCAAGTACATTTCCGGCAACAACAAACAGCAGCAGAAAGTGGCGATGACATCGCCTGTTGGGCAAGTGCCATCGGGTCAGAAAATCGAGATGACATCGCCGGTGAGCCAGCAGAAACAGGATGGAAAATGGATTGTCAGTTTCATGATGCCAGCGTCATTCACGCTGGAAACAACTCCTGAGCCAAAGGATCCAAACGTATCTATTCGCGAGGTTCCAGCACGTCTTATTGCCGCGGTACGTTATTCGGGTTTTTGGAGCGAAGAGAATTACCGTCGCAACTTGGCAAAATTACAGGATTGGATAGATAATAATCGCCTGACTCCGCTAGGCGAACCGATTTGGGCACGGTATAACCCACCGTTCATGCCTTGGTTCCTTCGTCGCAATGAAATCCTGATACCGGTTGCATCTCCTGAATCCGACGATTGAGCGCGGTGCAGTTGACGCCACACAAGTCGGTACAGCGGAGATGATAGTTTCTATGGTTTAGTTGACGTCATACACTCTGGAAACCTATGGCGCTGAGTGAATTTGAAAAGAAGAAATGCGAGAAGCTCGTCGGAGAATTCGTCGAGAGGCACCGCCCGCCTCCGCACATTCGGGGGCAGATGGGTTTAGGCTTTCGAGCAAAAGGGCAAAGTGTCGAGATTTTCGAAATCCGGCCGATGTGGCGACAACCGGATAGAAGAACCGAAACACCCGTGGCAAAAGCCACCTATGTCAAAACACAACGAGTCTGGAAGGTGTATTGGCAAAGAGCGGATCTCAAGTGGCATCGATATGAACCCGACCCCGAGGTCGGTAGTCTCGAGACATTCCTGGACATTGTTGATCAGGATGACTACGCCTGTTTCTTTGGCTAGGGAATGATTGAGTAATCGATCATCCCCGAGAAGGCGGTACTACTGGAATTTGAAAAACCTGGATTCCCGCCTTCGCGGGAATGACGGCTTCTCTCAACGGCAGCAGTAACTGCCGGCACCCCGGGTTCCGTTCACTTCCCCCGCCAATGCAGGTGGTACAGGTCATGGCGCCGGTCGCGCAGGTTCTTCACCGTGCCGCTGTTACGTGCGGTGGTCAGGGTCTCCGGCCGCAGGTCGGCGATGGCCACGGTTTCCACGTTGGGCGTGGTGTCGGCGGAGATACCGTCGCGGGCGAAGGGGAAGTCGCAGGGCGTCAGGATGCAGCTCTGGGCGTACTGGATGTCCATGTTGGCGACGTTGGGCAGGTTACCCACGTTGCCGGACATGACCACGTAGAGCTGATTCTCCACGGCGCGCGCCTGGCAGCAGTAGCGCACCCGCAGGTAGCTCTGCCGTTCATCGGTACAGAAGGGCACAAACAGGATCTGGATGCCCTGGTCGGTTAGGTGGCGTGCCAGTTCCGGGAACTCCGCGTCGTAGCAGATCAGCACGCCGATGGGGCCGCAGTCGGTCTCGATGGCGTTCAGGGTGCTGCCGCCCTCGATGTTCCACCAGTAAACCTCGTTGGGCGTGGGATGGATCTTGGGCTGTTCGTGCACCGTGCCGTCGCGCAGGAACACGTAGGAGATATTCTCCACCCGGCCCGATTCCACCCGGGTCGGGTGCGAACCCCCGATGATGTTGATGTTGTAGCGCAGCGCCATGTCGCGCAGCGCCTCGCGAAAGCGCGGCGTGTACTTGGTCAGGGCCTCGATGGATTCCGCCGGCGTGAGCTGCTGGTCCTCGATGGACAGCAGCTGCAGGGTGAACAGCTCCGGGAAGACGACGAAGTCCCCCTTGTAGTCGGCCACCACGTCCACGAAATAGGCCACCATCTCCAGGAACTCGTCGAAGGAACGCACGCGCCGCTGCATATACTGCACCGTGCCTACCCGGACGGTATCCGGCAGCCGCCCGCCATAGCCCTTCCCTTCACCCGCCTCGGGCAGGTCCGCCACCTGGGGGTTACGCCAGGCCAGGTGGATCCCATAACCCATGGACTGGTGATCCACGTCCAGGTACCCCGGAATGATCCCGATGACCTCGAAGCCATTGCGCAATTGAAAGGACAATACCGGGTCGCGTACCTGCTTGGCCTGTACGGCTTCCACGTACTTTTCCACGCTGCCATATTTCTTCATGCGCCGGGCGAGCGTGGGCAGACGCCCGGAAAACACGACCCCTTTCAGACCCAACGACTGGCACAGCTTCTTGCGTTCGTTGTACAGCCGCTGGCCGAGCCGGTAGCCACGATAGTCGGGATCGACGCATACCTCCATGCCATAGAGCCACTCCCCGGACGGGTCATGACGCGAGGCATAGCCGTTGCCGGTGATCTCGGCCCAGGTATGGGGCTTGAGGCCGATGTCCTCGCTGATGCGGAAGGTGGCGCAGTAGGCCACCACCTTGTCGTCCACCAGCACCACGAACTGGCCCTTGGGGAAATTGTTGATCTGCCCCATGACCTCGCCTTCCGAGTACCCGCGGATGCCGGTGCTGGCATAGACACGCGTCGACAGGGCCGCAATGCCCGATGCGTCGGCGGGACGCGCGTTGCGTACGACCAGTTTGCTGGAAGGGTTGGAAAGCTTGCTGCTCATGAAAGATCGTCCTTTGGTTGCTGTACCTTGAAAGATCGCGTGTCGTTGATCGTATCGCAGGAGCGGCCAGGGCCGCCCTACAGGGTGCCGGTTTGCTCCCCGACGGATTCCAGCACGATAAAGCTGTAGGGGTAGGGATTATCCGCGTCGGCCACATGGTTCTCCCGGGAACGTTCATGCCAGCGGGCTGGATCCAGCTCGGGAAACCGGGTATCGCCTTCGATTTCGGCGTCGATCAGGGTGAGGTAGATCCGGTCCGTCTGTGGCAGCAGCTGGCGGTAGAAGTCGGCGCCGCCGATGATCATGGCCTCTTCCACCTCGCCCGCTGCCGCCAGCGCCGCTTCGATGGAATGCGCCACCACGCAACCTTCCGCCTGGTAGGCAGGATCGCGCGTCACCACGATGTTCGTGCGCCCCGGCAGGGGTCGACCGATGGAATCGTAGGTCTTGCGGCCCATGATGATCGGCTTGCCCATGGTCACCGCCTTGAAGTGGCGCAGGTCCGCCGGCAGCCGCCAGGGCAGCTGGTTGTCCTTGCCGATGACACCGTTGCGCGCCATGGCCACCACGAAGCTGATGATGGCCATCAGACCGCCACCGGTGCCTTGATGTGGGGATGGGGATCGTAATCCACCAGCTCGAAATCCTCGAAGCGGAAGGCGAACAGATCCTTCACCTCGGGGTTGATGCGCATTCGTGGCAGCGGGCGTGGCGTGCGACTGAGCTGCAGGTCGGCCTGTTCCAGGTGGTTGGAATAGAGGTGGGCGTCACCCAGGGTATGGATGAACTCGCCGGCCTCGAGCCCGGTCACCTGGGCGATCATGCGCGTCAGCAGGGCGTAGGAGGCGATGTTGAAGGGCACGCCCAGGAAGATGTCGGCACTGCGCTGGTACAGCCGGCAGGACAGCCCGCCCACGGCCACGTAGAACTGGAAGAAGGCATGGCAGGGCGGCAGCGCCATGTGCTCGATCTCGCCCACGTTCCAGGCGCTCACGATGAGGCGGCGCGAGTCGGGGTTGGTGCGGATCTGTTGCACCACCTCGCTGAGCTGGTCGATGCGGCGTCCGTCGGCCGCGGGCCAGGAGCGCCACTGGGAACCGTACACCGGGCCGAGGTTGCCTGCGTCGTCGGCCCATTCGTCCCAGATGCTGACACCGTTCTCCTTCAGGTAGCGGATATTGGTGTCGCCGCTCAGGAACCAGAGCAGCTCGTGGATGATGGAGCGCAGGTGCAACTTCTTGGTGGTGACCACGGGGAAGCCTTCCGCCAGGTCGAAGCGCATCTGGTAGCCGAACACGCTCAGGGTGCCGGTACCGGTACGATCCTCCTTGCGCACACCGTGCTCGCGCACATGGCGCATCAGGTCCAGGTACTGCTTCATGCCTTGCTCTCTCCTTGCTTGCGATAGGCCAGCGCCAGCAGCAACAGGCCGAACAGGATCATGGGCAGGGTCAGCACATGACCCAGGGTCAGCCAGCCCCCCGCCAGGTAGCCGATGTGGGCGTCGGGCAGGCGCACGAATTCCACACCGAAACGGAACAGGCCATACCCGAGCAGGAACAGGCCCGACACGGCCATCACCGGCCGCGGCTTGCGTGCGAAGAACCAGAGGATGGCCAGCAGCACCGGCCCCTCCAGGATGGCCTCGTAGAGCATGGAGGGATGGCGCGCCTGCTGGTCCACGAAGGGAAACACCATGCCCCAGGGCAGATCCGTGGGCCGTCCCCACAACTCGCCGTTGATGAAGTTGCCGATACGCCCGGCGCCCAGGCCGAGGGGAATCAGCGGCGCGATGAAGTCGGTGACCACGAAGAAGCGCCGCCCGGTCTTGCGCCCGTACAGCCACATGGCCAGCAGCACGCCGAGCAGGCCGCCGTGGAAGGACATACCCCCCTGCCAGACCTTGAACAGGATCCAGGGCTGTTCCAGGAACAGCGGCAGGTTGTAGAACAGGATGTAGCCCACCCGGCCGCCCAGCACCACGCCCAGGGCCGCATAGAACAGCAGGTCGGCAATCTCCTCCACCTGCCAGCCGGAGTTCGGACGCGCCGCCTGCACCCGGCCCAGCCACCAGCCGCCGAGGAAGCCGATCAGGTACATGAGGCCGTACCAGTGGATCTGCAGGGGACCCAGGCCCAGGGCGACGGGGTCGATATCGGGGTAGGTCAGCATGAGGGCAAGACCCGACAGAACAGCGCCTTCAGGTATTCGGTTTCCGGGATGGCCGGGTGCACGGGATGGTCCGGTCCCTGGTGGCCACGTTCCAGCAGCTGCAGGTCACGGTCCAGGTGCCGCGCCGACTGCAGCAGGAGCTTCTGCAGGCCGTCCCGAGACAGGTGGTGGGAGCAGGAACAACTGACCAGGATGCCGTCCCGCTCCAGCAGCTGCATGGCCAGCTGGTTGATGCGGTGGTAGGCCTGCTCGCCGGCCTTGCTGTCCTTGCGACGCTTGATGAAGGCCGGCGGGTCGACGATCACGACATCGAAACGCTCGCGCGCCTCGCGCAGGCCGCGCAACACCTCGAAGGCATCACCCTGCATCACGCCGACCCGCTCCGCCACGCCGTTGTCACGGGCGGCGGCCTGGGCCAGGTCCAGGGCCGGCTGGGAGGCATCCACGCAGACCACGCCGCTGGCGCCGCGCACCGCCGCCTGCACCCCCCAGGCGCCCACGTAGCTGAACACGTCCAGCACCCGCTTGCCCTGCACATAATCGCCCAGCCGCTCCCGGTTGCGGCGCTGGTCGAAGAACCAGCCGGTCTTCTGCCCGCCTTGCAGTGGTACCTGGAAGCGCACGCCATGCTCCTCCAGGCCGATCCTCTCCGGCACCTCGCCGATGGCCTCCACGTAGGACTCCAGTCCCTCCAGCTCGCGGGTGGAGCCGTCGTTGCGCAACAGCACGGCACGCGGTTTGAGCACCTTGTCCAGGGCCTCCAGCACGGCGGCCCGCGCCAGTTCCATGCCGGCGGTGGTGAACTGCGCCACCAGCACGTCCCCGTAACGGTCCACCACCAGGCCCGGCAGGCCGTCTGCTTCGCCGTAGACCAGCCGGTAGAAAGGCTTGGCGAACAGGCGCTCGCGCAGGGACAGGGCCACGTTGAGGCGGTGTACCAGCAGGGAACGGTCCAGCCGCAGGGCCGGATCACGACTCACCAGCCGCGCGCAGATCAGGGAATGGGGGTTCACATAGCCGCTGCCGAGGGGCTTGCCGTTATGCGCCTCGATCACCACCGGCTGGCCGGGAGTGAACTGGCCCAGGGGGGTGGCGACGCTGTCGATCTCGTTGCTGTAGATCCACAGGTGGCCGGCGCGCAGGCGACGATCTTCCTGTTTTTTCAGGCGCAGGGGCGCCACCTGGGTAGTGTCGGTCATGGGGGATGAGGCTTCCGGATTCAAGGTGGGAAGGATACCCGGATGGTGGGGACAATGCACACCGGTCCCGGTGGCGGAAATTCACCCCGCGGGATACTGTTTCACCGAGGAGGAAGCGCATGAAAACACTTTACGATATGGAACGTTCCGGAAACTGTTACAAGGTTCGCCTGTTACTGGCCTTGCTTGGCGAGGACTATGAACAAGTGACGGTGGATCTGACCCGGGGGGAGCAGCGACTCGAATCCTTTCTGGCCCTCAATCCCCGGGGCGAGATCCCGGTGCTGGTCGAGGATGGCGAGGTCATCTGGGATTCCGGCGCGATCCTGGTCTACCTCGCGACCCGGACAGCGGACCGGCATTGGTTCCCGGACGAGGCCCTGGCACGGGCACGGGTTGCGCAGTGGCTGGCAGTCGCCGCCAACGAGGTCCACCACGGCCTGGCCGCGGCGCGGGCCATCCGGTTGTTCGGGCGCGCGGGCGACCTCGCCCACAGCCAGGCCCTGGGCCGGCGCGCGCTGACCTTGCTGGACCAGCAGCTCGCCCGCGGCCCCTGGCTGGCCGGGGAGGCACCCAGCATCGCCGACATTGCCTGCTATCCCTATGTGTCCGTCGCCGAAGACGGGGAGCTTTCCCTCGCCCCCTACCGGAATCTGGCCCGCTGGTGCCGGGATATCGAGTCCCTGCCGGGTTATGCGCCGATGGCAGCCCGCCCGCCGTCGGCTTGACAACCGGCTTCCCTCTTACTAAATTAGTAAACGTTCACTTTGTTTATCGTGGTCGCGGGTCCTGGATCCCGGCCTGCGCCGAGATCTTGAGGCTCCGTCCTTACAATCAACATCATTTATTAACTCACTGTTTACTAGGGAGAAATGTCATGAGCACATTCGACCAGGAACTCGATGCCCGCGGCCTGAACTGCCCCCTGCCCATCCTGCGGGCGAAAAAGGCCATCACCGCGCTGGATGCCGGCAAGGTACTCAAGATCGTCGCCACCGACCCGGGTTCGGTGAAGGATTTCGAGGCCTTCTGCAAACAGACCGGCAACGAACTGCTGGCCAGCAACCAGGCCGGCGGCGCCTTCGAATTCCTCATCCGCAAGCACTGATGGCCAAGCGCCTGAAGGCCGCGGAGCGGCGCGCCTCCATCCTGGCGGTGGCCAAGGTGCTGTTCGCGGACCGCGGCTTTCACGGCGTATCGGTGGATGAGATCGCCCGGCGGCTGGGCGTGAGCCCGGCCGTCCTCTACCGGCACTTCGATTCCAAGGAGGCCCTCTACGAGGCGGCGCTCAGTGAGATCGCCTGCCAGCGCGAGAGCTACGTGGAGGCGGCACTGGGCGGCCCGGGGGACTTCGGCAGCGTGCTGCTGCGCATGACCCGGGTCTATGCCGCCAGCGTGGCGCGTGACCCGGACTACCTGCGCATGGAAATGCACAGCGTGCTGGAGGGTGCCCCCGCCGCGCAGCAGTTCTTCGAGTCGCGCTGGAAGAGTTTCACTGACTTCATCGAGGTCAGCCTCGGCGAGCTGGCCCCGCAGGGACGGGTCGCGCGGGTCGATGCCCGCAGCGCCAGCCTCATGTTCCAGGGCATGGTGCGCGAAGCGCTGTATGCCAAGTGTATTCTCAAGAGCCCTCGCCACAAGGACATCGGCCTGGATGACCTGATCGAACAGCTGATCCAGCTGTTTCTCGCCGCCGTCGGCTACCAGCACTCATAACGCTTACCCTTCAAACGGAAAAAGGTACAGCTGCTCGCTATCCCCCAGCCCGACACGCACGCCGGACATATCACAGTCAGGATGCTGCCCGGAAAATCGTATCGGGCATCGCCATTTTCCTCATCGCGCATGTCACCAGTCTGCGGACGCCGATCTCCTTGTAGAGTTTTTTACCCGCTTTGGACCCAGACCCTCGACCTTCATCAGATCACGTAGTTCGGCGGGCGTACGGGATTCCACCCTTTCCAGTTGCGGCAACCGCCCGGTCTGCACCAGGGTCTCGATCTTGCCGGCCAGGTCCTTGCCGATTCCGGGCAGCCTGGACAGGTCCTCGTCCTGCTGGATCATATCCGCCATGCTCCTGGAATGGCTGCCCACGATGCGCGATGCGTTTCGATAAGCGCGTACGCGGAAGGGATTGGCATCCTCGAGTTCGAGCAGGTCAGCCAGACGGGCAAACGTCTCCGCGATCTCACTATTGTGAATGGCCACCGGATATCTCCGTGATGCGTTGCAGCCGTAATGCGTTTTGCGCCGCATATCCGGACTCATCATTGTCGAAGTAGCAATAGACCGACAGACCCTGACTGGTCCAGCCGGTGATGGCATCGGCCCAGTCGGCGAGGGCCGGACCGTCATACTCGCCCTGGTAGGGCCCGTCCGGTCCGTGCAGGCGCACATACACGAAGTCGGTGGTGACCTTGCGGGGTGACCGGTAGCCGTCGAACTCGTAGACGCAGAAGGCGATATCATGACGTGCCAGCAGTTCCTCACACCGTTCGTTGATCCAGCCCGCATTGCGAAACTCGAAGGCATAGCGGAAATCACGGCTCAGGGTGTCGAGAAACCGTTCCAGGCGTTCATGGTTGTAGTGCCAGTTGGGCGGCAGCTGGAACAGGACAGGGCCCAGGCGCTCACCCAGTTCGACGATGCGCTCGAAGAACTTTTCGATGCTGGCTTCGGGATCCTTGAGTTTCTTCATGTGCGTGATGTAGCGACTGGCCTTGGCACTGAAGATGAAATCATCCGGCACCGACTGGCGCCACAGCGCCAGGGTCTCGCGCCTTGGAAGTTGATAAAAGGAATTATTGATTTCGACACTCCTGAAGTGGCGTGTGTAGTATTCAAGCATCTGTCTGTCGTCGGACAGGTCCGCGGGGTAGAAAGGACCCTTCCAGTGGGCATAGGACCAGCCCGAGGTGCCAATATGAATCCGTGCCGGTTTCATGCTGTCACCAGGGCATGGGACTGCCATCGTACTTGATGAAATGCCTGGTCTTGTCCAGGGTGAAGTCTTCAATCACCTGGCGCAGACCGGTGACACTTTTCTCGGCGCTGATGCCGTCCCCCGGACCCATTCGGGTCTTGACGCCGCCGGGATGCAGCAGCAAAACGCCGACGTGGCGCTCGCGCAGCGCCTCGGCCAGGCCACTCATGGCGGCATTCAGGGCAGCCTTGCTGGAGCGGTAGTAATAACTGCCCGGCATCTGGATGTCGGCGATGCTGCCCATGTGGCTGGTCATCACCGCCAACTGGTGCAGTTCCGCCGCTTCGGAAGGATGACGACAGGTGGCGAACACGCGCCAGCCGCTACCGGCATATTGTCGAACCAGCTCCAGGCCGAGACCGCGATTGCTTCCGGTAATCAGAATATTGGCCATATGCTCTTCCTCCTGATCAAGCACGTGAAGGGATCGCGCGTTAGGTATGGTCTGAAGTATAGGAAACATCCCCGGGGCGGTGGATCATCGCTACAGGCGGCCAGTAAGCAAGGTCGTGGAGAGAACGATGGCGAGAAACGGAAACGGCGGACGCATGGCTGTCCCGAGCATAGACCTCGCCAGGCGGGTGCGCGAGAGGCGGCGGGCTGCTGCCGCGGGGTACCGGCCTATTTGGTGTCGATGCCCAGCTTCTTGAGCTTGCGCCACAGGGACACGCGGTCGATGCCCAGCATCTTGGCCGCCTGCGTCCGGTTGCCGTCCGCCATCTTCAGGACGGCGAGTATGTGCTCGGTTTCCTGTTCTTCCAGGGTGGTCGGGGTCGCCGCCATCTCCGGCTTGAAGACACGCACCGTCAGGGCCCCCAGGCTCTGCGGCAGGTGCTCGATATCCAGGGTGCGGCCCTGGGCCAGGGCGACACCGCGCTCGATGAAGTTCGACAATTCGCGGACATTGCCGGGATAGTCGTACTCCACCAGGCGGCGCATCCCCTCGGTGGAGATTTCCTGCACATCGCGATCCATCATGGCGGAGAACTTGCGCAGGAGATAATAGGCCAGCAGGGGAATATCGTCACGGCGCTCACGCAGGGGCGGCAGGGTCAGGGTCATGACATTGAGGCGGAAATAGAGATCATTGCGCATCTGGCCATCGGCGACCGCCGCCTTGAGGTCGCGGTTGCTCGCGGCAATGACCCGCACATCGACGGGTATCGGGTGCACCGACCCGACACGCATCAGCTCGCGCTCCTGCAGCACGCGCAGCAGCTTCACCTGCATGAGCAGGGGCATCTCGGCGACTTCGTCCAGGAACAGCGTCCCGCCCTCGGCGGCCTCGAACAGGCCGATCTTGGTGGCATTGGCCCCGGTGAAGGCGCCCTTCTCGTGTCCGAACAGCTCGCTCGCCGCGATCTCCTCGTGCAGGGCACCGCAGTTGAAGGCCACGAAGGGTCCCTTTGAACGCAGGCTGTTCTGGTGAATGAAGCGCGCCAGCAACTCCTTGCCCGTACCGGATTCGCCGTGGATGACCACGCTGGTATCGGTGCCGGCGATCTGCCGCGCCGTCTCCAGCAGGCGCTGCATCCCCAGGTCCTGGGTGATGATGGTGGTCTGGTTGGAAAGATGCTCCACGCGCAGTTTCAGTTCCTGGTTCTCGCGCTTGATGCGCCGCAGCTCCAGCGCCCCACGCACCACCTCGCGCACCTCGGCAAGCCGGAACGGCTTGGCGATATAGTGATAGGCCCCTGCCTTCATGGCGTCGACGGCGGAATCCAGGGTTGCGTGGCCGGTGATCATGATAACCGGCACCTCGGGCATGGTCTCGCGGATATGGCGCAGCACGTCCATGCCGTCGATACCGGGCATGCGCAGGTCAGTCAGCACCAGGTCGAAGGCCGTGGACTGCAGGGCGGCGACTCCCTCCTCACCCGTCTTGCAGGCAGTAACCCTGTAGCCCTCCCGCTCCAGCACGGTAGTGAGGTTGGTGAGCGCGATCAGCTCGTCATCGATCAGCAGAACCTGGTGCTTTGCTTCATCGTTCATAGCGAATCCGGTTCCTGTGCCAGTGGCAGCCAGATGGTAAACCGTGTACCGCCCTCTGTACGATTGTCCGCGGCGATACATCCATAATGCTCACTCACGATCTCCTCCACCAGGTACAGGCCGAGTCCGGTCCCGTCACCGGATTTGCGCGTGGTGAAGAAGGGATCGAATATCTGCGCCAGATGCTCCGGACTGATGCCAACACCGTCATCATCGATCCGTATGACCAATACGCGTTCCGCGAGGCTTACCTGGGTGATGTCACCGACCAGACGATCGGTATTGGGTGGCATGCTCCTGGACCAGGTGGAATCCTCGGCATGAATCCGGATGTTCATGGCGCCGGCATCGACGGCGTTGCGAATCAGGTTGATGAACACCTGCTGGAAGCGTTCCCGGTCCACCCATACCGTACGCTCGGGCGCGGACTCGATCCGCACATGCACATTGGCAGGCAGCTGCCGGATGACCAGTTGCACGGAGGATTCGATAAGAGTCGGCACCCTGTGTCCCTGCAGATGCAGCTTGGGATGTCGCACACTGTCGAGCAGGCGCCGCACGATCCGCCTGGCCCGTTCGGACTCTCCATCGATGTGCGCCATCCACTGCCGCGCCAACGCCGGGTCCGTATTGCCATCATCTTCCATCAGCAGTTGGATGGAGGTGGAGATGTTCGACAAGGGATTGTTGAGCTCATGAGCCACACCGGACACCAGCACGCCCAGCGCCGCCGCCTTCTCATTCTGCCGCAACTGGTTCTGCTGGGCGCGCAGGCGATTGAGCATGGAATTGAAGTGGTGGACGAAGGAGCGGATCTCGCCATCGCGCGACGGCAATGTCAGCTGCTGTTCGTTGCCCTCGGCCAGGGAATCGAGCTGGTCCTCCAGGTTGCGCAAGGGGCGGACGATCTGACGGGCCATGAATACCGCGCTCGCGACGCCAAGCAGGATGACCGTCAGCAATGCGATCAGCAGCGTCCATACCGCCATGCGCAAGGTTTCCACCAGGGTAGTACGTTCGCGCGCGCGCAGCTCCTTGACGAACACGGAGATTTTGTGCCCCAGGGCACGGATCGTCTGTTGCGCGGCCTCCTGCTGCGTCGGGGTGAGGTCGACATAGCGCTCGATCTCGGCACGGTATTGCATCAGGGCGGCATCCGCGGAACGTAACTCTTCCGGTGACGCCAGTTCCAGGAAGGCCTGCCGGGCATCGACAAGCGACCGTAGCGCGATCGCGATCTCATTCAGCAACTGCTCATAGTCGGCTCGCTCGTTATAGAGAAACAGGTTCTTCTCGTCGCGGCGAATGTCCTGGGTGACCTCGCTGAAGGCATTGACGACCTCCCCCTCCATGATCTGGGTCTGCAGATAGTGCAGGTCGGCGATCACCACGGTGGCGAAGATCAGCAGGGCGACCTTCGACAGGATGTAGGAGGTGAGGATCTTTCCGCGCAGGCTGGACATGGCTGTGGCTGGGCATTGGCATCAGATGTTGCATATTACAACAACGTTGCAGGCGTTGCGCCACAAATTCCCCCGATATGTTGCGATTCGTAACAATCCAGACCCGGGGAGATTCAGTAAGCGATTGATTTATAATTTATTAAATTCTGGCACAGGGATTGCAATACTTGTTGCAGTAGAAACCAAACCTAAGGACCCCAGCCATGACCCGTCTGACCAAAGCCCTGAAGAAGATGCTCAACGCCCTGGCCGTCGCCGACGCCGGCGAGTACCTCACCTCGACCCAGAAGAACGAATACCTGCGCAAGGCACACGGTATCGCACCCCTTTCCGCCCCCGCCACGGCGGACAGCCCTGCCAGCGCGGACAGCGCCCAGGGCCGACGCCGTATTGCCCTATACATGGGCATGGAACTGCGCGCCGACATGATCGATTACGTGATCCAGACCTGCACCCGACTGAACCATGACCTGACCGTACTGACCTTCGAATCCGGCCAGGAGGTGCGCGGCATGCTCGATCCCTTCCGGGACGCGCTCAAGACCGAGGGCATCGACCTGCGGGTGCATTACCTCACCGGCGACCCCGTCCGTGGCCTCGGCCGCTACCTCCGCAGCCACCCGGAAATCGCCTTCCTGGCCTGCAAGGATACCGGCTATCTCGGCCGCAGCATCCTCAAGGGTACGCAGCGCCAGAATGCCCTGCCCGTTCCCGTCGTGCTGCTGGGCGATGCACAGATAAGCGCCCTGCAGCATGACGAAACTCCGGTGGCCACACCGCAAGCCCGCTCCACTGTCGCCTAACGGGTACCTTGCGTATACTTGAGGCCCATGCCACGGTGCTGTCCGGCACAGTGGCATGGACTGGATTGGCATGACCGAACCCCGCCCTCCACCTCCTTCAATGATGTCGTAACTGCATGCTGACAAAAATCTTCCCGTTCCTGCGCTGGTTTCCCATCAGCGGCGAGAATATGCGCTCGGACCTCGTGGCGGGCATCACTGTCGCCATGATCCTGGTCCCCCAGAGCATGGCCTATGCCACGCTCGCGGGCCTGCCCGTGGTCTACGGGCTTTACGCCTCCTTCCTGCCCGTCATCATCGCCTCGCTGTGGGGCGCCTCGCGGTTCCTGCACACCGGTCCGGTGGCCATGCTATCGCTCATGTCGGCCGCCGCCATCGAGCCGCTGGCCACGCGCGGCAGCGAGGAATTCATCCAGTTATCGCTGACCCTGGCCCTGATGGTGGGTGTGTTGCGCCTGGCCCTGGGGCTGTTTCGCATGGGCGTACTGATCAACCTGGCCTCGCACCCGGTGATCCTCGGTTTCACCAACGCGGCCGCGCTGATCATCGGCCTGTCGCTGCTGAACAGTTTCATGAATGTCCCGATGCCGCGCTCCGACAGCTTCCTCTACGACCTGTCGAACGTGATTCAACAACTGCCCCTGGCCCATCTGCCCACCCTGTTGTTCGGCATCGGCACGCTGATCGCCCTGCACCTGATGCGCAAGCATTTCCCCAGGCTGCCCGGCGTGCTGGTGGTCGTACTGGCCTGTACCCTGATCAGCGCCCTCACCGGCTACGAGAAGACCGCGAGCGTGACACCTGCACAGGTAATGGACACCGAGGCGCGGGCGAGCTTCGAGGAACTGGTCGCGAACCAGGCGGCGTTGCAGCGGGTCAAGGACGCACAGAAATCCGTCGCGGAGCAGGTCAAGGCGAGCACCGCCTCCGGGGGCCGCGATTACCGGCTGCAAGCCGAACTGATGCGCTTGCAGGGCGAGGAGCAGAGCCTCAAGCACCATCTCTACCGCCAGCGGCTGGAGGCCTACCAGTACGCCCTGACTCCGGTCACACAGCCGGATGGCAGCCTCCTGTACGCGCGTGCCGAGCGCAATGGCTGGTTCGCCCCCGCCTGGCGCTGGGCCGGCGGCAGCGCCGAGACCTTCGTGCTCGCGGGTGGCGGCCGGGTGGTCGGCAGCATCCCCACCGGCATTCCCGGTTTCAGCATGATCTCCTTTGACCTTGGCATCATGTCGGGCCTGTTCGCGACTGCCTTCATCATGGCCATGATCGGCTTCATGGAGGCCACCTCCATCTCGCGGGCCCTGGCGGCCAAGACCCGCGAGAAACTCAATCCCAACCAGGAATTGATCGGGCAGGGCCTGGCCAATATCGTCGGCAGCTTCTTCCAGTCCTACGTTGTCAGCGGCTCGTTCTCGCGCTCGGCCGTGGCCGCCAAGGTCGGTGCGCGCACCGGTTTCTATGCCATCATCAGTGCGCTGGGTGTAATGCTGGTCATGCTCTACCTGACCCCGTACCTCTATCACCTGCCCCAGCCGGTACTGGCCGCCATCGTCATGAGCGCGGTGTTCGGACTCATCGACATCAAGTCGATGGTGCACAGCTGGTCCGTACGTCGCAGTGACGGCACCGTCGGCCTGGTCACCTTCGCCACCACCCTGCTGATGGCTCCCAGTCTCGCCGATGGCGTGCTGGTGGGCGTGATCCTGACCGTGCTGGTGTTCCTGGCGAGCACCATGAAACCACGCAGCGAGATCCTCGGCCGTACCGCGCAGGGCGCCCTGGCCGGCGCCGTGACCCATGACCTCGCGCCCGTGAGCGAGCACTACGTGGCGCTGCGCTTCGATGCCTCGCTGGTATTCATCAACGCAGCCTTCTTCGAGGAAGCCGTGCTGAAGGCCCTCAGTCAGTTCCCCAGCGCCAGCGCCCTGCTCGTGGTCGGCAATGGCATCAACCGCATCGACGCCACCGGCGAGGAGAAGCTGCGCGCCCTGGCCCAGGACCTGAACGCGGCCGGTGTCACCCTGATGTTGGCGGGTCTGAAGCGCCCGGTGCGCGAGGCCCTGGACCGGGCCGGACTCACTGCGGTGATCGGCGAGGAGAACATCTTCGCCAGCAAGGATATCGCGGTTCGCCTCCTCGACGAGCGTTTCAAGAAGCAGGATGCAGAAGCAGCGGCGTAGCGGTACGGCGACTCCGCCCGATCAGGGGCGTCCGGCCAGGTACTCTCCGAGGTGATCGGCGGCCACCAGCACCAGTGCCCCACTGCGGTGATGCTGCACCAGGCTGGCCTCGGGGATGTCCCCGCGCCAGTCGCCCTCGCGCAACACCACGTAGCCATCGGGATGGCGCTCGGCCCAGGCACGCAGTTTCGTCTCGTCCCGGTACACCGCCAGGGGTTGGCGCAGACGACCGAGAAAATGGAACTCGCCCTGGTAATCCAGTGTGGTGGCCAGTGGATGCCCGGCACTCTCCCGCTCCGCCAGGGCCTCGCTCATGGGCCGCATGTCGAAGGTGGGCGCCATGGCGCGCAGGGCGGTCAGGTGCAGGGCGAGGTACATGGCCACCGAGGTCGCGGCCGTGAGCATCACCTTGGTCTCCAGCGCGCCGACCCGGCGGCTCAACAACCATAGCCCCCAGGCTACCAGCACCCAGCCCCAGCGCCCGTCCACCTGGGGCAGCCAGTACACCTCGGTGGGCTTGAGATGCACCAGCGCCAGCCCCAGGCCACCGATCACCGCCAGCAGGCCCGGAACCCACAGGCGTTCGGGGATTCGGCGAGCGTCATGCCAGCGCGAAAGCCCATGGGCGGCCAGCATCAGCAGGGCGGGGAACATGGGCAGCAGGTACTTGCCCTGCTTGCCGCCCACCAGGCTGAACAGCAGCACTACCGGCAGCCCCCAGGCAAGACACAGGCGCCAGCGGTCGTCGCGCGCCAGGCAGGTGAGCCCCTGCCACACCCGCGACCACAGGCTCCAGGGCGCCAGCATCACCGGCAGCAGCGCCAGGTACAGCCACCAGGGTTCGGCATGGGGCGCCTCCGCGCCCATGCGTCCCACATGCTGGCCAAACAGGATCGCCTGGCGATAGGCCTCGCCGCCGGCCAGGGCCGCCGGCCAGGCCCAGGCCAGGCCGATGGCGGCGCCCAGTGCCAGGGCCAGCAGCAGGCCGCCATACCAGCGTGGCCAGGAAGACGGGCGACGTTCCCGCGCCCACCAGGGCGCCAGCAGGGCCACGGGCAGCACATGCAGCAGCACCACCGGGCCCTTGGCCAGCACACCCAGGCCGATGCCAAGCCCCATCCACCACCAGCCCCGCGCCACGCCCTGCCAGGCCCGCACCAGGCCGATCAGGGCCAGCAGCACCGCGCCGGCCAGCAGCAGGTCGAACTGCACCATGGTGTAGAACCCGGGCCACAACAGGCCGCCGAGCAGCAGCCAGGGCATCAGGTGCGCCGCGCGCCGATCCCCGGGCCAGAGCAGGCGCGTCAGGTGAACCGCCAGCGCCATGACCAGCAGGCTCACCAGCGGCGCCACCAGCCGCGGCCACCATTCATTGACGCCGAAGACCGCCCAGCCGGCCTGGATCAACCAGAACAGCAGCGGCGGCTTGTGACTGTAGGGTTCACCATTGAGGTAGGGCACCAGGAAATCACCACGCAGCCACATCTCCCAGGCCACGCCCACGTAGCGGGTCTCGTTCACCGGCAACAGCGGCCGCACCTCGAGGGCCACGGCCAGCAACAGCCCCCAGAGCGCCAACAGCGCCGGTATCGCCAGGCGGGGATTCACTTGCCGGCGGGATCCAGGTCGAAACCGCTCTGGCGTGTGGATTTCCGCAGCCGGAAGCGACGAAAGAGGGACAGGCCGAGCAGGCCGGACAGCAGGAACAACAGGATGCCCGTGCCGATGCGCCACAGGGGATCGACGGCGATGCCGCTGCCGATGAGGGCAAACACCAGGGTCTGGGGCAGATAACCCAGGGCCGAGCCGGCAGCGAAGGGCCACGCGCCCATGCGG
>SWCG01001467.1_pt1 | contig 17723 bp, 18 predicted proteins | sample 4690071 | NCBI WGS metagenome assembly SWCG01 (sample SAMN10267281, study PRJNA491770) | bioreactor metagenome | isolation source: DHS bioreactor inoculated with subseafloor sediment | place: Japan: off Shimokita Peninsula | collected 2012-10 | reverse complement strand
GAAAGAGACCACGAACCTTTCGCGTCTCCAGCGTCGGCTCAAGATCGCGCGGATCGACATGGTCATACTCGATAGCATAGCCCGGCTGCAGCATCACTGCCCGCTCAAGGCCGGGAATGGTTTTCAGAAGCGCGAGTTGCGCATCTTCGGGAAGCGATGTGGAGATACCGTTCGGATAGACCGTATGATCGTCGAGCCCTTCCGGCTCGAGAAAAATCTGATGGCCCTCGCGATCTCCGAACTTGACGATTTTGTCTTCAATCGAAGGACAATAGCGTGGCCCGATCCCATCTATCGCGCCGGAATACATGGCGGAGCGATGCAGATGCTGGCGGATCACCACATGCGTTTCGCCGGTGGTGCGTGTGATGCCGCATTCGATCTGGCGGTTGGTAATCCGATCCGTCAACAGGGAAAAGGGTGTCGGGTCGTCGTCCGCCGGCTGCATGTCCAGCGAAGCCCAGTCAATCGTACGGCCGTCGAGACGTGGTGGCGTCCCCGTCTTCAGTCGCCCCAGGCGAAAACCCGCCGCTTCCATTGAAATCGAAAGCCGCTCGGCCGCCTGTTCGTTCATACGGCCCGCCGGGATCGTCTTCTCCCCAATGTGAATGAGGCCGCGCAGAAATGTCCCAGTTGTCAGCACAACGGAGCCGCAGGTCAGATAGCGCTCTCCGGAGACCACAACTCCGGCGATGCGGTCATCGCTGATTCGCAGTTCCAGCGCCTCCCCTTCAATCACTTCGAGGTCGGGCACTGCCCTGATCGCGCTTTGCACCGCATTGCGATAGAGCTTGCGGTCGGCCTGTGTGCGCGGTCCCCGCACAGCTGGACCCTTGCGCCGATTGAGGAGCCGAAACTGAATACCCGCCGCATCGGCAGCGCGGCCCATAATGCCGTCCAGGGCATCCACTTCCCGAACAAGATGTCCCTTGCCCAGCCCTCCGATTGCCGGATTGCAGGACATCGCACCAACGGTATCGAAGCGAAGCGTAACCAGCGCTGTTCTGGCACCAGAACGCGCGGCGGCGGAAGCGGCCTCTGCACCAGCGTGGCCACCGCCGATAACAATTACATCATAGCTGCTGTTCGTCATAATCCGATTCCATCGATGCCTGCACAGCGTGGAGAAATGCTATGGAAGCCCGATACTTCGCGGCGATTGGAGAGCGTCAGACATGTCTTTTTCTGGAGGAGCAGTCAAGGGATTTGCGAAGCTCTGTCGGTTTCACGTGAAACATTGTTGCGTAAGCGTCCGGACCTGACGCGTTTGTTTCACGTGAGTCACGCATCGATCAGGCAGACAGTGTTTCACGTGAGTCACCGATTTAAACTGGCTTTGCGGTGTTTCACGTGAGTCATTTCCCAATACAAAACTGCGAAAAGATGGTGTCCAGAAGATCTTCGACGTCGATTGTGCCGCTTATTCGTCCAAGCGCATCGCCTGCAAGCCGCAGCTCCTCCGCGCGAACTTCAAGCGGGAGGTTTGTTTGTCTCGCTGCCGTATCCACATGTCCCGCCGCATCCAGGATAAGCTGCACATGCCGCTCCCGGAAAGGGAGTGCTTCACCGGCATTTGATGTCGCTTGCACAGCGAGCTCACGCATCTCGCTTAAAAGGCTATCAATGCCCTCACCTGTATGGGCTGAGATGAGAAAGTCATATTGTCCCTGATGGTGTGTCTTGTCTGCCAGGTCCAGCTTGTTGCCTATCCGTCGATGCGGAATCCCTTCCGGAAGCCGAACCCTGACCGGCGCATTGCAGTCTTCAAGAAGAAGGATGAGATCAGCCTCCCGGGCGCGATCGATCGCACGGTCAATCCCCAGGGCCTCGACCCTCCCGGGGTTCTCACGAATGCCGGCTGTATCTGTCACGATCACCTTGACCCCACCTACATCCAGCACAGCCTCGAGAACATCGCGTGTCGTCCCGGGCTCTTCCGTCACGATGGCGATGTCTCGGCGGGCCAGCGTGTTCAAAAGGCTCGACTTGCCGGCGTTGGGCGCCCCAAGGATAACCACGCGAAACCCATCGCGGATGATCTCGGCAGTTCGGTACCCGGCGGCGTGACGTTCAAGCGAGCTTCGTAGCTCGGCGATCTCCTTCCATACACGTTCGGCGACCGAGCCCGGAACGTCTTCTTCATCCGAGAAGTCGAGTTCCGCCTCGATCATTGCCCGCGCATGGATGAGTGTCTTTCGCCATCCGTCATAAAGAGCCCTGTGCCGGCTTTCTGCGTTTGCCAGAGCAAAACGGCGCTGCGCCTCGGTTTCCGCGGAAATGAGGTCGGAAAGCGCTTCGGCCTCCGTGAGATCGAACTTTCCATTCAGAAAGGCGCGCCGTGTGAACTCGCCCGCCTCGGCAAGGCGAAAATCGGGATAGCCCGCAAGTGTCTCCAGAACGGCCTGCACAACAGCCCGCCCGCCATGGAGATGGAGTTCGCCACAGTCTTCCCCCGTAAAGCTCTCTGGGCCTGGAAAGAAGAGGACAAGAGATCGATCGAGAACGGCGCCCTGGCTGTCCCGCAATGTTCGCAGCGTCGCATGGCGCGGTTCCGGGAGTTTTCCTGCCAGAGCTTCGAGCGCTGAGCAGGTGCCGGAGCCCGACAATCGCACAACAGCGACGCCCGACGGCAACGCGCCGCTGGAAAGTGCGAATATGGTTTCTCTCATCTCATTTGCTCTCACGTCCAAAGCGCCCTACCGTGGCGCCAGTGTCAGGGCTAGATATTTTCTATAACGGTTCGATACGCAAGGAGCCCCAATGCCGCTGCCTGCAAAAAATCTTCTGGCTACCGAAGCCAGCCCCTATCTGCTTCAGCACCGGAATAACCCGGTTCACTGGAGGCCGTGGTCGGCAGCGGCCCTAAGCGAGGCGAGAGAAAGCGACAGGCCCATTCTCCTCTCGGTCGGCTACGCAGCCTGCCACTGGTGTCATGTGATGGCTCACGAGTCTTTCGAGAACCCGGAAATCGCCGCAGCGATGAACCGCTATTTCGTCAACATCAAGGTCGACCGGGAAGAGCGGCCGGAAATCGATCAGATCTACATGGCCGCGCTCTCCGCCATGGGCGAACAGGGCGGCTGGCCTCTAACCATGTTTCTCGACTTCGACGGAAAGCCCTTCTGGGGCGGGACCTATTTCCCGCCTGAACAGCGATACGGACGACCAGGATTTCTTCAGGTGCTTGAAGCCGTAAATGCTGCCTGGCAGGGCAAGCGCGCCGAACTTGTGAAAAGCGCGGGCGCGCTTGGCGCCCACGTGCAAGCCCGTCTCGCTCCAGCACCAGGGACGGCAGGGTCACCGCAGGAAATCCTGCAAACTCTCGCCGGCAATATCCACGCAATGATCGATCACGAATTTGGCGGTCTGCGCGGGGCGCCCAAGTTTCCCAATATCCCCTTCATGCGCGTCCTCTGGTTGAGCGATGACCCCGCTCACAGGACCGCCGTGGTGGAAAGTCTGACGTCAATGCTCGCAGGCGGCATCTACGATCATGTGGGTGGCGGCCTTGCACGTTACTCCACCGACGACAAATGGCTCGTCCCGCATTTTGAAAAAATGCTGTATGACAACGCCCAGCTTCTGCGCATGTTGTGTTGGGTCTACAGCGATACGCGCAATGCGTTGTTTCGGATACGAATCGAAGAGACGGTGGGTTGGCTTCTCCGCGAAATGAGGGTTGAAGGTGGTGCCTTTGCATCCAGCCTCGATGCCGACACCGCCGGGGTTGAAGGACAGACCTATCTCTGGACGGAAGCACAATTACGCAACGCGCTCGATAGCAGAGCCGATGGCTTTCTCGAAATCTTCTCACTGGCACAGCCCGAGAACTGGGAGGGAAACCCGATACTTCACCGTCGCGGCCACGCGCGCTATCTGGGCGACCAGAAGGAAGCAGAGCTGCGCGCCATGCTGGACACGCTTCTCTCTATAAGAAACGGGCGGGATCAACCCGGACGCGACGACAAGGTTTTAACAGACTGGAACGGGCTCACGATTGCAGCGCTCGCCGATGCAGCTCGATTGCTCGATCGACCCGACTGGCTGGAGGCAGCGCGCGGGGCTTTTCGTTTCGTATGCGAATCGATGGAGGACGGCCGCCTTCCACACAGTTCCCGTGGCGGCAGAGCGGTGTTCCCTGGTCTTTCGAGCGACTATGCCTGCATGATCTCTGCCGCCGGAGCACTTTATCAGGCGACCGCTGAGCCCGCACTCATGGGTCAGGCACGCGCCTGGGCACGCGAGCTGCAAACCTGGTACGCGGACGATAGCGGAGAAGGATATTATCTGACCGCGAGCGACGCGACTGATGTCCCCATGCGCATACGCGGCGACGTAGACGAGGCCATACCGTCCGCCACGAGCCAGGTCATCGAAGCTCTGCTGGCGCTATCCATTCTTTCCGGCGACGAACCGGACAATCGGGTCGCGAAGGTGGCGCAGGCAGCGCTCGGTCGCGCAACCACGCAGACTTATGGTCAGGCCGGCATTGTCTATGCGGCAACATTGGCTCAGAACGCGGCCAAACTCATAATGGTTGAGCCGAAGAGAGACCCTGTTTTTGTTCCGGTAGCGAATCGAAACCTGGATCCCAGGCGGTTTGATGTTGTGCTGGCTGATGGCAGCGCGCAGAAAATGCCGGGCGATATAGCCATCGATTCTCAGCGGCCGGCCGCGTATCTCTGCATTGGGCAGACATGCCTGCCACCGTTCCGCGAGCCGGACAAACTCGAAACCGCCCTGCGCGACGGTCACCATCCGGAAATCATGGTAAACAAAAGAGAAAGGCGGCATCCCGGTGCCGCCTTTCAATTTCAGATATCGACTGACCGGCCGTCAGAACCGCAATCAGGTGTTCATCGAATCGAAGAACTCCGAATTGGTTTTGGTCTGCTTCAGCTTGTCGTTCAGGAACTCGATGGCGTCCGTGGTGCCCATCGGCGCCAGAATGCGGCGCAGAACGAAAATCTTCTGCAGATCCTGGCGCGCGATGAGGAGGTCTTCCTTACGGGTGCCGGACTTGAGAATGTCGATGGCCGGGAAGATGCGCTTGTCGGCAACCTTGCGGTCGAGCACGATTTCCGAATTGCCCGTTCCCTTGAACTCCTCGAAGATCACTTCGTCCATGCGGCTGCCCGTATCGATGAGCGCGGTCGCGATGATCGTCAGAGAACCGCCCTCCTCGATGTTGCGTGCCGCACCGAAGAAGCGCTTCGGACGCTGCAGCGCGTTGGCATCGACACCGCCGGTCAGAACCTTGCCGGAAGACGGCACCACCGTGTTGTAGGCGCGGCCCAGACGCGTGATCGAATCGAGCAGGATGACCACGTCGCGGCCATGCTCGACCAGACGCTTCGCCTTCTCGATCACCATCTCGGCGACCTGCACGTGGCGAGAAGCCGGCTCGTCGAAGGTCGAGGAAATGACCTCGCCATTCACCGAGCGCTGCATGTCGGTCACTTCTTCCGGACGCTCGTCGATCAGAAGAACGATCAGGAAACATTCCGGGTGATTCGACGTGATCGAATGGGCAATGTTCTGTAGAAGAACCGTCTTACCCGTACGCGGCGGCGCAACGATCAGGCCACGCTGGCCCTTGCCGAGCGGCGCCACGAGGTCGATCACGCGCGCTGACAGGTCTTTCTTCGTCGGATCTTCGATTTCCATGTTCAGCCGCTCATCGGGATAGAGCGGGGTCAGGTTGTCGAAATGGATCTTGTGGCGGATCTTCTCCGGATCCTCGAAATTGATCGTGTTGACCTTGAGAAGGGCGAAGTAGCGCTCGCCTTCCTTGGGGCTGCGGATCGGACCCTCGACCGTATCGCCGGTTTTCAGCGAGAAGCGGCGAATCTGCGAGGGGGAGATGTAGATATCGTCGGGACCCGGCAGATAATTGGCTGTTGCCGAGCGGAGAAAGCCGAAGCCATCCTGCAGCACTTCGACAACACCCTCACCGATGATCTCGATATCCTGGGTGGAGAGCTTCTTTAAGATCGCGAACATCAGCTCCTGCTTGCGCATGATGCTGGCATTCTCGACCTCAAGCGATTCTGCGAACGCAATGAGATCGGTTGGCGATTTGCTTTTCAGCTCTTGGAGTTTCATTTCCTGCATGTGCGGACTCTGGAAAGGCAACGGAAAAGGTGGAGGTAGGCGTATTTGAAGCCGGCCGGTTTCACTCGAAACGGAAGATATTCGTGGAACCGGACTAAAAGGAAGGAACCATCTCTTACCGCCGTCTCTGCCAAAGGGCAAGACGACTTTCCCGGTTCCATGTCATGGGCGGTCTTCGAAACCCGTATCAGAAGGGTTTGACGATAACAAGGATGACGATGACGATCATCAGAAGCGTCGGCACTTCGTTCATTATACGCCAATGACGCGCCGGCTTCGTGTTCTGGTCGGCGGCAAACCGGCGCACGGCGGCAGAGAAATAGCCGTGCACGCCCGACATCGCCACCACCAGCGCAATCTTGGCATGCAGCCATCCGCCGGAGAAGCCGAAGCCGCTCCACGCAAGCCACAGGCCGAGCACCCATGTGACCATCATCGCCGGGTTGATGATCAGCCGTAAGAGGCGCCCTTCCATGATCTTGAAGGTCTCGGACGTCTCCGATCCCGGCGCGGCATCCGCGTGATAGACGAAGAGACGCGGCAGGTAGAGCATGCCCGCCATCCAGGCGATCACCGCGATCACATGAATGGCCTTGGCCCAGAGATAAAAACCGGACGGATTGTAGAAAAACAGAAGCACTGTCAGGGCGATAAAGATCGCCAGCGCCGCGAAAGCCCTGCCTGCAGCCTTTTTTCCGCCCGTGTCGCCCGCAGCCATCACTCGGCCTCCCGAATCCGTTTCAGCATCGCTTCCACATGCTCAACCGGCGTCTTTGGCGTGATGCCGTGGCCAAGGTTGAAGATGAACGGCCCATGCCGCAGTGCCTCCACAATGGCGTCCACGCCCTCGTGGAGCGCCTCTCCGCCGGCAATCAGCCTCAGCGGGTCCAGATTGCCCTGCACCGCCCCCTCGGCCTGCAGGCGGCGCGCTGTGCCCAGAGGAACCGTCCAGTCGAGCCCGAGTGCCGTCACGCCCGTCTCCCGGCGATAGCCCGCGTAAAGCGCGCCTGCTCCCTTCGGAAAGCCGATGATCGGTGTGTCGGGGTGCTTTTCCCGCACCTTCGCCACCATCCGCGCCACCGGCTTCACGCACCACCGCTCGAAAGAGAGCTCGTCGAGAACGCCCGCCCAGGAATCGAATATCTGCACGGCATCGGCGCCAGCATCGATCTGGCGGATGAGATAATCGGCAGAACAGTCCGCAAGGCGGTTGATCAGTGCGGAAAAGGCCTCCGGCTGCTCAAGAGCGAACATGCGGGCCGGTGCCTGGTCCGGCGTGCCATGCCCGGCAATCATGTAGGTCGCCACCGTCCAGGGCGCTCCGCAGAACCCGAGCAGTGTCGTTTCATCGGGAAGCTCCCTGCGAAGCCGCCGCACCGTCTCGTAGACCGGCGCCAGATGATCGTGAAAACCCGATGTCTCAAGTTTTGCGATACCGCTCGCATCGATGGGCGTCAGAAGCGGACCCCTGCCCTCCTCGAAGCGCAGATCGCGACCCAGCGCGTGCGGCACGACGAGAATATCGGAAAAGAGGATCGATGCATCAAAGCCGAAACGTCGGATCGGCTGCAATGTCACTTCCACTGCCAGATCGGGGTTGTAGCAGAGATCGAGAAAGCTCCCTGCCTGTTTCCGGGTTTCCCGGTATTCCGGCAGATATCGTCCTGCCTGGCGCATCATCCAGACGGGAGGCGGAAACACCGTCTCGCCTCTAAGCACATCAAGGATTTTCCGCTGCCCCATCAGGCTGCTCCACAGTCAGGATTCAAAAGATAATTACAGATCTGAAGATTCTTCTGATTCTTAGACTCTGTTTGTAATGTGGATTCAAATCTGTCCACGGTTTTGCGCATCGCAAGCCCGGTCTTATTGCCGCGCCTCGTGGAAATGCACATCTTCAGAAGAACGGGGATAATGCGGATTCAGCACGCAGATTCAATAGGCTGTAGCGATTTCGGTTGACCTCGCCCAGTGGACAGTGAAGGAAGGTTCAGGGATTGTCGATTGTTCTCCACATGGGACGATCGCAATTCACACGGGGCCTGTCTGTGGAAGAACGGGTGGAGTTATCAAAGGGTGCGGCCTCGCCATTTTTTCGGGCCCGCGTTATCAACAGGCATCCACATGGCGGGGCAAAAATCCGTGCAACAACCGCAACGCTTCTTCCATCTTCACATGATTTCTGATGCAACCGGTGAGACTCTGCTGGCCGCGGGACGCGCCGCAGCCGCGCAATACAAGGACGCGCGGGCGATCGAGCACATCTACCCGCTGATTCGAAACGAGAAGCAGCTCGCCCGTGTGCTTGACGAGGTGGAGCGCGAGCCCGGCATCGTGCTTTATACGGTGGTGGACCAGAAGCTTGCCCGTCAGGTGGATGAAAGCTGCGCTGCGCTCGGCCTGCCCTGCGTGTCGGTTCTCGAACCCGTTCTGATGGTCTTCCAGTCTTATCTGGGAACCCCCGCCGGCCGTCGGGTCGGCGCGCAGCATGTTCTGGATGCGCAGTATTTTCACCGCATCGAGGCGCTCAATTTCACCATGGAGCATGACGACGGTCAGCTTCCGCTCGATGTCGAGGAAGCGGATGTCATCCTCGTCGGCATATCCCGCACGTCCAAGACGCCGACCAGCATCTATCTGGCCAATCGTGGTGTGAAGACCGCAAACGTGCCCATCGTGCTCGACATGAAACTGCCGGAAGCGCTCGCAGCAGCGAAAAGGCCCCTCATCGTCGGACTGGTCGCCTCTGCCGAACGCATTTCGCAGATTCGCCAAAACCGGATTCTGGGATCGGTGGATGAAAACGCCTTCAACCCCTATACCGACCGCGTGACGATCTCCCGCGAGATCGCCTATGCGCGCCAGCTCTGCACACGCCATGGCTGGCCGGTAATCGATGTAACCCGCCGCTCCATCGAGGAAACCGCAGCGGCCATTCTCGCATTGTATGCGAAGGCACGAGAAAACAGAGGGTGACGACATGACCAACAGGCCCGCCATCGTCCTGGCCTCCGGCAGCGCCTTTCGCCAGAAAATGCTGCGCGATGCCGGTGTTGTCTTCCGCGTTGAACGCTCCGAGATTGACGAGCGCGCCGTGGAAAAAACACTGGAGGGCAGCGGCGCCGATCCTGAAACACTCGCCCAGGTCCTGGCGGAAGCCAAGGCCGTTGACGTTTCTGAACGTGAGAAGGGTGCGCTCGTCATCGGTGCCGACCAGACGCTCTCGCTGGGTGACGAGGTGTTCCACAAGCCGGCGGACATGGAGGGTGCGCGCCGCCACCTCCTGAAACTTTCCGGTCGCACGCATCAGCTCAACAGCGCCGTGGTCATCGCCCGTGATGGCGGGGTGATCTGGCGGCATGTGGGCGTTGCCCGCCTCACCATGCGCGATCTCGATCCCGCCTTCGTCGGGCGGCACCTCTCCAATGTGGGTGAAAAGGCACTCGCGAGCGTCGGCGCCTACCAGATCGAGGGCGAAGGCATTCAGCTCTTTGAGAAGATCGAAGGCGATACATTCACCATTGTCGGCCTGCCTCTTCTGCCGCTCCTTGCTGAACTTCGTAGCTTGGGGGCCATCGATGGCTGAGATTCGCGCTTTCGTCTGCGGGCACCCGATCGCCCATTCCCGTTCGCCGCTCATTCACGGGTTTTGGCTTGCCGAGCATGGCATCGACGGCAGCTATGAAAAGCTGGACGTCGCCCCGCTGGATTTCGATGCCTTTCTTGGTGATTTGCCAGCGACTGGGTATGCCGGCGGCAATGTCACTCTGCCCCACAAGGAAGCGGCCTTTGCCGCGGTTCACCGGTGTGACGAAGCGGCGGAGATGATCGGCGCGGTCAACACGTTGTGGTTTGAATCCGGCAAACTGATTGGCGGAAACACGGATGCCTACGGTTTTGCGGCACATCTGAGCGCCGGCGCTCCCAACTGGACGAATGGCGAAACGGCGGTTGTCCTCGGCGCCGGTGGTGCGGCGCGCGCCATCATCCATGCCATTCAAAAAGCCGGCTATAAAAATATATGCGTGGTCAACCGCACGCTTGCGCGCGCGCAGGAACTGGCGGTGCGTTTCGGCACTGGCGTCAGCGCTCATGGCTGGGAAGATCTGCCCGCGCTCCTCGGCAATGCTGATCTTCTGGTCAACACGAGCGCGCTCGGCATGACCGGTCAGCCGCCGCTGGAAATTTCGCTCGATCCCCTGCCTGAACAAGCAATTGTAAGCGACATCGTCTATGCCCCGCTCAAGACAGATCTTCTCGCCGCCGCCGAGGGCCGGGGCCTCGCGTGGGTCGATGGCCTCGGCATGTTGCTGCATCAGGCTGTGCCTGGCTTCGAGCGCTGGTTCGGTGTCCGGCCGGTGGTAACGGGCGCACTGCGGGATCATGTGCTCGCGGGCGGGGATGCATCATGACCACTGTTCTTGGCCTGACCGGCTCTATCGGCATGGGAAAGTCCACCACCGGCAGAATGTTCATGGATGAAGGCGTGCCGGTTCACGATTCCGATGCTGCGGTCCATCGCCTCTATTCGGGTGCCGCCGCTCCATTGATCGCGGCGCGCTTTCCCGGAACGGTGACAGACGGCACGGTGGACAGGGCGCGCCTCGCCGAGGCGGTGCTGGGGAAACCCGAAGCTTTCAGGGCGCTGGAGGAAATTGTCCATCCGCTGGTGCGGCAGGATGCCGACACGTTCGTCGCCGAACACCGGAGAAAAGGCTCCCCCATTGTCGTGCTCGACATCCCGCTTCTTTTTGAGACCGGCGGGGAAGATCGCGTCGATCGCATTGTCGTCGTGACCGCACCGGCGGAAGAGCAGCGCAAACGGGTCCTGTCGCGTCCCGGCATGACGGAGGAGAAGTTCGCCGGGATTCTCGCGCGTCAGGTGCCCGACGCCGAAAAACGCCGGCGCGCGGACTTCATCATCGACACCGGCAAAGGCATGGAGGCTGCGCGAAAGGCGGTGAAAGCCGTGATCGACGAACTTTCCCCAGCCGAAACGGACACGCCCTGACGGTATCCTTGCGTCGCCGATCCCGGGCGCGCATGTTGGATTTGACCCGACCTCCGGAGCGGAAGAATGCGCGAAATCGTTTTTGATACGGAAACCACAGGCCTCGATTCCAACGAAGACCGGGTGATCGAGCTCGGCTGTGTCGAACTGGACAACCGCTTTCCCACCGGCCGCACGCTGCACCATTTCATCAATGCGCAGGGGCGCTCCGTTCACCCCGAAGCCCAGGCGGTTCACGGCATTTCCGATGCCGATCTGGCAGACAAACCGGTGTTTGGGGCAATTCTCGAAGAATTCCTCGAATTCATCGATGGCGCAAAGCTCGTCGCGCACAATGCCAATTTCGACATCGGCTTCATCAACGCCGAATTCGACCGGCTCGGCGTGCCACCGGTGGACCCGGGTCTGGTCGTCGACACGCTGGCGATTGCCCGACGCAAACACCCGATGGGCCCGAATTCGCTCGATGCACTCTGTCGTCGCTATGGGATCGACAACAGCCACCGTACCAAGCACGGCGCCCTGCTCGATGCAGAACTTCTCGCCGAGGTCTATATCGAACTGATCGGTGGAAAGCAGGCCGCCCTCGGTCTTGAAATTTCCACCGGCGGTGACGATGCGGGGCGCAATACGGACCGGGGCGCTGTGACGGTTTCAGCAAGACCCGCCCCCCTGCCTCCCCGGATCAGCGAAGCCGAGCGCGCAGCGCATGAAGCGCTGGTGGAGAAGCTTGGCGAAAAGGCACTCTGGCACACTTTTCGCGCCTGAAAACATGGGCGCGGCAGGAAGAACCCGGCTCAAATGAAACAGGGCGGCGCCCGAAAGCACCGCCCCGCCCAAAAATCCTGAAAAATCGCTGGTTCAGGAAACCTGAACCTGACCTTTTGCCTGTTCCTCGGCAACGCGCTGCTGGAACATGCGGGCAAAATCGATCGGGTCGATCATCAGCGGAGGGAAGCCGCCGGCACGCGTCGTATCGGCAATGACCTGGCGGGCAAACGGGAAGAGCAGACGCGGGCACTCGATGAAGAGAACCGGCAGCATGTGCTCCTGCGGGAAACCGGCAACGCGGAAAACGCCGCCATAGACCAGCTCGACGTTGAAAAGAACCTTGCCCTCGGCCTCGGCCTTGGCATTGAGCGTCAAAACAACGTCGTAGTCCGTATCGCCGAGCGGGTTGGCGTTGACGTTGACATTGATGTTGATCGCGGGGGCTTCGGAACGGCCGCGCAGCGATTGCGGTGCACCCGGGCTTTCAAAGGAAAGATCCTTCACATACTGGGTCAGCACGTTCAGAGAGGGCTGGGCGCCGTTGCCGGCCTTTGCAGCTTCGGTCTTTTCTTCTGGTTTCTTGGCCATGCGTTTTTCCTCGAGCGTGGTTTGGCAGCCGCGCGGCTCCCCTTTAAGATTTGCCTGCTCGCTAGCATGGGCTTCGGCGCATGACAAGGCGCGGCGGGGTAGCCGCTATTCGCGGTCCGGTTTGCGCCAGGGCGAATTCTCGTCGCCGGATTCGCTGTAATCGTCCGCAGAAAGATCGATGGTCTGCGGCCCGGTATCGCGCCCATGAGGGTTTGCGTGCCGGCTTCCGGCTGATGCCGGGCCGCCCAGGATGACGATCCGGCTGCGAAGAAATTTCCAGCCTGCATCGCGGATGGCCGGCACGAAAAGGAGAAAACCGAGCGTATCGGTGATGAAACCGGGCGTAAGGAGCAGCACGCCGGCCACCATGATCATCATGCCATGCACCAGGTCACGGCCGGGCACGCCGCCCTCATTCATGGTTTCCTGAATGCGGCGTACAACCCCGAACCCCTGGATTCGCAGGAGAATGGAGCCGGCGACGGCGGTCACCAGCACGAGGCCCAGTGTGGGAAACACGCCGATCTGGCTGCCGACCATGACGAACATGGCGATCTCGGCAAGTGGAATTGCGAGAAGCAGGAAGGGAACAATCGAAAAGCGCACGAACCTGTTAGCCTTGTTGCGTGTTTGAGCGGATTCTGGCCGTTCCATGCTGGCCAGTTGGGAAAACATAGGTATTCTGACCGATAATTTGAATGATGGCTCCCTCCGTTCTATATGATTTCCAGTAAGGACGGGGTGCCGTCGCCTCTGCACATGCCCTGAGCCGGCAGGTGTTGCGGAACACAGTGGCTCGTTTGGCTGGACGTTATGGAATTTTTCGATTTCGGCACAATTTTCTTTCTGATTGCCGCTGTGGTGATCTTTTTCCAGTTGCGCAACGTGCTGGGCCGGCGCACGGGCAATGAGCGTCCGCCGTTCGACCCCTATACGGCGGGGCGCAATGCGTCCCGTAAGGAACAGTCCTCCAATGGCGAAAACGTGGTGTCCCTCCCGCGCCGCAAGGGTGCAGCGGAGCCAGACCAGACCTATGTCGATATCGACAAGGCGGCCAAGCCCGGCACCGATCTGAACAAGGGTATGCGCGCCATCCGGGATGCCGACGCATCCTTCGCTCCCAAGAGTTTCGTCGAGGGCGCGAAGATGGCCTACGAGATGATCGTGATGGCCTATGCCGATGGCGACCGCCGCACGCTGAAGAACCTGCTCTCCCGCGAGGTCTATGAGGGTTTCGTCGCTGCCATCGACGAGCGTGAGAAACGCAGCGAAAAGATTGAATCCTCCTTTGTCGGCATTGACGACATGACGATTATTGCCGCCGAGATGAAGGGTTCTGAGGCACATGTCACACTGCGCATCGTCAGTGAGCTGATTTCCGCCACGCGCGACAGCGCCGGCGAGGTGATCGACGGCGATCCGGAAACCGTCGCTGAAGTCAAGGATGTCTGGACTTTCGCGCGCGATACGCGCTCCCGCGATCCCAACTGGAAGCTCGTCGCCACGGAAGCCGAGGATTGATCCTTGTCTGGCGGAGCGTCGTGCACGGCCGCACCGCCTGCGGCGCTTTCGCCAACCCTCGAGCGGGTTTCGTTCGATAAGATTCCGGGCTGGCGGCAGGATTCGGTCCTGTCCGCCTTTCGTGCCTTTGCACGCTCGGCCGAACGAGTCGAGATAAAGCCCTATCGCTCTGGCGCTCTCGGTATCGCCCTTTCCGCATTTGCCCCGGCGCACAGGGCAGCCCGCGCCATGCCGGATGCCGATGAGCGGGCGGCCCGCGCCTTCTTCGAAAATCATTTCATCCCCTGCCGCATACGGGCGGAGGATGGCGGGCCCGGCTTCGTAACCGGGTATTATGAACCGGAAGTGGAAGCCTCACGCGTCGAAACGGAGCGATTCTGCGTCCCGCTTTATAAGCGCCCGGACGATCTGGTCGATGTCGACGAGAGCAATCGGCCTCCCGGTCTCGACCCTTATTTCGCCTTCGCCAGAAAGACGGACACCGGCCTTGTGGCGTATCACGACCGCGGCGCTATCGACCGTGGAGCACTGGCGGGTCAAGGGCTGGAACTTGTCTGGCTCGACAACAGGGTGGATGCCTATTTCATCCACGTCCAGGGCGCGGCACGGCTGCGGCTTGAAGACGGTTCGACCATGCGTGTGACCTATGCCGCCAAATCGGGTCACCCTTTCACCGGCGCCGGCAGGGTTCTGATCGACCGTGGCGAGCTTTCGCCTGAAACGGTCACAATGCAGAGCATTCGCGCCTGGTTTTCGGAAAATCCGGACCGGATTGACGAGATTCTGTGGCAAAATCGCTCATTTATCTTTTTTCGGGAGAGCGATGCCGGGGCCCCCGAACTCGGACCCGTGGCCGCCGCCAAGGTGCAGCTTGCACCGGGACGCTCCATAGCGGTCGACCGGCTTTTGCACACATTCGGGACTCCGTTCTTCATCGACGCGCCCGAACTCGATGCGGTCGATGGTCAGCCCTTCCGGCGTCTGATGATCGCACAGGATACGGGCTCGGCGATCACCGGGCCTGCGCGGGCCGATCTCTTCATCGGCAGTGGCGCAGCGGCAGGCGAGATCGCCGGCGTGATCCGCCACAAAGCGGATTTCTATGCTCTGGTTCCACGCGGGCTTCTGGGAGGCTGATCGATGACCAGCCACACACCGAAACGCCTGAGCATGGAAGACCGCATCCTGTGGAACCGGGTGGCGCGCACGACCGAGCCGCTGAAGGGCAAGGTGCTCGAAGACCCGCCGGAACCGACCGATGACACCATGGCCGAGTTGACCCGCCTCGTTGCGCAGGACACCGGCAGCAAGGCTCCGGCAGGCGCTTCGCAGCAGAACAACGCGCCCCCGGCGAAAGCGCATCCGACGCGGCGGATAGACAAACCCACGCACACCAAGCTCGCGCGCGGCCGGCTCGCTCTGGAGGGGCGCGTGGACCTGCACGGGCTGACCCAGTCCGAGGCGCACAGTCTCCTCCTCTCATTCCTGAGCCGCGCCCATGCCGATGGCGTGCGTCATGTGCTCGTGATCACCGGCAAGGGGGCTTCCTTCGGCAGCGATGGCGTGTTGCGGCGCGCCGTTCCGCAATGGCTTGCGACGCCGCCGTTTTCTTCGCTTGTCAGCGGGATCGACCAGGCCAGCCGCCGGCATGGCGGTGGCGGTGCATTCTACATTCGCCTGAAGCGCAGGCACGGGAGCGGGATGTGACACCGCTCGGTGAGAAAATCCGTCAGCTTCGCAGGGAGCGCGGTGTCAGCCAGAAGGAGATGGCGGCGTCCATCGGTGTAAGCGCCGCCTATCTTTCTTCGCTGGAACATGGTCGTGCGAGCCCGCCCAACTGGGCGATGATCCAGAAGATCATCGGTTACTTCAACGTGATCTGGGACGAGGCGGATGAGATGCAGCGCATTGCCGAGCTTTCCCATCCGCGCGTTGTCGTGGACACGGCCAGGCTCGCACCCGAGGCGACCGAACTCGCCAATCTTCTGGCGGCGCATATCGCTTCTATGAAGAACGCCGAGGTGACCCTGCTTCTAAAGCAGCTCCGCGCCATAACCGGCGACCGTGCGACCGGGAAAAAGTAGAAAATCCTGCCGGTGCGAGCTCAGGAGTCCTGGAACAGCGCCTTCAGCTCATCCAGTTTGTCGTTCACCAGCCAGCCGTAATAGTTCTCTTCGGGAAGCTTTATCCGCTGGCCCTTTGCCCGGAGAATGCGGTTTTCGGCTGCAAGCCGTGCAGCGCGCGCTTCGGGATTGCCCAGATTGTAGAGCGTTGCGGTGATGCCGGGGTTTCCGGAAATGTCGAAATCCGCAATTCGCTTGTAGGCGCTGATCGATTTTTTCACCGTCGCCGCGACATAGGCGAGCGACTTATCCGGGTCCATGATCGTCTGGTAGACTTCCTGCGGATTGTCATGGCTGATCCGCCTGAAGCCGGACACCTTGTGCACCATGTCGGTCATCTTGAGCGCTGTCAGCGGGTTGAGCTGACCGATGCCGAAGGTCTGGCCGGCGTAAAAGGGCTGGAAGAACACGGCACCGAAGCGGTCGTTCGGCCATTTCGTCCCGTCCACGCTCTTGCCGCGAAACGCCTTGTCCCAAACCGCTTCACGGCAGGACCACAGGTCGTAGCTGCCCTTCTCCTTTTCGCACTCGGCGAATTCTGGCCGTTCGATGAACTGACCGACGGTCTCACCGGCATGGGAGAAGGAGAAATCGCTCTTCAGGTAGGAGACCGCCTTCACATAATAGGTTTGCAGCCGGTCATAGGCGTCCACATTGTAAGTATGTTCGCCAACAATGGCTCCCACCATATGCACGGGATCGATCTGATAGCTGGCGGAAATGGAACGGATCTTGGAAACCAGCCCGCTGTCGTTCTTCAGAAGCTGATAGACCTTGCCGTATTTGGCGTCATAGGTGGTCTGCGCGGATTTGGTGCGCTTGGCCGAAACACCGGGTATGGGCGGCTGCTCGGCGTTGCGATTGCCCTCGGGCACCAGCTTTGCCGCCGCCACGGGCAATGAACCCGCGCCGACCAAGCCGACACAAATGCCGATAACCAATCGAGCCCGTGATGCCATGTCGCGCTGCTTGCGCCCCCGAGTCGTTCTTTTTTTCTGGATTGCGGGCAAATTAGGCAAAGCCTGACACCAAGTCGAGAGACATTCGCGGCCGGAGCGCGATGACGCCGCGACCGCGGCAGAGATGTCACACTTGAAAAGCCGGCTTCATTGCCCTGCCGACGCGGAGATGGCAGGGCAATGAACTCAGTCAGCGACCGGGTACCGCGACCCTAAAGTATGAAACGCGACAGGTCTGTATTCCTGGCCAGGTCGCCGACATTCTTGTCGACATATTCTGCATCGATTTTGAGCGCGCTGCCGGAGCGGTCGGGCGCATCGAACGAGATGTCGTCGAGAACCCGCTCCATCACTGTCTGTAGTCTGCGTGCGCCAATATTCTCGACCGTCGCATTGAGATCGACAGCAATGGCTGCAAGCCGGTCGATGGCGTCATCGGTGAATTCGAGCGTCACGCCCTCCGTCTCCATCAAAGCCACATACTGCTTGATGAGGCTCGCCTCGGTTTCCGTCAGGATGCGGCGGAAATCGTCCTTCTCCAGCGCCCGCAATTCAACGCGGATCGGCAGACGGCCCTGGAGCTCGGGCAAAAGGTCCGAGGGCTTGGAAACGTGGAACGCACCAGAAGCGATGAAC
>SWCG01001497.1_pt1 | contig 17865 bp, 15 predicted proteins | sample 4690071 | NCBI WGS metagenome assembly SWCG01 (sample SAMN10267281, study PRJNA491770) | bioreactor metagenome | isolation source: DHS bioreactor inoculated with subseafloor sediment | place: Japan: off Shimokita Peninsula | collected 2012-10 | reverse complement strand
CCGCAACCTGCGCCTGCTCCCGGCTCTCCTGCCTGAGCAGCAGTTGCAGGCGGGACGCCACCTCCGTGATCTCGGGATAACCGAACGAACCCCCCATACCCTTGAGCTGGTGAGAGAGACTGGCAACCGAGTCCCAGTCATCGCGCTCCAGACCGGACTCGATTTCCCGGGCGTAACCGGGCAAGCCCGCCAGGAAACGCCCGACCAATGCCTGGTACTGGGCATCTTCCTCACCCCGTGGGTTTTCATCCCGCGTCCCGAGGTATTCGCGCACCACCCGATTGAAGTCGTTCTTCTCGATGGGCTTGGCCAGAAAGCCGTCGCAACCCGACTGCAGGTAGCGTTCCACGTCCTCCTTCATGGCATTGGCCGTGAGGGCGAAGATCGGCCCTCGATAGCCTCGGGCTCGCAATCGCTCCACGGCCTCCAGGCCGCTCATGACCGGCATCTGCATGTCCATCAGGATCAGGTCATGGTGCTGTTGAAGTGCCGCCTCCACCGCCAGCTTGCCGTTTTCGCACAGGGTGACCTCGGCACCCAGCCGCTGCAGGTAAAGGCGGATCAATTGCTGGTTGTCCGGGCTGTCCTCGGCCACCAGCACACGGCCATGCACGGCAACAGATTCCGGTATGGAATCAGATGATTCCGGGATATCTGAAGACTGGGGACGCGCCATGACCAGGTCGGCATCCCGTACCGGCCCGGCATCGACACGCAACATGAAGCGGCTACCGACCCCCGGCACACTATCCATCTCGATGCCACCGCCCAGCATGCGTGCCAGCCGCTGACTGATATACAGCCCCAGGCCCGTACCCCCGTATTCCCGGGTAGTAGAGGAATTCGCCTGGGAAAAGGCCTGAAACAATTGCTGGCGCTTGTCTTCCCTGATGCCGATCCCGCTGTCCGTCACCTGGATAATCAGTTGCCGCGCTGTTGCTTCGTAGCGGGTGGTGACACGTACGAATCCCCGCTCGGTGAATTTCACCGCATTGGTGGCGAGGTTCATGAGTATCTGTTTGAGACGAAGAGGATCGGTGGTGATAAGCCCGGGAATGGGGAATTCGTACTGGATATCGAAATCCAGGCCCTTCTCGCGTGCCTGCATACCCACCAGGGATTCGATATCCTGAAGCAGATCGAAGGGATTGACCGCGAGTTTTTCCACCGTGAGCCGGTTGGCCTCGATCTTGGAAAGATCGAGAATATCGTTGATGAGGGTCAGCAGGTGACGGCTGTTGCGGATAATGGTGCGCAGGGAATGGCGTTGTGGCTTGCTGATATCCCCTTCCTCCAAGAGCGCCTCGGCAAATCCGATGATCGGGGTCAGAGGTGTACGTATCTCATGGCTGATATTGGCAACGAAGGCACTCTTGGCCTTGCTGGCCTCCAGCGCCTGGTCCCGTGCCGCCTGCAGATCGCGGGTACGTTCCACCACCTCGCACTCCAGGTCATCACGGTGAGACTTCAATTCCTTTTCTGCCCGCTTGCGCTCGGCGATCTCCACCAGCAACTCTTCGTTGGTGAGACTGAGCCTATCCTGCTGGCTCTTGATGGTATCCATCATTTTATTGAAGAAGCGCGACAGTTTTCCGAACTCGTCTTCCCGGCCTACGTCCAGGCGTAACTCCAGGTTGCCTCTGGATACCTGCTGCGTGGCGTCGATCAGGACTTCAAAAGGCTTGGCCAACACGTTCTGGATGGTCCAGCTGAGAATGATGCCGATGGCGAGTATGGTCAGGGCGATGATGACCAACACACCGTCACGTTGTGCGCGAACCAGGGACTGTATATCTGGATAGTGAGCCGTGATATGCAGGGACACGGCCTCGGCGCTATTCCAGGCGGGGAGAAAATGTGGTAACTCCAGGCTCTGGGATAGTCCATCGACGGGTATGGCGCCGATCTCCATGGAATGGTTTCCAATGGTGAGGCTCAGACCTTTCAGGTAGCTGCCATCAAGAGTGCTCGACAAGCGTTCACGCAGGGATCGCACACCGGATTCGTCATCGGGGAACGGGGCTTCTGACAATATGCGTTGCACGTGAAAGGCCATGGCGCCCACTTCACGCTGTATGTCCTGCTCGATATCCCCGGCCAGGTCATGATTAAGCCAGACGATGCCAATGAAACTGACGGAGATTACCATCCACAGGAAAATGGCCGTGGTTTTGACGGCGATCTTGGCCTGCCAGTTCTTGGTCCAGTCGTTGGAAACGACGATTTCTTTTTCGGCCATGGACATGGCTCCTGGTGGCACACTACACCATACTACTCGTCGATCATTTCAAATCCGTCATCAACACTTCGTACCTTGAACCACTTGGAGGCCTCCTTGATTTCGGGATCACCTTCTCCCCGTTGCAGCCGCTGCATGAGATAGCGGATATACACCAGGCTGGTGCCATCGTTCATTTCCGTGATATTGAGTTCGTCCACCGACAATACCTGGCTGGCGATGATGGTTTCACCCGTGTGAAAATTCCGTAACCGTTCCGCCGCCTGTTCCGCATCCCGCGTAAACGACTCCAGGAACAGGGCCTGGAGCTGTTCACGCGCGGAATTCGCGGCCTGTGACTTCAAGGCTGCCGCGCGCGCCTGTTCCGCCGCGGCCTCCCGGGCCTGGCGCTCCTGTTCCGCCCGGGCCTGATCCTGTTGCCGATTCCGCAGGGCCTCCTCCTGACGCGCAGCTTCCTCCGCCGCGCGGCGCAACGCCTCCTCGCGTGCCCGTCGAGCGGCCTCTTCGCGGGCCTGTTGCGCAGCCTGGCGTTCGGCCGCTTCCTGGACGCGGCGCTGGCGCTCCTGCTCCGCCGCACGCTCCGCATCCACACGTGCCCGTTCCACGTCACCGAGAACCGCCCCGGCTTCCTCCAACTGGGCAGGCGACAATTGCTCGCGCAGAAAGTCGCGCTGCATCCGGGCATTGCCGAGCCCTTGCTCCGCGGCACGGTCGAACCACAAATAGGCCTGCACCTGATCCGCGGGTACACCGCGACCCAGTTTGAACATGGTCCCCAGGCTGTACTGGGCATCCAGATGTCCCTGGCCGGCTGCCAGCAGGTACCAACGGGCGGCCTGTGCCCCATCGGCGGTCACTCCCTTGCCATCGGCGTAGAGTCTTGCCAGGCGAAACTGGGCTTCCGCATATCCCACTTGCGCGGCGCGCTCAAACCACTGTCGGGCCTGTACCGGATCGGCGCGCACGCCCTTGCCTTCCTCGTACATCAGGCCAAGGTGATGCTGGGCCACCGCATCTCCCTCATTGGCCAGCGGCAGAAGGAATTGCAACGCATTGGCGAACTGGCCCCGTTCATAGGCCTGTATGCCTTCCGCCAGCGTGGCATGCAGCGGGCCTGCCACCAGCAACATCAGCAGCGCGATCCCGGCCCGCGCCCAGCCATTCCCAGACTTCATCCATTACTCCGTCATATATGTGACTATGCAGCAGAATTTTTCACCTGCGGTACAGCCTATGGCCTGGCTGTACGCAGAAACCTCCTGATCCGCTCCCCTGACCGTTGGCACCATCGGTCACGCCGCTGAAACGTATCAGTCATTCAGTATTTTCGGCCAGCGTTCCACGTGGGGAGACAGATTGTAACGCTCCGGAAACACCGTCATGGTGATGCTGGAGATGGCCGTGATCAACAGCTCTGCGGGTAACTGCGCACAATACTGGTCCAGAGCCTCCAGAAAATGCCCCATGTCGCGCGCGCCCATGATGCTATAGGTATTGGAAACGATCAGGTTGAAGGCCGAGAAATAGCCACTGAGCCAGATTTCATACTCGAGAAGCCGGCCGCCACCCTCCGCCCTGGCCTCCAGGAAGAGGCTGCAGGGTTCCCCACCGACACCGTGCACGGCGTACTCGCCACTGATATCCTTGGCCACGGCCCCGCCGGACAGCAGGAGCAAGATCGCCAGCCAGCCCATCCTCTTGAAATACATACCTTGTCCCGATGCGCTACACTCCTGGGCCTGTAACGGCCTGTCGCGTCTAGTCTGTAGCCAGGAAATACTGCGCCGGCGTGGTCGCACGAGATTATCGTTTCCATGAAATATGGCGGCCCGGGCGTCGCCACCCCAGCTTGAATCAGGAGTAACAATATGAAATTTAAAGTCTTATTTATTTCCTGCGGGTGCCTGACCGTGACCGCCGCCAGCCAGGCCGCCAACCCCATCAACGACACCCTGTCCTGGAGCGCCGACCTGCGCGGTGGTTACTACACCCTGGATCGCGATGATCGCGACGGCAGCAATGACGTCACGGATGAATTCCGTGCCCGCATCCGCCTGGGACTGGAAGCAAAGTTGAGCGACAGCTGGCGTGCCAAGGCCCGTTTCGCGGGACGCTACTCCACCTTCGAGAACGACAATCACTTCCAGTTCTTCACCAGCGCCCCCTCCACCGACGGCCTGCGCCGCGGGGATTCCACCATCGACGAACTCTATCTCGCCTACAGCCCCGATGACCGCTGGCAGGTCACCCTCGGACGCATGCAGACCAAGTTCGAGCTGGCCGGCGTCGCCAAGAAGTCCCTGGACCGCAACGACAGCCCGAACGTGGACATCACCTGGACCGACGGCCTGCGCGTCACCCGCAAGGGCGACAACGGCTGGAACAGCCATTTCATCCTGCAGCGCAACCTCCGGGCCGGCCCCACCAATGTCATGCGCTCCCCCTTGAATTTCAGTGAAGATGACAGCCGCGTGATGGCCTTCTTCTCGCTGGAGAGTACCAAGCCCGTGGGCCCGGTGGTGCAACGGGCTGTCGATATCAATTACCTGCCCGATGCCCTGCGCCGTGATGGCACGGCCACGGGACGCATCGAGGATTACTGGGGCCTGGTGGGACGCCTGGCGGCACAGTGGCCGCTGGGGAACAGCGGGACCAAGTTCATGCTTGCCGGCGAAGCAGGCTACGCGCCCAATACCCCGACCGAGGCAGCCATGAATACGGGTACCAGTGGTGATACCGACGGGGTGGCCGCGCAGGTAACCTTCAACTTCATCGATATCGTGCCCAACCACAGCTTCGGGCTGGTCTACGGCCATGTGGAATCAGGCTGGTTACTGTCACCCGATTTCCGCAATAACAACAGCCTGGTCGAAGGGCGCTACCAGTGGCGCATCGATGGCGACCGCAGCATCGAGGCACGCCTGCGGGAGCGCAAGGACCTCGACAGCATCATCGGTGTCCAACGCGACCGCACCGACCGGGATTTCTACGTCCGCTATACGCAGAAATTCTGAAAAGGGGAAAACCCTTCAACGCCGGAACATGACCAGGTGATCGAGGTCGAGGCGAATGCCGATGCGTTCGCCGATGGCGTGGTCGTGATGGCTCGGCACCAGGCTGAGCACCCGGGCACCGCTGGAGAGGCGCAGGGTGTAGAGAAAATCCGCGCCACGGAAGGCCTTGTCGCAGACCTCGGTGAGCATGGAGCTGTCGTCATCATGGATGATGTCGTCGGGACGCACCAGTACATCCACGTCGTCATTACGTCCGAAGGCAGGGTCGATGCTGCCATCGATGATGCCCAACTCGGTCTCCACCTGGTGGTCGTTGAGTACCGTACCGCGCAATAACACGCCCTGGCCGACGAAATCGGCCACGAAGCGGCTGCCCGGTTCGTGGTAGAGCTCGTAGGCGGAACCCCATTGTTCCAGCCGGCCGGCATGCATCACCCCGATCTCATCGGCCATGAGGAAGGCCTCCAGCTGATCATGGGTAACCAGGACGGCGGTAATACCCTCGTGGCGCAGGATGGCGCGCACTTCTCGCGCCAGTTGCTCGCGCAGCTCCTTGTCCATGCTGGAGAAGGGCTCATCCAGCAGCATCAGGGCCGGGCGCGGGGCAATGGCCCGCGCCAGGGCGACGCGCTGTTGCTGCCCACCGGAGAGCTGGTGGGGATAGCCGCGGGCATAGGCCCCCAGGCCCACCAGTTCCAGCAGCTCACGGACCCGCGCCTCGCGTCGGGACGCCGCCTGCTGGCGGATACCGAACGCGATGTTGTCGGCGATGGTCAGGTGCGGGAACAGTGCAAAATCCTGGAACACCATGCCGACCTGGCGCTGCTCGGGTGCCAGGCTCCAGCCCGGCCGACTCACGACCTGGCCACCGAGACGGATCTCGCCCTCGGAGACGGGTTCGAAGCCCGCGATGGCGCGCAGCACCGTGGTCTTGCCGCAGCCGCTCAACCCCAACAGGCAGCCGATCCGTCCCTGTTCCAGGTGGAAGGACATGTCCTCCACCACCGGCAGGTCGCCGTAACGGACACGAATGCGGTCAACCTCGAGGAGCGGAGCGGCGGTGTCTGGTTTATTCATGGCCGGGACGTGCGCGGGTAATGGAACGACTCAGAAGAATAACCGGAATGATGCCTACCAGCACTATGGCCAGGGCCGCCGCGGCGGATTCCGCCAGGCGTTCATCGGAAGCCAGTTCGAAGGCGCGCACCGCCAGGGTGTTGAAGTTGAAGGGCCGCAGGATGAGCGTGGCCGGCAGTTCCTTGAGCACATCCACGAATACCAGCAACAAGGCGGTGAGCAGGCTGCCACGCATGATGGGCATGTGGATACGCGCCAACACCTGATTGGGGGGCAGGCCCAGGGAGCGTGCCGCATCGTCCATGCTGGGCTTGATCTTGCCGAGCCCCGCCTCCACGGTCTGCAGGGACACCGCCAGGAAGCGCACGGTATACGCGAACAGCAGGGCCACCAGGGTGCCGCTCAGCAGCAGGCCGGTGGAGATATCGAAGCTGGCACGCATCCAGGCGTCGATGCGGTTGTCGATCCAGGCAAAGGGGATGAGCACACCCACGGCGATGACCGTGCCGGGCACGGCATAGCCCATGCCCGCTATGCGTACCGCCACCGCCACCCCGTAGGATCCGCGCAGACGCTTGCCATAGGCCATGAACAGGCCCAGCAACACCGCCAGCACGGCCGCCGCGCCGGCCAAGCCCAGGCTGTGCCACACCAGGCGCAGGAATTCGGCATCCAGGGTTTTCTCCGCCGTTTCCACCGCCCACACCAGCAACTGTCCCGCAGGCAGCAGGAAACCGAACAACAGCGGCAGCAGGCACAGGCCGAAGGCGGCCACCGCGCGCCAGCCGCCCAGTTGATAGCGTGGCAGATGCCGGTAGCGACCGCTGGTGTGGTGATAACGGGCCTGGCGCCGCGACCAGCGCTCCAGCACGATGAGGATGAATACGAAACTCATCATCAGCGCCGCCAGTTGCGCCGCGGCGGCGGCATCGCCGAGGCCGAACCAGGTGCGGAAGATCCCGGTGGTGAAAGTGGCCACGCCGAAATACTGCACCGTGCCGTAATCCGCCAGGGCCTCCATCAGTGCCAGCGACAGGCCGGCGATCACCGCCGGGCGCGCCAGCGGCAGGGCGATGCGGAAGAAACCGGTCCAGGGACCCGCGCCCAGGGTGCGGCCCACCTCCAGCACGCAGATGGACTGCTCCAGGAAGGCGGCGCGCGCCAGCAGGTACACATAGGGATAGAGCACCAGCGACAGCATGACGATGGCGCCGCCCAGGGAGCGGATCTCCGGGAACCAGTAATCCCCGTAGGACCAGCCGAACAGGTCACGCAGGCCGGTCTGCACCGGGCCGGCGAAATCCAGCATGCCAGTATAGGTGTAGGCGATGATGTAGGCCGGCATGGCCATGGGCAGTAGCAGTGCCCACTCGAACATGCGTCGCCCCGGGAACTGGCACATGGAACAAAGCCAGGCGCTGGCCACCCCCCCGAACAGGGTGCCCACTCCCACGCCGAGCAGCAACAGCGCCGAGTTGAGCACGTAATCCTTGAGTACCGTGTCGGCCAGGTGGCGCCACACCTCGCCGGCCGGCTGGAATACGAAGCCAAATACCGTCAGCACCGGCAGTGCCAGTACCAGGGCAGTCAGGATTACGCCCGCGCGCCAGGGACTCGGCCACCGTAAAGGCCAAGTCAGGGAGTTGTCCAAGGGATGCGTTGTCTGCAAAAAAAAACCAGTGTGGGACGGCGCACCCCGGTTAACCTGGACTATTCATGAACTGTCGTAGCGAGGGCGGCGAGAGGCCTGAAAAGACAGCGTGGCGCGGACCGGAAGGCGCGCAGGCATACTTGACAGTATGTCGAGCACCTGTAGGGAGCACGCGCTGGCTTTTCAGGTATATCGGCGTCCGCAGTAGGTCGTTCATGAATAGTCCAGGTTGAGGAAAAAAACAGCGGCCATTGTAGGCCGCCGGACGTTCCGGAAAAAGTAGCCGGAGTCCTGTGTTCACCCTGTCCGGCTAGCGCCAGCCCACCCGGTCCATCAGGCGCAGGGCATCGGCGTTGTAGCGGCCAAGCTCGGAAAGGTTGATGCCGTCGGGCTTGAAGGTGCCCCATGCCTTTAGGGTATCACTTGCCTCGACCCCCTCCACCACCGGGTATTCATGATTGCTATCGGCATACCAGCGCTGTGCCTCGTCGCTCACCAGGAATTCCATCAAGCGCAGGGCCTGCTCCCGGTTGCGGGCCGCCGTGGTCAAGCCAATACCGCTGACGTTCACATGCACCCCGGAACCGTCCTGGTCGGGCCAGAACACCGCCAGGCGTTCCGCGCTGGCCCGCTCCGATTCCTGGTCGTCATTGAGCATGGCGGCCAGGTAATAGGTATTGGCGATGGCGATGTCGCACTGGCCGGCGGCAACGGCCTTGATCTGGTCGCGGTCACCGCCACGAGGCGGACGGGCGAAGTTGGCCACCAGGCCGCGCGCCCAGTCCTCGGTCTCCGCCTCGCCATGGGTCGCGATCCGGGCGGCCACCAGGGACTGGTTGTAGATATTGTCCGAGGAACGGATACAGATACGTCCCTTCCAGCGCGGGTCCGTGAGGTCGGCATAGGTCGACAGCGCCTCGGGATCGACCCGGTCGCGTGCATAGAGAATGGGGCGGGCACGCAGGGACAGGCCGAACCAGTGGCCCTCGGGATCGCGGTAGTTGGCGGGAATGCGCTGCTCCAGGACGGTCGATTCCACCGGCGCCAGCAGCCCCAGTTCGCTCGCCCGGTGTAAACGTCCGGCATCTGCGGTCAGCAGCAGGTCGGCGGGACTGTTGCGGCCCTCGCTCTCCAGGCGCTTGATGAGGGTGTCATCCTTGGCACTCACCAGGTTGACCTGGATACCGGTCTGTTCCGTGAACCGGTCCAGCAGGGGTTTGATCAGGGCCTCCTGGCGCGCGGAATACAGATTGACCTCGGCGGCCAGGGCGAACGATCCGAACATTGGCATCAGGAATAACAGGATGGAGAACAGTACTGTCTTCATGGTTTTTCCAGGTGAGCTGCTGTGTGAATGGATAAATATGGTAATAATAATCGTTCTCACTTGCAATAGCAGCTTGCGGAGGGGTTGGCATCCCCAGCCTGCCTTGATCAGGGGGTACCGGGATTGGTAGGGTAGCGAACAGGCAGGCATCCCGCCGCCCGTCAGGAATCCTTACATGAGCACGAATTTTCTCCTCCAGATCGGCCCCATGCGGCTGTTGTTGCTGGCCATTGCCCTTTCGCTCGTCGTACTGGCCCCTGCCGGAGACGTCCGGGAAATGCGGGACGGCTGGGCATTGGTGACCAATGTGCTGGTGCCTGCTCTCTCTCCCGTGGTGCTCATGGGCCTGCTGCTCGATGCCCTCATGAGCCGGGTCTGGATGATCGATGCCGAGGCCCCGGCACGCAGCCGTTACCGGCGCATCCTGTGGCTGAACCTGGCCGCAAGCGCGATCCTGGTGCTGGCATTCGTGCCCTATCTGCGCTCCCTGGCCGGCGGCTGATTCCATGGAAACCCCCGCCACCTGGGAAATGCTGCTCGTTGGGGCCCTGGTCGTGGCGCTCCTGTTCTGGTTCCGCCCCGGCCTCAAGGCCTCCCTGGAAGAGAGCCGCAAGGCTACCGCGAAAGACTGGCAGAAACTGCTGTTGCCCATCGGCCTGGTCGTGCTGTTCGTAGTCCTGCTGATCATGATGGTGTCCCGGTAGGCCTCTCACCATGAACCCCCGCAGGGGTTCCCGCATGCAGCCCGGACTGATCCCGTTACCTGCCTGTGCTACCATCGCGCGCTGCCCGCATCCGGAAACCACCAGGTCCTGACATGACCGCCGCCCTGTCCATTCGCCAACTCACCAAGACCTATGCCAATGGCCTGCAGGCCCTCAAGGGCATCGACCTGGAGGTGGCCGAGGGGGACTTCTTCGCCTTGCTCGGCCCCAATGGCGCCGGCAAGTCCACCACCATCGGCATCATCACCTCACTGGTGAACAAGACCAGTGGCCAGGTGGCCATCTTCGGCCATGACCTGGACCGGGAACTGACCACCGCCAAGTCCCAGCTGGGACTGGTGCCGCAGGAATTCAATTTCAATGTGTTCGAGCCGGTGGTGGAGATCGTGGTCAACCAGGGCGGCTACTACGGTATTGAACGCAAGGAGGCCTACGCGCGGGCCGAGCAATACCTGAAACAGCTTGGCCTGTGGGAGAAGCGTCACAGCATGGCGCGCAACCTGTCCGGTGGCATGAAGCGTCGGCTGATGATCGCCCGTGCCCTGGTACACCGCCCGCGCCTGCTGATCCTCGACGAACCCACCGCCGGCGTGGACATCGAGATCCGTCATTCCATGTGGCAATTTCTCAAGACCATCAACCAGCAGGGCACCACCATCATCCTCACCACCCATTACCTCGAGGAGGCGGAGAACCTGTGCCGCAACATCGCCATCATCGATGAAGGTCGGGTGATCGAGAATACCGGCATGAAGCAGTTGCTCTACCAGTTGCAGATGGAAACCTTCGTACTGGACCTGGCGCGACCGCTGGCCAGCCTGCCGGACATTCCGGGCCATGTCCTGCGTCGGGTGGATGACACCACCCTGGAAGCGGACATCTCCCGGGACACCAGTGTCAACCAACTGTTCGCCGATCTCACGGCCCGGGACATCCAGGTATTGAGCATGCGCAACAAGACCAACCGACTGGAAAAGCTGTTCATGCACCTGGTGGACAACGACCGGCAGGAAGGGGCGCGGCCATGAATGCCCGGCAGAAATTCGTCGCCTTCAAGACCATCGTGATCCGGGAGATCCTGCGCTTCTCACGCATCTGGATCCAGACCATCCTGCCGCCGGTGATCACCACGGCCCTGTATTTCGTCATCTTCGGAACCCTGATCGGTTCCCAGATCGGCGATATGGATGGCGTGCGCTACATGGATTACATCGTGCCGGGATTGATCATGATGGCGGTGATCACCAACTCCTACGCGAACGTGGTGTCATCCTTCTATGGCGCCAAGTTCCAGCACAACATCGAGGAGATGCTGGTATCACCGACGCCGAATTACCTCATCCTGCTCGGCTTCGTTTCCGGCGGCGTGGCGCGCGGCATGGCGGTGGGCCTGGCCGTGACCCTGGTGTCGCTGCTGTTCAGCAACCTGCAGATCCATCACCTCGCGGTAATCATCAGCGTGGTCGTGCTGACCTCGATGCTGTTCGCCCTGGCCGGCTTCATCAACGGCATCTACGCCAACAGCTTCGATGACATCTCCATCATCCCGACCTTCGTACTCACCCCCTTGACCTACCTGGGGGGCATTTTCTACTCCATCAGCATGCTGCCGGAGTTCTGGCAGAAGGCGTCGCTCATCAATCCCATCCTGTACATGGTGAATGCCTTTCGCTATGGCTTTCTCGGCATCAGCGACATCAACCTGCTGGTTTCCTACGCCATCATCATCGGCTTCGTGGCCGGGTTGTTCGGCTTCAGCCTGCACCTGCTGAACAAGGGCAAGGGAATCCGCAGCTAGGAGCCTGTCGGACTTGAGACTGATCTACTGCGCCGGTGGGAGAGCGGCCCATTTTCCCGATCCTTTTCGTCGAATAGCTACGGCTATTCTCCTCAAACGATCGAAAAAATGACCTCACTCTCCCACCTTGCTCGCTACGATCGCTCAAGTCCGACAAGCTCCTAGTCTTCCCCAATCCAACCCTGCAAGGCCTCGATTATGGCCTTTGCCTGGTCTTTGCTGGAGATGTTGAACTTGGATTTCTGCTGGTACTCGCCACTGCGTTTCTGGTAGCGGCGGATGCTGTATTTCTCCGGACCGTATTCCTCCTTGCGCCGGTCCCAGTCCTGGTAACGATAGAGGATGGTTGACCAGGCCCCCTTGGTCAGTACCACCTTGTCCAGTTCCTTGACGGTCTCGATGCCGTCCTCTTCGTAGCGTATGGTCAGCTCGTCAACGGTTGCAGCCATTTTCCTGTCCTTTCTGTTTTCATGATGTGTCTGTGCCATTCGCAAGTGGCATCACGCAGCCCGGTATCCTGTTTCGGGACTCGCTGTGAATACATCCCTGTACGCTCGAAGGCCGCATCCCTGCGGCCTACGGTCTCGTAACAGGATACCGGGCTGCGTGTCCCACCGCTGGTGGAAAATTTTCGAAAGGCAAAGCCTGCCTGTCGATCAAGCTCTAATCCCGACCCCCGATCCGCACCATGCCCTGCTCCACGCTCAGGGTGCGCTTGCCGTCCAGGATGGCCTGCAGTTCCGCTCCGATCAGGGAACGGCGCCAGCCATGCAGCAGTGGGGTCGTGCTGTCGTCCTGCAGCAGCCGCGCCAGGTCCTTGCGCGAAGCAAGTACACTGGGATGCAGAGAATGCTCCATGCCGCGCAGCCGTACCACGGACATGAGCAGATCCGCCACGGCCTCCTCGGCGGGCGACAGCTGGTCCGGGCGTTGCGGCCGGGTATCCGGTTCCGGTTTGCGCTGACGCGCCGCTTCGATCAAGTCCAGCAGGACCGTACCGTGGCTTTTGACGAAGCGCTCCTGTAAACCACGGATCCGTCCCAGCGCCTCCAGGTTTCTGGGCTGATGACGGGCGATATCCAGCATGGCATCGTCCTTCAACAGCCAGCCACGGGGCAGGTCACGGCCCTGGGCGGTGGTTTCCCGCCAGGCTGCCAGCGCCTGCAACACGGAAAGTTGCGCACCCTTGTAACGTTCCGCGCCCTTGACCCTTTGCCAGGCCAGCGCCGGGGGCGACGCATAACGCCCGGGATCCGCGAGGGCCTCGAAGTCCTCCGCAAGCCATGCCAGCCGGCCCTGCTTTTCCAGACGCTCGAGCAACACCGGGTACAGCCTGGCCAGGTAGATGACGTCGTCGGCGGCGTAACGAAGTTGTTCCTCGCTGAGCGGACGTCGGCTCCAGTCGGCACGGGAGTGGGCCTTCTCGAGCTGTTCCCCCAACACCTCGGCCACCAGATTGCCATAGCCGATCTGATCCGCATAGCCCAGCACCGGAGCAGCGAGCTGGGTATCGAACAAGGGCGTGGGCAGGCGGCCATGGAGATGGTAGAGGATCTCCAGGTCCTGACCGGCGGCATGCAAGACCTTGATGAGGTCGGTCCGGTACAACTGCTCATAGAGCGGTGCCAGGTCCAGGTCGGCAAGGGGATCGACGCAGGCGGCCCAATCCGGGGTCGCCAGCTGTAACAGGCAAAGCTGGGGATAGTAGGTCTTTTCGCGCATGAACTCCGTGTCCAGCGCCACCCAGGGGGCGGACTCCAGGCCTTGGCAGAGCTCCTGCAAGGTCTCCGGGCTGGTGATATAGGTGTATTGCATGGCGAGTTACCTGATTGCGGAAAATCAGTATATCCAATTGTTCCCGCTCCCGCAGGCATAAGGCTATCATTCGCGGCGGGCAGTCCGGATGGCTACAATGGCCCGACCCGACCACTACCGGAACAGGGAGGGAAATGGATTTCAGCTCGATTACCGCCGAATGGTCGCGCCTGCTCGACGACCTGCCTTGGGAATGGCTGCTGGCCCTACTGGCCGGCCTGCATCTGGTCATCGCCCTGCTGGCGGCGGGTCACGCCCTGCTCTACAAGCGGGACCCGCGCTCGGCGCTCAGCTGGGTTGCCCTGTGCCTGCTGTTTCCCCTGGCCGGCCCCATCCTGTATTACCTGTTCGGCATCAACCGCATCCGCAGTCAGGCGCATCGCCTGACCACGCACAAACCCGCACCCCGGCTGGTCGGACACGAGCGTGGCAGCATGGGGCATACTGCCGCAGCCGTGCCGGCGGGCCTGGCCATGGAAATGCGGCCCTTTGCCCAGGTCTCCGGGCGCCTGACCTCGCGTCCCATCCTGGGCGGCAACCGGCTGGATGTACTGCACAACGGAGAACAAGCCTATCCCGCCATGCTGGCCGCGATTGCCGGCGCCCGCAGGCGTGTGCTGCTGGCCAGCTACCTTTTCGAGTTCGACATGACAGGGAAGCAATTCGTCGCCGCCTTGTCCGCCGCCCGGGAGCGTGGTGTGGAAGTCCGCGTCCTCATCGACGGCGTGGGAGAACTCTATTCCTGGCCACGTATCGGCCGTGTCCTGCGCAAGGCCGGGCTGCCGATGGCGCGCTTCCTGCCACCGCGATTGTTTCCACCATCCCTGTCCATCAACCTGCGCAATCACCGCAAGATCCTGTTGGTGGATGACCAGGAAGGCTTCACCGGCGGCATGAATGTCGGGGATCGCCACCTGGTGGAGGCATCACGACAGGGCACCAGCGACCTGCATTTCCGGGTGCGTGGCCCGATACTGGCGCAGCTGGAAGAAATCTTCATCAATGACTGGACGGCCGCCAGCGACGAACGCCTGTCACCCATCTGCCTGGATCTTCCACCCCTGCCCGATGGCGATGTCTGCTGCCGCTGCATCAGCGACGGCCCCAACGACGACCTGGACAAGATCGCCCTGACCCTGATGGGCGCCATCTCCGCCGCCCGCGAGGAGATCCTGATCATCAACCCTTATTTCCTGCCCTCGCGGGAAATGATCGCCAGCCTGCAATCGGCGGCCCTGCGCGGGGTAAAGGTCTGCATCCTGCTGCCCTCGAACAACAACCTTCCCTTCATTCACTGGGCCACGCGCAACCTGTTGTGGGAACTGTTGCTCTATGATGTGGAGATTCGTTACCAGCCACCGCCCTTCGCCCACACCAAGCTGTTCCTGGTAGACCGGCACTACGTACAACTGGGTTCAGCCAATCTCGACGCCCGCAGCCTGCGGCTGAATTTCGAGCTGAACCTGGAATCGTTCTCCGCTGGTTTCGCCGTGCCCTTGGCGGAGGAAGCCTGGCGCCTGTACCAGCAGTCCACCCCGGTAACGCTGGACGAGGTGGATAGCCGGCCCTTGCCGGTGCGATTGCGGGATGCTTTTTTCTGGCTGTTCCTGCCCTATCTCTAGCTCAGTTTACCGGCAGGCGGGTCCGCAACTCATCACGATCGAACCACCACTGCTTGCCGACGATGGCATCGACGATCAGGGCAAGGCGGGGGAACAGTTTTTCGATATTGTTGAGTTCATACATCTCGATCCAGGTATTGAGGGTCGCCTGGTCCTCGATATTCCGATGTCGCTTGGCTACCTTGGCGATGAGCTGGGTGGTGAGGAAGGTGAGACTTTCGCGCTCCTTGCCCTCGGTGCGCAGGCCTGCGAGGTAATGGGCCACCATGGCGGCGACCGCGGCACCATCGGAATCGGGTGGCGTTTCATCGATCACATGGCTGAGCATGGTGACCGTGGTCTGCGCCTTGATGGGATAGGTCACTCCCAGCCAGACCCCGTGGCCCAGGGCGACGATGGAATCCTCCTGCTCCGTTTGGTAGAGGATATCGCAGGCCTCCACGGCCTCCTGCCAGGCATCGGCCGCCACCAGCGGATCGATCAGGGGCAGGACCGCCTGCCAGGCCTCGGCCTTGCGGTCCAGCCCCAGCAGGGCCTCGGCCTTGTCCAGCACCACCCGGGCCCGCTCCACCACAGGTGCGTTGGCGGGCATGGCGGCCAGGTGGGCCTCGTACTCCGCCAATTGCTGCTCGATGGCGGCACGGGTCTCCGCCGCGTCCACCCCCTTGATGGGCAGATCGGTATTTTGTTCAGGGTCTTGTTCCGCCATGACTGCTCCAGGCCGGTTGCCGTTGTGCGATGCGAGGAGTCCGCTTTGTACCGAAGGCGTGCGGATTTGGCAACCGGGGAAAGGGCGCGGATTCTGGCCGCGGAGAGAGGCTTAGCCTGCATTATTCATGAACGCCCTACTGCGGCCGCCGATCCGCTCGCTGTGGCGGGGCGTACTCCTTCCGCCCGGCTTGACGTAGTGTCGGCTACGCCGGCGCCGAGCTTCGGTCCGTGCGCCCCGCCACAGCGGCGCCTCGGCGCCCTCGCGACGGGCGTCCATGAATAATGCAGGCTAGGGCAAGGGTCGGGACAGGATTCCCATGAAACGCAGATCCTCGGCCTCGGTGCCACGAGGATCGGTGCTGCCCATCAATTGCAGGTTGAGCCCGAAGCCATACAGATCCCGCTTCCGGGCCGAAAAGACGTAGGCAGGATGCGGCTCGTGGGCAAAGCCATAGTCATTCTCGCCATAGCCCAGTCGCGCCGAGAGGGAGAAATCGCTGCCGACATTCCCTGTGATGCCGAACTCGTAATAGGAACGCGGCAGACCACTGCCCTGGTAGTCGTTGGTGTACCAGACGCGCCCTTGCCAGACTTCGTAGGACAGGCCGAAATAATATTCCTGGTAGCGGGACATGGCCGGCCCCAGCCCGTACTGGGCGATACCCGTATCCAAGCCGAGGCCGCTACCGAAACGATGGCGGATGCCCGTATAGCGTTCGGCATCGGCCTGGGCACCATGGCGATCGCCCGACCAGACCTCGTGATAGAGGCCCGGCTGCGCCTCCGCGCCGAGGTCGGGCGCCACCATCCAGCCCTGCCCGGTGAGCAGGCCCGGGGTGCCGAGCGAGAGCGCGTTGCCGTCGACAGCCAGGCAGGGTGCCGAACCCAGCAGCAGCAGGCAAAAGCACCCCAACCGGCGTGCCGCTGCGGCCGCGCCATCGGTTATCCTTCTACCATCGAGCAGTGGTTGTTTCATATGCCACCGTTTGCGCTGCCAGGCGCCCCCAAGTACGGCGGATGAGTTGTCGGCGATTCGCTGCACGGTAAGTGCCTCGCCGGAACCAGTATAGCCAGTGGCCCGGGGCTTTGCACGAGCCGTGGTCGAGGCCTTCAAACATTGCGCATCGGTGCCGATGAATAGGGAATGGCGATCCGAGACCCGGATCGAGGTTGTTACACCAACATATTGAAATAATTAGATTAGCTTGCCATCTCCCGGTATGCTGGAGCCCTTATGAACCAGACTCCCCAAAGCCTTCTGCGCGACAATATCCAGCTGGTATCCCTGCCCGAGGTCTGCATGCAGGTGCAGATGATGGCCGAGGACCCGAACTGCGGGGCCGATGATCTGGGCCGTCTGATTGCCAAGGACACCGCCCTGACCTCCCGGTTACTGAAGCTGGTCAACAGCGCCTTTTACGGGTTTTCCTCCCGCGTCGAAACCGTGAGCCGGGCCGTGAGCCTGGTGGGCATCGCCGAGTTGCGTAACATCACCCTGGCCGCCTCCGCCGCCGAGGTATTCGCCGACATCCCCGGCGATCTGATGGATATGGTGTCCTTCTGGCGCCACAGCGTATTCACCGGCCTGGTGGCCCGCAAGCTGGCAGCCGAATGCCATGTGTTGCATCACGAACGGCTGTTTACCGCCGGATTGCTGCACGATGTGGGGCGCCTGTTGATCTTCATGCGCCTGCCGGAACAAGCCAGCGAGATCCTGGCCTCGGGGCGCATGGACCACGGGGACCTGTGTGAACTGGAGCGGGCCATCCTGGGCTTCGATCATGCCGAGGCCGGAGCCGAGTTACTGCATTACTGGAAACTGCCGCCGGCCCTGTGTTCGGCCATTCGCTACCACCACGCGCCCCGGCAGGCCAGCGAGGCCCCCC
>SWCG01001082.1_pt1 | contig 18018 bp, 13 predicted proteins | sample 4690071 | NCBI WGS metagenome assembly SWCG01 (sample SAMN10267281, study PRJNA491770) | bioreactor metagenome | isolation source: DHS bioreactor inoculated with subseafloor sediment | place: Japan: off Shimokita Peninsula | collected 2012-10 | reverse complement strand
GGTAGAGTTCCGGGGTAAGCGGGAGGGTCTGGTTGGACATGACAAACTCCGTTGTTGTGGGTTGTTGGGGTCAGGTCTTGCAATCCAACACAAGAACTCTGTGTTGGATTGCAAGACCTGACCCCAACACTTGACCCCAACACTGTGGCCTGGCGCACATTTTACGCCGGGCATTCCGCTAGACTCGAATCAACAAAGCCCCTGGCGCCGGCATCATGAATCCTACACCACTACAACTGCTACAGTTCACCGACACCCATCTGTTCGCGGACGCCACCGGCGCGCTGCTCGGCGTCAATACGGAACAGTCCCTGCAAGCGGTGCTGGACCTGGCCCGGCGGCAGCACTGGCCGCCGGACCTGATCCTCACCACCGGCGACCTGGTGCATGACGGCTCGATCCAGGCCTATGCCCGTTTCCTGCGCCATTTCAGCGATCTCGGAGTGCCCGTCTACAGCCTGCCGGGTAATCACGACGCGGCCTCCAGGCTCTACGCCGAACTGCAACAGCCTTCCGTGCAGGCGCTACACCATGTGCTGCGCGAGCACTGGCAGTTCTGCCTGCTGGATACCTCCGTGCCCGGTAGCGAGGGCGGCCACCTGGCCGCCGCCGAGCTGCAGCGCCTGGATGCCCAACTCGCCGCCCATCCCGATCACCATGCCCTGATCTGCCTGCACCACCAGCCGGTGCCCGTGGGCAGCCGCTGGCTGGACACCATGGCGGTGGACAATGCCGACGCGCTGTTCACCGTGCTGGACCGCCACCCCCAGGTGCGCGGCCTGCTGTGGGGGCATGTGCACCAGGATTTTCACCAGCAGCGCCAGGGCGTGCAACTGATCGCCTCGCCCAGTACCTGCATCCAGTTCGCGCCCGACAGCACGGAGTTCGCCATCGACGACACGCCACCCGGCTACCGCTGGCTACGACTCCACGCCGATGGCCGGATCGACACCGGTGTGGAGCGCATCGCCGACATCCCGGTGGGCCTGGAACGCGCCTCGCACGGCTATTGAGATCAACCCATTGTCGGGCTTCAGCCCGACAAGGGCACCCGTTCCCGCCCGCGATACCACAGCCCCGCCAGCAGACAACCCCCGCCCAGCAGGAGCAGGGCCGTGCGCACCCCCAGCACTTCCGCCAGGCTGCCGGCCAGCAGATTGCCCAGTGGCGCCACGCCGATGAACAGAGTGGAGAACAGGGACATGATGCGACCGCGCAAGGCATCGGGTGCCGCCAGCTGCAGGTAGGTGTTGGTGGAGGCGATGACGGTGGTGACGGCAAAGCCTCCCACCGCCAGTACCAGCAGGGCGGCGGGAAACCAGTGCAACTGGGAGAACACCATCAGCACCACGCCCGCACCGGTGGCCGCCAGGGTGATCCAGCGCTGGATGCCCTCGCCCTCGCGTCGTCCCGCCAGGCGCAGGGCGGCCAGCAGGGCGCCGGCGCCGGCGGCCCCCAGCAGGTAGCCCAGCACATCCGGCCCACCGTGAAAGACCTCGCGCGCGAACACGGGCATCAGCACGGTATAGGGCGAGGCGCACAGGCTAACCGCCGCCACCAGCAGGATGACGTGGCGCAGGCGCAGGTCGCGCCAGGCATAGTGGAAACCGTCCAGCATCCCGATCCGGGGCCGTACCGCGTCCCTGCCGGCCCGGGACTCCAGCCCCATCGCCAGCACCGCCAGCACCGTGGCGCTGAAGGTCAGGGCATTGAGCAGGAATACCCAGGCCTCGCCGAAGCGCACGATGAGCAGGCCGGCCAGGGCCGGGCCGAGAAAGCGCGCCAGGTTGAACACGCTGGCATTCAGCGCCACGGCGTTATGCAGTTCCTCGCGCGGTACCAGGCCGGGCAGCAGGGAATGACGGGCCGGGATCTCGACCGCATGCACGCAGCCAAGCAGGAAGGCCAGGGGCAGGATATGCCAGACGCTGATCTGCCCGCTGAAGGTCAGCCCCGCCAGCACCAGCGCCTGCAGCAGCGCCAGCAACTGGGTGGCGAGAAACAGCCGGCGACGCGGCAGCCGGTCCGCCAGCCAACCGCCCGGCAGGCCGAACAGCAGCACGGGGATCAGGCTGGTGAAGGCCACCAGGCCGAGCATGAAACTGGAGTCGGTGAGCCGGTACACCAGCCAGGCCTGGGCGACGTTCTGCATCCAGGTGCCATGCAGGGACACCAGCTGGCCGAAAAAGAACAGCCGGTACTCCCGACGCTGCAGGGAGCGAAGTGTCAACAACGCCATGTCAGGCGACGAGCTGGTTGAAGTCGAAAATGGGCACCAGGATGGCCATGACGATGAGCAGCACGATCAGGCCCATGACCACCAGGATGAGGGGTTCGATGGCGGACATGATGCCGCCGATGAGGGTCTGCATCTCGCGTTCCTGGTTCAGCGCGGCCCGTTCCAGCATGGATTCCAGGTTGCCGCTGGTCTCGCCGCTGGCGATGAGATGCAGGGTCATGGGCGGAAAATAGCCACTCTTTTCCAGGGAGCCGCTGATGCTGCTGCCCTCGCGCACGCGCCGCGCCGCCTCGTCCACGGCCTCGCGCATGGGTACATTGGTCATCACCGAACCGGCGATGCGCAGGGACTCCAGCACCGGCACACCGCTGGCGGTAAGAATACTGAGGGTACGGGCAAAGCGCGCCGTATTCAGGCCACGCACCAGGCGCGAGACAAACGGGGTGCGCAGCAGCAGGCCGTGGTAGGCGCGGCGCGGCCCCGGCTGCTTGAGCAGGTGACGCAGGCCCGCCACCAGGGCCACCAGCAGCACCAGCACCGCCAGGCCCCAGGCCTGCATGAACTCGCTCAAGCCGATCAGGGCGCGGGTCAGCAGCGGCAGCTCCTGGCCCATGTTGTCGAACACCTGCACCACCTGGGGCACCACATAGGTGAGCAGCAGGGCGGTGATCCCCAAGGCCATGATGGTGAGCAGCACCGGATAGACCATGGCCTGTTGCAGTTTCTGCTGCAATTCCTGGCGACTCTCGGTGTAGTCGGCCAGCCGGTCCAGCACCGCTTCCAGGTGGCCGGACTGCTCACCCGCCTCCACGGTGGTGCGGTACAGCTCCGGGAAGGCATGGGGAAATTCCGCCAGGCCCGAGGCCAGGGAATGGCCCTCCACCACCCGCGAGCGCACCGCCGTCAGCAGTGCGCCCAGGCGCGGTTTCTCGGTTTGGCGCGCCACGGTGCGCAGGGATTCCTCAATGGGGAAGCCGGAACGCACCAGGGTGGCCAGCTGGCGCGTGAGCAGGGCGAGGTCGGCAGCGCTGATGCCGCGCTTGAGCTGGAAGCGGCGGCCGGCGGTACGGGCTTCGCGCTGGGCCACCTCCTGCACCGCCAGCGGCGTCCAGCCGCGGTCGCGCAGCTGCTGGCGCACCTGGCGCGGAGTGTCGCCCTCCAGCACGCCCTTCTGGTCGTGGCCGGTGGCATCGAGCGCGGTGAATTCGAAGGCACCCATATCAACCTTCGCGGCTGACGCGCACCACTTCTTCCAGTGTGGTCACGCCGGCCAGGGCGCGACGGTTGCCGTCCTGGCGCATGCCGGGGGTGAAGCGGCGCGCATACTGTTCCAGCTGGTGCTCACCGGCGCCGTCATGGATCTTGGTGCGCATGGGATCGTCCACTTCGATCAGCTCGTAGATACCGGTACGGCCGCGGTACCCCAGTTCGTTGCAGTGCGGACAGCCGCGGGCGCGATACAGGGTGGGCGGTGTGGCGGGGTCGACACCCAGTTCCGTGCATTCCGCCTCGCCGGCGGTATAAGGCTCCTTGCAGTCGGGGCACAGCACCCGCACCAGGCGCTGGGCCAGCACGCCGATGAGGCTGGAGGACAGCAGGAAGGGTTCCACGCCCATGTCGCGCAGGCGGGTGACGGCACCCACGGCACTGTTGGTATGCAGGGTGGAGAACACCAGGTGGCCGGTGAGACTGGCCTGCACGGCGATCTCGGCGGTTTCCAGGTCACGGATCTCGCCCACCATCACCACGTCCGGGTCCTGGCGCAGGATGGCGCGCAGGCCGCGCGCGAAGGTCATGTCCACCTTGGTGTTGACCTGGGTCTGACCGATACCGTCCAGGTAATACTCGATGGGATCCTCGACGGTCATGATGTTGCGCTTGCTGTTGTTGATGCGCATCAGGGCCGCGTACAGGGTGGTGGTCTTGCCGGAGCCGGTGGGACCGGTCACCAGGATGATGCCGTGCGGTCGCGCGATGAGCCGGTCCATGAGGTCCTGGTCCGCCTTGGCCATGCCCAGGTGCTCGAGGTCGAGGCGGCCGGCCTGCTTGTCCAGCAGGCGCATGACCACCCGCTCGCCATGCCCGGAGGGCAGGGTGGAAACGCGCACGTCCACGGCGCGACCGGCCACCCGCAGGGAGATACGCCCGTCCTGGGGCAGGCGCTTCTCGGCGATGTCGAGCTTGGCCATGACCTTGATGCGCGACACCAGCAACGGGGCCAACAGACGCTGCGGCGTCAACACCTCACGCATCACGCCGTCGACGCGAAAGCGCACCACCAGCCGGTGTTCGAAGGGTTCGATGTGGATATCGGAGGCGTTCTCCTTCACCGCCTCGGTGAGCAGGGCATTGATGAGGCGGATGATGGGCGCGTCGTCCTCGCTTTCCAGCAGGTCCTCCGGTTCACCGAGCTGTTCCGCCAGACGCGCCAGGTCCAGCTCCTCCTCCATGCCTTCCATCATCTGCATGGCCTCGGAGGAACCCTGTTCATAGGCCAGGGCCAGGCGCGCATCGAACTGCTCGGCGCTGACCGGCTCCAGCTGCAGGGGGCGACCCAGGAAGCGGCGCAGTTCCACCAGGCCGGTGGCGCGCACCTTGGGGCCGCACAGCACCCGCACCGGGCCCGCCTCGTCCGGTTCCCCCGCCAGCAGCAGCTGATGACGACGCGCGAACAGGAAGCCGGGACGGCCGGCGACCGGATCCGGCGCCTCCAGTGCCGCCGCCATGGCCTCCTGCAGGGGCTCGCTCATTCCTCCACCTGTTAGTAGTTGTCCTCCGCGGGGGCCACCGGCGCCTGCGGATACTCGTTCAGTACCGGCGCCATTTCGCGCGGCAGCAGATTCACGCCTCCGTCACGTGCCTGGGTCTGCAGGCCGCGCATGTAGTTGTACTTGCCGGAGCTGGTCTCGGTGAACACCGCCGCATCGCGCAGGATGGCAGGCTGGATGAACACCATGAGGTTGCGTTTCTGTTTCTTGGTGCTGCGCGACTTGAACAGGTTGCCCATCAGCGGGATGTCGCCGAGCAGCGGCACCTTCTGCACGTTTTCCGTCAGGGACTCGTCGATGAGTCCGCCCAACACCACCATCTGCCGATCCTCCACCAGAACCGTGGTCTTGATGGAGCGCTTGTTGGTGATGATGTCCGAGGCGCCGGGTACCACCGCCTCGCTGACATTGGAGATCTCCTGCTCCAGGTTGAGCTGGATGGCGTTGCCTTCGTTGATCTGCGGCGTCACCCGCAGGGTCAGGCCCACGTCCTGGCGCTGGATGGTCTGGAAGGGATTGCTGACACCTTCCCCGGTGCCGGTACTGGTGAAGGAACCGGTCACGAAGGGCACGTTCTGGGCCACCACGATCTCCGCCTCCTGGTTATCCAGGGTCACCAGGCTGGGGGTGGCGAGGATATTGGTGGCGGTGTCCGCGGCCAGGGCCTGCAGCAACACGCCGATATTCAGGAACTCGGTGCCGAAGATACTGGCCGTGCCCTCGAAGTAACCAAGACTCAGGCCATCACCCACGGACAGGGGATTGCGTGCCACATTGCCGATGGTGGCACCGGCGCCGGAGAAGCTGGTGCCGCCGATGGCACCAGTGCCACTCAGGTCATTGGTACCACGCCACTGCACGCCCAGGGCCGCGTCCTTACCCTGGGTGATCTCGGCGATCACGGCATCGATGTGCACCTGGGCACGGCGGATGTCGAGCTGGCGGATCACCCCCTGCAGGGAGCGGAACACATCGGGCGGGGCGGTGATGACGATGGCATTGGAATTGTCATCGGCCTGGATGTTGACCGTGCTGCCGGCTGAACCCTGGGGGGCCTGGCCCTTCTGATCGGCCTCGATGCTGGTGCTGACTCCGGTCAGCACCTTGACCAGCTCGGCGGCCTTGGCATAGCGCAGGTAGATCACGTGGGTGTTGCCACCGCGCTCCAGTGGCGTGTCCAGGTGGCTGATGATGGCGCGCAGGCGCAGCCGGTCCGAGCGTTCGCCGCCGAGCATGACGCTGTTGGTGCGTTCGTCGGCCACCAGGGTGGGTTGGTCGCCTCCCCCGCCCGCGGCGGCGGCCGCGGCCCCGCCGCGGGTACGGTTCAGCGCGGTGAGGATGCGCACCACCTCCACGGCGGAGGCATGCTGCAGGGTGATGAGTTCGATCTCGGCGTCGCTCACCAGGTCGATGCGCTGGATGATCTGCACCAGGCGGTCGACATTGTCGGCGCGGTCGGAAATGATCAGCACATTTGTGGCGGGATAGGCGGCCAAATGGCCTTGCTGGGGCACCAGGGGACGCAGGATGGGCACAAGCTGGGCGGCCGCCACGTTGTCCACCTGCACCACCCGGGTCACCATCTCGTCACCGGCCCGGCCACTGCGATCATCCACGGTGGGGATGCTGTCCTGCTTGGCGTTCACATCGGGCACGATCTTGATCACCTCGCCACTGGGCACGGCGGCGAAACCATGCACCTGCAGGATGGACAGGAACACGGCATAAACCGCCTCGCTGTCCATGGCCTGGGAGGACACCACGGTGACCTTGCCCTTGACGCGCGGGTCGATGATGAAGTTCTTGCCGGTGACCTCGGCGACGGTACTGATCAGGGCATTGATGTCGGCGTTCTTCAGATTCAAGGTCACGGTCTGCGCCCCGGCCAGGCCGGCGATCCCCAGCCACGCCACGCCGATCAGCATCCGCAACATTGTCGTTTTCCCAAACACAGGCACTCCCCCCGCTGTTCTACTGCTTGTATACATCCATCCAACCAAAGATCGTTGTCGGGCTTCAGCCCGACACCCGCTACTGCGGCACATCGAAATTCAACGTCATGTTCTGCTGACCACGCCGAATCTCCAGGTTCAGGCTGGTCTCATTCTGCAGGGCCTGCAAGGCCTGTAGGCCATTGGCCGGGTTATCCAGGGCCAGGCCGTTGATGGCGGTGACGATGTCCCCGGCGCGCAGGCCCAGTTTGTTCAGAAAATTCGGGTCCTGGCCGGGCAGCAACCGAAAACCCACCAGTTGGCCATTCTCCTGCACCGGCAGGGGTCGCACCAGGCTGACGAGCGCCTGCGGGTTGGTGCGCAGGGTCTCGCGATGCTGCTGCAACAGCGCGCCCGGATCCTCGGACGTGGCACCGCCAGTGGCGGGCCTGGAGGTGGGCTCGCGACTCACGCCGTCGATGGCCTCCTCCTGGGGCAGCCGCAGGGTCTCGTAGCGACCGGCCCGGGACAGGATGATACGGTCCGCATGGATCTCCCGCAGTTCCGCGCCACCCGGCAGCGGATCGCCGATACGGTAGACCTCTTCCTCCCCCCCGGGCTCGGCCACGATCGCCAGCGCCTGCTCCGGATCGCGCGCGGCGAACAAGCCGCGCAGGGTCAGGCGCAGGCGGGTGTCGGGGGCATCCCGTGGCACCTCTTCCACCGCCGGGCCACCCTGTGCCGCTTCACCGAACAGGTGCAGCTGTGCTACCTCCCGCCCGCGATCGGGGGTTGGTGCCGGCGCGCTTGCCACTGCCCCTGCGGCCGGCAGGGCAACCGTCTCCGGCGTCACCGGCAGGAGCAGGTGCCAGGTCAGCTGCGCCAGCAGCCAGGCGAGGCCCAGCACCAGCAACAGGTTCACCGCCAGCACCAGGCGCCCCACACCGGGGCCCTGCAACCATTGCAGCAGACCGTGGGAAGGAAGGGTCAGTGGAATCATGTTCATGGGTGCCGGAAGTCCGCCTGTTCTGCGTCGTCTGTGGATGACCCTGCCGGGCCTCAGCCCGACAAAGCCGGCCCGCCAGTCTGGGTTCCGAAGGTTACAGTATCACGTCAGGACGAAGCGCCATGCGAGGGCCGGCGTGGCGGCCGGCGCCCCTGGCCTCCCCCGCCCCCGCCCGAACGGCGCGGGCCACCGCGATCCCCCGGGCGGCCAGTGCGCGGCGGGCGGTCGATCTTGACGGGCGGGGCCAGGTCGCGGGCCAGCAGGTCCTCGGTCACGGCCTCCACCGGGATCTTGTCGCCGATATAGGCCTCGATCTCGGGCAGGGAATAGACGTATTTCTCGCAGGCGAAGCTGATGGCGTCGCCGTCGCTGCCGATGCGGGCGGTACGGCCGATGCGGTGCACATAGTCTTCCGCGTCCTGGGGCAGGTCGTAGTTGAACACGTGGCTCACATGGTCGATGTGCAGGCCGCGCGCCGCCACGTCGGTGGCCACCAGCACCGGCAGCTCGCCTTCCTGGAACTGGCGCAGCAGGGATTGGCGTTTTTTCTGCGGCACGTCGCCGGACAGCACGGCGGTCTTGATGCCATTGCCCTCCAGGCTGGCCCATACCCGGTCCGCGTCGCGCTTGGTGTTGACGAACACGATGCTGCGGCGCGGGTCCATGTGCCGCAACAGCCCCAGCAACAGCGGGATCTTTTCGTCGTTGGCGGTGTGATAGAGCACCTGGCGCACCCGGTCGGCGGTTACCTGCTCGGCCTCCACGGTGATGCCGCGGGGATTGTTCATGTGTTCGTAGGCCAGCTCCTGCACGCGGTGGGACAGGGTGGCGGAGAACAACAGGCCAAGGCGCTGTTCCGGCTTCGGGCAGCGGCGCAGCAGGAAGCGGATGTCCTTGATGAAGCCCAGGTCGAACATGCGGTCGGCCTCGTCCAGGACCACGACCTGGGCGAGACGCAGGTCGAAGACATGCTGCTTGAAGAAATCGATGATGCGTCCTGGTGTGCCGATGAGGATATCCACGCCCTCGGCCAGATGCTGGCGCTGCTTGTCGTAATCGGTGCCACCGTAGGCCAGGCCGAGACGCAGCCCCGTATGCCGGCCGAGCATCTCCGCATCGCGGTGGATCTGCATGGCCAGTTCGCGGGTCGGTGCCAGCACCAGGGCACGCGCCTGGGTGGGCTTGCGTTCCGGGTCGGCAGGGTGCTTGAGCAGGTGCGCATAGAGGGCCACCAGGAAGGCGGCGGTCTTGCCGGTGCCGGTCTGCGCCTGGCCCGCCACATCATGGCCAGCGAGGGCGATGGGCAAGGCCTGGGCCTGGATCGGGGTGCAGGCAGAAAAGCCCGCATCTTCAATGCCCTGCATCAGCTCCTGGGGCAGGTCGAAGTCCTGGAAACGTACGTCACTCAAATGATCATTTGACATGGCTGCCTAGCATACCTGAAATACCGGCTGCGTTGGACTTGAAATGTGTGAAGATTTAGGCTCCAATGGCATCAGCGCGGACGCAGCCACCCTCGCTGACCCGTTCAGCAAACCCGGTACCCGAACGCACCATCCGTTTCCGGCTCTGCCACAGGAACCCCGACCGCAGCGAACAGAATCCCGTGTCCGGATTTCCACCAATGGCCACGCCGTTCATCGGGCGGTATTACCCAGACCAATATTCCCGACCCGATGTATAAACACCATACTTGGCCGCTTCGGCCCGAACCCAGTCAGATACCTGCATGCAGGAGGCTTTAAACAGTGAGTGAACGCATTGTCTACGTGACCGATGACAATTTTGAACAGGAAGTCCTTGGTTCCAGCGAACCCGTGCTGGTGGATTACTGGGCCGAATGGTGCGGCCCCTGCAAGATGATCGCCCCCATCCTCAACGAGATTGCCGACGAATATCAGGGCAAGATCAAGATCGCCAAGCTGAACATCGACGACAATCCGCAGACCCCGCCCAAGTACGGGATCCGCGGTATTCCGACCCTGATGCTGTTCAAGGGCGGCAACGTGGAGGCCACCAAGGTTGGCGCCCTGTCCAAGTCCCAGCTGACGGCCTTCATCGACAGCAACCTGTAGGCAGAGCAGATACGATTAACCAATATCAAGGGTGGCCCGCCCAATGGGTCGCCCGAAACCGAACCGGCAGCCTCGATCATCACGACCCGATGCGCAAGCCGGCAACCCTGCCCCGAGACATCGGCGCACCCCGCCCCGTCAACGACCCGTAACACAAGACAATAACCCATATGAACCTGACCGAACTCAAGACCAAACCCGCCGCCGAGATCATCCAGATCGCCCAGGACATGGGCATCGAGGGCACGGCCCGCTCCCGCAAGCAGGATGTCATCTTCTCGATCCTGAAATCCCACGCCAAGAGCGGCGAGGACATCTTCGGGGACGGGGTGCTGGAGATCCTGCAGGACGGCTTCGGTTTCCTGCGCTCCGCCGACAGTTCCTACCTGGCCGGGCCCGACGACATCTACGTCTCGCCGAGCCAGATCCGGCGCTTCAGCCTGCGTACCGGCGACACGGTCTCCGGCAAGATCCGCCCGCCCAAGGAGGGGGAACGCTACTTTGCCCTGCTCAAGGTCAGCGAGATCAACTACGAGGCGCCGGAGAATGCCAAGAACAAGGTCATGTTCGAGAACCTCACCCCGTTGCACGCCAACGAACGCATGCAGCTGGAACTGGGCAACGGCAGCACCGAGGACATCACACCACGCGTAATCGACCTGTGCGCGCCCATCGGCAAGGGCCAGCGCGGCCTAATCGTCTCGCCGCCCAAGGCCGGCAAGACCATGCTGCTGCAGAACGTGGCGCAGAGCATCGCCGCCAACCATCCCGAGTGCTACCTGATCGTCCTGCTCATCGACGAACGCCCCGAGGAAGTGACGGAAATGTCCCGCTCGGTGCGCGGCGAGGTGGTGTCCTCCACCTTCGACGAACCGGCCAGCCGCCATGTGCAGGTGGCCGAAATGGTCATCGAGAAGGCCAAGCGCCTGGTGGAACACAAGCGTGACGTGGTCATCCTGCTCGACTCCATCACCCGCCTGGCGCGCGCCTACAACACCGTGGTGCCTTCCTCCGGCAAGGTGCTTACCGGCGGCGTCGACGCCAACGCCCTGCACCGGCCCAAGCGCTTCTTCGGCGCGGCCCGCAACATCGAGGAAGGCGGATCGCTGACCATCATCGCCACCGCCCTGATCGACACCGGCTCGCGCATGGACGACGTGATCTACGAGGAGTTCAAGGGAACCGGCAACATGGAAATCCACCTGGATCGCCGCATTGCCGAGAAACGCGTCTACCCCTCCATCAACATCAACCGCTCCGGTACCCGCCGCGAGGAACTGCTCACCAAGCCCGACGAGCTGCAGAAGATCTGGATCCTGCGCAAGCTGCTGCACCCCATGGATGAGCTGGCGGCCATGGAATTCCTGCTCGACCGCCTCAAGGTCACCAAGACCAACAACGAATTCTTCGATTCGATGAAGCGCTAGTAAGGATTGGGGTCAGGTCTTGCAATCCAGCAAACCGCCTTCTCCCCCACTATCGTTCCGATCCCGGTACCAGCGAACGGCACGACTGACGGTCGCATAGTGCACGGAAAACGCCTCCGCGATGGCCTGCATGGTGTAGGCGCCGGAGAGATAGGCCATAGCCATCGCCTCCCGCCTGTCCTGGTAACGGTGGATATATTCTGGAAGTGGTTGCGGTGAGCCACGTCGCTGCAAGCGAGGGACTTCCTTCAGGTCACCGCACCCGCCACCAACTTCCTGATTAAATTTCTCCACGAACTGCTCCGACCCCAGATATATTTGATTGCGCAGTTCATTCCAAATGCTGGGCTGACCAATACCCTCACGGACAAATTCGATATACCTGGTCCGCGCCCGCGCACGCCGATCCCCGAAATGGCGCAACAACCAGTCGGTCTCGAGCCAGGTGGGCGCCGGACACCCATTCAGCATGGTCTGGTGACTACTCCATGGCCAATCCTCCGGAGTCTCCGCCATCCGCGCGCGCACCGGGTTTAATACCACGTAACGGGATAACTCCAGCAGGTACTCGTCACGCTCCACCAGAATCGCCTTGAAACGGCCCTGGAAAAGATGGCCAACCAGGTCATGGCGGCGATTGAATGCTTGTGTATACACGCCATTCAAGTAGCGCATTCCCTTCGAGAGATTCGCCTCCGCTGTTTCCACCACGACATGGTAATGATTCGCCATCAGACAATATGCATGGCAGCGCCAATAATACCGGCTGCACACCTCCCCAAAGATACGCAACCAGCCCCTGTAATCATGCTCGTCACGATAGATATCCTCTCTTCGATCACCACGGGACGTCACATGATAGAGTCCACTCGGAACCTCGATGCGCAATGGACGCGCCATACATCCTCCCTGGATTGCGGCGAGCTACTGGCAAGAAATAAGTGACAAGGAGCCGATCACCGTCCTGGCTAACGGCCCCTTACGGGAGATGATGTAATGAGATTAGAGGTCAAATGCCGCGGGCTTCCAATCCCGATGCGCATGATGTCCTTGTCCGCGCAATCAGCGTCCCTGTCAAGGCCGGAACTTACAACGACTGTAGAGAATCCGCAACTTTTCCAGGGGTGGGGTCAGGTCTTGCAATCCAGGGGTGGGGTCAGGTCTTGCAATCCAGGGGTGGGGTCAGGTCTTGCAATCCAGCAAAATCGTACGATTTTGCTGGATTGCAAGACCTGACCCCACCAGCCCCTGACCCCACCAGCCCTGACCCCACCAGCCCCGATTCCATGAAGCGCTAAGGGAAACGCTGCCGCCTATTTCTGTTTTACCGGCTCCACCTTCCACACCCGCTTGGCATATTCATGCACGGCGCGGTCGCTGGAGAAGCCGCCCATGCGCGCCACGTTGAGGATGGCACGGCGCGTCCAGGTCTCCGGCTGGCGATAGAGCTCGGACACCCGCTCCTGGGCGGCCAGGTAGGCTTCGAAGTCTGCGCACACAAGGTAACGATCTTCCCGCCTCAGATCCTCCACCACGGGACGGTGGCGTTCCAGTTCGGCCGGTGAGAAATAGCCTTCGTGGATCTTGCGCAGCACATTGGCCAGGGCACGGCTGGACTGAATGAAGCGCATGGGATCGTAGCCTTCATCACGCAGGTGCCGCACCTCCTCCCGCCGCAGACCGAACACGAACATATTCTCTTCGCCCACCGCCACGGCGATCTCCACATTGGCGCCATCCAGGGTACCGATGGTCAGCGCGCCATTGAGGGACAGCTTCATGTTGCCGGTACCGGAGGCCTCGGTTCCGGCAGTGGAGATCTGCTCGGACAGATCCGCCGCCGGGATGATATCCCCCGCCGTACTGACATCGTAATTGGGGATGAACACCAGTTTGAGCAGGCCATTGATGCGCGGGTCGTGATTGATGACATCCGCCACATCGTGGATCAGCTTGATGATGCGCTTGGCCATGTCATAGCCCGGCGCCGCCTTGCCGGAAAAGATCACCGTGCGCGGCACCCAGTCTGCACCTGGTTCCGCGCACATGCGGTCATGGAGATGGATCACATGGAGCAGGTTCAGCAGCTGGCGCTTGTATTCATGGATGCGTTTCACCTGCACGTCGAACAGACTGGCCGCATTCACATGGATACCCAGGCGGGACTCGATCAGGCCGGCCAGGCGCTCCTTGTTGCTTTGCTTCGCCGCCCGGAATGCCTCCTGGAACCCCGCATCCTCCGCCAGTGGCTCGAGTCCGTGCAACTCGCGCAGGTCGCGCAGCCAGCCCTCACCGATGCGCAGGCAGATCAGGTCCGAGAGGGGTTTATTGGCCTGGTTGAGCCAGCGCCGTGGCGTCACCCCGTTGGTGATATTGATGATCTTGTCCGGCTCCAGGCGATGGAAATCCGCGAAGATGGTTTCACGAATGATATCCGTATGCAGCTGCGCCACACCGTTGACCGTGTGGCTGCCGACGATGGCCAGGTTCGCCATGCGCACGCGCCGCCCACCCGTCTCGTCGATGAGTGATACCCGTCGCACCAGGTCCAGGTCACCGGGATTGCGGTGGCGCACCTCATCCAGGAAGCGCCGGTTGATTTCATAGATGATGCGCATGTGGCGTGGCAGCATTTCCTCCACCAGGGCCACCGGCCAGGTTTCCAGTGCCTCGGGCATGACGGTGTGATTGGTATAGGAAAAGGTACGCCGACAGATATCCCAGGCCGCGTCCCAGCCGATGTCATGCACATCCATCAGCAGGCGCATGAGTTCGGGTATGGCAATGGCGGGATGGGTGTCGTTGAGCTGGATGGCCACCTTGTCGGGCAGGTCGTCAAAACCCGGGTGATGCTTGTGGTGACGAAACAGGATGTCCTGCAAGGATGCACTGACGAAGAAGTACTGCTGCTTCAGGCGCAGTTCGCGGCCCATGGTGGTGGAGTCATCGGGGTACAGCACCCGGGACAGGTTCTCCGATTCATTCTTGTCCGCCACCGCCTGTATGTAATTTCCCTGGTTGAAATAGCGCAGGTCGAACTCGCGGCTCGACTTGGCGGTCCACAAACGCATGTTGTTGACCGTCTGGTTGCCGTACCCGGGAATGGGGGTGTCGTAGGCCATGGCCATCACTTCTTCACAGTCCACCCAGTGATGGCGCAGCATGCCGACCTCGTTCACATAGTCCACCACCCGGCCGTAGAAATGCACCGGGTAGAGCACCTCGGCGCGGGAGAATTCCCAGGGGTTGCCATAGCGCAGCCAGTTTTCCGGTTGTTCCAGCTGGCGGCCGTCCTCGATACGCTGCTTGAACATGCCGTATTCATAGCGGATACCATAACCGTAGCCGGGCAGGCCGAGGGTGGCCATGGAATCGAGGAAGCAGGCTGCCAGCCGGCCCAGCCCGCCATTGCCCAGGGCCGCGTCGGGCTCCAGCTCGCGGATCTGCTCCAGGTCGAGCCCGAAGCGCAGCAGTGCCTCGCGCACCCCGGGCTCGATGTGCAGGTTCAGGATACTGTTGTAGAGGGTACGGCCGATGAGGAATTCGAGGGAAAAATAATAGATCCGCTTGCTGTCCTCCCGGTAATAGCCGCGCATGGTCTCCATCCAGCGCTCGGCCATGCGATCGCGCAGCGCGTAGGCCAGGCTGCGAAACCAGTCGCGCAGGTTGGCGGTATAGATGTCCTTGCCAACACTGTATTCCAGGCGATTGGCCAGGGACCGCCACAGGGCCTCCGCGTCCATGCCCAGCTTCTCGTAGGGAAAGTCCTTGTCCAGGTCCGTTGCCATTCCGTTACTCCGCTATCGCCGGGATCATGCGCCCAGCATAGCACTCGCCACATCCTCGAAACGATAGCGGGGGTGAAAGTCGAGGTCTTGCGCGGCACGCACGGAACGGTAGCAGGCGGAATCGAGCAGGCGCGCCACCAGGGTGCCGTTGAGGGGCAATGGCCGGCGCAACAGCCATTCCAGCCCATCCCCGCACCGGCCCGCCAGGCGCAACACCCCGGCGGGGACCGCCCAGCCGGGCACCGGCTTGCCCAGGGACCGGTACAGGGCCTCGTAGATGCGTCGGGTGGAGTAGGCCTCGCCGTCGGTAATGATGTAGGTATGGCCGCGCGCGGCTGGCCGCTCCGCCGCCGCCAGCATGGCGGCCACCAGGTCACGCAACTCCACCATGGAACGCACGTTGCCCGTGTCGGGCAGTGGTGGCAGACGACCGCGCCGGATGGCCTGCGCCAGGCTGGCGAGGTTCCCTTTCACGCCGACTCCGTATACCAGGGCCGGGCGGATCACGGCGGCATGCACATTCCGGGTGTTGCAGACGTCCAGCACCAGGGTCTCGCAATCGCGCTTGATGGCACCGTAGGGATCGACGGGCGCGACGGTGCTGGTTTCGTCCAGGCAGCGCGCGCGATCCTCACCGCCCGCCTTCACGCTGCTCACGTAGACCAGGGATTTCACCCCGGCCGCCAGGGCCTCGTCGAGCAGGGCGCGGGTACCCTCCCGGTTGACGACACGGTGACGTTCGACCTCGGTGGGATAGGGCCGCGACGTGGCGTGGGCATAGCCGCCCAGGTGGAACACCCGGTCACAGCCGCGGGCTACCCCGGCCAGGCTGGCGGGGTCGGCCAGGTCACCCTGGTGCCAGTCCTCGTCGGGACAGTCCGATGGTCGCGGCGCACGGGACAGGATGCGGACCTGGTCGCCCCGGGCATGCAGGACACGCACCAGTTCGCGGCCGATGAAGCCGGTACCGCCGCTGACCAGGATTCGACTCATTGTTCGCGCGCGATGGCGCGGTGACCGATGTCGGTGCGGTAATAGACGCCATCCCAGTGGATGCCGCGCACGCGTTCGTAGGCGCGCGCCTGTGCCTCGCCCACGGTGGCGCCCAGGGCGCAGACACACAACACCCGCCCGCCGCTGGTCACCACCTGGCCATCGACCTCGCGGGTACCGGCATGGAACACGTTGGTGTCGGGGACGTCGACAGCGCCGCCGCTGATCACATCGCCCTGCCGATAGTCGGCGGGATAGCCGCCGGCGGCCAGCACCACGCCCAGGGCCACGCGCGGATCCCATTCCGCCGTCACCTGGTCGAGGCGCCGGTCCAGGGCCGCCTCGCACAGCTCCACCAGGTCGCTCTGCAGGCGCAGCAGGATGGGCTGGGTCTCGGGATCGCCGAAGCGCACATTGAACTCCAGTACCTTCGGCACGCCGGCGGGACTGATCATGATGCCGGCGTAGAGAAAGCCGGTATAGGGGATGCCGTCGGCGGCCATGCCGCGGACCGTGGGCCGGATCACTTCATCCATGATGCGCCGGTGCATGGCTTCCGTCACGACCGGGGCCGGGGAATAGGCCCCCATGCCGCCGGTATTGGGTCCGGTGTCGCCATCGTTGCGTGCCTTGTGGTCCTGGGAGGTGGCGAGCGGCAGGATATGCTCGCCATCGGCCATCACAATGAAACTGGCCTCCTCGCCCTGCAGGAACTCCTCGATCACCACCCGGTGCCCGGCGCTGCCGAAGGCATTACCCGCCAGCATGTCGCGACAGGCGGCGATGGCCTCTTCTTCCGTCTGGGCCAGGATCACACCCTTGCCGGCGGCCAGGCCGTCGGCCTTGACCACGATGGGTGCGCCCTGCTCGCGGATATAGGCGATGGCGGCATCGAGGTCGGTGAAGTTACCGTAGGCGGCCGTGGGGATGCCGTGGCGGGCGAGGAAATCCTTGGTGAAGGCCTTGGATCCCTCCAGTTCCGCCGCCGCCCGGCTGGGACCAAAGCAGCGCAGGCCGGCGGCCTGGAAGGCATCCACCACACCCTTCACCAGTGGCGCCTCGGGTCCCACGATGGTCAGACCGATGGCATGTTCCTGCGCGAATCGCAGCAGCCCGTCCACATCGTCCGCGGCGATGGCCACATTCTCCAGCCCCGCCTCGCGCGCCGTGCCGGCATTGCCCGGCGCCACATAGACCTTGTCCGCGCGCGGCGACTGCGCCGCCTTCCAGGCCAGGGCGTGTTCACGTCCGCCACCGCCGATGATCAATATATTCACCTAACACCTCGCTTGAAAGTTCCAACGTCCCCTGTTGGAGCGGGCAAAAAAATAGGGGACAGACCCCATTTTTCCTGCCGCTTTGGTGGTGAAAAAAATGTAGATCCAATGAAAAACGGGGTCTGTCCCCTATTTTTCTAATGCCGGAAATGCCGCATGCCAGTGAACACCATGGCCATGCCGTGTTCGTCGGCGGCGGCGATGACTTCATCGTCGCGCATGGAGCCACCGGGCTGGATGACGGCCTTGATCCCGGCGGCGGCGGCCTGGTCGATGCCGTCGCGGAAGGGGAAGAAGGCATCGGAGGCCATCACTGAACCGGGTACCGGCAGGCCGGCGTGCTCGGCCTTGATGCCGGCGATGCGCGCACTGTTGACGCGGCTCATCTGGCCGGCGCCGACGCCGATGGTCATGCCGTCCTTCGCATACACGATGGCGTTGGACTTGACGAACTTGGCCACGCGCCAGGCGAATAACAGGTCGCGCAGTTCCTGTTCGTCAGGCGCCATCTGGG